>Ga0315282_10002120_pt1 | contig 36938 bp, 41 predicted proteins | sample YL17G07_20_MG_FD_203693 | JGI IMG/M metagenome (GOLD analysis project Ga0315282, IMG submission 203693) | Sediment microbial communities from Yellowstone Lake, YNP, Wyoming, USA - YL17G07_20 | ecosystem: Environmental > Aquatic > Freshwater > Lake > Sediment | place: USA: Wyoming | collected... | reverse complement strand
ACTGGGAGAACTTCTTGTGTAGGTCAATGCCTATGTAATTCATGGCATTCTCCTTTCTTGGGATAACCTTTATTAACTCCTGTATTATCCCAGAAAAGACCTACACATTTTTCATAGCATCATATTACTTCTGTCTGTTATTTTTGACGGTTTTCCAAATAATACCCAATACAAACCCACCAACAGGGCTTAAAACCAGACTCCAAATTACACCAGAAGAAAAGCTCAAACCCCACCTTTTCCACAAGAATCCCATACCAAACGCAACCGTTATCCATGCAATATAAATCATCTTAAAAAAATAATACCTAAAAGGAAATAAAAAAACAACTAGTTGAAAATAAATCGTCAATTTTGTTATATTTAATGTGTGCTCAAACTTTCCCATTCGGTTTTTTAATGGCCGTCTTGGACAAATCCGAATGGGTTTGAGCACAACCAGGGCGGCCATTTAAATTGTATAAATGTTCTTTAATATTTTTGCGTTTTCTTTTGAGGATTTTGCTGTGGCAAAATCCTTTTCGAGCCGACACGTTCGGAAGCGAGGCCGCGAAGCGGTCGAGCTAATAGCTTTGAAATTCGGTTCTAACTTTTTCGTAAATCTCGACTAAAAGAGAAAAAGAGTCCGTCGAGTCGGAGGCACTCCGTGCGCCGCCGCCCGCACGGAGCGCCGAGAAGCCCTTTTTATATTTCGCCGAGAGCTGCCGGAAAAAAGAAGGAAAGAAAACGCAAAAATTTTAGGAAGAAAACAAAATGAAAAAATACATTGCATACTGTAGAAAATCCAGAGATGAGGCAGACAAACAAGTTTTGTCTATCGAAGCGCAAGTCGCAGAGCTAAAAGAATTTGCCAAGCGTGAGCATTTGGAAATTGTTGAATTTATCGAAGAAGCGAAAACCGCCAAAATGCCAGGACGTGAGAAATTCGCCGAAGTCATAAAGAAACTCGAAAAGGGTTACGCCAACGGCATTCTCGCTTGGCATCCAGACCGGCTTGCTAGAAATTCAATGGACGGCGGAAAGATTGTCTATTTATTGGATACTGGAAAACTTGTTGACTTAAAATTTCCTACTTTCTGGTTTGACAACACACCGCAGGGAAAATTCATGCTTTCAATCGCCTTTGGTCAATCGAAATATTATGTGGACAATCTTTCCGAAAATGTAAAAAGAGGATTACGCCAAAAACTCCGAAACGGAGTTTGGCCGGCAAAAGCTCCTTATGGTTATCTCAATAATCCCAGGACTCGCGGGATTGACATTGATCCCGAAAAATCAAGAGCCATCAAACGAGCTTTTGAAATGTTTGCGGAGGGAAGCCATACTTTTACAGATATTGCCAAATGTCTTCATAAATTTGAATTGGAACGCAAAAACGGAAAACTACTTCATATCAACGAAATCCGTCAGATACTTTCAAACAAATTTTATATTGGGATCATGTTCTACAACGGCGAGTATCACGACGGAAACCATAAATGTTTTATCTCCAAAGAGTTATTTCAGAGAACCCAGGAGGAAATCCGACAAAGAAGCAGACATTTCAAAAAATCATATCGTTTCCCGTTTTTAGGATTGGCAAGGTGCAGCGAATGCGGAGCGGCGATCACTGCCGAGCAACACACGAAGTTTTACAAAACTACGAACCGCAAAGTTATTTACATTTACTATCATTGCACCAAAAAACTTGGTCCTTGTTCCCAAACACCAATAACCAGTTTTGAGATGGAGGAACAGTTTAGAAAAGCTGTTTCTGATGTGGCACTACCACAAAGCTGGGCTAACAATTGGTTGAAATTTTTAGAACGGGACGAGTTAGCAGAAAAACAGTCATCAGAAACAACTCTCCAAAATCTCAAAACTGAAATTCAAAACGTAGATCGAAAACAAAACACTCTCTTGGACAGTTATTTGGATAGCGTTGTCGATCCTGAAACTTACAAAGCCAAGAAAAACGAAATGTTTGAAACAAAACTTAAACTTCAAGAAGAAATCGTCAAAGTTGAGGAGACGGGTTCGAGTTGGCTCGAACCTATGAGAGAATTCGTAAATTGCGCCTTACAGGCGCAAAAAATCGCGCGCGCAAAAAATAATTGCGAAGAATTAGCATTCTTCGCAAAACGTGTCGGCTCGAACTTCTTTTTATCCAATCGGCAGCTCTCGACAGAATATAAAAAGGGCTTCTCGGCGCTCCGTGCGGGCGGCGGCGCACGGAGTGCCTCCGACTCGACGGACTCTTTTTCTCTTTTAGTCGGGGATACCCGATTTGAACGGGTGACCTCACGCACCCCATGCGTGCGCGCTAGCCAACTGCGCCAATCCCCGATAGTACAGCTTGTATTTTATCACACACTGTGACAAAATAATAAAGAATTTCTCCATAAATTATAGGTTGTTAAGAAAGGAATTATTATGACAGTTAATCACAAACTTCAGGCAATAAAAATAGCGATGGAGCAAATAGAAAAGCAATACGGCCGAGGATCAATTATGAAATTAGGGGACCAGACAGCGAACAAACTTGGTATTGAGGTTATTCCAACTGGTGCTTTGGCTCTGGATATGGCCTTAGGTGTAGGTGGAGTACCCAAAGGCAGAATAATTGAGATTTTCGGTCCAGAAGCATCCGGAAAAACTACTGTGGCTCTTTATATTATTGCTGAAGCGCAAAAAAATGGAGGAGTGGCCGCGTTTATTGACGCCGAGCATGCTCTTGATCCTGTCTGGGCAGAAAAAATTGGCGTAAAACTTGATGATCTTTTAATTTCCCAGCCTGATACCGGAGAGCAGGCTTTGGAAATTGCCGAGACACTGATTCGATCTGGTGGTATTGATGTGGTGGTTATCGATTCGGTAGCAGCTTTAGTACCTCGGGCTGAGATAGAGGGAGAAATGGGTGATTCCATGATGGGTGTGCAGGCAAGACTGATGTCGCAAGCACTAAGAAAGCTTACGGGAGTTATTTCTAAATCAAAAACCGTCGCTATTTTTACTAATCAGCTTCGTCAAAAAATCGGCATCATGTTTGGCAATCCGGAAACTACACCCGGAGGTTTAGCATTGAAATTTTATGCCTCCATGCGGATGGATATAAGAAAGATTGAAACGCTAAAAGATGGTGATAAGGTTATCGGCAGCAGACACAGAGTCCGCGTGGTTAAAAATAAAGTAGCGCCGCCTTTTAGAATTGCCGAGTTTGACATCTTGGAAACCGGGATATCAAAAGAGGGAAGCATTATTGATGTTGGGTTGGAATTGGGTGTTTTGACTAAAAGCGGAGCCTTCATAAGGCTTGGCGAAAAAATGCTGGGTCAAGGAAAAGAGGCGGTACGTATCCATTTGAGCGAAAATCCGAAACTGGCAAAAGAGATACTTGAGGCAATATGGAAGGCGTTTAAGGCAGGGCAGATGAAAGAGAAAGTAGTGGGAAAAGAGGAAGGGGAATAATTGCGAATTATACAATTACCCAATTGAAAAATATTAATGGAGGATGATAAATACCAAAAACTTAGAGATTATGCTCTGAAACTTCTTTCTTTTCGTCCGCGAAGCTATAAGGAATTATCCGGAAGATTGATGCAGTACTCTATTAAAAAAGGTATCCCGAAGACAGTCGTAGAAAAAATCATTAGTGAATTATCGGAGCAGAACCTGATAAATGACGAAGAATTTGCCGTTTGGTGGATTGAGCAGAGAAGATCTAGTAGGAAGCCTAAAGGTCAAAAAGTGATTGAATTGGAACTGTTACAAAAAGGAATAGATAAGGAGCTTATTGGTAAACTACTATCCGGAAATAATGATTCGATGGAAAGCGAATTCCAAAACGCTCTCTCACTTGCTTCTAAAAAACAGTTTCTATACAAAAATTATCCGCCACAGGAGGCAAGAGCCAAAATCGGCGGTTATCTTTTTCGTCGGGGATTTACCTGGGTGATTATTAATCGGGTCATTGACTCTATCTTTACAAAAGAATAGAATACATATAAATCATGAGGTTAAAGTAGGAACGAAGGGTAATAAAGATGATAATTAAATATTTATCAATACTACAGATTCCCTTTTTTACACGAAAATAAATTCGTGGTTTACCCCAATTTCCTAAATTAATTCTCATAAAAATTAAATTGTATTTATTTTATACCGATCGTCATGTAAAAATGCCAAAGTTATAATCTAGAATATTTTATTATTGCATGACGATCGAGTATATACACGATAGCTTTTAAAAAGCTATCGGTATAGGAGGTATTTATGTTATCTGTTTTAAAAACCATTCTGACAAGATTAGATACGATTGAAAAGCGGTTAAACAAAGAAGAAATTGAGGTTCCCGATAAACCACAGGTGAAAAAAACTATACCTATTCCTGCTTCTGCCATGGTGAATGTAGAACAGGAAGCCCGCGCTATTATCATTGAGGCAAAAGATGAAGCGTTTAGGATCAAGAAAGAAGCAGAAGATGAGGCGCGAAAAGTGAGACAGGAAGCTTTGGCGATTGAACAAAGACTGATTACCAAAGAAGAAAGCATCGATGCCAGGATAAATGAACTTACCGTGCGTGACGGGAAGATACAGCAAAAAGAACAGGATATCGCAAAAAGATTGTTTGAGGTAGATAAATTAAGAAATGAACTGATTACTAAGCTTGAAAAAGTGGCAAAACTCACCCGTGATGAAGCAAAAAACCTAATTCTTTCTGCAGTTGAGGAAAGGCTTAAAGAGGATGTGGCCAAAAGAATAAAAGAAGCAGAGACAAGTGCCAAACAAACTTCTGAGACAAAAGCAAGAGAAATATTGGTGGAAGCAATGCGGCATGCGGCAACTGATTATGTACCTGAATACACAGTATCCACAATCAAGATGACAGATGAAGATTTTAAGGGCAGGATTATCGGTAAGGAAGGAAGAAATATACGGGCCTTTGAGATGGCAACCGGAGTTGATGTGGATCTTGATGAGGAAGGGGTTATCCGTCTTTCTTCTTTTGATCCGATCAGACGCGAAATAGCCAGGGTTGCTCTGGAAAAACTGATAAAAGACGGAAGAATTCAACCTGTGAGAATTGAAGAATTAGTGAAACAGACAGAAAAAGAAATTGAAAAAGTCATGTATCTTGAAGGAGAAAAACTTTGTCATATGGTCGGAGTTTACAACATGCCCAGTGACAAAATCGCTCTTTTGGGAAGATTTAAATACAGGTTTTCTTACGGGCAAAATATGATAGCCCATACTCTTGAAGAGACAAAAATAGGTATAGCCTTGGCGCATGAACTTGGCGCTGATGTAAACGTAGTCAGGCTTGGTTGTCTTTTGCATGACATCGGGAAAGTTATCACGGACAAGGAAGGTTCGCATGTCCAGTTGGGAGTTGATCTTTTAAGAAAAAATAATATGCCTCAGCCAGTAATTGATTGTGTCTTATCTCACCATGAGGATATACCGTTTCCTTCTGTTGAAGCAATTATCGTTTATATCGCTGATGCGATATCAGGAGCTCGTCCTGGAGCTCGCTATGAAGATATAGATGAGTATGTCAAAAGACTGAAGAATCTTGAGGAGATAGCCGCCTCTTTCCCCGGTATTGAGAAAGCATATGCTCTTCAGGCAGGACGAGAACTGAGGGTTATTATTGACCCAGGAAAATTAGATGATGCGCAAGTTGTCGTGACAACCAAGAAAATTGCTGAGGAAATAGAGAAAAAATTTCCCACTTTTCCGGGACAAATAAAAATTACTGCCATCAGAGAACTTAGGATAACAGAAACAGTGCATTGAAAAAACACAATTTGACTTCTAGAATTTGAGGGGATCCTTCAGTTACTTTGGCTCCTCAGGACGAGTCCCGTTAAATCGGGACTCGGATTGGGGGCTTGACAACGGCAAAAAAATCAACTAAATTGTCTTCGATTTACATAAAAGCCCGTTATCATCTTCTGCCCGCTCTCCGCTAACTGGCGGGGGGATACAGAAGGAGGTGAATTAATTTAAAAATGACAAAAGCCGATTTAGTAGCCTATGTTGCCAAGAAAGCCAACCTCACCGCAAAGGCAGCCAAAGACGCAGTAAATAATGTTTTCGGAGCAATTACTGATACCCTTAAAAAAGGAGATAAAGTAGTCGTGACAGGATTTGGTACTTTTATGGTGAGATCAAGAGCGGCAAGGAAAGGGAGAAATCCTCAAACCGGAGCACCAATCAATATTCCGGCAAGAAAAACTCCTGGCTTTACAGCTGGTAAAGCACTTAAAAAATCAGTAAGATAATTTTTGTAAGTTATAATCTTTTAGAAGAACTCTCAATAGAATTAGAGAGTTCTTCTAATAATTGCCCCATTGCGAAGCAATGGGGGCCCCGAATCTGTTTCCCCAATGCTAGCGCATTGGGGACCCCAATACTTATTTCCCCAAACGCAATGCGTTTGGAGACCCCGATACATTGCATTTGGGGACCCCATAATATACGATAGCTTACATGTTGGCCATATCAGTTCTTCATCTGAAAAAATATTTCAAAGTTTACCGGCGGGGAGCCGGATTTCTTCCTGCTATAACTTCACTTTTTAGCCGCAAGAACGAGACCGTTGCCGCAGTAGATGATATCTCTTTCGAGATTAAACAGGGTGAGTTGGTAGGTTTCATCGGTCCAAATGGTGCGGGTAAAACCACCACGCTTAAATGCTTATCAGGACTATTATGGCCATCGGGAGGGAAAATAGATGTTTTAGGATATAAACCGTTCGATAAAAAATCTGACTTTCTGAAAAAAATTTCCCTTGTGATGGGCCATAAAAATCAGCTTTGGTGGGATTTACCCGCTGTTGAAACCTTTAGACTAAACAAAGAAATATACGAAATAAGCGAAGAAAAATACAAGCAGAATTTAGATGAATTGACTAAGCTTCTTGATGTTTCTGAGATTATTACTATTCCTGTTCGGCAACTATCTTTGGGCCAGCGGATGAGAATGGAACTGATTGCTTCACTAATCCATCAGCCAAGAGTACTTTTTTTGGATGAGCCTACCATCGGTCTTGATGTCATCATGCAGAAAAAAATGAGGGATTTTATTGCCGAGTATAACAGCAGACACAATTCCACAATTCTTCTCACCAGTCACGATATGGCTGACGTGAAAGAACTTTGCCGGCGAGTGATCATTATAGATCATGGGAAGCTGATTTACGACGGTGATTTGGCAAATTTAGTCGAGAAATATGCCGATACTAAGATTATTACCGTAGATATCGCAAAGAGAGTAGATATGAAAGAATTTACTAGGTTTGGAAAGATTAAGTCGGCAGCAGATGGCAAAGTGATAATTTCAGTTCCCAAAAAAAACACTACTTCTGTCGCCACGACTATCTTGAAAAAATATCAGATTGAAGATTTAAATATTGAAGATCCGGAGATAGAGGATATTATTAGGCTGGTTTTTGATAAAAATAAAAGATGAAAAAATATTTTATGGTTTTTAAAAATTCCTTTGCAGAATATTTTGCCTACCGGCTGAATTTTTTCTTATGGCGGATAAGGGTGGTTGCGGTTATTCTTATCAGTTTTTCTCTCTGGCAGGCAATATTTCGTACAAATAAAGTAATTTTCGGTTATCATGAATCGGAGATTATCACTTATATAATTTTTATTTCAGTCTTAAGCGGCATCGTCCTTGCCACAAGGACTGATAGGGTGGCATTGGAGATTAATATGGGGACGTTAAGCAACTTTCTAATTTTGCCGATGCGGTATTTTCTTTTTAATCTTTCCCGTGATGCGGCTGATAAAATTATCAATACGGTCTGTTCATTTTTTGAAATATTCCTGTTTATTCTGATTATTCACCCTCCTATCATCTTGCAGAGTAATTTGTTTCTGATAGTTTTGTTTTTTACCGCTTCAATTGTTGCCTCTTTGCTTTATTTTGAGATCAATATGCTTCTTTCTTTTATCGCTTTTTGGTCAAAAGAAACTTGGGCCCCGCGGTTTATTTTTTTTATCCTGGTTAACTTCTTGGCAGGCTTATATTTTCCTTTGGATATCATTCCAGGAGGGATATATAAAGTTTTGGAGCTTCTTCCTTTTACTTATCTTATTTTCTTTCCTTTAAAAATTTACTTAGGACACATTGATCAAACTTTTTTAATAAAAGGATTTATGATAGGTATTTTCTGGTCCATTCTCCTTTGGCTATTCATGGGATATATTTGGCGCAAGGGATTAAAACTTTATACTGCCGAAGGAAAGTGAGATTATATGTCTAAATATTTTCGGGTCTGGCTGCTTTTGTCTTTTGCTTCTTTCCAGTCGTTTTTTGTTTCCAGGATAGGCGCTTTTTTATTCTTAGTCGGTAAAATTCTAAGATTTATTTTTTTCGCGCTGTTTCTTATCTTTCTGATAAGCAAGACAAAAGTATTGGCAGGATACAACCTTTGGCAGGTGATGCTTTTTTATCTGACGTTTAATTTTATTGATTCGACAACACAGATGCTTTTTCGGGAAGTTTACAGGTTTCGTCAGCAAGTTATCAGCGGCAATTTTGATCTTGTTTTGGTCAAACCGGTGAATAGCCTTTTCAGATCGCTTTTTGGCTGGACGGATATACTCGACTTTATTACTCTTATTCCTTTTATTATTATGATTATTTTTGTAATCAGTAAAATACCGGAAATAACCTCGTTGGGTATAGTTTTTTATATTGTTTTAGTGGTAAACGCTCTTTTGATCGCCACCTCTTTTCATATCATTGTTTTGGCTTTAGCAATTTTGACAACCGAGATTGATCATGCCATTATGATTTACCGTGATCTTACCGGTATGGGTAAAATTCCTGTGGGCATTTATTCTGAACCGCTCCGTTCTTTTATCACTTTTGTCGTTCCTGTCGGGATAATGATGAGTTATCCGGTTGAGAGTCTTTTGGGAAAGTTAAGTACGGGTGCAGTGTCAGTTGCGTTTTTTATTAGTCTATTCATCTTTAGCCTAAGCATGATTCTTTGGAATTATGCCGTCAAAAGTTATACTTCAGCTTCAAGCTAAGACTCTTAATAATTTATGAAAATAATAATAGGAGTTTCTTCAGGTATTGCTGGCTATAAAGTTCTTGATCTTATTAAACTTCTTAAAAAAAGAGGTTATGAAGTATATATTATAATGACGGAAAATGCCTCCAAGATGTTTCCTTCTTCTTCCTTCGAGAAGGCTTCTGGGAATAGAATTTTTATCTCCCTTTTTCCCAAAGAATTCGACTATAAAAATATTCTGAAAACTCGTCAGGTGGAACATATAAAGTTAGCCTCTGGCGCCGATATCATAGTTATCGTTCCAGCCACAGCCAATATCATTGGAAAAATTGCCAACGGTTTTGCTGATGATTTTCTTACAACGACCGTATTAGCAACGAATGCGCCCATTCTTATCTGTCCATCGATGAATACCAATATGTGGAACAATCCTTTGGTAATAGAGAATATCAATAAATTAAAAGATGCTGGATATCATATTTTATCTCCCGCAATCGGAAAGTTGGCGTGCGGGACTTATGGCGAAGGAAGATTGTCTGAGATTGGAAAGATAGCTGATGAGATAAATACAATTTTAAAGAAAAAAAACAGATTAAGAGGAAAAAAAATTATTGTTACAGCTGGAGGTACACAGGAAGCAGTTGATGCCGTGCGCGTAATCACTAACCGAAGTTCCGGTAAAATGGGAATAGCCATCGCCGATGAGAGTTATTTGCAGGGAGCGGATATATTGCTAATTCGGGCTAAAAATTCAGTCCGGCCACGATACCCGGTTAAAGAAAAATTTTTTGAAAGTGCAAAAGACCTGGGGAATCTTATAAAAAAACATATACGAGGTTATGATTATATTTTCCACACTGCGGCTGTTTCCGATTTTATACCGGAGGAAAAGATCGATAAGAAAATGGATAGCAGCAAAAGTATAATCTTAAAACTGAAATCCTCTCCTAAAATCTGCAATTATATTAAAAAATGGAATCCTTATGTTAAGTTAATCGGATTTAAAGCAGTGTATAAAGAGAAAGAAAATGATCTTGTTGCCAAAGGATTTAAAAAGTTGAAAGAAAGTAGTGCTGATTATGTAATGGTAAACGATGTTGGGGAAGAAGATATAGGTTTTTCCTCAGATAATAACGAAGTTTACGTCGTTTCAGCAAAAGGATTATTGATGAAAATCAAAAAAGCACCCAAAAAAGAAGTCGCAAGACAAATCTTGGAGATAATTTTTCAATAAATAGTGGGGAGATATATATATGAGATTATCAGAAACACAATGGAAGGTTTATAACATTGTTGTCCAGATACCAATGGGTAAGGTATTAACGTATCAAAAAGTAGCCAAACTTGCTCATGTAAAAAGTCCAAGAGTGGTGGGGAATGTTCTTCATAATAATGAGGATTCAGCAAGAATTCCTTGTCATAGAGTAGTTCATAGAGACGGAACACTGGCTATAAATTATAAATTTGGTGGAATAAAAGTACAGGAAGATAAATTAAGAAATGAGGGAATAGAAATAATCGATGGAAAAGTAAACCTTAAGAAACATTTGTGGCAACCTACATTATGACTTCATTTACTGCAGTTTGGCCAAGCGCGAATTCCGGCAGTAGCGATTTTAAAGGCAGCGGTTTTGATGGCTTCTTCTGGATTAAAGCGAAGGTCAGGATTGCTGTCTTGATTCATAGATTTTCTTGTTGATATCCATGAATTTGTTGAAAACTGGTAAAGACCGCCATATACGCCGTTTATCGCCCTTGGATTAAGTCCTGATTCACAAAAAGCAATTCTTTTAAGTAATTCTTTATTTATACTTTGATTGTTACTGTAGGTTGTGAACCATTTTTCGTAATCGGCTGTGGTAAAAGGCAGAGGTGTTGGAGTGGAGGTAGGAAGGGGAGTTGGTGTGCTTGTTGGTGTCGGTATGGGTGTTTCGGTAATAACGATATAATCGAGAACAAAAACAGTTGGAGAAACAGTGATTTGATGAGTTTGGCCTGAAGCCGTAAGAGTAGTTTTGGGAGATCGAATGATTATTATCGATATTCCCAAGACTATCGGGAGGACACAAAGAAACATTTTTGTCGGCAGAGCTACCATCTTCTGTTTCTTCATATTTATAGGGAGATTATACTATATAGTGTAAAAGCTAGTTTGTAACCGTTAGATAGACGTCGCACATTATTAGAATACGGAGTAGGGAAAACTTTAATTCATCGGAGTCAACTGTTTATGTGTCCTTCTTCTTTTTGTAGTTTTTCTTTTAAAGTCATTGGAAAGAACGCTGATGTTTCCGTCTATTTCCAATACAGCCAGGTTTACCTGTTGGATGTCTGTAACACCATGCTCGCGTACAGCAGCCTCAAGTTCTTCTATGGATATTTTTGCCTCTTCAAGATGTTTTTTGATTATTTTGCCGTTATATATAAGCATGATAGGATTACCTTGCATGAGTTGGCTGATTTTATGAGATTTAAAGATAATGTTTTTGAGTATCCAGTTAGCGGCGAAAAGAGAGGTAGCTGCCAGCAGTCCTCCCAAAAGAGTGGTATTTTCCCCTACCATGGCATTTTGGACAGAATTGCTTATAAGGAGGATAAAAACAAGATCAATGATAGATAGTTGAGTGAGTTCCTTCTTACCGAATAACCTGATGGCTAAGATAATAAATAGATAAACAGTTACAGAGCGAAAAATTATGGAAGTATAATATTCCATACAGCTATATTATGGCAGAACCGATAAAGATAATAAATATTTATTATTGATTTATATAAATTAAGATAGTAATATTATCAACACTCGTATGGATGATCGGATTATCTGTCCTAATTGTAAACAGCCGATTCCTTTAACTGCCGCCCTATCACACCAGATACAGGAAAAATACCAGATATTCTACCGGAAAAGATTAGCCGAGGAAAAGCTCAAGATTGAAAAGACGCTTACGGAACAATTGACAAAACAGGTCAGATCCCAATTTGATTTGCAGATGAAAGATAAGGCTAATGAGCTTGAGGAGTTGCAGAAACAGAATAAATTCCTACAGGAACAATTACTTTCGCTTAATAAACTTATCAGACAACTTAAGATAGAAAATGATCAAAGAAGATTGGAATTTGAGAAAAAGCTTGCGGAAGATGAAGAAAAGATAAGGGTGGAAGAGAAGAAACGGATTGATGATGAATATAGATTAAAAATTTTGGAGAAAGATAAAAAACTGACAGATGCGTTGAAGCTGGTAGATGAGTATAAGAGAAAGTTGGAACAGGGATCACAGCAGTTACAGGGTGAAATTTTGGAATTGGAACTTGAACATATTCTGAAGCGAGAATTTCTATGTGATGAAATAAAACCCATCGCCAAAGGCATCCGTGGGGCAGATGTGTTGCATACAGTAAAGAATAATTTTGGCCGGACATGCGGGATGATTATTTGGGAATCAAAGCGGACAAAATCATGGGGTAATGACTGGATAGTAAAACTTAAAGAAGATCAGCGGGAAGCAAAAGCAGATGTGGCGGTTATAATTTCCCAAATCTTGCCGGATGGAATAAAAAATTTAGGTCTGGTAAACAATGTTTGGGTCGGAAATTTTGAATCGATTATGGGACTGGCACTGATGCTAAGAACAATGCTTATTGAGATTTCCTCGGTTAAACTCTCAAACGTAAATAAACAAAGTAAGATGGAGATTTTATATGCTTATTTTTCCGGAATTGAATTCAAGCAGCGTTTGGAAGCGATTATTGAATCTTTCAATAGTTCACAGGAAGATCTGGAAAAAGAAAAAAGATATTTTGCCACTAAATGGGCAAGAGAGGAAAAAAATATCAGGAAAGTCTTTGATAATCTTTCCGGTATGTACGGTGATTTACAAAGTATGATCGGTAAGGCGCTTCCCAATGTAAAAGGATTGGAAATGCTTCCATCAGGAGAAAAGTTCTCGCCAGACACATTATTTTGATCTTCTCTTGTATAATATCTTCGACTATGAAGTACTTTATTCAAACCTTCGGCTGTGCCCAAAATGTTGCTGATTCACAGCGTCTCACCTCGTATCTTTTGGCAAAAGGCATGGAAAGAGCAACTAATATCAACGAGGCAGATTATGTAGTTATCAATACCTGCATGGTGAGGGAGATGGCAGAAAATCGGGTCTATGGACTGGTAAACAATCTAAAGAAATTTAAAGTTCATGATTCTAAGTTCAAAATTGTATTGACTGGCTGTATGGTTGGTATGGCAGTGAGAGATAAAACCGGCAAGTTTCTCAAATTATTAAAAAAACGGATGCCGGTTATTGATGAATTCCTACCTATTGAAGAAATAGGGTTTGATTATCCACCTCTTCGGACAGATAAATTGCATGCCTTGGTGCCGGTTTCCAACGGCTGTAATAATTTCTGTACGTACTGTGTCGTTCCTTGGACCCGCGGTAGAGAAGTTAGCCGTCCGTATGGAGATATTATTGAAGAATGTAGGAATTTGGTTAAAAGAGGATATAAAAAAATCACTTTGTTGGGACAGAATGTAAATTCGTATGGAGCGGACTTAATACAAAATAAAAAATTAAATATAAAAATTAAAAATCGGAAAAATATAAAACCAGTTTACGTAAAACATTTAGGTCGTTTCAGAATTCCCACACTTTTTCCTTATTTACTGGATGATATCTGCCAGATTGATGGGATTGAGGAAATTGAATTTATGTCTTCCAATCCTTGGGATTTTTCGGATGAATTGATTGAGATGATTGCGAAAAATCCCCAAATTACCAGAAATATGCACCTGCCGGTTCAATCAGGGAGTGACAGCGTTCTTAAAAGAATGAACCGGTGGTATACCTGCGACGAGTATTTAAAACTCGTCGCGAATTTAAAATTAAAAATTGAAAATGTAAAATTGAGTACGGATATAATCGTTGGTTTTTGTGGAGAAACCAAAGAAGAATTCGAAGAAACGGTAGATTTAGTAAAAAAAGTAGGATTTTATAAAGCTTATATTGCCATGTATTCTGACCGGCCGATGACTACCGCTCATAAAGTCTTAAAAGATAATGTTCCTCACAGTGAGAAAAAAAGGCGGTGGAGAATTTTGGAAGAATTAATTAATAAACCCAAAAAATCAACATATGATGAATAAACTTCTTGTTATCTGTGGACCTACGGCAACTGGAAAAACTGGTTTGGCTATAAAACTGGCTAAAAAGTTCTCAGGTGAGATTGTTTCCGCTGACAGTCGTCAGGTTTATAAAGGAATGGATGTTCTAACCGGCAAGGATTTGTCTAAAAATTCTGAATTAAGAATGATGAATCATGAATTAGGAATTAATAATGACAAGTTTTCCGTTGGATATCGCCTAAAAGAAGGAATTCCGATATGGTTAGTAGATGTTGTCCCTCCAAATTATATATTTAATGTGGGTGAATATAAGAAACTAGCTGATAAGGTCATAAATTGGATAAGATCACGTAATCTTCTTCCGATTATAGTTGGAGGAACAGGTTTATATATCAAAGCGCTAACAGTAGTCTTGGATCTTCTTATTATTCCGCCAAATAAAGTTCTGCGAAAAGAGTTATCACAACTTGGGAAAGAGGAATTGGGAGAGCGTTTACGTGATATAGATTCTCATCGATGGGAGAGGATGAATGGATCAGACAGACTAAATCCAAGACGGCTTATTCGTGCGGTTGAAATAAGTCTAGCTCTTATGAATAAAAATATAAGTGCAGATATCTATAGGAATCGTAGTAAAGATAATATTCTAATGATTGGTTTAGGAGTTCCCACAAAGCAGAAATTATACGAACTGATTGACGCCCGAGTAGAGGAAAGAGTAAAAGGGGGCGTTCTTACGGAAGTAGAGTATTTTTTTGATAAACACTATGATCCCACTCTACCAGCTCTAAGTGCTACCGGCTTTAAGCCACTTTTGCAATACATAGAGAGAACGGTTTCTTTGGATTACGCTCTAAAAAGATGGAAAGCTACCGAGCATGAATATGCGAGGAGACAGCTTACATGGTTTAAACGGGATAACCGCGTCCACTGGTTTGATGTGACATCGGAGAATTATCGAGAAAAAATAGAGGATACTGTAAGGAAATGGTATACTGAAAACTGATATGATCTCAAAGATAGAAATTTCGTATAAGACGATTATTTTTACCCTGATATTAATTATTACTCTTTGGTTACTGTATCAGATAAAAGAAATAATTTTTTTGGTGTTTGTCGCTTTTATTCTGATGTCCGCATTTAAACCCTGGGTGGATTATTTAAGGAGATTTAAAATACCCAAATTATTATCAGTGTTGATTATTTATTTAGTTGTGATTGCTGTTGTCGGTTTTGCAGGCAGTTCAATCATTCCTCCCTTGATAGTTCAGTCAACTCACTTGGGAGAAAGTTTGCCGAAGTATATTTCTTCGACTTTTCCTTTTGCGAAATTAGATTTTCAGATGGTTTTGCAGCAAATTGCTCCTTTGGGACAGAATGTTCTTAATATTACGTTGGGTATTTTTAGTAATATTATCGCTTTTTTTACTGTCCTGGTTATTTCTTTTTATTTGATTATAGAGAGAGAGCATTTTGGGTCTCATCTGTCAGGACTTATAGGAGAAAAAGGAGCCACACGCGTGATGATTATAATCCATAAAGTTGAAGACAGGCTTGGCGCCTGGGTTCGTGGTGAGGCAGCTTTAATGATAACAATAGGTATTTTTACATTTATTGGACTTACTATTTTGGGTCTTCCTTATGTTTTACCACTTGCCATCATTGCCGGAATATTAGAAATAGTACCGACCATAGGACCTATTATTTCTGCAATTCCGGCAATTTTGATCGCATTGACAATTTCTCCAATTTTGGCGCTAACTACTGGTGCACTTTACTTTATTATTCAACAGTTAGAAAATCAGGTAATAGTTCCGATTGTCATGAAAAGAGTCGTTGGGGTACCGCCTTTAATTACTTTAATTGCCCTGTTGATTGGTGGGAAACTGGCAGGAGTGACCGGCGCCATTTTGGCCATTCCGATTGTTCTCATGATTGAAACGGTAATCTCTGAATATCTGAAAATAAAAGAAGTCAAATAATGTAGTTATTAAATTCGGGGTCCCCAATGCGTTAGCATGGGGGTGAAAAGTCTACGGAAGCTCGTAAGCCAGATTCTGTTTTAAGATAACCATTTCTCTGAGTTTCGGCTATTGGTCGACTACTCCCCGCCTCATCGGCGGGTGCTCTCAAACTTCGGGCTGCTTCATGCTTATTCAGCATAAATTCGGGAAGGAATCCGTTTTTATCAGCCCTGTCGGAGATTGCTGCAGGTGGGATTGCCTTGGCCGCCGTAGCTTTATGCGTAGGCGACACTCGTTTCACTTCTTTTCCATATTCTTAAGAACTTAGGAAAAGATTCGTCTCTGTGGCTCTCTCATCCCGTTAATTCGGGAATCGTTCCTTCAGACTTTCGTCTTCAGGACACCCGGTCTTACGACGTCTCGCTTGCGCGGGATCCCTCTCCTTCTGCAGTCTGGACTTTCCTCCGGGTACCGTATGGTACCCGGTGGTTATCCGGCTCCCGTAGACCAGTAAATTATAGCACTATAAGATGTTTTGAGCAATTGTTATTGACGAAAATTGCTATTAGCGGTATTTTAGGATTATGTCAAAAAAGCTTCGTGTGGGATGGTTTTCTTTTTCTTGCTCCGAAGATTCAACGATTATTTTTACCGAACTTTTAAACGATCATTATGAGGAATGGAGAGAGAAAATTGAATTTTGTTCTGCACTGGTATTGAAGAAAAAAAGTGAAATTGAAAATCTCGATGTGGCATTTGTCGAAGGCGCTATTACCAGTGTGGCTCAAGAGGAAAAGTTGTTAACAATAAGAAGTGCAAGCAAAAAACTTGTGGCTGTGGGAGCATGTGCTTGTGTCGGTATGCCGGCAGGACAAAGGAATAATTTTGATGACAAAACAAAAGAGGAAATAAAAAACGTCTTGATTCGTTTTCAATACGCGGATAAAGTAAAAAGACTAGCAGAAATAGTCACGGTTGATGACCAGGTTCCAGGATGTCCGATGGATGAGAATGCATTTTTGAAGATCTTAAATAAATATCTGAAAGAATTTGGGATAAACTGATAATATGCATAATCTTGATCTGACAATCGCCGATATTTCCAAAATAGAAGGCAAAGCCTCTTGTGAAATCAAAATAAAAGAAGGAAAAGTGGAAAGTGTGAAATTTGCCATTGCCGAATACAAGAGATTTTATACCCAAGCTATAAAAGATAAAGATATCAGTGCTCTGCCTCAACTAGCAGCCAGGATCTGCGGTACCTGTTCCAATGCCCATCTTTCATGTGCGGCAAAAGCAGTTGAGGCTGCCATCGGTTTGACGGTTTCACCGCAGACGATGGCTTTGAGGAAACTTCTAAATTACGGGCTTATGATCAGGGATCACGCATTACACCTTTGTGTTTTTGTACTGCCTGATTTTTTTAGTAAGGATTCAATATTGGAATTTGATGAAAATGAGAAAGAGGAACATAAATATCTTGATGCTACTTTTATGCTGAAGGCTGCTGGGAATAATCTCTCTAAAACAGTCGGAGGAAGAAGCGTCCATGCTCCATATTTTACAGTTGGTGGATTTACCAAACTCCCCACCAAGGAGGAATTAAATAAACACATTAATGAGTTGGCAGGTATAAGGAATACAGTTTTGGATCTGATTGATCTTTTTGCTACCAGAGATTTTACGCTGAAAATGGAAAGTTTGACTTATTCAGCGGTTTCTGATAGTCAATATTCATTTCTAGATGGCGATTATTATATAAGCGATGGAAGAAATATTCAAGCCGATAAATACGGTGAATATTTAGAGCGCATAGCAATTGATTATCCGCAGGCTAGCGGATATAAATTTGGTGGAGGAATAACTATGGTTGGCGCATTGGCTAGACTTAATTTAGCAAAGAATAAATTACACCCCGATACTAAGAAAAGTGCAGAAAGATATTTGTCTTTCTTTCCGTCAAATAATATTTTTCATAATAATTTGGCGCAGGCGATAGAAATACTGCACGCAGTTGACTCCGCAATCGATATCATTAAAAATCTTAAAATAACCGACGAAAAACCCATGCCGTTGGTAAGAAAGGAAGGCATGGGAATAGGACTGACAGAAGCCCCCCGCGGTACTTTGTACTACCGTCTTGAAATTGGTTCGACCGGTAAAATTGCCTCAGGTCAAATTGTTGTCCCTACCAGCAGGAATCAAATCGTAATAGAAGAGGCGATCAAAAAGTATTTAGAAGATAATATTGAAAGATTGGATAATAAGGAATCAGTGGAACACGAAGTGGAGAAGATTGTCCGCGCTTTTGATCCTTGCATGAGCTGTGTCTCGCATTTTCTGAAAGTAACGTGGATAGAAGAATGAGTTAAGAATGAAGAATTAAGAACGAAACCTCTTTCAAGATATCCTTTAATTTCCCATTTTCAGGGATGCCGATAATTGTTACTTTTGAAATTTTTTTAAGTTTAGCAAGAAGTCCAAGTTGAAGGGGAAGATCATAGTCGTGTGGACTGACTCGTGGAGAAAGAGTCCAGTGATTTAAACTATTAAACTTTGTTACTTTCTTGATTCCGATGACAGTATCCAGAAAAATTAACTCTCCATTTTTACCTAAATCAATTTCTTCCGTGGGATCAAGATGGATAAAATTAAACCCTGGAATTTTTTTCCTTAAATGGGGTAGTAGTTTAAACGGTAGGCAATCCTTTAGAACAAGTGGATTACCCAAAACATAAACATTTCTTTTCATATCTACTTGTTAGAATTAGCCAAATTCAGGGAAAGATTTGTATAATAGATAAGATTGTTAAGTTTAGCTTTTGATATTTTCTGACAGTACATTCCCCAATGATAAGTAATCCAATCACCGGGTTTTATAATTTCGTCTTTTACTTCCATCTTTATAGTCCTTTGTATCGGATTGCCACAGACAATTTTATTTCCCGATAAAATTAGCGGTTTAGTTTTTACAAGTAACGAATTCGGAAAGATTTTTTCTACCTTTCCCCAATTGATAAGGCAAGCCTCCATTGTCTGTAAATTATGCAATGAATCATTATGGCCTGTACGTTTATACACATTTAATACATGGAAGGCATGATGAGGAATTCCGCCGTTTATAAGCTTAGCAAGAAGGTGACTTAGGTCCTTGCCAGTCGTTTTTCGTTTAAGTTGCAGTGTGTCTTTAAGGTGAGAAGCAAATTTTGCGATACCAATTTTATTTAGAAGCCTGTTGCCTAACCAATAAGCCTCAACAACTTTCGTGTCAAAGGGATCGCGAATATTATTTTCATAAGCGATCAAAGATAAATAAGGATAGAGGGTGGAAAAAGCGGATAGAATTTCTTTTGTGCCCACATCAATCTGACCAGTTGAAGTGTACCATTTAAGATCGTTTTTCTTATTGGTAGGTCCGCAAAGCGAGAGAAAATTGGGAGGGTAGGCAAAACGCGCGCAGCTAACAAGACCGTTTATACTCATTTACCAATGAATTTATGAGTTTTATTAATTCCAGCAGATGCAATGAGTGTTACACCAAAAGCTATAAGCATGGTATTGACAGCGGGAAGACCGGATAATGAATGATTTATAAATATTGCTGTCAGTATGTTTGTTATCACTGTCGCAAGGACAAAAATTGAAGTGGCAAGGGTTACTGGAGCATATTTAAGTGCCTTAAACCAAGTGATTAGATAAAAGGTAAGCAGGATAATGCTTCCGGTAAGGGGCAGAAATACGGATGGGGAGATATTAATCAGTAATGAAGATTTATGCTGTATTGCTGCTATCATCAAAAGGATAATGCTTCCCAAAAACATTCTTGCCCAGGCAATAATTTTATAATTTATATCCGGAATGGTAATTTTGACAATGATGCTTTCGGCAGACCAGAGAATCGTCGCCAGAAAAATGAGCATCTCTCCCCTTCCTCCGGTAAAACCGGTAAAACCTCCGATAAAAAAATTACTTAATATAACTAGGAGATAACCGACTACCTGGAGGAAATTCAACTTTTCTCCCATAAAAGGTACGGCCACCAACGCCACCCAGATGAACATGGTTTTATGGATCAGATTAGCCGTAACAGGAGAGGCAAGTCTGAGCCCTTCAAAATAAAGAAGAAAGGGGATGCTTCCGCCGATTATTCCGATGATAAAAAGTTTTAGCCAACTTGACAGAGACAGTTTTGTAATCATAGATCTTTGCGAAGTAAACAAAATCATAAAAGAAAATATGAAAGCTGCTCCTCCATTTTTGATGATGTTTAAAACAAAAGGATCAATTCCTTGAATTAATACAAGTTTGTTGTAGAAAATGGAAACTCCGGACACTAAGGAGGTAATAAAAGCAAAGATGATACCTTTTTTTATATTACCAGACATGTTAACTGTTTAATTTTTTAATCAATCGTCTTATTTTCAATCCTTCTTTTTGAGAAAGTTTACCGACGGCCACATCCCCAACGACTCTAAGATAATCCCCGCGTTTCACACGCAAATTTGCTTCTATCTTAACAAGATTGCCGTTTTCGATCAAAACATTATCTTTGTCGGTTTTTATTACTTTATAAGGAATGGAGAAACACATAGCTTAAATAATAACACAATCCAAAGAGTTTTTTTGAAGATAAAGTTAATAATGGATATTTACAGGTGTGCCGACACTGGCCCAATCAAAAAGTGTACAGGCCACCGGAGTAGGCAGGTTAACACAGCCATGACTCATGGGATGGCCAAAATTATTATGCCAATAAGTTCCGTGGAGACCGTAACCTTTGTAAAAATACATAGTGCATGGTACATTAGGCAAATAATAGTAGGTACCCAGAGCACGAGAGCCACCCGCCATAAGAGTGCTTCGGTATTTGACATAGATACTGAAATTGCCAGTAGGAGTCGGTGCCCATTTTCCAGTGGATACTAAAGAAGTGTATTTTAAATTCCCTCCTTCCCAAGCATTTAATCGCTGTTGAGATAAATTAACTTCTATCCAACGGCCGGAGGTATCTCCCAAAACTTTACCTTCACCTTCAGCAATTTCTGTCGGTTCTGCCGGCGGGATAAGAGCTGGATCTAAATTTTGGTTATTGAAAATTACCTCTTTACGTGATTCTGGCAAGTTATTATTTTGGGCAAGTATTTCATTTACTTTTTCATCCGAGGAAAGTTCACGGGTTAAAAGATAAGAAGCAAGTTTATTTTTTCCGATTGAGGCGGCAAAGGCGACTGCAATTACCAATATCAACAACAAAGAGCTATATTTTCTCATATTTAGATTAAGACATAAAAATATATCCCTGTCAATCCGTCATTAAATGTGTTGTTTTAAAGATTGTGATAAAATCGGCAGCGGCAACATCGCTTATGTTAGAAAGTGAACCAGTTATATTAGTTGATGTAAGAAGAGAGGTAAATAGAATACCTAGACCATTTCATGAGTATGCACCAACACCTACAGTGGTGTATCAGAGACCAGAAGAATTCTTAGCTATTGATTTAGGAAAATTGAAAGATAATCTACTTACGGTTACAAGGTGTGGTGATGGATTTTTTGGAGCAGTTGAAAATAAATTGATAAAAGCCAAGGGAGATAATTTAAAAGACGTAGCGATCCTTTGGGAAGAAGGCGGAACTACGATGTGTACACTTAAGGGAGCAAGGAAGGGAAGAAAAGTTGGTATTCCTAGTCATTTAACCTCTCTTGTCCCGGAAGAACACTATCAAGCAAATGAATATTTTCCACCGATAATAGAATTTTATGAGGATTTAAACCAAGAGAAACCTGATGATTATGAATATTATGGTTATTTAGCTGGGTTTGATCAGCTTACTGTCGCCGGAGTCAAATTTGAAACAGCATTGGCTAACAAAGGAATTCTTGATCCAAAGAAACGTTATGAGCAAGCTGGGGTGAAAACATGGAAAACTATTTTCCAAAGGATAGAACCAGAGTATCTTGCATATTCTCAAAATGGCCAATTATATTCGCTTACTGGGCCGTGTTTTGCGGCTGCTTTTGTGATCAGCGTGCCATACTTTGCTGCTTTTTCTATCGATAGAGAAATCCCCGACGATAAAGTTCTTTTGGTAGTTATAAGAGAGAGAAATCCAATGTTTCTAGCTTTTAAATATATGAAAATATTATTAACTTTCAAATTTCGCAAAGACGGTCTTAATTTTGTCTTGGATCGGAATTGGGCTGAATCAATTCTTGCTGAGAGTGCAATTGTCTATCCTGATCAGAAAGCATTTTTGGAAAATCAAGAAAATGCTAATATAGATGGTCAATTGAGACGTATTCGCAGATATTCAAAGATTAGAAGAAGTCCCAATCCTCTTACCATTATTTCTCCCAAAAGCGATATCTTCGGAGTTTTTCGTCCTTGAAATTCATTATCGAATAGATTATAAAAATGAATTAACAAAGGAGAAAACAGTTTATGGCGAAGGCAAAATCGAGACATCCGGAATATCAGTATCTTGATCTAGCACGTGATATTTTGGAAAACGGAAGCTGGAAGATAAGTCATTCAACCGGTGTCCGGCTGAAAAGTGTTTTTGGCAGACAAATAAGGTTTGATTTATCTGCCGGTTTTCCGCTCCTTACGACAAAAAAAGTGTTTGTCCGAGGTATTATCCATGAATTACTTTGGTTTTTATCCGGTTCGTCAAACATAAAATATTTGGTGGATAACAACGTCCACATTTGGGATGAGTGGGCATATAAGAAATATCAGTGGGTAGTTGAGGCAGGAAAAGCGAAGAAGTTGACCTTTGAAGAATTTATGGAAAAAGCCAAAACTGATGCTAAGTTTTTAAAAAAATGGGGAGAGCTTGGACCGGTTTATGGAGTACAGTGGAGAAAATGGCCTACTGGATCCGGAAAAACCATTGATCAGTTAGGTTGGGCGATTGAAAAAATTAAAAAATATCCACAAAAGAAACATTATGTTATCTCTGCCTGGAATGCCGGCTGTATTTACGAGATGAGCGGCAGCAGGACCGCTTCCATGGTTATTGCTCCCTGTCATACCATGTATCATATTAATATTACTGGCGATAAGCTCTCACTTCTTCTCTATCAGCGCAGTGCCGATTATTTCCTTGGCGTGCCTTTTAATATCGCCAGTTATGCCCTGCTGACTTTGATGCTTGCCCAGGTTACCGGCTATAAGCCTGGTGATTTTGTCCATACTTTTGGTGATGTGCATATTTATGAAAATCACATCACACAGATAAAAGAGCAGTTGAAACGGAAACCCAGGCCATTTCCTACCATGAAACTTGATCCGACTATAAAAAATATTGACGATTTCCGCTTTGAACATTTTACTTTGGAAGGATACGATCCTTATCCGCCAATAAAAGGAGAAATTACTGTCGTCGGCGGGTTTTAAATGAAGAAACCTATTGTCAGTATTATCGCCGCAATCGGTACCAACCAGGAACTGGGGAAAAACAATAAACTTCTTTGGCATATTCCGCAAGATTTTGCACGTTTTAAAAAAATTACCCTGCATCACCCAGTCATCATGGGCCGGACCACTTTTTGTTCGATAGGTAAACCTTTACCAAAAAGAGTAAATATAGTTGTGACCCACGACAAAAATTTTAAAGCGGATGGAGCAATTATCTGTCATTCTCTTGAGGAAGCAATTGTTGAGGCAAAGGAAAAGAATGATAAGGAAATTTTTATCATCGGCGGAGGTCAGATCTATAAGCAGGCCATCAAATTTGCTGATAAATTGTATCTCACCATTGTTGAAGGAAACTTTGACGCTGATACTTTTTTCCCTGATTATTCCCAATTTACAAAAGTTGTTTATAAAAAAGAAGGCCAAGACGATAATTGCCGCTACACGTTTTTAGAACTGGTAAAGGAAAAATATTAGTAATGATTATGGTTCCAAATGAACAAGGACCTATTGATACTGTAATTATTAAAAGGCCAACAGGCGAAGAAGTTGCTGTCCCTATTGATTCTCATGGAAAACCAATTACTCCCAAGCCACCGAAAGTTGGATATGACAATCATGGTCGGCCAGTGCAAGGAAATGAGAAGGGAACTGTCGTTGACGAAAAGATTTGACCCAGTATCTTCTCCCTTGCGCAAGGATTTTCGTTATTTTGCTTTGTGAGCTTTGTTCCAGATAATTGCAAAAACCCATCCGGCAATGTATCCTACAACCGAGGTAAACACAATCAAAGTCAAGGCTGTAACTAGATTAAAGCTCGCGACTGTAAATGGATTGTTTAAAAAATGTATTCCGTAAACAAAATCTAAGATAACCTGTGCAAGACCTACAAGAACGAGCAAAGACCAAAAAGCATGCCAAAGTCCCATGAAAATACCAAAAATCAATGCAATAGAGTTTTCCTTCAATTTCACTTTCCTCACCCCCTTTAGAAGCTCTTGACAAATTTTAATGAGTTTAGAGCTTCTTAAGCCCACCGACCAAGCGCTCCTTGCGGCGTGTATGAATAATACTGAAAAGCTGCAAGGTAAGCTAAGGTGGGCTCTCTAATTCAATATAAAACAGATTACCACTCAAGGTCAAAAGCGGAGTTAAGAAACTTTGGAGCTAATATACCCAAATATTTAGATAATTTTCTTTTTATCCAACCCCACACGGCTTTACATAGTTAGTAAATTGAGGCGACACCAAATTTGATAAGATATCAAGATTAATATGCAATTTATTGAAGTTTCAAACAGTTGACGGTAGTGGTAAATGATACTGGTTTAATGCTTGTATATGTGATAAATAAGTCCCAAGCGTTTTGGCCGCTAGATGAGGGGCCGGTTTTTGCAGTAATAAAGAATGAAGGATCACCTTCAGTATAAGAGAGTCCACCGCTGATGGCTATCTCATTGGTATTACATTCCATATGGATGCTATTTCCACTATGAAAATCTGTTTGGTAAGGTCCATATGTTTTTGTATAAAAAGATTGAATTGTTATACCAGAGTCTCCCTTCGAACCAGTTGCACCTTGCGGTCCAGTTGGACCTTGGGGACCTTGAATACCTGTGTCGCCTTTTGGCCCTTTTTCCCCTATAAGTAATACTTTACGGGATCCTTTCGGACATTCCTTCAATATACTAAAACCATCATTAACAGATGTAAGTATTCCTAATCTATTTTCGCAAACTGTTGATATTGCGGGAAGAATCTCTTCAGCGATAGCTTTGATGGTAACAGTTAAAAAAAGAATCAGTATTACCGAAAGAATCAGCAACAATTTATTGTATTTCATGTACCTCATATATAATCTAGCATTAACTTATTAATAGAGCAATAATCGTAGAGGCTGTTAATCGCTGAGTGATCTACTTTCCACTTCGGGAGGGGAACGGGATGATTTCACTGATCCAGTAATACAATTTTGGAGGACGAAGATATTGCAACAAATACAATCCGCTGCACTTGAAGACAATCCTTATCCGAATGCTTTTATCCTAAATACGGAAAAATTATCACTTAAGAATTGTATTGCCAAAATTGAAAAAGTCACAAAGTAGTTCCTTACATAGACTACTAGAGGAAAGCAAAAAGTAACTTCAAATTCATAGTCCTCTCCAACTCCGCAAGGATTTAGTTATTCTTTGACTTTTTTAATTTAGAATCTGCGAAATATATTAATAGAGCTCCACAAACAAATAAGAGAATTAAAAGAAACTGTATTAAAGAAGTGTAACCAAATAAATTTACAATATCGGCTCCTAGTTGTAAACCCAGTAGCACTCCTCCGAATATCATTTGTTGGAGTTTTATGGCTGCTTCTTTTGAAGCTAAAGATATTGTCCTATTCTATTCCACAAGTGTTTAATACAAAAATGCTTACTGCTATACTTAATTCATGTTGGCCAAAGTCCTTTCAGGCGCCACGGTGGGACTGGAATCCATCCCTGTAACTGTTGAAGTTGATATTTACAACAAAAGTCTTCCCTCATTTGCCATTGTCGGTCTTCCGTCAAAATCAATTGAAGAAGCAAAAGAAAGAGTAAGAGCGGCGATTAAAAACAGCGGTGCGGAATTTCCACCGCATCGAATTACTGTCAACCTTGCTCCTGCTGATTTGCCAAAAGAAGGTCCATCTTACGACCTACCAATTGCTTTGGGAATTCTGATTGCTTCAGGGCAGCTAACCAATAATATTGGTAATGCTCTGGTTTTTGGTGAGTTATCATTAGATGGAACACTGCGACACACCAAGGGCATCTTACCAATAGCTCTTCTTGCAAAAGAAAAAGGTTATAAAGCTTTATTTATCCCGGAAATTAATGCCAAAGAGGCGGCGGTGATTGCCGGTATCAAAGTCTATCCAGTGCCTTCATTACTTACTCTTTTTAGACATTTAATGGGTACCATGCTTATTAACTCATTTCCCCACATTTCCTTTTCAAAACTGCAGGAAATTATAAACGCTGAATTTGATCTGTCTGATATTAAAGGACAAGAGCAGGCCAAAAGAGCTCTTGAAATATCTGCCGCCGGCGGTCATAATTTACATTTTAAAGGCGTTCCCGGAGCCGGCAAAACCATGCTGGCAAGAGCATTGCCGGGAATATTGCCGGATCTTACTGAAGGGGAGGCATTGGAAGTCACAAAGATATATTCAGTCACAGGAAACATTCCGGAAGGAGCTTCAATAATCAAAATTAGACCATTTCGTGCACCACACCATACCACATCAAGAATCGGCCTTATTGGTGGTGGCGCTCATCCGATCCCTGGAGAAATATCGCTTGCTCATCGCGGCGTACTTTTTCTGGACGAGTTTCCCGAGTTTCCCAGACATGTCCTTGAATCACTACGCCAACCTCTTGAGGATGGGATTGTTTCCATCTGCCGAGCGGCTGGCACGGTAGTCTATCCGGCAAAATTTGTTCTGATTGCCGCAAGTAACCCCTGTCCTTGCGGATATTTGGGCGATCCCAAAAAGCACTGCCGTTGCCTTCCCGGACAAATTAATCAATATAAAAAACGGATTTCCGGCCCGATTATTGATAGAATTGATCTTCATGTAGATCTACCGCCTGTAAGGATTGAAAAGCTTACCGGAGAGGGAAAGAGCGAATCTTCAAAAGAGGTAAAAAAGAGAGTCCAGAGCGCACGTAATTTACAGACTAAAAGATATAAAAAAACCAAATTAGTCTGCAATGGTGATCTAAACGCTAGAGATATTAAAGAGTTGATCGATTTAAGTAGCGAGTGTTTAAAACTACTGCGCCAAGCGGCGGCAGCAATGAATTTATCTGCCAGAAGTTATTACCGGACGATCAAAGTAGCAAGAACAATTACTGATTTGGAAAAGGAGAAAGAGATAGCGGTCTCGCACATCGCTGAAGCTTTGCAGTATAGACCGAGAGAGGAAAATTAATGCCATCATATGACTAAATACCAAAAATATTTTCAGGAAATGCTTCTTCGCTATCCACGACAATTTAAACAATTTAAAGAAATTCATGATAAATATACGTTAGATCCGGAAAAATGGAGTGACCAATTTAACATAGAAGGAGAAATGATACTTGATATTATCAGGGAATGGGAAAGAAAATTATGCTCTTATAGCGAACGCGGACAATATGGTGTGTTCTCGGCAAATCTTGCTGATAAATTCTGGGTCCAGATACGGAAATATTTCCCCAAAATAGATTTTGTCGGAGTAAAGATGTAATTCCCACTTTTTTTTCATCTTTCAATATATTATACTGCAGTATAGCCGCTTTATGCGACTATCTGACTTCAAACTTTTTGACCTATTTTATCGCGCTTACCACGCGTTCCCCCGTTTTTATGATGGTGTTACTCAACTTTTATCAATTGGCCAATGGGAAAGATGGCAGGATAAAGTGTTTGAAGACTTGGAAGGCAAGAAAATATTGGAAATAGGAGTAGGACCGGGTAAACTTCTTCTTCGCATCGCTAAAAAAGGATACCAGGTTACGGGTATAGAACTTCGGATGGGAATGGCTTATGAGGCGCGAAGACGCGTAAAAAGGGCCGGTTTTGATGTCGATATTTTGCACCAATCAGTATATCAATTGCCTTTTAAAGATGATACTTTTGACTGCATCGTCATGACTTTTGTTCTTGCCGAGATAGCTCAGCTTGATAAGGCGATTGAGGAGATGAAGAGAGTATTGAAAAAAAACGGTAAAATCATTGTTGTTGCCGGCGGTATGCCTCAAGATAAAAATATTGTGGCGAAATTATTGTTCAGATTGGTTGGTATACAAACGTCACTTAAACTTGAAAGAGACAATAGAGCTTATTTTGAGAAGCATGGGTTTATTACTACCAGGCATGATTTTGGGCCATTTAATATCATAAACAAAGTTGTGGCAATCAAGCAATAAAAACCCCTTCCAAAAAAGAAGGGGTTTTTTGAAAGTTTCGAAAGTTAATATTAACCACCGATTTTATACATGCCTGTGCCGCAGACTGGACATTTACCTTTCATTGCCGGTTTGCCATTTTTCATGGTTACTTTAGTAGCATTGGGATCATTCCTCTTGGCGCGGCATTTTACACAATACATTTCTGCCATAACTTAGAGTCACCTCCTTTCAGCGTGAGTCAACCTTCAACCTCTATGCAGGAAAAAATATAGCACACCTTGCAGAATAATCGCGCCTGCGGTAAATATAGTAATTCTTATTAAGTCGTATTTCAGATACGAATAATCACTCTCGTTTTTCATATTTCGGGTTGTTGCAACGCTATTTTTGTTGAAAGAAAACGTGGGAGAAGTTATGCTGGGCCTAGCCATTGCTCTCTCTATATTTTGACTCTTGACATTATTAAAAGAAAGAGGCTCAAGAGAGAGTTTTCGATGAAGCTTCGCCAAAATTTTTTGCTTTTTTGTTTTTTTTGGCATAAACAATTGGCAAAAGATTATCATATTGACACTTTTTTGTAAAGCGAGTAGAATGTTGAATACTTACTTTACTCATTTTGAGTAAAGAACGTAACAAAACCCATATTTTGGTATCTTTTATAAAAAACATGGTTTTTACGTTATAACAATCTAAAACAGATAGTTTTGTTATACGTTTTAAATATTTTTTGATGAAAAATGGCTAACCAGATAATGTATATTGTGGCATTTGCTATTTTTATTTGGTTGGGAGGGGTAAGTTTTTATCTCTACAAAACGGTTTTGCATTACAGGAAGTTAGTGGAGGGTACAAAGAAAGAAAATTTGGAGGCAGTTTTGGAGGTAATATTGGGGAATATTAAAAATCAGAAAGATGAAATTGAGGAGATTAAGAGAAAGCTGCAACAAATAGATTTTAAAAGCGTCAACTATATACAGAAAGTCTGTATGCTACGCTTTAATCCGTTTGAAGACACAGGTGGAGACCAAAGTTTTGTTTTAGCCCTTCTTGACGGCAAAGATAATGGTGTAGTTTTGACTTCCCTCCACGGTCGAGGGGTGACCCGCTGGTATGCTAAAAACGTGAAAGAAGGGAAAGGGACAGATCATAAACTTTCCGAAGAAGAAGAAAAAGCCATTAAACAGGTAGTACTTTTAAGAACAAGAAAAATATAGTATATTATCACTATTAATTATCTGGGGAAAATAATGGGGTCCCCATTTCGAAGAAATGGGGAGAAAATTATGAATAAAAAATATACTTTAATTCTTACTTGTTTAGTATTGTATCTTGTGACTACCGGTATCTCATATATGGCTTTTTCTTACCTTCAAGGTACTGGGACGTTTACACAGATTACTTCTCCAGTACCTAAAGTTTCTCCAAAAGAAAAAGTAAAAATCAAAGTTGATCCCAGTGTTCCCCGTGATCAAGTGTGTCCTTTGGATGGAGTGAAATACACTAAGCAGGAAAAAGATATCTGGGAAAAGCAAAGACCGCTGGCGGTGATGTTAGAAAACAGCAGCGAAGCCAGACCTCAATCAGGACTGTCCAGAGCTGATATTGTCTACGAGGCTCTTGCTGAAGGATGGATAACAAGATTGATGGGAGTATTTTATTGTAATACTCCAATGGAAAATATCACTCTTGCACCTGTCCGATCCGCCAGGACATATTTCGTGGATTGGGTATCCGAATATGATGCACTGTACAATCACGTGGGTGGGGCTGGTAGGTGTAATGATGATACAGTTGATCCGAGAGCCAAGGCTCTTTGTCAAATTGATAGATACGGTATCAAGGACCTTGATCAATTTGGGATTGGCTATCCTGATTGTTACCGAAATCCAGATAGGCTTGATCATCCCGTGGCGACAGAACATACAATGGTCTGTTTCTCTGAAAATTTGTATAAAATTGCGGAGAAACGAGGTTGGACAAACGTAGATGAAGATGGTGTACCTTGGGATAAAAATTTTACCGAGTGGCAATTTAAAGATGACCCGGCAGAATCGGCTCGCGGTACTACTAAGAGTATTAAGCTTGTATTTGCCCAAGGGTATGATAAATATGATGTGGTTTGGGAATATGATCCGGCAACCAATACGTATGTAAGGAGTAATGGCGGTGTTCCCCATCTGGATTTGGAGACTAATGAGCCGCTGCGAGCGAAAAACGTAGTGGTACAGCTGACAAAATTGATTGGTCCGGTAGATAATATTGGTCATATGCTTTATACAACAATAGGAGGTGGCAAAGCCTTAATTTTTCAGGATGGTAAGGTGGTAGTCGGGACATGGTCAAAGAAGACAAGAGTATCAAGGACTATGTTTTATGACGGAGTGGGTAAGCAGATTAGTTTTAACAGAGGACCAATTTGGATAGAATTATTACCGAGCGAAGAACAAGTTTCTTATTGACCATTCGCCTGCCCGCGAGGAGATTATTATGCTAAGTGATTTGATTGTCTCCCGGGTACGGGTAAAAATACTGCAACTTTTTTTCCTTGCTCCTGGTAAAATGTTTCACGTAAGGGAAATTGTTAGAAGAACCGATGAGGAGATAAACGCTGTCCGGCGAGAACTTTTTCATCTTGAAAAATGCGGATTGATGTCAAAGGAAAGACGGGCAAACAGATTATTTTATACCGTCCGCCGTGACTATCCTCTGTATTTTGATCTGTTAGAATTAATAGTGAAAACATCGGGTTTGGGAGGAGATATCATCAAAAATAAAATGAAGTTGGGGAAAATAAAATTCGCTATGCTTTCCGGATATTATGCAAGGGGGACAGTTAAAGAAAATTCTAAAGTTGACCTTTTACTTATCGGTAGAGTGGTTTTACCGGAGATAAGCCAGTTGGTACGCCAGGATGAAGTGAAGCGTGGAAGAGAGATAAATTATACCGTCATGACAGAGGAGGAGTTTGAGTTTAGAAAAAGGCGAAGGGATCCGTTTGTTCTGGATATACTTTGGGGACCAAGAATAATGGTTATAGGAGACGAAGAGGAATTAGTTGCCTAAATCTTACGGATATGCGGCAAAAAATTATTAGAGCTGGGAGACACAGCTTAGCAGTTATAGTACCCGCTGCTTTTGTACATTCTCTTGGAGTGAAAGCTGGAGATACGGTAGAAGTACATCTTAATATCGAAAAGGGCACAGTCAGACTGAAATTTGCCGGTACCATGCAGCTTCATCTTCCAAGAACTTCCCAAAATAAATAAAATAATGAAAAAGAACCGTTTATTATTGTGGCTTATTTTTTTTATTACTGTTTCTTCTGTTGTTATTAATTTACCGCAAAATTACAGAGTGAAATTTTCTTTCGGTCCGATTAAAATTGACCGGACAATTGAAAGACCTCAATTTAATTTGAATCTTGGGCCACTGTCGATAAAAAAAGATTTTTCTCCAAAGTTTGGCTTGGATTTATCAGGTGGGACTCATCTGGTTTTGGAAGCAGACATGACCGGAATTTCGACTGCGGATAGAGATAAGGCTTTTGCTTCCGCCAAAAGTGTGGTTGAGAGGAGAGTCAATCTCTATGGGTTGACAGAGCCGATAATTCAGCAGGCGAAAGTAGGACAATCTTACAGAATCATTGTTGAAATTCCCGGTATTTCCAATATTGATAAGGCTATCGACCTGATTGGAAAGACAGCCAGGTTGGAGTTTTTTGAAGAGGCATCAACTTCTGCCCGTGAAGCGACACCTTCAAGTGTCGCCGAAGTCTGGCCTATAAAAACGGAACTTACCGGAAAAAATTTGAAACGTTCCGAAGTTACTTTTGATCCAAAAACAGGGAAACCGGAAGTGGCTTTGGAATTTGACAACGAAGGAGCAAAACTGTTTGAAGATATTACCAAACGAAACGTTGGTAAAACTGTGGCGATATTTCTTGATGGGCAACTGTTGTCGGCTCCCCGTGTGAATGAAGCAATTACCGGAGGAAAAGCAGTCATCCAGGGTTCTTTTTCTATGGATGAGGCAAAGAGACTATCCATAGCCTTAAACGCCGGAGCGTTGCCGGTACCCCTTCATGTAATTTCGCAAAGAAATATAGGTGCGACGCTGGGAATGTCATCTATTGAGAAAAGTGTTATGGCCGGAGCCATAGGGTTAGCTATAGTTAGTCTTTTTATGGTAGTAAACTACGGAGTAATGGGAGTGATAGCTGATGTTGCCCTCATTATTTATGCTCTTGCCACTTTCGCCCTATTTAAGCTTATTCCGGTGACGCTGACTCTTGCCGGTATTGCCGGGTTTATACTTTCAATCGGTATGGCAGTTGATGCCAATATTCTCATTTTTGAAAGGATGAAGGAAGAGATACGTTGGGGTAGGGATCATTTAACCGCCATCAAATTAGGATTTGATAGGGCTTTTCCTTCAATCCGTGATTCGAACATATCATCTCTTATCACCTGTGCCATACTATATTATTTCGGTACAGGAATAATCAGGGGATTTGCTATCACTTTGGCAGTTGGTATTATTGTTTCACTTTTTAGTGCCATTACCATTACCAGAACATTTTTAAGAATGGTTTACAAGTAATATTATGTTTGACATCATCGGCAAAAAATGGTTTTATTTTATTTTTTCCGGATTGATCATTGTGCCCGGGATTATCTCTTTAGTGTTTTATGGCGTGCGGCCAGCCATAGATTTTACCGGAGGAACTTTGCTCGAATTAAAATTCGAGCAATCTCAAAGCTCAAATGTCAAATCTAAAAACTTAAATGAAGAAATAAGAAAAATAGTTGAGTCTCAGAAAATTGGAATAGGTAGCATACAACAGTCTGGTCAAAATACATATTTGCTTAGATTAAAACCCATTGATAAGGATCAAAACCAAAAATTGCAGGAAACACTAAGAAAAAATCTGGGTGATGTCACTGAACTTAGTTTTGAGACTGTCGGTCCGTCAATTGGGCAGGAAACAACAAATAATGCCATCAAGGCAGTTGCTATTGCCTCTCTTGCCATCATTTTGTATATTTCCTTTGCCTTCCGTCAGGTACCCAAACCTTATTCTTCATACAAATTCGGAATTTGTGCCGTTTTCGCCTTAATCCATGATGTACTTGTGATGCTGGGTCTATTTTCCATTTTTGGCCATTTTTTCAAAGTCGAGGTGGATACGCTTTTTATCACCGCCCTTTTGACCATCATGGGATTTTCAGTCCACGATACCATTGTCGTCTTTGATCGTATAAGGGAAAATCTTCGGAAAATGCCGGGGGTTCAATTTTCAAAAGTGGTTAATGAATCAATTCTTCAAACGCTAGCCAGATCATTATCCACCTCACTGACGGTTTTGTTAACTTTATTTGCCCTGCTTTTATTTGGAGGAGAAAGCATACATTGGTTTGTGATAGCTCTTCTTATCGGAATTACTTCAGGGACTTATTCTTCAATATTCAACGCCGCTCCTCTTTTGGTGGTTTGGGACGAAAAAACTCGACAAAAGTCGAGTTAACGTCCCTAGAACGTTAGTCTGCAAAGCAGACTTTACGTTCCGGGAAGAGAAGGCAAGGAAGACTTGATTTCTTCTGTCCGTTTAAGAAGTAATTCTCTTTCATTGGGTAATTTACCGCGAGCGACATCATTAAAAAGCATTTCCAGAACTTTCCCAACCATTGGTCCGGGTCCAATCCCATATATTTTCATGACGTCATAGCCGTCAATTTTTAAGTCGGCGACCGTGAATGGTTGTTTTTGTACCTCAATCAGCCGTTTTTTAAAAAGTTCCAATCTCCATGAAGTTTCGCGGGCGCCTCCACCCAATCTATCTGCGGTGCGAAGCGCTAAAATATCTTCAACATTTTCAAGCCCGACGTTTCTTATAAAGCGGCGGATAGCCGAATCGGTTTGGCGCTCATCGACACTGAACTGATGAAAACGCACAAGTTTGACCATTCTCTCTCTATCCCTTTTGGAAAAATGGAATCTATCAGCAATATTTCTAACAATTGACGCACTGATGATTTCATGGTTATAGAAAGTAATCAAGCCGTCCTCGCTTTTTTTAAAAGTTGCGGGCTTGCCGATATCATGGAGAAGTGTCGCTAGTCTGACAATGGGATCGTGGGACTGACAATATTTGAGAGATTGAAGAAGGTGAGTGCCGACATCATAAATATGATGTCGTTTGGGGCTTTTCTGAGGAACCCCAAAACATTTTTCCAACTGCGGAAGAATGACAGAAAGCAGAGAACTGTTTCGTAAAAGTTGTATGCCGTCAGCAGGATAATCCGATTGTAAGATTTTTGTCAGTTCATCTCTGATTCGCTCACCCGAAATTTTTCCCAAAAGTCCGGCATTTTTTTTGATGGCGGCAAATGTTTGCTCATCGATGGTAAAGGCAAGTTCGGTCGCAAATCTGACAGCCCTTATAATCCTGAGGGCATCTTCTTCAAAACGTTTGTTGGGATCGCGGACAGCTCTGATTATTTTATTTTTAAGATCTTCCTCGCCTTTGTACGGATCAATGATTTTTCCCTTTTCCCCGTCATAAGCCATGGCGTTGATGGTAAAGTCCCGTCTCATCAGATCCTCCTCAAGCGTTTTTCCCCAGATGATTTTATCCGGATGCCTATGATCGGAATAGCCGAACTCACTTCTAAATGTGGTAATTTCAATTATTATCTTTGATCTTTGATTTTTGATCTTTGATATTTCTATCGGCACTCCTACGGTCCCAAATTTGTTATCATAGAAACCATTCGGAAAAAGAGAAAGGATTTGTTTAGGGTGTGCGGAAGTTGTAAAATCCCAGTCTTTTACTTTTCCCCCCAAGAGAAGATCCCTGACTGATCCACCTACGATATAGGCCTGAAATTTATTTTTTTTGAGAGTATTAAGTATGTCTTTGACCTCTTTTGGTAAGGCAAATTTCATAGTAAGATTTGATAGTCGAAAGATATTATATCTTAATAATACTATATGAAGAAATGGGTTGTACTAGATAAGTCGAAAACTGCCGAGATTGACGATCTAGTAAAGATTATTCTGAAAAACCGCGGCATAAAGAGCCAAAGAGAAATAGAGAACTTTTTGTACCCCTCTTTAGATGAACTAACGATTGATTCAGCAAAAATTTCTCTGTCGGAGCTTCGGAAAGCCTGCTTAAGAATTAAAAAAGCGGTAGCAGAGAATGAATCGATTATTGTCTATACAGACTATGACGTGGACGGGATATGCGGTGGCGCCATTGTCTGGGAGACAATCTATAAATTTTACAAAAGAATCATGCCTTATGTTCCTGACAGAAAAAAAGAAGGATACGGACTGTCAAAAAAAGGCATAGACTTTGTAAAAAAAGAACACAACGCCTCGCTGATTATCACCGTTGATCATGGCATTTCGGGAAGAGAAGATATCGCTTATGCCAAAAACTTAGGTGTTGAGACGATTGTTATCGATCATCATTTATTGCCCCGTAAGCTACCTGATGCTGTTGCTATCATTCATACCACTGCCTTATCCGCTGGCGCCATTGCTTGGTTTTTTGCCAATTATTTGATTGAGCAGTTTAAAATCCACTCAGCAAAAAGCGGTTTGGAAAATCTAGATCTGGCTTGTCTGTCAACAATTGCCGATCTTATTCCGCTTACCGGCTTAAATAGGATAATTACAAAATACGGTCTTGCCGAAATAAACAAGACTAAGAGGCTAGGCTTATCGATTTTGATAAAAGAAGCAGGCCTTAAAAAGGGAGAGATAGGAGTTTATGAAGTAGGTCATATACTTGCGCCAAGAATTAATGCCGCAGGTAGAATTGATCATGCGCTTGATGCTTTACGACTCATCTGTGCCAAAGATGAAGAAAAAGCCACACTACTTGCCAGGCGACTAAGTATTATCAATCGCGAAAGACAGGCTCTTACGGTGAAGTATGCTTTTTTTGCAGCGGAAATTGTTAGGAGTAAAAAATTAGAGAAACTAATCGTGGTGCAGCATGAGAGTTTCAATGAGGGTGTTATCGGGCTTATTGCCGGAAAATTAGTCGATGAGTTCTATCGGCCGGCGATCGTGATCGCCAAAGGGGAAGAATATTCCAAAGCGTCAGCCCGTTCCATAAGCGGATTTAATATCGTTGAAAATATCCGCAAAGCTGCACATCTTCTGGAGAGCGTTGGTGGTCATCCGATGGCAGCAGGATTTACCGTGGCAACCAAAAATATTGAGATTCTTGAAAAAGAATTAAGAAACATTGTGGAGAAGGAGCTGGATGTATCAAAATTGGAAAAGGAATTAAAAATAGATCTGGAGATCACTTTATCATCTGTTACCGAAAAATTATTTGAAAAACTTTCACAACTGTCGCCATTTGGGGTAGGCAATCCCCAGCCTGTTTTTGTCAGCCGAAACGTCAAGATAGTTAGTGCATCACTTTTGGGTAGAGACAAAAAACATCTGAAATTAGTTATGGCACGAA
>Ga0315282_10002119_pt1 | contig 36942 bp, 39 predicted proteins | sample YL17G07_20_MG_FD_203693 | JGI IMG/M metagenome (GOLD analysis project Ga0315282, IMG submission 203693) | Sediment microbial communities from Yellowstone Lake, YNP, Wyoming, USA - YL17G07_20 | ecosystem: Environmental > Aquatic > Freshwater > Lake > Sediment | place: USA: Wyoming | collected... | reverse complement strand
AATCGCTGTAGTCCTTATGAACCGATACTCCCATCCTATCCCAGTTTAGACCCCTGCCTGTTGAAAGAAAGATCACGTTTGGGTTTTTTGAAAAGAAGTCCCGCGTTTCTTCAACTCTTGTGTCAGGATACTTCGCCAAGTCCCATCTGCCGAAAGTGAAGGCTATTATCTCAAACCCCAGTTTCCTCAAGTTTGGTACTGCCGTGTACTCCAAGAGTCCTTCTTTCTCCAGAATTGCCCTTTTTCTCGTGACTGTTGGCTGGGAAACACCAAGAATCTTAGCCAGCTGTCTATCGCTTAATCTGGGATTCTTGACGAGTTCACACAGGATCTGATAATTGACGGACTTCAATTCTCTCAAGACGGTTTTCCCCCCGAGTCTTTGGATGATGATGTCCAACTCACCTATATTCTTTCTTGAGGGCTATTCAGTTTCTGAAATCATCCAGCATTGCTACGGAGCCTAAGGTTGTGGGCTCTATCGAGAGTTTGCCTGCTCTGGGAGGGTGTTCGCCCTCTCACAGCCTGCCCTCTAGTTCACTATATGATCCAAATATGACTTGATCCTCAATGTGAAAGGACCCGCGATCCTGAATATGGGTCCGCAAGAAGTCTTCTGGCGACTTTCAAGCGAGTAAGCGGACATGTGGGACCAAAACCCAAAATGGGGTCAAGTCCATTTGCTTACCACGCTAGACCTGGAACTGCCCATCCTCACACCCAAAAAGGTTCAAGCCTTTTCACGCACAACGCGAAAAGGCAAGAAGACTTGGGTACCCACCGTAATATTACATTCTGAAGTTATTCACGCTTTTATAAGTCGTAGACTGTCCCAGGAATTTTTGGAAATAGTTGAGTCTCGCCAATGTGCTCTACACCGGCTGTCCAGCTCACCAGTCTTTCTATGCCAATGCCAGCGCCTGCCGACGGTTTCATCCTGCCATCTCCTGCCAGCTTTAGCAGCAACGTATAATTTTCTTTCCTCACGTTGTCTCTTTTCATCTTTGAGGCTATCTTGCAGTATTCAACTTCTCTTCTCGCTCCTGACAGCACCTCTCCGTATGTTGGCAAGTAGAGGTCGTAGTTGTCCCATTGCCCGCTCTCGAAGTCTTCGAAATCGTAGAATTCCCTCGGAATGTTGGTAACCCATACTGGGTCGAGATTTTCCATAATTACCTGTGATTCCCAGTCTCGCCCATATTCCTGCTCGAGCTCAGTTCTATCATAAACCTTGAAGGGAGTTTGCGGTACTCTCAGACTTTCACATCTTCCAAGATAAACCAACTCATCCTTCATGCAGACCTTCAGGCTTCCGATGAGTTGCTGGATGAAATGTTCAACGAGGCCCCTAACTTTACGTGACGTGGCGTAGCGGATTTCAAAATCGAATTGAGTGAACTCGTAGGCGTGGATTCCTGTAATTGCTCTCTCGCTCTTCTCTATCCTAACGTTCGGAGAGAGAATGAAAAGCTTGGGACTTACTAGAGAGCAGGCAATCATCTTGTGAACTATCATGCTCGTCGTTGTCCTAACAGTCTTCCCGTAGATTTCGACTTCAAGACGTTTCTCGATGGAAGCACACGGGTCTGGCCACAACGGATCGGTTGACTGCGAGAAAATCACTGGAAGCACCCAGTCGAATCCATCATCTGTGAATATCTTGGTGAGTTGCTTCAGAGTATGGGTCATCAATCTGGCGATGCAATGTTTCCTTCGAATTTCATCCTCAGACAATTCTTCCAAGGGTTTCGGAACTCCAAGCTTGGCCCCTGTAGGACCTTTCCGGGTTTGAAGAAGTGTTCGGTTCAACACGTCACTCTCCTCTTTGGCTTATGTTCATGAGTTGGTAGCTGCAACATACCAAAAACAGATGTTGATTCGAATCAATAAATTTTTTCCAACAAAAACGGAACAGACTGCGAAAACGTCACACTTTTATACCTTAGAATTGTAATAATTACAAATATATGGAACCCAAACTTGATGATAAAGACCTAGCAATTCTTTCATTAATTCAGCGAGATTGCAAGCTCACCTCAAGGGAAATTGCAAGAGAAATTGATTCGCCCATAACAACCGTTTTCGCGAAAATAAGGCGCATGGAAGAGCTAGGCATAATCAGAAATTACAGAGCAATCCTAGATCCGAGAAAGCTTGGGTATGAAGCAACTGCCCTCATCCTAGCCTCTGTCTCATACGGGTCGAAAGACAACGAAAGCAAAGTCTCACAGAGGGAGATAGCCAAAAACATAGCAAAGTTTCCGGAGGTTCAGGAAGTTCACATAATCACTGGAGAGTGGGATCTGCTGATAAAATTGAGGACTAAAAGTGTTGACGCTATGGGAAAATTCGTCATTGACAAACTGCGGCTGATTAAAGGAATAGAGAAAACTCTCACATGCATGGTTTTCGAAACCACAAAAGAAACAACAGAACTATACATCGACTTACAAAAAGACAAAACAATCAACCCACATTGTTAAGTCAACTCCTCTTTTATGCAAAAGATTATGCACATGACGGGTTGTCCATCTCCATACCCAAAAGGGTTCAGCCCACTTCCTATGATGATTATCCTACCTGATAATTCCATAGGGTTCAAGTCTCCCCGTACTGAAATCTCAGGCTTGTTTTGAGCTTGTTTCGGCCAAAGAAGCTTGATCCAGCAGATTAAACTATTACGAGTTCACAATCAGTCTCGCGTTGGCAGGCTGACTGAAACATCGACAAGTCAATAAACAAATCGTCTTCAGACCTGTTATTGTCGTGTTCTTTCAAGCAGATTAACCTCCTCTCCTGCGAGTTTTTCCACCTTCAATGAGGCTGGCCATGTCTAGTCATATGCAGCTGGGTATTCTCAACAATCAAGAGGATGTTTGCTTTCAGTTTTTCCCGAATCGAATCTAACGCCTAATTCCTAGTCCAGTGCCCACTGTCTCCTGCATGTCCTTGCTGATTCTAGAAGCCTATCACAAGCGTCTCTGTATACACGACTCCGTGAATGCCTCTGATGCAGTCCGTAACGAGGTTCCCCAGTTCTCCGTTCGTTTTTGTCTCCACCTTTACGGCGAAGTCATATCGACCAAAAACACCATAAACTTCCTTGACACCCTTGACCTTGCAGATCTCCTCCTTGATAGTTTTCATGAGATTCAAAGTTTTCGCTTGAACCCACACGTACGAGGACTAAAGCTTCAACCATTTTAAACACCCTTTAGTCCATAGGTGTCTGACATATAAATCATTTACGAACAACAGTTTCCTTGTCATCAACTTATCGACCTATTCTTGACAGCCTGACCTGTCAACCGAGAACTTCAGAACCCTCAAAAGAAAAGCTTTTTAGCGTTACGCCAGATAGTCACATGTGACGGCGGGTGAGTAGGTTCCTCCAATCCGTTCCGCCATATAAACCCCGGAGTAAGGAGCTAAAAACTTGGAAGTAAAAACCAGAGACCTAGCGTTAGTGACGGTTTTTGCCTCTCTCTACGCAGCTTTGGTTTACCTGTTTGCCCCCATATCGTTCTACGCTTTGCAGTTCAGAGTAGCTGGTGTGTTGAGGCCAAGTATAGCAAGAAAATGGATCCTGGCCTTTGGCTATGCAATTGGAGTGGTTGTCGGCAACATCTTCAGTCCGTTCACAGGCCCCTACGAACTAATCTTCATGCCTATCATGAGCTTCGCCGCAGGAATGCTTGGCTATCTTGTGGCTAAACGATTCAAAAACAACTACTTCATCACCGGAGCAGTCGTCGCTGCAGTAATATCAATAGGCCTTAGCTTGATGCTGAGTCAACTGTCCAACCTACCGATGCTCGAAACCTTCCCGTACCTGTTCGTCAGCGAACAAACAGTATGCTTCATCGGAGCGTACATGTTCCAGCTTATTGAAAGAAGGTTCAAGTGGTGGTGAGAAAATGACAAAAGAAAACAAATGCGTAGTAGTTCTGAGCGGCGGACCAGACTCTTCAACGGTCGCCTATTGGGCAAAAAAACAAGGATACGATCTCTATGCGATAACCTACAAATATGGACAGATCGCAACGAAAGAAGTAGAATACGCTGCACAAATAGCAGAAAGACTACGAGTTCCCATTAAACTAATAGACCTCTCATCACTGAAAGAAGTCTTCAGCGGAGTAACCTCGCTCTGCGACGAAAAAATCCCGATGACATCTAGCTTCAGCCGGCCCATCATCGTTCCCTTCAGAAATGCCATTTTCCTTTCAACAGCAGTCGCTTACGCGGTATCCATGGGAGCTACAAAAATCTTCTACGGCGCTCAAGGTTCAGACGAACAATTCTATCCCGACTGCAGAAAAGAATTCTACAAATCCTTCGAAACAGCCGCGAAACTAGGAACGGATCAAGACATAACCATCGAAGCACCCTTCAGTAACATCCCAAAATCAGCAATAATCAAATTAGGGTCAGAACTAGGCGTCCCTTTTTACCTCACATGGTCTTGCTATTTCAACGGCCCGAAACACTGCGGAAAATGCGAATCATGCATAAATCGCAGAAACGCGTTCAAAGAGGCGAGAATGGCAGACCCAACAGAATATGTGGAGTAATAATATGAATCCCGCCAGAACCACTGAACAAGGATCTATCAAGCAACAAATTATCGATAAACATATAACAACAGTAGTGTCTCTTTTCAGTGAGAAGGACAAACATGATCGCCAAACAACAGATTGGTTATGCATTGTCCGCTCTGGGCCTGTATATTGACTGGCGGGGCTTCTATTTTTGAAGTTCTTCATGTGCTTTCCACATTGAACTCCACTCTTTTATAAAATAAGTCTGACAGACCCTCAGAAGATGTTCGTCAGCCTTTGTTTGTTCTTCGGTTTGTCCAGTGCGATATTGGGGATGGTTGGAGCGTACGTTTTGCGAAGGGGATACTCAAAGATAACCGCCTTGATCACCATTGCAGCAACAATTTTCGCCCTTCTGGCATTGTTTACTCCAACTGCGTTTGGATTTGACTATGCGAGCGTTTTCCTCGTCGGAACGTTGTTTGGCGTGGCATTGCTTCTGAGTAGCATTGTCATCAACTTAGCTATTCCGCCGACGCAGACGTTGAAGGGTAGGATGTTTACGAGCGTTGAGGTTGCGACGATTGTCATGTTCTCCGCTTTGTACGCTTTGATGATCGTGTTCACATATCAAATTTATCCGATTCCATCGCCAACTGGAGGCTACTTGCAGTTCGGAGACTTCGTTGTCTTCATGGCTACTCTTCTTTTCGGAGTCAAAGTGGGCGGGGTGACTGGAGCAACCGGCGCCATTGTGGCAGACTTCTACTTAGGCTATCCCCGTTGGTACGTTTCAATCATCGCGCATGGGTTGGAAGGCGCCATACCAGGACTGACCAAGAAAAGACACCCAGCAGTGCAGATAATTGCTCTGGTTATAGGCGGCTTTCTCATGGCTTCCACCTATTTCTTTGTAAACATATTCATCAAGGGATATCCCGTAGCAGTTTTGTCTTATGTTCGATACCTTTTTGGTCAGGCAGGAATTTCAATTGTAATCGGTTTCATCGTAGCTAGAGTGGCAAAGAAGACCTTGCCTCAATCACAATGAACAGCGACGATATCCTAGACGCGACAAGCAGATTCGACATTCTCGTTCCGCAGATTCTACTCTGCTAATTTTCAACACTAGCCATTACAGATCACTGATTATTCCACGTATTTCAGGAAAAGTCCGTCTCTCCTAATCTAAGTAGACATGCATAGGCTTCAACTATCCGGCTAATGGGCTTGAGAAATCTTCAAATGAATTAACATAAGGTTGCACGTTTAAAAATCAAACGAATTTGAAGTACTCGCACCCAATTGGATTTAGGTGCTGTGATGGGGCTGCCCGTCCCTATACTCAAGCGGGTTTAGGTCCGCTATCTACGTGAGTGTTAGCTCTAGAAAAAACCCTGAAAATTCATGAACTAAGAGAAGGATGACTTGCTGCTTCCTATACGTGCAAGTATTCTTATGCTTCTGGTCTTCGTCTAACGGGTCAGGTCAGATATAGCGAGGAGCACCTGGAAATCGGAATTTTTGAATGAAGTGACCGTGTACGCGCTAACTGTGATCGCTTGCTTGTTAGAGTACCGTTGCAAGCGTTTAAATGGCTGATCTGTAAATATCCGGATTAAGGTGGGCCAACGAAATGGTAAACGAGCTATCTTCGGAAAAAGTGAGAAACAAATGTGACCCTAACTTTATGCATGGTGAGACCACGAAAGGGTTGGTGCCTCTGCAAGAAATCATTGGCCAGGAAAGGGCTATCAGAGCGCTAAAGTTTGGGTTAGGCATCAAGGAACGTGGATTTAACATTTACGTTGCTGGTTCACCTGGAACTGGCAGAACAACGGCTGTTAGAAGCTTCTTGGAAGAAATGGCGCGAATTGAGACAGTTCCTTCTGACTGGTGTTATGTAAATGACTTTTCCCATGGACATGAACCTAAAGCAATAAGGCTGCCTCCGGGAAGAGGTAAGGAGTTCCAGAGAGACATGAAAAACTTCATTGAAAACGCGAGGACAGCCCTTCCAAAGGCATTTGAGAGTGAAGACTACGCCAAAAAGAGTGAAGCAACAATCCAGGCAATCGAGAATCAGAGAAAGGAGCTCACCGATAAGATCAGTACTGAAGCTCAAAAAGAAGGCTTCGTAATCCAGAGTACCCCCATTGGGTTGCTTCTGATTCCTGTAATAAAAGGCAAACCTGTTACCGATGAACAGGTGATGGCACTGCCTGAGAAAAACCAGAAAGAGATACAGAAGAAAAGGGAACTGTTGGAATCGGAGCTTAGAAGCACGATGAGGCAACTTGCGGATATAGAAAAGGCAGGCCGTGCAGAACTTGAAAAAATGAACCATGACATTGCACTTTACGCTATTGGACATTTGGTGGTTGACCTTACGGAAAAATACAAAGACTTTCCAGATGTCGTAGCCTATCTGACAGACGTGCAGAATGATATCCTGAATAACCTGTCGCATTTTATAAAGGAGCATAAGGCGTCATCACAGGCTTCAGTTCCTTGGATGAAAGAGGTCCCGCTTAGAAAGTATGAGGTCAACGTGATCGTCGACAACTCGGATACTAAAGGATCCCCTGTGATATCAGAGTTCAACCCCACATACCAGAACCTTTTTGGAAGAGTAGAAAAGGAAGCCCAGTTTGGCACGCTCGTTACAGACTTTACCATGATTCGCGGTGGCTCTCTCCACAAGGCTAATGGCGGGTACCTGATACTGCGTGTTGAAGAGCTGCTTCGTAACCCTTTCTCATATGACGGCTTGAAGAGGGCACTCAAAAACCAGCAAATTGTCATCGAGGAAGTAGAAGAAAGCTTCGGTTTCATGACTGCCAGAAGCTTGAAACCTCAGCCAATTCCACTCAACGTTAAAGTAGTCCTCATCGGAGACCCTTTCCTATATCAGCAATTATACATCTTAGACATGGAATTCAACGAACTCTTCAAAGTAAAAGCCGAGTTTGACACAACCATGGACAGGACGCAAGAAAACATACAACAATATGCAGCTTTCGTCTGTGCACTTTGCCAAAAGGAGAATCTAAAACATCTTGACGGCACAGGCATTGCTAAATTGGTCGAACACAGTTCAAGACTAGCTGAAGATCAGCAGAAACTTTCCACACAATTTGCCGAGATTGCAGACATCGCTCGCGAAGCCAATTTTTACGCACTGCAGGAAAACTCGGATTTTGTCACCGAGACTCATGTGAGAAAAGCCATCGAGGAGAAGATCTATCGCTCAAAATTGATCCAAGAAAAAATCCAGGAAATGATCAAGAGAGGAATGATTCTCATTGACACGGACACGGATCGCGTCGGACAGGTGAATGGTCTTTCTGTGATCAGTCTAGGCGACTTCGACTTTGGCAGTCCTTCACGCGTTACGGCTAGTGTAAGTTTAGGTCGCGAAGGAATCATAGACATTGAGAGAGAAGCCAAGACAGGGGGGCCAATCCACACCAAGGGAGTCCTGATTTTGAGTGGTTACCTCAGCGAGAGGTATGCGCAAGATAAGCCTCTCAGTCTCTCGGCACGCATTGTCTTTGAGCAAAACTACGGCGGGGTAGAAGGTGACAGTGCCTCAAGCACGGAACTGTATGCCATCTTATCAGCCCTCTCTGGGCTACCGTTGAAGCAGAGCATCGCTGTGACAGGCTCCGTAAACCAGAAGGGCGAAGTGCAAGCTATTGGAGGAGTCAACGAAAAGATTGAAGGCTTCTTTGAAGTCTGCAAAACAAGGGGCTTGAAGGGGAACCAAGGAGTTATGATTCCAGAAAGTAACGTTCAAAACCTGATGCTCAAAGAAGAAATCGTGAAGGCCGTTGAAGACGGAAAATTCCACGTCTATTCAGTGAAAAATATCGACGAAGGAATAGAACTTCTAACAGGAGTCAAAGCAGGAAAGAGACTGGAAGATGGAAGCTTCGAAAAAGACACGGTGAACCACAAAGTGGACCAACGCCTGAAACAGATGGCTGAAAAACTCAAGGAGTTTCCTTCCTTTCTGACTGAAGCAGAGAAGAAAAAAGAAGATTGACCGAAAAACCTGACCAGCGCACTGAGATGACCCCGATGCCTAGGGTTGAACTCAAGTCTGAGCTCACGCTTTTTGACGTAACAAACCTTGTTATAGGAGCCATAATCGGTGCTGACATCTACGTGGCCTCAGCGTTTGGGGCGGGCCTCCTAGGACCATTTTCATTGGTCGTATGGGTCGTAGCAGGAATCATAGCCATTGTGATCGCGTTGTGTTTTGCCCAGTGTGCTGCGATGCTCCCAAAAGTCGGCGGTCCGTACGCCTATGCCCATGCTGCATGGGGACCCTTTGCAGGTTTCATTGTCGGTTGGTCACTCTGGCTAGCTGAATGGCTGTCACTGGCCGTTTTTCCAGTGGCCTTCACACAGTACTTGATGTTCTTCCTGCCGGGTCTCAACTTGGCTTCTCAGATTCTCGTGAAGGTACTATTCGTTGTCTTTCTCATAGCTACAAACGTTGCCGGAGCCAAGGCTGCCGGAAGAACAAACGACGTGCTCACTTTGATCAAGCTAGCTCCACTCGTTTTCTTCGCCGCAGTTGGCGTACTATACATGTTTTCAAACATGACCGTGACTGCCACGAACTTTTCGCCGTTTTTGCCATATGGCTTTGGTAGTTTTGGAGGGGCCTTGGTTCTGATATTCTGGGCATATGCGGGCTTTGAAATCTCAACAATCCCAGCTGAAGAAATAAAAGACCCAAGCAGAACGATTCCAAGAGCTATCGTAATCGGAATCTCAATCGTGACCGTGTTCTACTTGATAACAAACATCGTGCTATTTGGAATAAGACCATATAGCCTATTAGCAGGTGACAACGCACCTCTTGCCACCGCAACAAACACGGTACTGAGTTCAATCCCGACGCTTGCACTGATAGGCGGACTCATAGTCGGAGGCGGAGCTCTGTTTTCCGTCGCTGGTTCCGACGAATCAGGAATGATAGGAACATCAAGGTTAGGATACGCGCTGGCTGCTGACGGCCTATTTCCACGAGTCTTCGCAAAAATCCATCCCAGACTTAAGACACCTTATCTAGGAATCATCATTCAGGCAGTTACCGCATTGGTAGCAGCGATCGTCGGCAATCTGGGCACTTTGATTGCCACTTCCGTGTTTTTCATGGCAATCGCCTACGTGGCAACCAGTGCGTCAATCTTTTCTCTGCGCAGAAAAGGCGTAAGAGCTCAGTTCCACCTTAGAGGACGTTGGCTCATTCCAAGCTTAGGAGTGATATTCTCTCTTTACTTAATCACGCAGTGTACACTCCCCAACATTGCATTAGGTCTGATTCTGCTCTCCTTAGGAATACCCATCTACATCAAATATTCCCCAAAGAAAGAGGTTGCAGAGCTCAAACAGGCATTACTTTCCCGCGAATCTATCTTAGAGAGAGCGTACATCCAAGAGGAAAGGTTCTTAGCTCATGTCCTGAGGCACATAAAGAGATTCTACAGAAGAATTTCTGGCAAGAAGCAAACGTGGAATAAAACCAAGTAAACCTAGTCTGTTGTTTGCGGAAACACTCTTCTTGTGTGGACATGCCAGAGCTATCCGAACAGGTCAATCCACGCAATCGACTTCATCACACACGCATGCCGCATATGGTTTAACGGACGCGCTAAAACCTTCACTGGTCCCCTGAACTCAACGCATCCCAGAACCACAAGAAATGGCAGAAATGGTCTTTGATATCAATGCTCGCCAAGTTCAGACGCGTTTATGAACCAGACATTTTTGCACGCATCGTCAAGCACCTCATCATATCTAGTCAACAAATGAAGGGTTTCATTCCAAATCATCCATGACAAAAGACACAACAGAATCTCTAGAACTATCGTTTTATCGCAGAATCTGAATCTTGATTGTCAGTGAACGGGTTGGTCGTTGCGGAGTTCGATAGTATAGCAGACATATACGACTCCACAAGAGAACCTGCTACTGATGCTGAGACCAATCTGATATCAGACGCACCAAAAGGATGCGAGACAGTTCTCGATGTCGGTGTGGGCACTGGTAGGTTTGCAAAGTACCTTGTACTTCTAGCTTTGCTCCGTCTATGGATCGCGATACGCCTTAGAATAAACGAAATATCGTTTAGAGGGTGCAGTTTGGTCTATTACACTTAAAAACCGTGCGCAGTATGAAAACAAATAAATTTGTCCGACCATTCTACTAGTTATCTTTGTCGTGATAACATGAGAGTGACTAGAACAATCATCGAAGAAAAAGGGACTGATAGATTGAAGAGAGGATTTGCCAAGATGTGCAAGAGTGGAGTGATAATGGATGTCGTAAACGGAGAACAGGCAAAGATTGCCGAGGACAGTGGAGCTGTCTCTGTTATGGCTTTGGAGGCGGTGCCAGCAGACATAAGAGCCAAGGGTGGAGTGGCAAGGATGGCCGACCCCAAAAAAATCAAGGAAATAATAAATGCTGTCACGGTTCCTGTTATGGCTAAGTGTAGGATAGGTCATTTTGCAGAAGCACAGGTACTCGAAGCTCTAGGAGTGGATATGGCTGACGAGAGTGAAGTGTTGACTCCTGCAGATGAAGAAGATCATATCGACAAGAGAAAGTTTACAATTCCGTTTGTTTGCGGAGCAAGAAGCTTGAGTGAAGCCCTGAGAAGAATAAACGAAGGCGCAGCGATGATGAGGACCAAAGGTGAACCCGGGACCGGAAATGTCGTTGAAGCTGTGAGGCACATGAAACTTGTGAATCGAGAGATAGCTGAACTGAGAAAGATGTCAGAATCACAATTGAAAGAAAAAGCTGAAGAATATCGTGTGCCGTTGGAGTTAGTCATAGAGACGAGGGATTTAGGGAGGTTGCCTGTAGTGAATTTCGCTGCAGGAGGTATTTCAACACCGTCTGATGCGGCTCTAATGATGCAGCTAGGTGCAGATGGCATATTTGTTGGTTCAGGAGTGTTCAAGTCTAAAAACCCAAGAGCATATGCTAAGGCAATCGTTGAAGCTACGATGCATTATGATGATCCAAAGTTTCTGGCAAGAGTTTCTGAAGGCCTAGGTGAACCGATGGAAGGCATCGACACTTCAAAGATGGATGAAAAACAGAGAATGCAAACACGGGGACCCAATTGAGAATTGGAGTCGTAGCTGTACAAGGCGCTGTTTCTGAACATGTTGAAGTTCTAAAAAAGGCGATGGAAAGATTAGAAATCGATGGTAGTGTTGTGTACGCAAGAAGCTTGAGAGACCTCAATGATGTTTCAGGTATTGTTATACCAGGCGGTGAATCAACCACAATAAGCAGGCTCATGCTTACCACAGGAATGCACGAAAAAATAGCTGAACTCGCAAAAAAAGGACTACCAATCCTTGGAACTTGTGCTGGCACGATTCTGTTGGCTAAGGAAGGCGATGAACAAGTCAAACAGACCAATACACAATTGCTGGGCTTGTTAGAAATGAAAGTCCTTAGAAATGCTTATGGCAGACAGGTTGATTCCTTCGAGGCTGATGTAAAGATACCTGAGATTGGAGACAAACTTTTCAGAGCAGCGTTTATCCGTGCACCAACGATAGAAAAAGTTTGGAACGACACCAGAGTGTGGATTGAATATAACGGCGCGATAATAGGAGCAAAAAAAGGAAATATGTTGGCTCTGACTTTTCATCCCGAGTTAGGTGATGATCTAAGAATTCACGAATACTTTCTTAGAATGACAACAAAGTAACCCGCATATAGCGCACCTGTTTGTTGAGACCGTGTGAAAACTCGGCTTGGTTTTGGAAAATTGCTTGTTTTATGTTTACAAAGTTGGCTTTTAAGACGTATTCTAAACATACAAGACGCAATTTCTTGGGCTAGACTTGACTTTTCACACAGTCTCGAACGGGTTCAGGTCTGATAATGGACCGGTGGGGACTTGAACCCCAGACCTCCTGAGTGCAAGTCAGGCATTCATACCAACTGAACTACCGGCCCTAGCTGCTTCTTCGAGAAAAGAACAAACACTTGAAATTTAGAGGTTTCGGTATCTTGCTAGAAATTAAGGCATGCTCGAAAAACAAAGCCGGGTTCCATGCACACCCTCTACTGTGCAAAACAAGCTTGTACTCACTCTTTTGGATGAGGCTTGACCTTCAAGAGGAACATGAATCAGAGTTAGCACTAATGTGAGAAAAAGGGGACAGAAAGATGATTCTGAGCGGAATCGATCAGCCTAACTTAGAATCTTCTTCTTGAGGTTCTTTTCTTTGCCCAGCATTCTCGGCAGTAAACAGGCCTGCTTGGGTCAGGCTTGAACGGGACTTCACATTCTTTTCCACATTCAGCGCAAACTGCCTTATACATTTCTTTCCCTGCCATTTACGGTTTCAACTCCTTTAGATGATTTTGTGCAAAACTCATTCTTGCACAACCGACCTAGAAAGTTGAGAGTTGCTTATAAGATTTGTCTTAAGGCCAAACTCTTTGCGCCGCCTTCCACACTGTTCCACCCTATTGGATGTAAGGTCTTCAGCTGAAATTCTCGTAACAGCCACGGCGTGAGGGTTTCTCTAGGCAAGCTTTTAAGCTGATTACGCATTGTAACGTTACTTCAAACGGTGAACCTGATGGTCGACCCACGGATCGAGAAGCTCGCAAAACTTTGCGTCCACTATAGTGTCGCGGTGAAACCCAACGAGAAAGTGCTGATTCAAGGCACTGACAGAGCATTCCCGCTAATTCACGAAATATACAAAGAATGCCTCTTATGCGGCGCGTACCCAACCGTTTATGCGAACCTCGACGTTGACTACACCTTCTACAAATACGCGAAAGACCATCAACTCACGTTTGTATCACCGTTTCAGAAATTCTTAGCTGAAAACACGGATGTAAGGATAGGTTTGTTCTGTGAACCCAACCCGAAAAGGCTTTCAGGCATAGACCCAGCAAGAATAAGAAAGAGCCAAGCCTCCCGGAGCGAACTGATGCAGATTTTCTACAAGCGGGTACAAGAGGGAAAACTCAGATGGACAGGCCTACCATATCCGATAAGCTCCCAAGCACAGGAAGCTGCCATGTCACTTCAGGAGTACGAGGATTTTGTTTATGGCGGCTGTATGGTCGACAGAGAAAACCCTGTTGCAGAATGGAAGAAAGTGCATGAACAACAAAAGAGGATCTGCGACTATCTGGACAAGGCAAGCGAGATTCATGTAGTCGGGGAAGACACTGACTTGGCATTCAACGTCGAAGGCAGAAAGTGGATAAACTGCAGTGGAAATGAAAACATGCCCGATGGAGAGGTCTTCACAGGACCTGTTGAAAACTCTGCAAATGGAACAATAAGATTCACTTACCCGGGGATCGTTTCAGGCAGAGAAGTTGAAGACATAAAACTCACTTTCAAAGACGGAAAAGTAGTCAAAGCATCAGCCAGCAAGGGCAACGACTTCCTGCAACAAATACTAGGAATTGAAGGTGCAAACCGCATCGGCGAAACAGCAATCGGAACCAACTACGGAATAACAAGATTCACAAAAAACATGCTGTTCGACGAGAAAATGGGCGGCACAATACACATGGCCCTTGGAAACGCCTACCCAGAATCAGGAGGCAAAAACAAGTCAGCAATCCACTGGGACATACTCAAAGACATGAAAAAAGACGGAGAGATCTACGCCGACGACGAGATATTCTACGAGAAAGGCAAATTCCTAATATAGTAACTGCTGCTCATTCTGCGAGCATACAGGCAGCATGATCATCGGCTCAAGAAGGCAATTCACATAATGGAAGACACGAAAGCTGAGGCCTCGACACCTCCAGCGAGCAGACGAGTTTTCTTCAACCTTGGCGTCTTCGAGTTCTTAACATTCCTTAGAAGAGGCGTCTTCTACAGTTTCATGATAAACTACCTGTTCATGCTGATGAACACTGTCACTTCAACGGCAACCCTCGGCACATTCAACATGATAGCCTCATCACTTGGCCAGAATTTTCTGTGGGGAAGAATATGCGACCGCCTCAAACTCAGAACCAGAATGATAATAGCTGGCGAAACAATTGCTGCCTCAGCCTATATCCTTGTATTTCTGGTCCACCGAACATTTATCAACGGCGGAAATAACTTTTCGGCAGGCCTCACAATAATCTTTGGATTGTCAGCTCTCGAATTCTTCTGGTCAATGTCAGATGTCGGCTGGGCGGCGCTGCTAACAGACATAACATCATACAAAACCCGCGGAAAAGTGATAGGAACAATGAACTTCATCGCTTCCTTGGGAAGGACAGCGGGCATACTGTTCGCCGGGTTTCTCTACAACGACGGCCAAGGCTTTATGAACGGCACAATCTTCTATGTAGTAACCATCTTGCTGTTGTTTGGCGCAGCAGTGATGGTAGTAACCTCGCGCCGCGTCAACGCAAGCTCAGACGTGCAGAAGCAGTCAGTCGCAAATGAGTGCAAACCGTCACAACCTGAAAACAGGACTGTCAACAGAAGTTACGCATTATTTCTTGTACCACTCGTAATCGTGATACTCGGAGCCTCTTCAATCAGCCAGATATTCCTCCTTTTTATCAAACTCAAAGATGGACTGAACGCAAGCGACCCTCAGATGAGCCTGATACTCACAGCGTGGACAATAGGAGGAATGATCGCAAGTCTAGCAGCAGGAAGGCTGGCGGACAGAATAGGAAGAACAAGAGTGATCTTAGTAGGACTCGCAATTGCCACATTCACGCCGTTGCTTTACAACCTAGCCGATGATGTTCTCTACATGGCCTTAGTTTACGGACTTAACGGCGTATCATTCTGGACCATACAGACAGTAGGCTTCGTCTTTGCAGGAGACCTTATTCCAAAAGAAAAAAGAGGAAGATTTCTAAGCGTATACAATACAGTAATGGCACTAAGCTGGGGACCCGCGGGAATACTCATCGGCGGTCCGCTTGCAGACACACAAGTAGGCAACCTCGGCTTGACGCCTCACGCGGCCTACGTAAACGTCTTCTACGTCTCATCCATCATAGTACTAGTCGGCACAGTCCTATTCGCCGTCCAGTTCGCAAGACGAAAGAGCTAAAGCAAGCCTTAAAGCCCTAAGATAGACAGAATCAGCACAGGAGAGAATTGACGTGGAGTTCAAAATCGTCAAAATTGAGCCACCTGAAAACTGCAACATAATACTTGGCCAAGCACACTTCATCAAAACCATCGAAGACCTTTTCGAAGCAGTCTCAACATCTGTCCCAAACGCACAGTTTGGAGTAGCCTTCTGCGAGAGCTCAGGTCCTTGCCTTGTACGGCACGATGGTACTGACCCTGAATTGAGGAAGCTGGCAGCAAAGAAGGCGTTCGAAATAGGATGCGGCCACAGCTTCATAGTCTATCTGAAAAATGCTTATCCAATAAACGTCCTTGACAAAGTCAAGAAGGCTGATGAAGTCTGCACAGTATACGCCGCGACCGCAAATACTCTTGAAGTCGTGATTGCAGAAACGGAACAGGGCAGAGGCATAGTCGGGGTTGTTGACGGCTTCAAGAGCAAGGGCATAGAAACTGAAAAGGACATCAAAGCGCGAAAGGAGTTCTTGCGCAAGATGGGATACAAGTTGAGCTAGAAAGCAGAGCTTCAAACGGGGGTCGGGGGGTCCGGCAGAAAAGAACGTGGCAGGGTGAGCAGATGTTGGGAACGTCTTCGGCAAATGGATGAATGTAAGCCGCTGCACATGTAATAGAGCAGATAACCGCACTTATCTCTGCATGACCAGTTCGTGGCGAACCTCAAAAGACACTTTTTCGTTCATCTTCATACTGGCGTATGCAACCAGCTGCTTGAACTGATGTTCTGTTAGAACATTTCGTGCCCGCGATAGGATTTCAAGACAGACCTCTTTGAAGACCAAGTCAACACAACCCATTTTTGCGTCGTCAATCAGTTCTTTGCAAGCTTGAAGGATCTGTTCGTTCAAAGCCAATTCACCCTGCGAAAAACAACTAACCTGTCTGATCATTAAAACACTTATGAACGAAAAAACAATATTGCAAATTCAGCCATCGCTCGTCCATAATCTGGCAAAAACCTTCCTGCTAGATTTGTCCCTCGCAGAACCGTGGACTACCAAGAAGGCGGCAACTACTAAACCTTTTTAAACATGGGCAAAAAATAGGTAATAAAACGGGAGAATGAAATAATGGAGAATCAAGTCTTGGAAGCCATAAAGAACCGACGTACGGTGGCAAGGTACGAGAGCACCCCTGTGAAAAACGACGAACTGTCTGCTATTCTTGAAGCTGGCCGATGGGCACCTTCATGGCTGAACAGACAACCTTGGAACTTCATAGTCATAAAAGACCAGAAGACCAAGGAACAACTAGGCGAGGTTGTCCCAACGACCTTTGTGCAAAGCCTGAAAGAAGCACCAGTCTGCATCGCAGTTGTGGTTGACACTGAAGAAGACCCGTACCATTTCATAGAAGGTGGCGCAGCCGCAGCCCAAAATATGTCATTGGCCGCATACAGCTTGGGTCTAAACAGTTCATGGATAGGAGTATTCGACGCGAAGGAACAGAAGAACGCGGCTGAAGATAAGGTGAAGAAAATTCTCGAAGTCCCAAAAAAGCACAGAGTCGTGGCGCTATTGCCACTCGGGCACGTCAAGTACGAAGCACCCAAGAAAGACAGGAAAGCACTCGCTCAAATAATGTACAAAGAAAAATTCGGAAAACACTAAGGAACCAAACATAGCCTTATTAACCGAATTACTGAACTTTATTTTCATCACAAAAATCAAGCCAGTAGCCGATGCAATTTTCAAATTTGTGAACGGTGAATTCTAATGGGATGTGCTTCTGTCTGGAAAGTCCTTGATGAGATGATCGCCGACTTCCGTAAAAGAGGAGCGGATGTTCCATCAGAAACAGTGAGTAATCTAAAGACTGCAAAGACAATCCTAAAAATCGTGCAAACCAACGCTGAATGCGGACGGAACTTGCAGGAAGTCGAGCACTACCTAGGAAACGTGCAGGTCTACCTTGTTTCTGAGGGACAGAAAAGATTCGGCCAGGATTACGTTGACGAATGGCTCCCTCGCATATACGAAGCGTCCATGAAGGTGTCAGATGACGAGGAAAATGAAGAGAGGTTTGTTCCAGGGTTACCAAGGCAGCAATCGTGGATCAGGATAACAGCCTCAGATGAGTTGCCTCTTGAAAAAGTAAGGAGTTTGGCCCGCGACTCTGGTCTTTCCTATGTAGAACAGCCAGAGAATATCCTGCTTGTTCACGGCGAGAAAGAAGAGGTAAAGAACTTTGTAAAGAAAATAGCTACTGAGCATAAGTCCAAAACAGGAAAGAGACGCTGAAAAGTACGTAACCGTTAAAACTCAGTGCTGAAGTAAATGCTTTTATAAAAAGCACAACTAAACCGTTTACAGTAGAATAAGAGTCACGCCCTGGAGAAGCGAGGACACAAAACTAATGCCCTACATCAAAAGAATAGAGGTTAGAGGCTTCAAATCGTTCGGGCCCCAAACTGTCAAGGTAGTTTTAGACAAGGGTTTCACTGTTATCACGGGACCAAACGGAAGTGGAAAGACAAACATTCTTGATGCTCTTCTCTTCGCACTGGGCGAGCTGAGCACAAGAAGACTACGTGCAGAAAACGCGGCAAAACTCATTTTTCACGGCTCAGAGAAGGCGGGTCTGGAAAAGGCCAAGATGGCCAAAGTGATAATCCAATTTGACAATTCCGACGGTCGCATGGCAGTCGACACCTCAACAGTTACTGTCTCAAGAGAGGTTTACAGAAACGGCCAAAGCGTATACAGGCTGAACGGCAGAAGGATATCACGAATCCACATATTGGAAATCCTTTCCATGGCAGGAATAAGCTCCATGAGTCAAAACATAATCCTCCAAGGAACAATAACCCGCCTAACAGACATTTCCCCCATGGAGAGACGCAAAATCATCGAAGACCTCGTAGGCATTAGCCAGTATGACAGCGAGAAAGCAGAAGCTGAAGAAAAGCTTCGAACAGCAGACATTTCAATTAGAACAGCCATGGGAAGAATAGATGAGGTTCAACGAAGACTAGATGACTTAGAAAGAGAACGCAACGAGCTCTTGAGGACAAACTTCATCCACGGCGAGATAAACAAGTTTGAAACAGTCAAAATCTCATACGACATAGCACAGATGCAGAAAAAAGTAGAAGAGGCATCGACACAAGCTGAAAAAGTAAGAGTCAAAGTTGACAAGCTGAGGCAACTCCGCGAGGAGCGAAGGGAAAGAAGAAGAGGAGTTGAAGGCGAATGGCGAAAACTCAGCTCTGAAATAGTCGAAGAAGGCGGGTCGCAAGTACTACGAGTCCAAGTCAAAATCGGTGAACTCAAATCAAAACTGACTGAACTTGCCACAAAAATAAGCTCCGGCAAAACCAGTCTTGAAGGCTTGAAGCAGATAAAAGAGAACAACCTCCAACAGCACCAATCCATTCAGAAAGAAATACATGAAAATCGGCTCGGCATCAAACGCCAAAGAAACGAATATGAAAAGCTCTCTGACGCAATAAACCAAAAACAGGGAGAGCATGACAATCTCGCCAAAGAGGCTGCACAACTCTGGGAAAACCTCGGGGAATACAGCAAAAGAATACGCGAAATAGAGCTCAAACTAGATGCGAACAACAAGCGCCTTGCATTCCTTAGGTCAGAATACCTAAAGAATCAGACGGCCACAAAAGTACGCGCGAGGAGAGTCAGAGACCTTAGCAACCGAAAAGAAAGGTTCTCAGGCACGCTGAGTGAACTCGAAAAATCATTCTCTGAACTCGAAAAGGTTCAAAAAGAACAGAAAGGCCAGCTCAAGAACCTAGAACGAACACTCGAAAGAAGAATTGCACAAAGAGAAGCGGTTCAGGTTGAAATCACAGAAGCCGGCAAGATAGCTGATTCAGCTCGGGAAGCAGTTGTCGAGTTTGCGACCCAGAAAGAACTTGCAGAAACAGTAGCTGCCGAAAAGGAAGCCCTCAGAAACATAGAGGAACTGGGAGAACTAGGCGTGATCCCAGGAGTATTGGGCAGACTAAGAAATCTGGTGAAACTCGAAAAAACCTACCAACGCGCAATCGAAGCCGCGGCGGCAGGCTGGCTTGACGCGATAGTCGTGAAAGACCGTGATTCTGCCTTCACGTGCACCGAAACCCTGAGAAAAATGAAGCTGGGAAGAATAAAGATAATCCCACTCGAAATAGTAGCGAATGCAAAACATCTCAAGCTTCCAGCGAAAGAAAAAGGGGTAACCGGCGCAGCACAATACTTCGTGAAATCTGAGAAGAGTTACGAGCCTGCAATTCGTTTTGTGCTCGGAGACACATTGATCGTTGAGGACGAAAAGACCGCTTTCATCGTTTCAGGTCAAGGCTACCGTGCAGTCACCGTTGCCGGCGACTTGTACGAGACAGGGGGAGGTTTCGAAAGCGGTTACTACCGTGCGCCGATAGATTTCTCTACGATAATTCCAAGCGACGCGGCCATAAAAAGCCTCGACGAGGCCGTTAGTGCTCTCCAACAGCATCTCTCGAGAAGGGGAAATGACATAGTATCATTCGAGGACGAAATTGACAAAACTCGGGTTGAAATCGCACGTTTGTCAGAAGCCATACTTACACTCGAGAGAGAAATCGCCAGAGTGAAGAGAAGCATAAGAAGAAACCGGCTCAACGTCAAACACGTGGAGAAGACCATTGAGCGTATCAACAAAGAGATTGAGAGCGAAAAATCGGAGATGTGGGTACACAGAGCTGAAAGCAGCACGATCCAGAAAGACATACGAAAACTACAGATCGAGCGGGAAGCACTGAGAATAAAGACTGACCCAGGGCACATTCAAGAAATGGAAGTGAAAAGGGAGAAGCTCGCAGAAGAAATAATCGTCCTAAGACAAAAACAAGGCACTATCCAAACCGAACTCTCAACCCTCCAGTCTCAATTCGATAATGTCCTAAGAGTAGGATACCAGAACTCAAGAATCCAAGTATCAAAAGTGGACCAGCAGCTCAGGAAAGTGGAGAAAGAAGTAGAAAGCGCATTGCAGGAGAGAGAAACTTTCAAACAAGAGCTCGTAGAATTGGAGAGAAACCGCGTTGAGCTCTCCAAGACCGTGTTTTCAGCAAGAGAAGAATCAAAAAAATTCACAGGCCAAATCGACGACATAGATAAGGAACTGCGGAAACTCGACTCAGAATACGAGCAGGTTGACCGGCTTTTTAATCAGCTTCAACTCAGCGTGCAAACCTCGAAGCTCCAACTGGACCAGTATTGGAATCAGTTGAAGGTTTTAGGCTGTAATCAACCGTTGGCGGTAACCCAAAAACAAGTTGAGGATGCACAAGCCTCAATTAAAATGATGCAGCTTGAGCTTGAACGGATAGGCGCTGTAAACCAGCTTGCATTGTCCCACTATGATGAGCAGATTTCGCGATACAAAGAACTTTCGATAAGAATGAACGAGCTTGAAAAAGAAAAACAGGCTATACTCCAGTTCATGGACGAAATTGAACACAAGAAAAGGAAAGTGTTTATGGATGCCTTCGAAAAAATCAACCAGAACCTTCAAAGGTACTTCTCAAAGGTCACAGGAGGCGGAACAGCCGCACTCAAACTCGAGAACAGCGAAGAGCCGCTCTCAGGAGGGATCGACATGATAGTCCAATTTATGAACAAGCCCTCTATCGTTGTAAGCGGAGCCAGTGGCGGTGAACGGTCCGTCGCAGCAGTCGCATTCCTGTTCGCCTTGAAAGAATTCACGCCCGCGTCTTTCTACGTTCTAGACGAGGTAGACGCGCACCTTGACGCTTTCCACGTGTCAAAACTGGCTGACCTACTGTTAGAAGAGTCAAGTAAGACACAATTCATAGTCACCACTTTAAAGCCTGAAATGGTGAACAAGGCACAGAAAGTCTACGGTGTCTATGGACAAAATGGGGTTTCAAACGTTATTTCAATGAAATTGCAGGAAGTACCAAGCTAGTGTCATCCGCTGCGAGTAAGAAGCCGTTCTATCTGCTCCCACCATGGAACATCCTCTTCGAGTTCAACAAGCTTGAAAAGCTAACGCCATGGAACATCAACGTCGCATACTTGCTCAGATCCTTCCTCGAGCAAATGGACAAACTGGGGCAAGTAGATTTCAGAGCCTCCGGCGTGGCACTTGATTCCTCAGCCCTCATATACCTGATGAAGTCGGAGCTCGTCCTCAAGCTTGAAGAGCCCCCGCCTCCTCCAAGAGCCCCAACAGATTTCCTCCCTCCGCCATTGCTCCTACCGCTCAGGCATGAACTCACGTCAACGACGATCAGCAACCTTTTGGAAGTTCTAGACAGCGTGTTAAAAGGCGAAAAACTAGTCCATCTTGAAAAATTGACGGTAGAACCTATTTTGCCAACGCCTTCAGAGATTCTGCCTCAACTGGACAGGTACCTGATGGAAATTGAGCTGCAGATGGAAAGGCTCTACGCTTCTCTCTATGAGGGACTCAAAGGCGCGGGAATAATAGAATTCTCAACCTTAACCAAAGGAGTGACTCGTCTTGAAGCCATCAGGACGTTTATCCTACTGCTTTTCTTGGCACAGGAAGGAAAAGTGGGCCTGTGGCAGAACGAAGAGACTGAAGAGATTTACATCACCGTCGGAGAGTTGAAACTTGCAGAAAACAGACAAGCAAGCAGTCAATGAAGTAACAAAGGATGAGCAGAATTCACGCAAAGACACGCAGGACGACCATGCGTTGGTGGAGGCGGCACTGTACGTTTCAGGGCATCCGCTTGATGTAAACGAATTGTGCTCTGTCCTGAAAACCCGCTCGAAAAACAAGGCAAAAAGGATTACACAGGAACTGATGCAGGAATACACAAAGAGAAACACAGCGCTTGAGATCTTGGAACTGAAAGACGAACGATACGTCCTCCAGTTAAAAGCCGAGTTTACACCCCTTGTCAAAAAGTTTGTCAACAGACCCTTACTTTCGATCGGCCCCCTCAAAACACTCTCTTACATTGCATATAGACAGCCCGTTTCTCAAAAAAGGGTTATTGACGTAAGAGGCCACCATGCGTATATCCATATCAAAACATTAAGGGAAATGGGACTTGTAGCTAGTGAAAGAAATGGACGGTCAATGGTTCTGAGAACAACCGAGTATTTTGCTGACTATTTCGGTTTGAGCCAAGACACAGCATCGATGAAGAGAGAGCTGAAACATGTTTTCCAAGAAAATCCTAGATAAGGAAACCCTCAGTCTAAAGATGGATAGGTTTATATTGAAAATAACGGTGATAGTGAGCACCTGAAAACAATAGCAAGGGAGCAGTGAAAGTGTCGGTTTGGCAAGGTGACATGCGTAAGAAGAAGGCGTCTGGAAGCAGAAAGAAGGCGTACAGGAAGAAGAGGAAGTACGAGCAAGGAACATTTGCAGCTCAGACAATCATGGGAGAACGAAAACAGAAGGCCTCAAGAGGAAGAGGCGGGAACGTCAAGATCAAAATTCTAAGTGAAAAACAGGTGTGCGTAACCGACCCAAAAACAGGAAAGACCGAGAAGACCGAGGTCCTAAGAGTCTTGAAGAACCCAGCAAACATCGACTACGACCGCAGAGGCGTCATAACCAAAGGCGCACTGATAGAAACTTCGTTAGGCACTGCACGGGTTACGTCGCGCCCAGGCCAACATGGGATATTGAATGCGGTGCTGACAGGAAAAGAGAAAAGTTGAGGCTCTACCTTGGTGTACTCGCATTCCGCATTTTTAGCAATTGTTCCGCAATTAGCATGATCATTTGATTCTTTGAACCTTTCTTTTTGACCAGCACCATACCATTCTTTAGCCAAGGTGTTTTGGGATAACCCACGTCGGGAATAAGCTCACTTCCCAGGCCAATCTTTTCGGAAGCTTCCCTCACTTCAAGGGCTTTTGGAGAGGGAACTCCCATGTTTTTCGAAACCCTTCTGCCTTCACTTCTTGTTTTGACCGAGTCAAAGTAGACGGGCCACACGATTATCTTGTCTTGCTGCCGCATTTCGTCACTCCTCCTTTCATTATTTCTGTGTATAATACACGGTGAGTCCCGCGTTCAACTTATCGACTCTGACGAAACCGAAACGTTCGAACTGAACCACGGTGTCCACGCTTAACTTCTTGCAAGCGTCTTCGGCAATTCCTTCGATCGTGGCTGCATCGGGCATCACAACATTGCAGGGCATGTCTTTCCCAACAGGTATCCAATGAATCAGAGGCACTTTTGCATTCTTTGCATCCTCGTACGACTCACTCACAAATGAGGCTTCAGCTGCATAGATGCTGGCTGTTTCTATTCTCATGTTAAAGAGTTCCATCAGACGCAGCGTTTGTCCCTTTCTGGAAGGGTCTACGTCTTTTCCAGATACCCAGAAGACGGCTGATTTGTCGTTTCCTTCTGGTCTTATGGTGTAGTTTCTCTTTCCTCTTTCAGGATGGTCTGGATGCAGGTTGAGGTGAATTTCAAACGTTTTAGGGATATTTTTCACCGTCAATTCTAGCGGGTTCTGCACGAAGAAGTACCTGTTAACCACAGGGTCCAAAATCTTGCGGTTATAGGCGTAGAGGTTTTCCCAACTCAGGATGACGTCTGACGTCTTCGGTCCAATATCAACCATCATTTTCTTGATGGCTTCAGGAGTAATTCCGCGTCTGCGCAAGGCTACAAAAGTTGCCAAACGTGGATCGTCCCAGCCTTTGAAGAGCCCTTCCTTCACTCCTTGCACTATCTTCGATTTGCTCAGGTATGCTCCTGTGATTTTGAGTCGGCCGTAATGTATAGCTTCAGGGTAGGTCCAGCCTAGATGGCGGTACATGTATTCTTGTCGAACCTGGTTTGTCAGATGCTCCTTGCCCCTGATGATATGAGTTATGCCCAGCAGGTGATCGTCCACGCCGCACGCGAGGTTGTACAATGGCCACGCGTGATATTTGCTGCCTACACGCGGATGAGGATATTTTTCGGAGTCAATAACGCGCATCGCAGGCCAATCTCTGACTGCAGGGTTAGGATGGTTAAGGTCTGTTTTGACTCGAACAACCGCTTCGCCCTCCAAGTACTCGCCTTCAAGCATCCTCAGCCACCTCGCGAGATGCTCTTCAGGCGGACAGCCCCGGCATGGGCACGGTTTTTGTTCCAGTATTAGTTTTCGGAAGAGTTCAGGATTGCAGGTGCAGACGTAGGCGTTGCCGTCCTTGATCAGCCTTTCTGCATGTTCATAATAGATTGGAATTCTGTCGCTCTGTATGTAGCTCTCATCCGGTTTGCACCCGAGCCACGTAAGGTCCTCTCTTATTTGGTCATAGAACGCTAGAACAGGCCGCTTGGTCTTCGGGTCTGTGTCTTCGAACCTGAGTATGAACTTGCCCTTGTACATCTTTGCATAGTCATGACACAACACTATGGCTCTTGCTGATCCTAGATGGAGTACACAGTCAGGGTTCGGCGAAAATCGCGTGACTATCTTTTCATACTTGTCTACGTTAGGCAGGGGCGGAAGGTGTCTTTCCTCTTGTGTCTTTTCTTTGGCGAGTGATTCTGGCCATTCTTCTGTGATGATGTTTTTCTGCTTGTCTAGCGAGAGCCTGTTGACCTCCCTGATGATCGTGTTGGTTAAGGTGGACAATTCCTTCGCCTTGTCCCTGTACTCTGGTTTTTCGCCCAAGATTTTTCCAACAACAGGCCCAGTCTGTGCTTTGCCGGAATGCTTAACAGCGTTCAACAGGGCTATTTTTCGGATTAGTTCCTTCAATTCCGTGTCGGTTTCAAGTGCCAATATCTTACTCTCAGTTGTTTCTAGGTTTTTCTTCCAATCAAGAACTCGGCGAATGCTCTCAGTTTTTCCTTAACGTCGGAAGGTGGCAACAGTTCTTCGACCTCGCTCCAGCTTTGATCAACCAGTTTTTTAGCCATGTCTTGGGTGTACTCAATCGAGCGGTATTTCTGCATGAGACTTAGGGCTTCGTCTTTGAGTTTCTGGTCAGAAGTGTGCATGTTAAGGATCTCAACCAGTCTCTTGCTGTCCTTCTTGTTTGCCATCGTCAAAGTGTGAATAACTATGAGGCTGCGTTTTCCCTCGGTTATGTCTTGACCACGTCCACCTTTCGCCTGCGCAAACTCGTCACTCGTTAAGTCGAGTACATCATCTTGCATCTGAAAGGCCACGCCGATGCTTTCGGCAAAATGGCCTAGCTTGTCCACCAAGTTGCTGCCTGCGTCACACAAGACGGCCGCCATCCTAGCAGCCATTCTAGCAAGTGTTCCAGTCTTGTAAGCGCACATTTGCAGATAATCCTGCTCAGTTATAGTGTCCGCGTTTGCGAGACCCTTGTGCCATGCTATGTCCATCGCTTGACCGAGACTAAGGTTGATCATCTCTTGCACGTACACATCATAGATTCTCGCTAGTTTCTCCGCTGGGACTCTACTCCTATGCTCCATCAGGGGTAATAACGGCAGGAAGTACATCGTGTTTCCCGCATTTACCGCGATGTCCAACCCATAAATCTTGTAGGTGCAAGGTTTTCCTCTTCTACATTCAGAACCGTCCTCTATATCATCGACCATCAGAGTCCCATTATGAACTACCTCCGGGATTATCGCGAAATCCAAGTACATTTCAGATTTCTTGCCCAAGACTTCGCAGATCAGCAGGAAGAGGCTGGGCCGCCATCGCTTTCCACCCCTGTCAAGAAATTCCCAGATAGGTTCAAGTAATGCCTTGTTAAGGGGTTCCATGTTGTAAGCGTATTTGGGAGGACTCACTTTGAAAACGACCGCGCCCTTGGACAGGGTTCGAGGAATGTATTTCTCGATGGCCTTGTCTATGAGAGCAGCCTTTTCTTCCAAATATCTTTCTACGTCCACGGTCAACTCCTCCCTCGTTGTGCGTAGCTTTCTACCTCGAAGCCTCTAGCTCGGAGCCATTCCGAGGTTTTTCCTCTTATTACGATGGGCGTCTTGCGCAGTGTTTGCACCGCACCTGCCCCTACCAAGAACATGACGCACCTCAATTCATCGGTAAGAAGTGAAAGCGTCCTGACTGTTTCTTTCACGCCCCTGACGGCCGAACGCAGGATTGGCTGAGAAAAGCTGGCCAAGCTTGCTCCAAGAGCCAACGATTTGGCAACGTCCACTCCAGACCTTATTCCTCCAGAGCCGATTATCGGAACATAGGTTGCCTGCGCAGTTTCAACGATGCTCACTGCTGTTGGAATACCCCAGTCCCAGAACACGTCGCCCAACCTGCGTTGAGTATTGTTTTCGCGTTCCTTTGCTCGGTAGTACTCAACCGCTGCGAAGCTCGTGCCTCCTGCTCCGCTAATGTCTATGCCCTTGACACCTGCAGCCTCGAGCTTTCTTGCCTCTTCATAAGCTATGCCCGCGCCTGTTTCTTTCACTATGACCGGTTTGTCAATTTCCTTAGTGACCTCGCGTATTTTCTGGAGAACGTTGCTGAAGTTTGTCTGGCCCTCAGGCTGGGCTGTTTCCTGCAACGCGTTCAAATGTATGGCCACAGCATCTGCGCCGATCATGTCAATGACTTTTCTCACCTCTTGCACGCCGTAGCCGTTCTTGAGTTGAACTCCGCCGATGTTGGCGATCAAGAATGCTTTTGGAGCCTTTTTCCGGGCTATTGCAAAGGTCTCTTCCATTTTTTTGTCTTCCAAGGCAGCACGTTGGCTTCCGACGCCCATACCCAGCCCAAGTTGTTCAACAGCCTCAGCAATCGTGGCGTTTATTCTCGTGGCCATCTGGGTTCCCCCTGTTATCGCTCCAACAAGCAGGGGCGCAGCAAACTTATGCCCAAAAACTCTCGTTGTCAAGTCTATTTTTTCCCTGTCAATCTCAGGCAACGCATGATGTATGAAGTCTATATCCTCGAAACCTGTTGTGATGTTTCGTGCCTGAACGTTTTGATTCAAGGAAATCCTGATGTGATCTGCCTTGCGTCTTTCAGTGTCTCTGACCAAATTCTATCCCTTCTTGATTATTGTGCCTTCAACTAGATCTCCTTTCAAGACCTTGTAAACGTAGTTGGGCTTGGTTGCGTTCACAACTGTCACAGGTATGCCTTGCTCCACTGCAGGTACCAGTTCAATCAACTTGCCGGGCATTCCGCCTGTCACGTCAGATGAAGTCGGCTTGCCAAGCTTAATCTGAAGCTTCCTGATGTCTTGCAGGGTGAGGTCTTTCAGAAGCCGGGAGTTACTGTCCGTTTTTGGGTCGGATTCGTACACGCCGTCAACGTCGACACCGACGACTATGCGCTTTGCATGGAAATTTGACGCAAGATATGAAACGAGCTGGTCGCCCGAAAGTATAGTGAACCCGAGCTTCGTGTCCAAAACTGCATCTCCATAAAGGACAGGCATGAAGCCCATACTCAAGTATCTTCTCAACGGCACATCCACAAAATCCTTGATTCTACCGTTTTCAGTAATCAGACAAGAGGAGGGGGTTATGCTTACCGCTTGAACCCCATGCCACACTAGCGCATCCATTACCAAACCATTGAGAACTGTCATGATATGATGGGTTTCGGAGAAGCCTGCCTTCTGCGACTCTTCTTTCAAACCCTCTTTCAGGCCATACCTTTGTGCGTACGGATGCCCAAAGCTCCCGCCACCATGTACGACAATCAAGTTTCTTACATCGGCTTTTTGAATCTCTTGAGCAATACGGTCTATTTCCTGCGTTCTCGCTGCAAGCTCGCTTTTCTTGTCCGTTATTACTGAACCGCCTATCTTCAGGACGACGTCGACCCTAGGTTCGCTCAACTCTCACGCCCTCATCCGTTTTCTTTGCTATGAACGGGCTTCCACCAGCTCTCATGATGGCTTCTGAAACGTTCTCAAGCTTTTCAGTTCTTGCCAAAGCGATTATGCATCCACCGCCTCCTGCCCCAGTCAGTTTTGCCCCTAAGGCTCCAGCTTTGCGGGCTGCGTTTGCTAGCCATTCGAGAGATTCGTCAGAAGCCCCGATGCCGTAAAGCAAAGCATGGTTAATGTTCATTAGTCTGCCCAGCGTCTCCAAGTCGCTCTCCTGGAGAGCTGTAATGGCCCTGAGCACAATTTCACGCGCCGCTTTCTTTAATAGGTCAGTGATTTGGGGATAACTTTCCATTGTTTCGTGCACTTTCTCAACTTGGATTCTCGTGGAACGTTCAACCCCCGTGTCCCCGATCACCATGGGAATGTCTGTTTTGACTTCAAGAGGCTTGAATCCTGTGTCAACCTGAAACAGGAGTGCTCCTCCAAACGTGGCAATAGCAGGGTCTACCCCAGACGGGGTCCCATGCACTACTTTTTCTGCTTCATAAGCGACACGGAAGATATCCTGTTTCGAGAATTCCAACTCGAGTAGGGCTGCGACAGCGGCTGTCACCGAAGCGACTACGGCTGCGGAGGAACCTAACCCGGCAGCCACTGGAATCGCCGAGTCTATTTTGATGTCTAATCCAACGTTCCTGCCATAGACAGCTAGGACTTTCTCCACTGCCAGTTTCACAGGCTCAAACTTGAGTCTAGCCTCTTTTGCGTCACCCTGTTCAACCTTGAAAACGCCGTTCTCAAAGTAGCACGAAGTATTCAGATTTGCCGACTGGAAACGCAGGCGTCCATCCTGGCGACGTTCAGCCTCCGCACGGGCTCGTTTGTCTATAGCCACCACTATTGCTGGTTCGCCGTAGACCACGAAATGCTCTCCGAAAAGTATAATTTTCGCGGGAGCAGAGGCAACGACCCCCATTGTACACCACTATTTTGTGAAACACACGGCGGCGTACCCCACCACACTTGAGTAGTCGCCAATAACATCCCCACTAGTCTTATAGCATAATAATTTTGCCTCTTTCGCCCCCAGCCCCTTGGCCGCGAACATCAGGGCCATTATAGGACCCGTCCCGCAGGCTGTAACACCGCGAGACTCAACTGTCTGATTGAAACGTACTTCATCCAGAGCCTCGATCGCCTGCAAGACTTCGCGGTCTTTCCTCTCCGCACGTTCCTGAGGTTCGTAGTGTGTCATGTCTGAAGAGGCTATCATAACCGCGTTCTTTCCCCTTATGGCTTTGGCAGCAGCTTGACCGACTTCTTTTGCTGTTGAAATGTCCTGCATGAGAAAACATACGGGTACAAACTTGAATGTTGAATCGTAGAGGTACTGTAGGAAAGGAATTTGAACTTCGATTGAGTGTTCGAAACTGTGAGCTGAGTCGTCAATATCAACGATTTTTGATTCTTTGACGATTCGGTTGGCCGTTTCTGTGTCCACCTCGGCGTCTCCCAGAGGCGTGCGCCAGAAGCCCTCGTTCATGATGGCCACACCGCTACCGTAGCCAGTATGGTTCGGCCCAAAAATGACCATAGTGTTAGGTTTGCCGTCAGCAGCTAACCGGCCGTATGCGTGTGCTGCTACGGGTCCAGAAAACGTATACCCCGCGTGCGGGCAGATTAGGCCTATGATGTTCCTTGGGCCTGCTTCATTAACTTCTGGAAGTTCCCCAGGGCCGAGTTTGCTCGTAAAACAGTTGCTTATTTGCCGCTTCAGAGATTCCTTTGTTGCTTCGTAGAAGGCTCCGGCTTGTGTTGGACGCCGAACCTTCGGCATCGAGTTAGACTTCCTCCTCCCGCGAAATCTTAGCTTCGAAGTCATCCACGGTTAGGGGCAGTTCCTTGTCCGCTGCCAGTTCGCCTCTTTCCCTGAGTATCTGTCTTGCCAGCAGCCAGAATATGACGGCTAGGGCCCTGCGGCCTTTGTTGTTCGTTGGGATAACGTAGTCCACTTCAGAGAACTCGTTATCCGTACTGCAGAGAGCTACTACAGGTATGCCTGCTGCTCCTGCTTCTTTGACAGCTTGAAAGTCAGCTCTTGGGTCGGACACAATTAGGACTTCAGGCTCTATTCGGTTAGGATACAGCGGATTTGACAGCAATCCAGGAATGAACCGGCCGACAACTGCCGTGGCGCCCGTTACTTGGCAGAACTTGCTCACGGGTTCCTGCGCATAGAGGCGGCCTGCAGCGGCAGCAATTTTTGCGGGCTCGAACCGCGCCAAAAACTTGGCTGCGACGCGGATACGGTCGTCAGTTTTTTTAACATCCAAGACGAACAGGCCGTCTGGTCTTACACGATAGATGAACTGTTCCATATCACCTGTTTTCATCCGAGTCCCTATGTGAATCCCAGCAGATAGAAGCGTGTCTCTGGGCATAAGAAGCCCCTCTTCAGGGGCACCTGTTTCAGCCTCTACTGTTTCTGCGGTTTCGGCGGTTTCAGATATTTCAACCTTCTGAGTTTCTTCGGCGGGTTCTTCTTGCTTCGGCTTTTCTGCTGGTTCTTCCTGCGGCGTTTCTTCCTCACTTTTATCTCTCATTTCTTTGTCTTCTGACAATGTTCTTCCTCCTCAGAGTTGTTCGAGGGTGGCCATTTTGGCTCTCTCTCCAAGAAATTCCTCTATTCTGATCAGTTCGTTTATCTTTGCGATACGTGAACTCTCGACTATGCCCGTCTTGATTATTGGGCATTTGTAAGCGACGGCCAAATGGGCTATGTGCCAGTCGCATGTGTCGCCTGACCTGTGGGACATCACGGGCACGTAACCGTTTCTCCTAGCCATCTCAATAGTTTCTGCGGCATCTGAAAGCGTGCCTATCTGGTTTACTTTTATTATCAGAGCGTTGGCCGCTTGTGCTTTTATGCCTCGGCTTAGTCTTTCCGTGTTCGTTGTGAACAGGTCGTCACCGCAGATCAGGCAGTTCTTGGTTTTCCTCGTTATTTCTGTGAAACTATGGAAATCTTCTTCGTGGAACGGGTCTTCAACGTAGACAAGGCCGTATTTTTTGATGAGTTCAAGTATGTATTCTAGCTGTTCGCCTGAGTCACGCTTTTTCTTTTGACGTTGATAATTGTAGGTTTTTGTCTTGCTGTTCCAGAGTGAGGATGAGGCAACATCGACGCCTAGGCCGCACTCGAACCCTGATTCGTTGCTGACTTGTTCGCAGGTCTTCGCCATAATTTCAATTGCTTCAGGATCATCTATATTGGCAACCCATGCGCCTTCGTCACTCTTGCCGCCTGCGAAAAGCTTGTCTTTCTTCTCAAGTGCTTGACCTATTCTCTTATGAACCTGAACGTTGGCTATAGCCGCTTCCAGAAACGTTTCGGCTCCGTATGGAAGAGCCAAGTACTCTTGAATGTCGGGGGATTTCCCTCCCGTGTGCTGACCGCCGCTTATCGCGTTTCCCAACGGGAAAGGCAGTTCATGGGCTACATGCCCGCCTAGATACTGGAAGAGCAACAGGCCAGCAGCGTTTGCAGCTGCCTCTGCGTTGGCTAGTGACAAGGCAAAAGCAGTGTTTCCGCCTATTACATGAAAGTCTTTGGAGCCGTCTATGTCATGGAGGGTTTTGTCAATTTCCTCCTGCAAATCAGCGTCCAGACCCACTATCTCGGGGGCTACGACCTCCTCAACTTTCTTGACGGCTTGGTCTACTCCGCCTTGGGGATAGTATGTCACTTCAGTCTTTCCCCGGCTTTTTCCAGCCGGAGCTGCAACTCTACCGAAACCTGAGGTGGTTATCATGTCGATTTCTACAGTCTCTTCTCCTCGACTGTTGAAAACTTTCCTGGCGATTATGTCTTCGATGATTGTAGGCATATTCTTCTCCTTTATCATGGCCTAGTAGTAGCTCCGTGCTTCTTTGCGTTTTTCAGCTTCCTCATAAAACTTCAAGACTTCGTCGAAGATCTCTACATGTGACAGGAGCATGCGTCTACAGCAGTAGCGTTTGATGCCGAGGCTGTCGAGGACTTCACCAGCATTCTCTCCTGCTTTCACTCTTCTGGCAAATTCTTCCCATTTGTCCCCGATGAGTTTGCCGCACGTGAAACATCTTACTGGGATAATCATTCAATCATTTCCTCTATCTGTAACTCTTCTGGTCTCTTGACCGCGCGCCTGGACCGCCGAACTTCTTGGGTTCTTTCTTCCGCTTATCGCCAGCGATCATCGTCCTGTCGTATTCAGCGAAGACAGTGCGCAGGTGGGCGCTTTTAGTCCATTTCAGTATGCCGTTGGCTATGGCCATTCTGGCCGCTTCAGCCTGCCCCATGAACCCGCCGCCTGAGACTTTCACGTCGATGTCCAACTGCTTCCAGACATCATCCCCCGACTGCACCAAGGGTTCCATGATCTTTACGCGTGCAATCTCAGGTTCGTAGATTTCAACTGGGATTCTGTTAATATGGACTTTCCCGATTCCCTGTCTGACCACAGCACGGGACACCGCTGTTTTTCTTTTCCCACTTACAACGATGGCTTTCTTAGCTGGCATGTTTATTCACCTTGGTTCCATCCTATTTCTCTGGCAAGTTGTCCGACTGTGAAGTATGAACATGCAAGTTTCTTGACGTGTGCTTCGTCCATACTCTCCATTTTCTGAGCCTTCAAGTCATCAGGTATGCCGATGAAAGCTCTGAGTCGTTTATAGGCATCCTTGCCTTTAGGCTGTCTTACTGGAAGCATGCCTTTGACGGCTTTCCTGACTATCCTGTCGGGCCTGCGGTAGTGGAACGGTCCTCTGTTGACACCGCCTACTTCGAGGAACACTCTTGCCTCGTTTACTTTGCTCTTTTTGCTGCCCGAGATTATGGCTTTTTCAGCGTTCACGATGATTATCTGTTCGCCGTTGAGAAGGCGTTTGGCAATGTTGCTTGCCATTCTGCCGAGTATCAGCCCGTCAGCGTTGATTATCATTGCTGGTTTGGTTGTTGTTTCCATGTTTTTCACCCGAGTATTCTGATTTTCGAGCCCGCAGGGTTCTTCTTGACTACGTCGGCAAAGCTTACGCATTTACCCTTGGCTGCGCCTATTTTCTCTGCGGCTTTTCCTGAGAAGGCAAATGCTGCAACGGTTATTGGATGCGTGATTTGCCCAGCGGCGAGGACTTTGCCTGGAACAACTACAGTTTCGCTTTTCTTAGTGTAACGGTCAAGGCGGCTCAGGTTCACGACCACGCTGCGGCTCCTAGGTTTGGCCAAACGCTCAGCGATGTCTCGCCATATCTGAGCCTTGTTTTCTCGGCCTTGCTTCTTGAGGAAACGGATAAGCTCGACGAGTTCAGGGTTTGTCGTTTTAGGTTTTCTCACTCTTTTTCACCTTGATTTCGGCTTCGAGTTCTTTCAGCTGCTTGTCCAAGATTTTCAGCGATTCTTCCACTATTCTCTGCGGTGGAAGAGCCTCTGTGGATTCCATGTTGAAAATGAACTTGTTCTCTTCGGGTGTGACTTCTATCGCGGGAGGTTCTTTCGGGCAAGCTTCTGCGCAGTCCTGGCATAGAGTGCATGAGACTAGGTCCTGAACCCCGACTTTGCTGCCCTTCTTGACAAGAACTTTGCGCGGACAGATGTCAACACATTCTCCGCAGGCATCGCATGTTTTGCTGATTCTTATTTTTGGATAATACTTGTAAGTGCACATAGAAACTGGCTGCCACTTCGCGTGTGCTCTTCCCTTTCCGAGACGCGCATAGGCTTCGAGCTTTATCTTCTGGCCTTTGGCCAGCTTCAGGATCGGGACCTTGTCGCTTACAGGCTTTATCGTGGGATTTTCTGATGTGAGGTCGCCTGAGTACACAGTTCTCGGCCCGTCTTTGGCTTCAACGTCAACGGCCAATGTTACCCTGCATAGGTTGCATCCAAATTCACTCTTGCAGGGACATTCTTCAGGCAGGTTGTAACTGTCGAGGTCTGTCTTGAGCGGCACAAGCCCTAACCTGTGCGCTATCATTTCATCCTGCAACACAGAGCTGTTTTCGAGGATGACAACTTCGTCTATTGCCATACATGGGACCTCTGAAAGTGCCAGTCTCCTCAGAGCGTTCATGTACGGAATGTCAACTCCTTGAACGAGAAATCGCATGTACGTATCGTCTTTTTCTAGGATGCTTATTTCCACTTGTGATGACACTCCACAACTTGCGATGTTATGTTCTGTGCCGCTGAATAGAATATTGGTGAGTTATTTCAATTTTTCTATCTGCAGAAGAACAGGGCTAGGGGTTTAGACTCTTCTTCCTCTTCTGCCGCCTGGTCTTCTTGTTCCATCATGTGGCACAGGTGTGACTTCTTCGATGCGTTCTATCCGGAACCCTGCCCTCGCGAGTGCTCTGATGGCCGCTTGGGCTCCAGGCCCAGGTGTTCGGGGTCCTGCTCCCCCTGGAGCGCGGACTTTGATGTGTATGGCGGTTATGCCCTTGTCTTTCGCTGTGTCTGCGGCTAATGATGCGGCGCGCATGGCAGCGTAGGGCGAAGATTCCATTCGGCTGGCTTTTACTACCATTCCGCCGCTTGTTCGTGCTATGGTTTCAGCGCCGGATAGGTCTGTTATGTGTATGATCGTGTTGTTGTAGCTGCTGAAAATGTGGACTACAGCCCATTTTTCGGTTCTTTTGCTTGTGCTCATGATTCTTCCTCGGTCATGTTGCCTCCTTCTTGAGGTGCTTGTTCACCTTTGGGTCCTGCAGGTTCAGACGCCGTTGGTGGTGCAACCGTTACGGTTTGGCGCAATGGGTGATTTGGGTTTGCCAGCGGAGTGTTTGGTGAGTAAGCGATTTGAGTTTCATCAGGTTTTGTGACGATGTAGCTGGGTGTCTTGATTCTTTGGTTTCCCACTGCTACGTGCCCGTGGGTTATGAGCTGCCGTGATTGCTGCATTGTCTTTGCCAGTCCTTTGCGTAGGACAATCGTCTGTAGCCTACGTTCAAGTAAGTCTTCAAGCGCCAAGTCTAGCACGTCGTCCAAGACTGCGGTTTCCGGGAGTAACCCGATTCTTTTGAGGCGGACTAGGAGTTCGTCTTCTCTTTTTTGACGTTCTTCTGGCGTTTGGCCTATGAGCGAGCGGGCTATGCCTCTGAAGTTTGACAACATCGTTTCGTGACGCCAGAGTTCACGCTTGTTTCTTAGGCCGTACTGTCCAAGGAGTTTCAGTTCTCCCTGCATAGTGTCGGTTCGCCATGGAAATCTGGGAGTGTTATATTTCTTGCGCTGCTTTTTCGGGTCTCCCATGCTTATTTACTCTCCGGTGCGGGGGCGCCTGGTCTCTGAATGAAAGCTTTCTTCTTGACGCCCAAGGCTTTGCCCGCTCTTCCCGTGGTTTTCGTTCTTTGTCCCCGGACTTTGAGCCCGTAAGCGTGACGGTAACCACGCCAAGATTTTATCTCTTTCATGCCGTCGATGTCCATTTTTGTCCTCAGAACAAGCTCTGCCCCGATAAGATGCCGGTCCTTACCAGTTTCACTGTCTTTCCTCCGATTCATAAGCCAAGACGTTATTCCGTATTTTGAGGGCTCTTTAAGCACGCTCTCGATCTTTTCAACGTCCGCTTCTGTGAGAAAACCAGCTCTTCCCTCAGGGTCTATTCCCGCTTTCTTGAGCATGGCTTTGGATAAGCTCAGGCCTATGCCTTTCATTCTGGCCAAGGCGTAGGCTGTTTTCAACGTGCCATCTACGTCAGTGTCGATTATTCTGAGTCTGTGGCGGAATTCGTTAGACAGGGTATCGCCATCCATATTGTTACTTGAAGCTACCCCATGAAGATGAATGTTTTTTATTTAAACGTTTGCTCAGAATCTAACACTTGTCTATTTCCGTTGCACACTAGGCTGTTGTTAGATTCAGGTTTTAATAGGTTTTATTCCGTCAGAACACCAGCTGTCTTCCCGTCAAAAGCATCTAAACACACACCGACAAAAAGCCAACACCTACTAAAATCTATTTTTGTCCGAATTCAGCAACAGCCTAGCACGCATGTGTGTTCCTAAATTCCCCTTTTCAAGTGTAATATGGTGGAATCACGCCTTCTAAACGAGAGGCCATTCGTATCCCAAAGCCCACCACCAACCATAGATGAAGCAAAGTCAAAAGCATAAACTGCTGCACAAACGAATTTTGGAACAGGCACTTACACTGTAACCGCAAATGCGACTGGCTATCACCAATATCAGAGAACAGACATAAGCGTGACTGTTAACGTGGTCACACCGAACGTGAATTTCCAGCTAAACAAAATCCCGCCCGAGCAGTCTGGAGCGATCACGGGCACCGTTACCGGAGCTCCGAACCCGATCCCAGAGTTTCAGTACCCGATTGCTGTGGCACTTTCACTTACGTTAGTGGTAGTGGCAACCGGCAGACTGTTCTTGAGAACAAAGCGCTTCCAACAGGCCCGTAGCATCAGGTAGTCTTTTTTCTTCTCTCATAATACTTGCATTGAGCGCGAAGGGAACTAACACCTCAGATTTTTCCGAGAACTCT
>Ga0315282_10002118_pt1 | contig 36948 bp, 26 predicted proteins | sample YL17G07_20_MG_FD_203693 | JGI IMG/M metagenome (GOLD analysis project Ga0315282, IMG submission 203693) | Sediment microbial communities from Yellowstone Lake, YNP, Wyoming, USA - YL17G07_20 | ecosystem: Environmental > Aquatic > Freshwater > Lake > Sediment | place: USA: Wyoming | collected... | reverse complement strand
GAGAACCTTCGAGGCAAAACAAAATGAGGCACGCAGTGTTGCGCTGTGGCAAGTGCGGCGAGTTTCAGTTGGCTTACTACCCTCTTGAAGAGGTTAAATGTTGCAAGTGTAAGGAAAAACTAACTGAAAAAAACATTTTAGCCATCGCTTCCAACTACGAGCAAGCCCATTTACTTTTGAGAGAGGGTAAGGAGAACAAAAAATACGGGGACCTCACTCGAAACAACTTCAAAAAGTTAGGTTATCAAGAGTGTTTTTTTAGAGAGGATGACTATAAAAAAAAGAAAGAATAACCACAACATAAAAGTTTAAATTGGAGAAACACGCTCTTTATTCTGGGGACCACACAATGCGTCGTTACACCATAATGATTATTCTTCTTCTCGTACTTGCAGTGTTTATCGCGGTGATAGCTACGCCGTGGAACCTTATGCGATACTATGAGAACTTCGAAAAGGGGTTTGGAGATTGGGTGGCAGACGCAGACGTGCCAAGTGACCCAAACAATCCTGGTTCTCCCGTAGCTTGGTCGGTGAACTTAGACAGCACGTTAGCGGCAAACAGCACTTACTCTCTCAAATTTTTTATAGACGGACGACAAGATGACGGAACCGTTTGGATCGAAAGAAAAATACCTGTGACTGCAAACTCGACAGTGAATGTTTTGGTTACCTTTAAACTCTACAGCGAAACCGCAAGTGCAAATTCACTAGCAGCAGCATGCGCGTACGTTGGATTAGACGACCCTGAAAACGAGTCTCAATTCACAATAGTAGGGAACACGAACGAGGTAGCTGGTTGGAAGTTGTACAATTACACCACAACAATTACGCTAGGAGGTAAAGTTGAACTGTGGGTGGCGGTTGGAATCACGGTTAGATGGGAAACAGAAATGTTTTTCAACGTAGACGACGTTACCGTTGTTACTTACTAAACTGCAAGAACAACGAGTTTGAAGCTTTCAAAACTTTTTAAATCAAATTTTGCCATAGTATATTGGGGACACAATCAAGTTGGGGGACTTTAAAAGGGGGCGTGAAGAAGGGGGATCACTAAACTCGCTGCTTGCAATTGTAGGAACCACCATAATTCTAACTTTCGTTTGTCTTCTGATCTACATGAGTTGGGCGGACAAATTAGGGCTGCCACAAGTTTCAGTAAGTACTGCAATGGCAATCTATGTTTTAGCAGTATTTTTTTCTTTTATGGTTTGGGTTTACCACGTTACTCATAAAGAAAAATCACATTTTTACCAAGGATTAGCCAGAATGCCCACTGGCTTTAGCCGGGGGATGAATGGCTAAGTGACAGAAAACCCGCAACTTTTTGGAAGCGGCTGAAGAATAATCTTATATATGCCCCGCGACATTTAATGGTGTGAACCGTTTTGGATCGAACCGTCAAAAACCGAGAAATTGGAGAGGTCCTCAGAAGGACGAAGGCCAAACGCAAAAACCAAGCGTGTAAGACGTACGAGTTAAAAATCGACCAGTCCCACCTTAACGCTGCGACGAAGAGGCACCTCTCACGGTTGTTTCTCGAAGCAAAATGGTTCTACAACAGCCTAGTCGCACAGGGCAAAGCCAATCGTGACGGGTTGTGGAATGCGAACTACAAAGTTAGAACGGTCAAAGTGAAGAGACAAAACATTTTCGAAGAACGCGAACTGAAATGCCTCTCTTCCCAAATGAAACAAGAGATAATCGGCAGAGCCAAAGACAACATTGTTGGCCTCTCACGCCTCAAACAGAATGGAAAAAGGGTTGGCGGCCTAAAGTTCACAGGGCGAATACGCTCGATACCGCTAAACCAATACGGCGTAACGTATTGGATAAGCAACAATCATATTCACCTGCAGAAGCTCAAACAGCCGCTTCGAATCCGCGGGTTGAGACAAATACCCAAAGACGCAGAGTACGCCAACGCAACGCTGATCCAGAGGAACGGCTACTACGTGCACGTCACGACTTATCAACCGAAAAAGGCGGAAACGTTCAAGCAGAAAAGCATCGGCGTGGACGGAGGCATCAGAAAACAGTTGGTACTATCAAACGGCGTTGAGATCGAAGAGTCAGTTCCCATAACAGAGAAGGTTCGTCGGCTTCACCGCGAGCTTTCCCGAAAAGAGAAAGGCAGGAACAGGGCGAAGGCGCAGGAAAAGCTGAACCGGGCGTACGACGAGCTCACAAGGCAGAGACGCGACATTAGAAACAAGATTTCAGGTAAGCTGACGGAAACGTTTGAAATTGTATGCGTTCAGGACGATAATGTTTCGGGGTGGCAACGGTTGTGGGGCCGAAGGGTTTTGGCAACTGGGGTTGGAGGGTTAATGAGCGCTCTGAACAAGGCGCATACTCCAGCCCCCGTTGACAGGTTTTACCCGTCGACGAAGACGTGCAGCCGATGCGGCCACGTGCAGGACGTTGGATTGGACGAGCGAGTGTTTCGATGTGAAGAGTGCGGGCTCGTTATCGACCGTAACCTGAACGCCGCCATCAACAACGAAAGAGAAGGCCTAAAGCAGATAGGTGTACCTGTGGTGCGCAGGGAATTTACGCCTGTGGACACGAAGACCGCTGCCGAACTCGTTGGGTACTTTAACGGTATCCCTCGGGTTCGTGCAAGTCTAGTGGAGGAAGCAGGAAGCCGGGCGTCCGCGAGGAAGCCCACGACTTCAGTCGTGCGGTAGCTCACGGGCTTCCTTGAAAGAAATCACTAATATTTGATTGTTTCACTATTTTATCTTCGCTTTTAGAGTGGTTTCCAAGGAGAAGCTGACCATAAATTCCGTCGTATCCTGGAACAATTTTTATTGTGCCTTGCCTCACTTGAATTATTGCTTTAGCAAGCCGTTCATCAACCACACTTTTCAACGAGTCTTCATCCGCATTCAGCAACACAGCGTATTCATTACCAAACTTTGAAATCAGTTTGTTATATAACTCCCAAGCCCGCTTTGTTGAAGGCGAACTTGAGTTTAAAACCGCCGCAATGATTTCGGAAAGGGGCAGAAGGCGCACAAAACCAATTGCCTTTTCAGGCGTATAATTTGATGGTCGGTCTGCCAGTTCATCTATGCGTTGCTCAACCCCCTTTGTTAATTTTCGGCGACAAACTGGACAAAAACCATTCAGCTTTTTAGCATCTGCGGAGGAGAGCGAGACATGGCAGCTTCTGTGCCCAGTCCAATGATATTTTCCGTAGGCAGGGTCAGTTTCAATAGTAAATTTGAACTGATTCACATCTTTTGAACGTATTGCATTTACAATTTCATAGTAACCTACCTTTTTCACCTCAAAAACATTGGCTTCTCTTCCGATACGCCAAGGCCAGAAGCTGTGGCTATCACTATTTGAAACTAAAGTGAAGCGATCCAGCGCGCTGAGGCGCCAATTCATGGCCGGATCGCTCGACAACCCCGTTTCCAAAGCGTGAATATGTTTAGTCATATCTTCATAGCAATCTTCTATACGATCGAACCCGCTGAACGCGCCAAAAAGGCCAAACCACGGAGTCCAAATATGGCTAGGAAAGATTAAATTATCATGCGATACAGAGATTACTTCTTCAACCAATGTAGCTGCATCGACGTTAAGTGTTGGGCGCCCATCAATGGATAGGTCACCATATTTTGAGAGACGCTCATTTATTTGTGTCGCCAACTCCAAATCCGGCGTTAATATCACATGGTGAACTTTCTTTATTAACTGTGCGAAGTCAAAGACCGTGCAGACCTCAGTGGTCATCATAAATTTGACTTGTCCGTGAGGAAGGGTGAAAGTTCCGGTTTCTCGATCAAAAAGCAGATTTTCAGTGATTTCTTTAAGCCATTTCGGATGGGTGAAGTCACCAGTTCCAATAATGTTTAACCCTTTTATTTTTGCGAATTTGTCCAGTTCCATTAAGGTTAATTTTTGGCTTGTCGCCCGGCTAAAACGGCCGTGAATATGAAGGTCAGCAACAACTTGCATATGTTTTCTCCATGTTTCTATACCCAAGCATGTTAACATCCTGTTTTTAAACTTTGCCCAACGAGAAAGCAACCAAAGAAGTTACTCTAATGTTGCAACGCCGAATCGTTCAACCTCCACCTTCAACCCGAACGCTTTAAAAATAGGGTTCACTCTGCTTTCAACGTGGAACGTCTGAATTTTTTTTCGTAGGTAATGAAGGTCTATTGGTTCGTTGCGGATCATATCTTTCAGTTCCAACAGGTCATGTATATTTTTTGTTTTTTGTCGGCGTAACGCCTTCAAAATCATGTTGTCTTCCACAGGAATAATTGGAAGTTCAACATCGCCAATTTTTCGTTGCTTCAAGTTCTCCTCCATTTTGTTATCCATAAAGAAAAGGTAACTTTCAAGTTCAAGATCAACTCGCAGCAAGTCGAACAGGCGGAAACCGTCAATTTTAGCTAGAACCCTCTCTGCGTTTTCTCTCTCTTCAGTATTTTTTATAAGTATATCTAAAGTTTCGATTTTACACCGGCTTCCATAACAGTAAGAGGCAGCAGTGTCGCAGAGGGCCCAACTTATGTTTAGAGAGTTCAGTTTATTTCGCACAAAAAAAAGTTTCTTAAGCAGACTCGCCTCTGGAAACCACAAGTGATACGCAGTAAAGATCGGTTCAGCGTTAGCACCCAAGCCAGCTAGGCGGACTGCCTCGTCGAAACCTTTTGCTTTCGGGAAAAAGTTTTTGTAATTGTCAACCTTTAAGACGCGAGTCAACCTTCCCTTTTCCTTATGGGTTATTGTTGCATGCGTGATTAGTTGTTCGCACTGGATGATTGCAATTTTTCCCGGCAGTGGAAGACCGCATTTTATTTCAGCAGTTTTTAATCCGCTTTGGATAAGTTCAAACTCTTCTTTCGCCTTCAGAAAGAGCGGCATCACGTTCCCCAATTAAATATTGGTTCCCTTAGGGTTATAAACTTGTGAAGGCGAATCATTGTTACGTTTCTCCAAGAGAGTTTTTCGAAGAGGGCATCCGTAAAAGGTTAAAAGGCCCCCTTTAGGTAGGAGAACGTCACTTTCGAACTTGCTGATAGTGGCAAAGGAAGCGTTGGAGCAGGCTTTCTAGATAACCCCATTTAACTTGACTCACGGGAAGTCCCCGTCCTTCGGGGTGGGGATGAAAGCAAAACTTATATACACCGCGCAACATTGTAGTTTGGGGTTGCGATGAAGAGAGCGTACCGTTTTAGGCTCTACCCAAAGGCGAAGCAGGCTGAAATTCTCGAACAGACGCTGACCTTATGCCGCCGTTTGTACAACGCCGGGCTGGAACACCGTATTATAACATACCGAAGCGGCCAATCAGTAACGTACCTGCAGCAGCAGAACGAGCTGCCACGGATAAAACAAGAGATGCCTGAGTACGCCTCCGTTCACTCGCAGGTTTTGCAGGAAACGCTCAGGCGGCTTGACAGGGCGTACAAGGCCTTCTTCCAGCGAGTCGCCGAGAGGCGAAATGGCGGAAACGTTAAAGCAGGTTTTCCAAGGTTCAAAGGCGAAAACAGATACGACAGCATCACCTACCCGCAAAGCGGCTTCAAACTGTTGCCAAATGGCCACCTGCAGCTGTCGAGAGTTGGAGAGGTGCGAATGTTCATGCATCGCTCTCCCAAAGGCAAAATCAAAACTTTAAACATTAAACGAGACAAGTGCGGCTGCTGGTACGCAGTGCTGACAGTGGAGAAACAGACGGTTCAGCGTAGGCGTGCCCCAGTGGTCGGCGTTGACTTAGGCCTGCGTAACTTGGTGGCACTGTCGAATGGAGAAGCGCTGCTGGCACCCAAATTTCTGCGCAAATCCGAAAAGAAGCTGAAGAGGCTACAGCGCTGGACGAGTCGGAAGAAGAAAGGTAGCTGCAAACGTCAAAAAGTGGTTTTGAGACTGGCTAAAGAACACCGCCACGTTGAAAGGCAGCGCACGGACTTTCTGCACAACCTGTCGCGTGATTTGGCCAGATGCGACGTCGTCTTTGAAAAGCTGAACATTTCAGGCATGTTAAAGAATCACCGTCTGGCCAAGAGCATAGCCGATGCTTCTTGGAGTCGACTGGTACAGTTTACCGTCTACAAAGCGGAAGAAGCTGGTGGACGCGTGGTACTGGTTGACCCGAGATATTCAAGTCAGGAGTGCTCAGTATGCCACTCACGCGTGAAAATACTGTTGAAAGACCGCGTGTTCGTTTGTCCCAACTGTGGACTCATCATCTGCCGCGACGTTAACTCCGCGCGGATTATACTGGGACGTGTAGGCAGGGGCACTGCCGAATTTACGCCCGTGGAGAACTTGCCTCTACTGAAATCAGCAAGCGCACTCGTTGAAGCGGGAAGCCCCCTCCTTCAGGTGGGGGAGGATGTCACAAAGATGTGTTCTTATAGAAGTTAGCCAGAATTCCCGCTTTGTGCGGAAGAAGAGGTCACCAGCCACGAAAAGATAAAGTTTTTATGACGATGCGTTCTTATAATAGATGGATACTATATGAACAAACGTTCAAGAGCGCGCATGGGCGTCAGTGAGTTGATAGGTGCAATTCTGCTTATTGGTCTGGTTTTGGTAGCTGGTTCAGTTTATGTTTTTTCTTCCGTTGCCAGTCTTTCAGATGTTTCAAGCGCGATTGGCGGACAAATGGATCAAGCTATTGTTAGAACCAAGCAACTGTTGGATTTGGAATTCTATGTGAAGAATAAGACGAGCACTTCTATTTGGATTTTCTCCTATGGGTCGGCACCGATTAAGATTTATCATATTGCGACTCCAGCAAACATTTACACTCTTTCAAACGCGACGCTAACAGACAGCGAGGGGCAGACAGTTAGCCAAATACTACCCGGCCAACTTTACAAGTTAACCTTGCCTGAAAATGCGGAAGGGATCGAAATAGTAAGTACTGTTGGAGGGGTTTGGAGGTGGCAAACGCCATGAAACTTTTGAAAAACCGTACGGGCCTAGCCAGTCTGATCGCCACAATGCTCTTTCTGATGGTTTTTGTCAGTGCCATTACGGTTTTCGCTTTTGTGGTTGGCAAAGAGAACCAGCTTAACCAGGCGGAAACCGCCACTCATGTCATATTGACCGAGAAAGACAAGGAAAAAATTGGAGTAGCAATCAACGGCGCAGATGCGGTATTCACAAATACAGGAAACAAGGCAGTTCAGATAAGCTATGTTTCAACAAGGGTTGGAGACACAGTAAATATAACGTGGGCGGGCCTTTCACTGCCTCCAGGCGTTTCATACACAACAACTTTAGTAGGGGAAACTGGCGTCATAACTGGTTTTGGAAACTATTTTTCAGTTGGTACTCCATAGTTCTCTTTTGCTCCTCTGACCAAAGTTTTTAAACGCTTGGAACATAATATTTTGAGACACATGCTGAGAAACCAAAAAGCAATAAGTCAATTGCTGGCCGCGATCATTCTTATAGCGATTGTCTTGGCAGGCTCGCTTGTTTTTCTAGCAGTTTTCACCGATGTTTTGAACATAGGTGCAGGTAATTGTGTCGTGGAAGTAAAGAGCGTGACTCTACATTCTAACAGCGAGGGAAACTACGCTATTTTCACAATAACTTTGAAGAACACGGGCGACAAACCCATCGCCAACATTAAATTAAATATAAAAGGAGAGCCAAACCTGAAGGAGTACGATCTTACCCAATCTCAACTCATGCCTGGTCAAACACACGGTTTCCAATGGACTCCAACCGCAGAATACCATATTGAGGATACTTATGTCTTTACGGTTGAGGCTATAGCATCTGACGGAAGCAGCTTTACATATTCAAACACGCTTTCCTGCGAGGAAACAACCGCGCCCAACGTGGAAAATCAATACATGTTAACGATTGTTGCTACTGAAAACGGAGAGTTTGATCCCGCGGCGGGCATTTACGTTTACGATGATGGAGCAGCAGTTCAGGTTCAAGCGGTGCCAGGAACCAGCTGCACTCTAGACCATTGGGTGCTGGACGGTTCGGACGCTGGTACGAGCAACCCGCTACAAGTGACTATGAGCCAAAACCACACAGTAACCGCCGTGTTCACCGCAGCAAACGCAGAAGTAATTTTTCTTGCAACAGGCCTTGAAGCTGTTTCCGAAAGCGAGCAAATTGTTAATGGTGGATTTGAAACTGGAGACTTGGCCGGGTGGTGGACTTCAACTCCAGGTAACCCTCCAACAATTGCTAATCAACCATGTACGGGAGTACATAGTGCACAATTATCTCCACCAGTTCGTGAACCTTGTTCTCTTCTTCAGAGCTTTCCAGAAAATTTATTAACTGCTAATGTAGCTTCATTTACATTTTATGCAAAACATGTAGCAGGCAATTCTGATGATTTTGAAGTCATAATTCAATATTTATCTAATTATGATTATATAAAAATATCAATAGCTATTGATTCTGAATGGCATCAAATTGACTTAAAACCATATTTACGAGTGAGTGATACCTTAATGCATTTTGGTTTTATCGTAATTCCTAAGAGTATGCAAATAACTTACTTGATTGATGATGTTTCACTTATAGCTGGTGAACCCCTAGACTACCCTGTCTTGAAAGTTGACGGCGCATCTGTTAACAACGCGGAGCTGCCAAAAATGTTCAACTGGACTGTTGGCTCAACACATCAGTTTGAATGGTTCAGCCCCATAAGTGTAAACGACGAACAATACGTGTGGCTGTACAGCACTGGTCTGAATACTACACAATCAGGCATCATCTCCGTCTTAGTTGGCGGCGGCAGCGTAAACGCATTCTACAGCATAGGATACCCGATTGTTATCACCTCGTCTGCAGGGGGCACGACGGATCCTGCTCCTGGAACCTACTGGCGTGCCAGCGGAACAACCTTTGACATCACTGCCGAGCCCGAAGCCTCCTACGTTCTTGACTACTGGGAAGTTAATAGTGTTCCAAGCGGAAACGCAACGGTCCTTCATCTTTTGGTAGACGCAGCTTACAACGTTAGTGCGGTTTTCCGACTATCGATTGTGCCGATCACGTTTGATACTTCTGGGTTAACCAGCGATGCCGCGGGAACTGTTTTGACCATTGGGGGCGAAGGAGACTTCACTCAAGCAGACTTGCCAGTGACGTTTGACTGGACTATAGGCTCGCCACACGACTACGCCTACTCTCTAATTGTCTTTACTGGTGACGTACAGTACGTTTGGAGTTCAACCGCTGGTTTGAGCACGCTGCGGTCAGACGTAATAACCGTGCCGTCTGGAGGCGGAATCGTTAACGCGACCTACCTGCTCTCTCACGAACACTCATTGCTCTCCTCATTTAGCACGGGCTTTGAAGAAGCTCATAGTGGCATGAGAGATTTGGTGCCGCCGTGGGATGGATATGACATCGGCTGTTACACGGGCGGAATACAGGTCGGGGCTTATTCACCCTTCCCTATGTTGGTTCCACACGGCGGAACCGCGTTCTTCTTGATGGACGGCAATGCTTTCTCATGCTACGCTTACAAGAGAATAGAGGTGCCAGAGCTTGGAGAGGTGCCTACGGGCACCACTCTGCTCCTTGAATGCTGGTACTTCTACGGATTCGCTGGTTATTATGAAAAAGTTAACATGCTGATGGGCTTTTCGAGGCCGGGAACGGTACAGGATAACCGCGTGGCGGCGTTAGCATTCATAACGAAGGACGATTACCAGTATGGTTTGGTGGACCGCAGTGGCAGCTTCCACCAGGCGAGCGCGACCGTGTCGAGAAGCTGGACAAAACTGTCTCTTGAAGTTTACGTGTCTCCAACCGAGGGCACCGTCAAGTGGTATCTTAACGGGGTCCTGCAGCAGACATTGACTAGCCAGAACACCAGTGGAATTACAAGATTCTTTGTTGGCTGGGCATCCTTCGGCAACACAGGCAACACCAGCGGCTGGGACGACGTTTCTTTTTCAGCAACCGAACCATCTGCAGGCTACAACAAGGAAGGCAAAATGGTTGAGATTGACCTCTCCCTTCTCTCGATTACCAACAGCATAACGTTACCCTTCTCAAATGGGCCAATAGGAGCGATTGCTGTGTCGCAAAAATATAGCTTGGTCGATTGGCTCAACTACTGGCGTGACCGCGACCCACCAGGCGCAATCTTGAGAATAACGTTGATCTACCGCTAAACTTTTGAGGTTGCAAAAGAGTTGCTGTTTGACGACAGTGGGTTGGCTGAAGCGATCGTTTTCGGCGGCGACGGCTACGCTTGTTTAACCCTGAAGCCGACACTAGCCGCATCTTGAAGATTGCATAGTTTTTTGGCAGTTATGAACAATACTTTAAAAACTTCTGTGTTATAAATAAGTGGTAGACATGAGAAAGCCAAAACCAAAAAAGGGCATAAGCACCATGCTAGCAGTGATTATTTTAATAATTATAATGTTAGCCGCAAGTCTATTAGTCTTTGCCTATTTCTCCGCATTTTTTGGCAACGCAGCAAAAAACTGTGAAGTGCTTGTATTAAATCCAAAACTATACTGTGATCTTCAGGGCCAAAATGCGTTTGTGACGTTTACAGTGAAAAACGTCGGAAGTCAACCAGTAACAAATCTCACTTTAACTATTTGCGGTGTGACTCAACAACTGGAAGTTTCAGATTCGGACCCTATTTTTCCAGGAAAAAGTCGCGGCTTTAAGGCAGACTTGCCTGGCACTTATGTGGTTGGAAACCGTTACGCTTATTCTATTCTAGCACTAAATGTAAACGGCAACTCGTTTGCGCTCACGAACACGTTGATGTGCAGCTGGTACACGGGTACTGGCGAACAAGCAAAAGTAGATTTTACAAATAGTCCGCTTGCTTCTGAAGATACAAAAAGGTGGATTTTAAACCCCGCACCTAGCATTGTGGCTGACACGGCATCTCTTTTTGGTACGCCACAGCGTTGCATCATTCAAGCGCAAGATCTCTTTTGGGTATTCTACAGTGATGAAGAAAATCTGGTTTATAAAACAAGTTCAAATGGCAAAGTTTGGTCCAACGTCATTGTTATTCGTCCCTGCGAAACTAGTGAATACTTCAGCGTATGGTATGACGGAGTGAATCTGCATTATGTTTATGCGAAACCAGAATGCGGCGAATCCCTGTTCTATCGCAGCGGAGGACTTGGTGCGGATGGGAACATAACTTGGAATGCTCCGGAGCAGGAAGTACTAACGAGTTTAAGCGAGGAATCTTATTACGACGAGTATTACAGCTACTTTTTCATGCCCTTCGTTTCAGTTGACAGTGCAGGATATCCTTGGATAAGTTATGGATATTATTACTATCACTATCATTACTCTCCTTATGGTCCTTACGGTGGCAGCGAGTACTACGAGTACTACTACACTGCAAGTGTGGTTAAGTCTTCGACGAAAGACGGAACATGGACACAAGACCTTTCCTATGACTTGATTAACTCGAGTTACGGTGACTGGATGACCTCAATTCTGCCTCTAACCAACGAGAAAATGATTGCAGTTTACACGGTGCAGTGGGATCTTATTCTATCACAAGTTTGGGATGGAGCAACGTGGCATCCCGAACAGAATTCTCCCAGTGGAAACGAGGGGTTTTGGTCGGCAGTTACGTGGGGCGACAACGCTTACCTAGTGTATGCCGGATGCGACGGCGAGAGCAGCCTCAGCATTTTATATATTAACTACTCTTTTACTACAGATTCTTGGAGCAGCAATTTTGCTTTACAACCTACAAGTTATCCTATTGCGCCACAGCTTTGTGTAGACCCTGCGACGGGGGACTTGTACTGTTTCTGGATCACTAGCAACTTTGACTATGACCAGCTCGAACCAAACGTTCTTTACTTCAAAAAATACACGGCCGCGACAAGCAGTTGGGATACCGAACCCATCATGTGGGTCGCTGGCGCACCATATCACGACGAAATCCGTTGCAGCTACAGCCTTGAAGAGGATAGAATTGGTTGTATTTGGGCAAACAACCCTTCAGCGGGAGACACTTTATTTTTCAACTTTTTGGGACAGGTTTCCACCGCGCCATCTGGAATCATTTTAACTGTTGATGGCGTTGATTATGATTATCAAGATCTTCCAATTAGTTTTAATTGGTCAATTGGATCAACACACCCGTTTGCTTGGAAACCGATCGTGGGGGTTTCAGAATCAACTTATCAATGGAATGCAACCAGCGGTCTAAGCACAGAAGAGCAAGGAAACCTTGTTCTGACCAGCGGAGGAGAGGTAACTGCCACCTACAAACTTAAATTAGAAACAGAAGTAATTGTTAGCGCTAATGGGTTTAACGATTTGTCTGCAGTTTCCAACAGCACGGTTTTGACTGTTGACGACACTGACTACACGGTTTCAGAGATTCCAACCGCGTTTTTCTGGGATCCTGGTTCCTCACACACGTTCTCTTGGCGCGACAAAATCACTGAGGCAGGACCATACTACTGGATCAAAACATTTGGTGTCAACGCGTCTAGGTTGGGCATTCTGACCACTCCAAACGGCTTTGGCGCCTTGTTTGCCATTTATGAAGAGCGACCAGCAGTTAACTTCAGCACCGTTGGCGTTCCAACAAGCAACGAAGACTATGTTATAACTATCGACGGAGACCGTTACACTACAGATAACCTCACCAGCCAACAATGGTCTGTCGGTTCAACACACTCTTTTGAGTGGCATGATACAGTAATGATCTCTGGCACGCCATACGTTTACTTTTCATCAAGCGGGTTGAGCACGCAAGAAGCAGACACTTTGACGATTCTTTCGGGAGGCGGCAGCATAACAGCAATTTACCTTGAGGAGGCCGCCGTTACTTTCAACGTTCAAAACTTGCCAAACGACACGCAAGGACTCGTTTTATCCTCCGATTCAGTGGATTGTTACTACAGTGACTTACCCTACGTCTTGATTGGGAACATTAATAGCAGCCATACTTTCCAATGGATAAGCCCGGTTGTTGATTCGCTGGGCAACAGTTATAGCTGGGTTTCAACCACTGGGGGATTAGTAACCGCTCAGTCAGGAGTGCTTGTATTAGACTATGGGGGAGGAAACGTTACGGCCACGTACCAACAGCTTACTCTAGTTCGAACAGACGAGGTTTCACAGATTACGGATAGCTCGGCGACTCTGAACGGGGCATTAACAAGCGGAACATGCGACCAAAGAGGCTTTGATTGGGGCACCCAGTCTGGAATATACTCTAACGAATGGACAGAGCCAGGCTTCTTTGGGTTAGGCAGTTTCTCCCACTCAATAAGCACAACTGGAGGAGTGACTTATTACTTCCGAGCCAAAGCCCATGGTTTATCAGGTTGGGTTTACGGAAATGAAAAAAGTTTCAACAGCGGAGGGTGGCTTGAAGGTTTTGCGTATCGTCAAAGCCATGTGATACAATTTGCCGCAGGAGCAGGCACAGACTACCAAGTACGAATAGCTGTGCACTACGGCAGTGGCACCAGTTCGGGACCGGACGTGTACCTAAGCAACCACTGCAGAACAGATTTTGGCGATGTTCGCTTCACTCGATCAGACGGCTCTACGCTGCTCGACTATTGGATGGAAAGTTACACAAGTTCAAGTGCTGTTTTTTGGGTTGAAGTTGCAGATGACTTAAGCACGGTTGCGGCCACGATTTACGTTTACTATGGCAAAGCAGACGCTACAACAGCAAGCAATGGACCTGCTACTTTTATTCTTTATGAAGACTGGAATGGACCTCTAACTGGTTGGAACTCATATAATGGTGCAAACTGGGCAAGCGGCACTTACACAAATGACGGAAGTCCGGCTTCGCCATGCAGCTATAACAAGCATACTACTGGTTCAACGGGAGGAGATAGTTATTGGTGGAAAGCAATAACCAAACAAGCCTCTCAAGGACTAAAAATTATTGAGAATACTAGAGTTCTAATCCATAGTACGAGTGGTGCTTACAGATGGATTTGTATCGGATGGATTTTCGACTCTGTGGGAGTCTCAAAATACGCAGCATATCTCTACTATAACACCAATGCGGGCACAGATACGGGATGGATGGCGAATAAAGAGATTTCGTCTATTGCAGAGATACAAGGTCTTACATCTTTGAGGATAGCAGTTGGTAGTTCGTGGAGTAATGGCTGGAATTGGGGAGACTTGTTGGAGGCAAGGCATGACAGAATTAGAGTTAGGGTATACGTTGACCCTGAGCCCAGTCATGGAAGTTGGGGAAGCGAAGAAAACGCGCCCATAGGAATGGTTAATGGCCAATTTGAAAAGGGTGGCTTTACTGGATGGGACACTGTAGTTGGAAGTTCTCAAGTGAGCACAAATAGCCCGTATTGTGGAACATACTGTGCTTTTCTATCCGTGATCCCTGGTGCTAGGTGCGAAATAGTTCAAAACTTTGCTACTCCTGTACCAGTATCAGCGATTGCTTCTTTTTCATTATGGGCGAAAAGAATAGACAACATCAATCCGCCAGCCCTAGTTTCATAATAGTTGTTTATACAGATTCTACATGGGACACTTTTTATGTTGATAATGTGAGTCTGTTTACTACTGGATCACCCTAGCCCGCAAATGCTTAACTGTTGAACTTGTTTCTACAGGATCGTGGTGCCGAAGAAGGACAAACAAGGTTCGCTTCCTTTACGGAACAGGAACACAAACAAGTTTTTTGATTAAGGATACTGCGGTAGGGTGTCGTAATAATCAGCCCAGTGGGGTATGCCGTAGAAACGCATGTTGTATACCGCACAGCTCGGGCTCCAGGCAAGTGACTGCCACATTATCCAAGTGTCATTTTGATAAGAGTCCGGTTTCCATGGCGTGCCTAAGAATTCACCATAGTCATTTGGTTCCCCACTAACTATGCCCCCTTGAAAGTCTAATTGATACGAAGCGGTTCCAAAGCGATGTTGAATCTTTGCTGTACCCCCATTCGAGGCAGTATAAAAGGTACCAAAGGCGTATCGAATAAAACTTGCTGGAAACCGAATTTCCACCGTCACCCCTTCTCCTCCACCAGGATCTACTCCTGGGCTACTCCATCCTTCCCAAGCATCCCACTCCGTGTAAAACCATTGGCTTACAGTCTGTGCACTTGAAACGCTTCCTGTGACAACAGAAGTGAAAGCATTCGCTTCTTGATTCCACACCACAAAGATACAGGTGAAATTGTTGTCCCACCCTTTGTCCTGCCCTTCAACAATTACTTGTCGTTGATCTATCCAGAATATCGCTGGGCTCATCCATGTATAGCTGCAGGGGGTTCCCTCGTCTTGCCACCATGCGTAACCGTCGTCTCTAAAGCTTAAGGTGTAGTTTACAAGTTCTTGACCGTTGTTTATGTTTAGTATAGTCTGGTCCCATACTCCTTCCCTGTTGTACAGTCCAACTTCTTGGAACAACACGCGGTATTGTTTTTGGTATGTACTGGCCACGACGGTGTTTGCTGTTGCTGTAAGTGGCGAAGTGGCGTTTACGTTGGCTAGATTGAAACGTGAGGAGTCAGAGATCTGAAGCGAAGAGACAAACTGATAGTTTATGACTGTGCCGTAGGGGTAGGCATGGCTGTACAGAAGCGGATCTCCATAATAAGTAATGTTTGTACCATCGATTTGCATTACAACCTTTCCTAATGCGGAATCATCCAATCCGTTCTCATAAAATGAAACTTGGCTCACCTCTTGGTAAATCGCGTTGATTTGTCCACCTCCAGACGGAATCACTATCGTGCCCTGTCTTAGGGTGCTTACTCCGCTACTGGAAACCCAGTTGCAAAACGTGTTTCTTCCACTATCCAACGAGCTTGTCCAAGCGAAAGTGTGGCTGCTTCCTACTTTTCCAGGACAAAGCACCGGAAGATCTTCTACTTGATAATCAGTCCCATCAATAACTAGCACAGTATCAACAGTTGTGTTCAGAAGATTTGCGTTAAACAGGACTTCGCTCTTCGGAACGTACGTTGCAGTTACATCTCCTCCACCCGACGAAACAGTGACGTCTCCAGTTTGCTCGGTTGCCAATCCTATAGTGTTTTCCCAATAATACATGGTGCCAGATGCGTTCATTGGAGAAAGCCACGAGTACGTGTGATTGGTGTCAACGATCCAACTGAAAGTCCGGCATAAGAGATCAGCAGAATAGGTTGTTTCATCAACAGTTAAGATGTTGGCGGAGACACCAGTTTCTGACTCGTTGCCCCAAGATCCATGCGTCGGTTCTGAAGCAACACATTTTCTTATCCGTAGGTTGTCCCAATAAACTATTATGTTTCCTGCATCAATTTCGTCGTATCCGCCGGTAACTCCAACGTAGACATGGTTAACGTTCAACGCGTCGTAGTCCATGGATTTGATGCTTTTGCTGTGCCATTCTCCAATGGTGTCGCCAGTCAAAACAAAATACGTTCCCGTGTCTACTGGTGGAAAGACCGTGGTGCTGGCGCGGGCTACGGCACATGCGTTGGCAGAGTCATTCGCGTAAAGATTATACAGCCATCGGTAAGCATCCTCCGGTGGATTAGGACCTGGTGGCAAGCTGGGATTGTACATTTCCGCAAGCCTCACAAGCCAATCTGCATCATTTGAATAGCGGAAGTCCACAAAGGCAAACACTGCCCACTCGTTCCAATATGACTGGATAATGTCAATTGTTTCAATATAATAATCAAATTCCACAGTCACCATGGAAGTCCCCGCGAGCGCATAATGAATGTCCGAGAGTCCCCCAACCTTATAAGTGGTTTGAGTGTCCGCATCCCTTTCCATGGTGCAAAGCACCCCCGTTCGACTTCCTCCTTCATTGTTGCTGGCGGAGTTGACCGTGATGTCTATATGACTTCCAGGCCAGTAGGAGGAGCCGTATGCCGTCGTTGCATACCTGTCTCCAATAGTGGTTGAGGAGTCGAAACTGTCAAACATGATAGGGAAGGTTGCGGTGCCGTCGCTGGTGGTAGTTATAGCATCGTTTCCGTAGTATATATAAATGGTGACGGGGTTTAGGCTTAGATCATCAGTTATTTTTACCCAAAACACTGCATTAACGTCGTCGGTTTTGTTTTCCATCCAGTAGCTAAGCTGTGTAACCGCATCCGAACCCGTGAAGCGCACATCACCAAAATCCGTGCGACAATGACCGTTTAGGTACACGTCACAGCCAGAGTCAGTGCCACTGCCATAGTGAACGATGATCTGAACTTGGTAGTTTGTACCTGCACCGGTTGAAGGGTTTATCACATGGCTTTTACGGTACGTCCAGCCAGGCAACCAATAACTTGTTCGTGGAATGCCAGTAAAGGCGAAATTAACAGATGCGATCTCTTGGTGCGTGAAGCTTGCAGTCAAGCTATGTGGTTGCGTTACCGTTAAGACAGTAGGGTTGGTTGAACCCCAGTTGTTTCCGTCCAACAGCCACTGACTGAAAACGTAGTCAGGGTTTGCCGTGGCGCTTACAAGCACATCCGTTCCCGAATCATACCAGTAGGAACCCGCCGTCGGGTTTACGTTTCCTCCAGTGGGCGGAATTGGGTTTATCATCAACTCGTATTGCGTGTTATACGTGGCATTAATCACGCCGCCACCGCTTGGAATGATTATACTTTCAGATTGCGCACTACTCAATCCTAAAGTTGCGCTCCACACGTACTGCTTACCACTAGTGGCGTTATCGTTTAGTGAACCAGTCCAACTGAATGTACATGTTTTGTTTACCTTCAAAGAAAGAGAGATAGGCAACTCAGCATAGTAGTAAGAAACTGACTCGACCATTAAAACGGGGCTGGTTATTGAAGGCTCAAGTCCTGTTTGAAGAAAGGTTATGCTAGCCATCGCGACGAAGCCATACGTTGCATGTATTTCAGCATCGGTTGAAGGCACAGTTATTGTGGCGCTTTGTCTTGTATCCAACCCACTAGTGTTGAGCCAAGAAAAGATTCCGTCAGTAACGTCTAACGGAGACATCCAGGCGAAACTGTGCGTGAAGCCAACGCTCCAGTTGAAAGATATGGCACCTGAGGGCATATCCGTCCAGTTATAAAGAAGGCCGCCGTCCACTTTCAAAATTGTTGTGTTTACCCGATCGTCGAGGCCTGAAAACGAGAAAGTTATTGTTTGAGTTATTCCTGGCCAGACATCGTAGTATTTGCTCTGCACGTTATATAATGAGGTGAACGTGCTTCCATCCGTTGCTGTGGCTTCAACAATGTAACCGTAATTGTCGTACAAAGTGTAATAATTGTTTATTAACTGCTCAAATGATTGGGTTTGACCCGGGGCAAAAGGGGTTTGAAAAGGGTAGCTAGCAGTGGTTTCGCCGCTTAAAGTTATGTTCAGTTTAGACAGGGGCAGGTTTCCGCTGTTTTTCAGCCAAACGCGAAATTGCACGCCCTTTCCAGCGTGGTCACAATAGAGTTTAGCGTCAACCACTGAGATTTCGCACTTGCTTGATATTCGATTAAAAACGCCAGAGGTATAGGCATACACAAACAAAGCGCCAGCCAAAGTAATGGCTATCAAAATAACTGCTGCAACTAGCGAACTCACAGCCTTTCGGTTTCGCAGCAAAGCAGATCCTCATTAAAAAATGTTTCCCAAAGTTTATAAAGATTAGCCGAAACGGAAAAATTTTATGATGGCTAGTAAATCGGCTACAGATGTTGCAGGTTTAACAAATAAGGTTTCCTCACGTTTTCCAGCAATTTCAGCAAGGTATCCTAAATATCTTACTGTGATCTGCATGTCTTCCAAAATAGATCGTCGTTACCACTATTTAAATTAGGTTTAGGCAGACGGGTTTTGAAAGTATTCTTTTTAAGGTTTGCTTTTATTTACTATGTTAGGTAATACCTGTGAACAGGTGTATTTGTTGCTACCCCGATGCTGATTTCAAAAAGAGAATGATTAAAGGCTACGAGTATAATCCCGCGAATAGGGATCCATGGGTTTTTGTCCCCCGCGAACCCGCTGCGTTTGGGCATTTGATCGTTATTTCAGGTAAACACTACCGCGACATAAGTGACGCGGGACTGCTTGATGACCCTAAGTACTTGAAGAAAATTTTGGTGTTGATAAACAAATTAACAATAAAGCTGAAGAGGCTACGACGAGATGGAAAGAAATGCGAACGAGTGTACGTTTCCACATTATGCGAAACTGAAAATTTCCACTTGCACTTTCATTTGATTCCCCGTTTTGAAGACGATCCCCAAGGTTTTGCCTTTCTTTTTAGAACCGAACTCGAGGCAGCACGGTGGCTCCTTGAAAATGAAACAAGCGAAAGCAAAAACCCTGACGGCTACAAACGGACAAAAGAAACAGAATCTCTAACCGCTCACAACCACAACCTATTATCCACGAATAGATGGGCGCGGAGCAACGATGAGCGAAAACACGTCATTCAAGAAATCAAGAAAAGCGTTGAGGCCATTTTGTAGTTTTTTACAGTAGCAGATCAATCACAAAAATGACTAAAGCAGCCACTCCGCCAACCACTAGCATTAACAAAGCATAGTTCCAGTGGTTTCCTTTCGAGACTTTGCCTAGGTAGAGACCAAGCAGGAAAAGGATTATGAAGGATGAAACCAACGCAAGATAATAAGTAAGCAGCTGCGGAAGAAGTCCCATCATAGAAAGCAACAGTAATATTATTGCAGGCAGTGAAGCAAGAGGTGGAGCTAAACCATCAATTAAAGCAAGGTAGACAACAGTGAATCCTGCCGCTTTATGTTGAGCTAATTGTTCGCCGTTTTTCTCTCGTTCATACTGGTTAAGATGCCTCTCGTGTTCTGCCTTCTCAGCCATGTAGGCTCCTGAAAAGCCCGAAACCGCCATTGCAACACTGGCGCCGAGTGCGGTTGCCACCACAAATTTAGGATTATTTACTCCAGTGACTATGGCAGCCAACACGATGCTGAAAACGGTTATTGCCCCGTCGAAACAGTTCAGAACAAAATAGCGTCTGGCAATGCTGTCTTTTTGGGTGAGTTTCAAATGCTCGCGGATTTTTCTCCGTAATTTTCTAAGGGAGGTGATCAATCGAAGGTTTTGCACCATGTTAGTATTAGCCACAAAGTTTTTAAACCTTGCGGTTAACGAAAAAACAGTTAAAATAGGATTAATGTTTTAGAGGACACTGAATCTCTTGAGAACGGGGTTTACGCGTCGTGCAGCGCCAAGAATTTTAATTCGACGCTTTAGGTACTTCAAATCTATCTTTTCACTTCTGGCCATCGCGATGATATCCTCCAGATCAAATTTTTCTTCCTCTTCTCCCCGCTGCGAAATGGCCTTGAAAAGAATGTTGTCTTCAACTGAAATAAGGTTCACTTCAACCCCGAAAAACGTTCGAGTCTGTTTGCGAGCGAACATTTCCTCATCCAAACCAAGATAATATTCCTTTTTACCTATCCTCTTAAACTTGCCCTTACATAACTCAACCCCATCCATTTTCCCCATGACCCTTTCCGCTTTTTCAAAGTCGGAGTCAAACACTAACACATCAATATCTGAAACCCGCCGTTTGCTTCCATAACAGTATGCCGCAACGCCGGCAAACAGTAGCCAGCGTATTCCTGCAGAATCCAAACGTTCCTTTAGCAGACCAAGTTTGAACGGCGTGAACCAGCCGACATCAGCAAGCGAATCTTTCATACTTCTTCCCAGATAATATTGGTTGTTCGAATATTTAACTTTGTGGGGTTGTTTTGTTGTTCATCATCACGTCTTTGTTTTGGTACAGGGAGTATGTCAAATAACAAAGATCCCCTAAAAAGAAGGAGTACATATGCACGAAAAAGTTGACTCCAGGAGTAATAATGAAGAAAGCCGTGGGGCTCAAAAACAGGCCGAAGACTAGGAAGATGAACACGAAGAGGTTTGAAATAAAGAAGTTGGGAGAAACTGGTGTGTGCAGGTAAACAAGGGAATGGATTGCTAACGAAACGTTTTTGAAGGATTCCGCAAAGATAACACCTAAAATTGCAAATCCGATGCCTGATGCTCCTATAGACTTGACTTGCGGCACTAGTATTAAGCTTACAATATTTGCAAAGACAGCAGTAGCGAAAACAATGATGACAAGACTCTTTGCTTTAGCAGGTTTCGCCTCAAAAGAGAAGGACACGCTGAGGTACATAAACATAAAAAAGTAGGCTGCGATTGTGATGAGGTTACCAAAGAGATGTTCATCAAGAGAGTGAACAAATATTCCAGTGACGATGCCCCAAGGAGTCTTTATTGAGGAGCATAACAGTTGAAGCACAAAGGGAAACAAGGCAGAAACTACTGTTATTATGGTGCTTAAAAGGGCGAGGACTAGAAAGAAAAACCATACAATTCGAAACTCGCGAATCAAGTTTAAGAAGAGGGTTTTTTTGCTTTCTGTTTGCACTGTCATTTGCATCACATAAAACAAGGCGGACACGGATTATAAAGTTTTTGGTTCCGAGACAACAGAACGACCACTACTTTGAGCTTTTCTTCGGAATGAATTTTAAGAAATGCAAATCTTGCTTTGCACATTGAACTAGGATTGTTTTCGCCTCTTTTTCTTCTATGTTTAATAGCTTTTGTATGTTTAACACCGCCTCTTTTTCAGTGATCGCGCCAAGCTTCCAAAGGAGAGGCGCAGTTCGAACAGGATATTCTTGGCCAGCATCTTCAACTATAAACACTCCGCCGACATCTTCTAGTGAAACTTTTTTGTCAACGATCTCCCTGAAATATTTTCCAATCGCTTCCTCCCTGCTTTGTGCTGAAACCATAACCGCATCGTTTTTCGTGCGTATTTTAAACAGTTGCATGCGATTTCATGTTCTTATCTCTTGGCGCAGTATTTTAACTTTATGTTTTCGAAGCGTTTTTTTGGGGAGAAAGTTTATATTGCTCGTTGCGTAATCATCTAATAAGCAAGTTAGATACTATTAAAACACTTGTGGGGGCAACAAAAATGGGGCGAAAAAGACTAAACCTACAATGTCCAGTTTGTTCCGAGTTAGGAGCAGGACCATACAAACGTTGGGTTAAAAACAGCCAAAAAGTTAGATATGAACCTTACTTTTACTTCAAACACATAGTTGAAGAACGCAAAGGAGACCAAATCATAAAGAAGATTAAGTGGTGCTACTTGACTCACGAGTTAGCTGAAGAGTGTGCTCGTGAAAGGATAAAAAAACTGGAAAAGCAAGAAGCCCCGTCTGAATAGAAACGCGAAAAGCTAGTTTTGATGTGTTAATTATTTATAGCGTATTTTTTGCTCGCGTTTTCTTGATTGAATCTCAAGCAGTAACTGTTTCAACTGCGAGTCTGTTATTGGTGGAATAACACGTTCTGAACGAATTAACTCAGTCAAATACTGCTCAACCTGTCTTACCAGCTCAGGTTTAATTAGTTTCAAATTGCTGAGGCGTTGCCTAGCTTCAGGTTCAAGATTCTGCCCCAAAAAAACCGCTTCTTCTTCACCAGCTTCCTTTTCAAGCAGTTTTTTACGCATTTTTCTCCGAATTTCTTCCAACTCTTCATCATCCAACAGGGGCTCTCTCCTCAATTTTAACATTGATTTTCCATTCCGCCAACTTCTCTCTTGCGAGATCGAGCAGTAAAAACCGGTGGCAAGGATAATTCTTCTCCCAACACACGAGATAAACGTCCTTTTCCATGGCTTCAATGCAAAGTTCCTTCAACTTTGCCAATGCATTAAGGTCATTTAATATTTGAGACCGAAATCGCTGTTCATAATTGGAGGTTACCCAAGCCGTTTTGGATCCAACTGCGTCTTCGATCGTTTTGAACTCTTTTAGCAGTTCAGGGGTTGGAGCCAAAACAGTCAGATGCGCTTTGAAAAGGGTCTTGTCCACAAAAAAAGGCATTTTTAAAGCAGCAGCATAGAATACCGCGTTAGGATTAGCTTTTTTCACTTTTGCAACTACGGCAAAGTAAGTTTCCTTCAGCATAGCACTCAAAGTAAATAAAAGCACCTTAACATTTAAACTTTTTGCTTATAGCTTAAAAAAAGGCAGGAGGGAACGATTTAAATAGAAGAAAAAACACATTATGAAGTGGTGAAACCGGTGAAAGTGCTGTTCATTGGCGCAGGTAGCGTCACTTCAGTTGCAGTTAACCTTTTGAAGCGTGAAAAGAAAGTTTCCTTAATCATTTGCGCGGATAAAAACCTTCGTAGAGCCAGAGAATTTATAGACATGCACAATGGCAAGATTACTTTGAGAAAAGTTGACGCGTCAAAAACCGGTGAAGTTGCCAAGTTGGCCAAGAATGTTGACATTGTAGTTAACGCTAGCCTTCCCGATTTTAACTTGAAAATAATGTCTGCCGCCTTGAAAGTTGGTGTGGATTACCAAGACTTGGACTCTCGGTTGGCTGATTTGAGGCACGCGGAACAATTGAGTTTTGACCGCCAGTTCAAAAAGGAAGGACTAGTGGGGTTGATAAACACGGGAATTTCGCCGGGACTAACTAATTTAGTTGTGGCCGAGTGTGCCCGTCGTTTGAACACGCTTGACTCGATAAAAATACGCTTGTTGGAAGACTTGAAAGCTAAAAGATTCATCTTTTCTTGGAATCCGAGCGTCACGATTAGAGAGCTTTCATCACCCGTTCTTATTTTTTCTGCAGGGCGTTTTCACATTGTTAAGCCGTTTTCATCTCCAGAGGAATACTCCTTTTCTCAACTTGCAGGGCGAAGACTAGTTTACACAATTTACGGAGACGAAGTGGCTACGTTGCCCCTATATTTAAATGTGAAAAACGTTGATTACAAAAGTGGGGGAGCCGAAATAGAAAACGCTCGAGCATTGTTCCAGCTTGGACTGTTCCGTAGAGATCGGATTAAAGTTGATGGAACGAAGATCTCGCCTTTTCAAGTGTTCTGTGCCCTTGTAAGAGAATCTCCTTCGCCGCAAAAAACAATAGATTTTATCCGCAGAGGGATAATCGAAGAGGGTTTATTGTCGATTGCCGTTGAAGTTGTCGGAACAAAACAGAGAAGAAAAAAAATTGTTAGAAAAGATATTATTTCTCCCGCTTTGACCACGATCACCAAGAAACAGCCAGGAGCAACATACATTTCTTATCCAACTGGCGCCGCAACAGCATCTTTCCTACTAGCCATCCCGCACATTCAGAGAAAAGGCGTTTTTCCACCCGAAGCCTTGTCACCCCAAACGCGAAAAAGAGTGTTGGAACAAGCGAAGCGATACAAAATTTTTGTCAAAACCGTTCGTTAACTTTTGTTGCTTCTCTCAACGTTTTTTTCTCTACCCGAGTGAATTTCTCAAGCTCAGCGATAAGTTTCATGGTTTTACCCAGCGAAGGCTCGGGAAGATTGCAAAAGTGATTATCATAACCGATACTTACCATTAACGGAGCAATTTTGCGCATCCAATCAACCAAGACGTCCAAGTCAAAATCCATTATCGGCTCTATTGAAACGTGTTTTTTAGGCCACAAAATATTCTTAAACGCCAAATATCGAAGCTCCGTTTTCGGGGCTTTTGAGAGGTGGTAGTCACGGTTGGTTTCAATGGTTGTTGATAAAATCACGTTTTCGGGAAGGAAAGGCATCCACTGCGCATAAATTGAAGGATTCTTTGTTTCAAAAAAGAAGAGCGTTTTCGGGTTTTTCATCACGACTTTTTCTATGATCTGTTTGTGCACGTTTAACGGGAAGAAGCTTACGTCACCCATCGACCCAACAAAAACAATTTCACACTCATTGAAGTTTCTGTTTAAAAGTTCAGGGCTAAAGGTTGGTTCGAACCCTGTTGTATACCCCTTTGCGCCAGCAGCTTGCAATCGTTTTGCCATTTGACTCGCCCAACACCTTCCAGAATAACACTCAAATTTACAGCCGTGGATCGGATTGAAAGTTTTCACTCTACCATCAAGCCATAATTTGAACATCCGCGTTTCTTTCATAGTCCCTACCTTTAACAATTATGGTACACTTCAACTATTTAACCTTGTTGCTAAAGAGGTAGCGAACCCATTTTGTAGACTAATTTAAAAGGCTTTCGCCAGTAGCAGTAAAAAATCAGAGCATTGTTACTGCTGAGAGTGAACTAGAAGATTACTCACTTTTTTCAGGTGCTTCAGTATTCTCGCGTAATTGGCTTTTGACGGTTTTTTGAGCATAAACCAACTTTCAAAAACAGTTTTGCCGTTTTCATCAACAATCTTTATAACGAGGTCTCCGCCCAACCGTTTTACGAGAACCTTCTCCTTTCCGCGGCAGTCATAGATACCCGTTTCTTGGAAAGTATCCTCTTTCATTTCCTTATTGGCGGTTGCAGCCGTTTTTTTAGTGCTGGCGGACATTGGACATCAATCACATGCTTTTTGATTGAAATAAAAAGGCGTTATAACTTATAAAGGTTTTGCAAGAAGACCGCCCAACTTGTTGGATGGATAAATTGCAAAGTTTAACCTGAAAAAGTTCAAGTCGCAAAGGTTATATATCGACGAAACCATTTACTTTTTGGGAGACTGAAAGGTTGGATGCAAAAAAACCGCGCATAAAGGGTCTCGTTTTTGACATGCACGGAGTTCTAGTTTTCTCTTTTCCAACCTCAAAATACCAAGAGGAAGTAAACCGTTACTTTCCTGAAGAAACATTTAATGCCCTGAAAAAAGAGTTTGGAACTGGCTCAATGGTTTTTTCTGTTAATGGAATGAAGAAAGAATATGTGCAGCTCTTAGATTCTCTTCCAGTTCGATGCAGAAAAGAGGGAGCAATAATTAAACTATTAGTTGAGATTCACAAAAAAGTTCCGTTGTATTTGGCCACAGACACCTCAAGAAAAAGCTGTGTAAAAAGCCTTCGCGCAGCAGGTTATCCCCTCAATCTCTTCGATAAAATATTAACCATTGAAGATGTTGACAAACCAAAACCTGACTTGGAAATCTTCAGACGATTAGGTGTTGGTCATGGCTTCCTCGTTTTCGGAGATCAACAGACAGACGTGATTCCAGCAATTAAGCTAGGCGCGAAAGGAATAATAGTGAAATCCCGAAAAGAGTTAATTCAAAACCTACAGCAAATTTTGCAGCAACTAGCCTAATACTAATTCTTAACCCGTTTCGATCCGTGGCGCTAAAAAGAAGACAAGCCGTTCACCTTTCTCCTGTTGAAAGTCAAGTTTCACAGGCATATCAGTCGAGAATTCGACTACCACAATGCTAGAGGTTGCTGCCGCGGCTTTAATGATGCTTACAAGGTGGAACAAGTTGAAAGTAGCTTTTGACGGTTCTTTCACGCTTAATTCCATGAGCGAATCGCTTCCCTTCTCTAAAACAATTATTGCGCTCAAAAGTTCACCTGAGGCATTCAGAACCAGTTTGCTCTCGTCTGCTTCGAGCTGAACATGATCGCTTACCAGCTCCGCATCTTCAATGGCCCCGCCTAGCTCCCCAGCCAAAACTTTCGCGCTAACATTGAAGGCAAGTTTTGGCGCAGGAATCTCTTCCTCTGATGCCGTGAGTGTTGGAATGTTAAACTCTCTAGTGTATTTTCCAACAATTTTTATTTGCAGGCGCCCAGTGGCCTCGTTTAAGATCAGTTCCAAAGATTCATCTTTTCCAGCCCGTTTTAGAAGTTTCAAAAACTCGTTTATGTTCACGCAGAGCTTCAATGCGGAAGTGCACTCATACTTTTCAAACACCGAGCTCGGCAACTCCAAATCAACCATTGCAATACGCGACGGATCCATCCCCCTCATCTTTACACCGTTGGGGTCTAAGTCAAACGTGGCTTCATCAACTATGGTAGAAGCAGCAGTTAACATGTCTCTAAACTTTTTTGCATCAGTCACTTTCAAGGCAAACATCAAACAGCCTCTGAAAAGTAATGTTCCAATGCTATATAAAGTTTGATTGTTTGCACGTTGGCTAAAATATTTCGATTTTTTCTTTAGGATACCCGTTCTCCAGCAAAAAATCAGCTACGCGGCTTCGATGGTCGCCCTGCAACAAAATTTTATCGCCTTTCACGCTGCCTCCACACGCACATAAACAACGCAGCTTCTTTGCTAGATCTTCCCGCTCTCTCACATTAACAACGCCCATTACAACAGTCATTACGTGATGGCCCTTTCGGGTCTCCAGTCGAATAGAAATTTTAGACTCTGTTCTTTGTAGAATGTTGCAAACACATATGTCCTTGGGGAGCCCACATTTTAAACAGATTTCAGTCAAGGATTCTCAGTAAATGATGACGCTTGCAACTATTTAAACTTTTGGCTAGAAACGGCAGTGCAATGCCTCTTCACAACTGAAAACGGGCCTCAATTTTTCACATTCATTAAACAGCCCAAAAAGCGCATGTCCAACCTCGCCAAAACCGATAATTAAAACGTTTTTTATTTACATCATTAATGAAAAAGAGGACCTTATTTAAAGTTCGTTCTTGCTATAGACACGCAAAACATTGAAGTTTTACCTTCTCACGAATTTTCGGTATTTAATATCTTCGTCAGATAATTCCACTATGATCCGTTTCGTTAGTAGAAGAACAGGGCTGGGCATCTGCGTTCTCTTTTGCAAGTCCTCAAAATTTTCAAAAGGTTTTTTCTCTCTTTCCTTTAGTATTTGCATCATGTATTTTTTACCGATACCCTTCAAAATCCGCAAAGCACTCATACGTGGAGTCACAGCCTGTGCCTCGTTGAAAAAGCCAACGAAGCGCTTTTCGTCGCTTAGTATGATGCTTCTGATAGCAGTATTCAATTCTTCTTTTGCAGCAGCAGTTAACTCTTCATATCCTACGCGTCCAGTGATGTGGGTGATTTCCTCTCGGCTTTCCTTCCCGACATAAATGAGGTCTTGTGGTTTTGGTGCAAAGCCAGGTTTAACCTTTGCCTCTAACAAAGTGAAATCTTTGTTGCCTATCAAAAGGACAGTTGCTTCGGTTCTTCCCCTTCTTTGGGTTTGTGGCATTCCATGAGGTAGATAATCGATGACGTACGCGTATTCTTCATATTTCTTTTCCATACTTTCACCTATCCTCTTTACTGTATCTTAAACCGCACTTTAGCGAATCGAATTGCATTTCGTTCGTCACCACTATGCACCTAACTATAACCATGCGACTTTACATTAATAAGGTTTTCGTGTGCACCTCACAAAAAAGGGTTAATTGCCTATTTTTTGGATGAAGGTGTTTAGTTTAACAGCAAAAAAGCTTTATAGCCGCGTAGGATAATATTGTATGGAGACAAAAAAAGGATGGAGCAAGCTGATAAAAAGAAAACTGCAAACAAGCGAAAAGGAGTGCCTAGGGAAGTTTGGTGGCTTCCGAGACCTAGAATAGATAAGTATAAAGGGGGTTTTCCATTACATTTTGAGAAGAAGCTGATGCGTTTTCTTGGAAACCCACAACTGGTTCTTCAGCCTTTCGCAGGTCACTGTGAATTTGGAGTTCGTGTTGACGTTAAAAGAGAAAACAAGCCGGACGTAATAGCCGACGCGCATAACCTTCCATTTAAGGAGGAGGTTTTTGATGCTGTCCTTTTGGATCCGCCGTATGCTGATGCTTACGCAAAAAAACTTTATGATACGCCACCTCTTTCGTTTAAACGATACTCTGCTGAAGCTGTACGCGTCTGCAAAAAAGACGGTTTCATCGTTGTGTATCATTATATGCTGTCTCCAAGGCTTCTGGGAACGAAATGGTATTATCTTCTTGTTTTAATAACGAGAGTGTGGCACAAGGCAAGAGTAGTCTCTATTTTTAAAAAAGAGTGAATGGAAGGTTTAGGAGGAACGGCTGGGAAAAATGCGAAAACCCAATCAACTTTTTTCAGCGCACGTTTCCTCCTAACCTTCAAAAAGACAAGGAAACAACAATATTTAAACCTTTCATTTTTTGTTTAAACGAAAGCTTTAAAAGTTAGCCAAAAAACCAACCTATTGCGAAAGTATCTAGTTTAAACTATGGTGCAGCTTCGACAGTGCAGTTTGCAACATTGGATTTCACAGTAGTGTCGGTGGCGTCAGTGACATTGCACCAAATTTCATAGAAACCCACGTTTTCAGTTCTAAAATTGAAGGTAGGAGCTGTTCCTGATAATGTGCTATCAGTAAACAGCATAGAAACATCATCAACCCATAAAGATGCACTTGAAAAGACGCTACCTGAGAAGTATAAGTGTTTTATGGTTTTACCTGATTCTAAATATGACAAAATATCTACACAAGTCCATTCATTAAGAGGAATATTTACCGACCACGTAGTTTTTGAGTTATCAGTATATGTAACTTCAAGCCAAACAAAATTGTCACCTTCTCTATAAGCCCAAAGACCGAAACTGTCTATGTCATTAACATTTATATTAGGAACGTTTTGACTCAAAGCTTGATATCGAGGAATTTTTACTGAGTAGCTACCTGAATGCTTTTTATCTGACACGACCGTGGGATATGGTGGATAGGTGTTAGTAGACCATCCAGATAAATCGCCTGTTTCAAACCCACCATTAACAACTTCTTCACTTGGAGCATAAGCAGGTTCCGTACCGTTTATGAACCATTGATAAGTGTAGGGCGTAGTTCCACCTGACGCATTCACAGTGAAGGTTTGCGTGGTGTTCCTGTTGATTGTCACTGTGCTGGGCGTCACGGTTGCAGCCAATTCCATAGCGGTATAGGTGAACCAAACGTTTTTGGAGTCGCTGTAACCGAGCGTATTATTAGCCCATGCAAAGAAGTTGTAGGTTCCGTTTGTCAATCCAGTTATGGAAGTGGGATTCGTGTATGTTTGGTTTGAAGGATAAATCCATTCAGTGCCGTTCTTGCAGTTATACCATATTCTGTCAATGGGTCCTCCGCTTGCTTCGATGTCCACAGGAATGGGAGATGAAGTATAGGTAATATTTTCTGGCTCATTAACAGTTAAAGTGACTGGAATGGGAACGACATCAACGTAACACTCGTCAAAATACGCCTTGAATGTCGGGTTGCTCGAGCCTCCAAATCCCAACGCTCCAATTGAAACGGAATTTAGACTTGACGATCCATATCCATTATAAGCATGATTTAGTGACCAGATTGTTGTGCCATTTACTGACATTGAATAATCATAATATGGAGCATCAGCACAGTTCATAGTTATTAAAATGTTGAACCAGTGACCAATCGTTGGATTTAATGCTCCAACATCACCTATCCAATCTCTCGACCCATCTCCATAGGATGTTATGTACCAGTAGTAATTTCCGCCACTTTGAACTACTCCAACAGTAAAACCTTCTATACCCATTATTCCCATATATGGAGCGCCATACCCACCACTAGGTAGAGTCATCACGGAGAAATAATACATAGCTGTAAACCTCAAAGCTACATAGCTTGAGGAAAATGTCTTAGATAAATACTGACAAGAACTATCAAAAGGCGCCGTCACCGTTATGTTAGCAGAGTAAAGACCAATTTTGTGTACAGAATTAATATCTACAGTATGATATTCTACCCAGGCATTATGAGTTCCATCCTCGAATCCATCATAGAAAAGGGCTGGCATTTGTGGGAGAAACACGGCTTGTAACAAGTGGTTGTCATTAATCACAACCACTATTTTAATGTTAGAACCCTCATCCACATCATCTAGCACCCAACGGTAGAAGATGTATCCTGAATCTGGAACTGCGGTAACTGTGACTTGTTTGCCTTCAGAGTGAGTGTAAGTTTCTGGGGCAGGGTTGGTTGTTCCGCCAGTAGTAGCGCTTATAGATAGAGTGAACTGCGAGAGGAAGTTCGTGTTGCCTTCCGAGTCCGTCTTGACCAGCCAGAAATCACTGCCGCCAGCTCCGAAAGAAGTTGTGTAACCTGCTATTGCGTATCCTCCGTCACTAGTCTGCACCAAAGCATACGCCTCCTCATCGTTTTCTCCTCCATAGGCCATGTTCCACAGCATGTTCCCGTACGCGTCCGTTTTGACTAGCCAGAAATTATAGCATTCAGTTTCGTAAGAGAACGTGGATCCTGCTATTGCGTATCCTCCATCACTCGTTTGAACCAAAGCATATGCTTTCTCATCGTCTATTCCTTCATAAGTCTGGCTCCACAGCATAGTTCCCTCCGAATTGGTTTTAACCAGCCAGAAATTAGCAGTATAATCTTCAAACTGCTTCCATCCTGCCAACGCGTAGCCTCCATCAACCGTCTGCACCAAAGCATTTGCCACCTCACTGTTTGTTCCGCCATACGTCTTGTTCCACTGTTCCGTGCCAGAGGCATCAGTCTTTACGAGCCAAAAATCACTGGTGTCAAACGGTGCTGAACCAAAAGAGTATGTGTAACCTGCTATTGCGTATCCTCCGTCACTAGTCTGCACCAAAGCATACGCGCAATCATCGTCTTCTCCCCCATACGTCTTGTTCCACTGCTCCGTGCCAGAAGCATCAGTTTTGACCAGCAAATAATCTTCGCCGCCAGCGCCAAAAGAACTTGTGCTGCCTGCTATTGCGTATCCTCCATCACTCGTTTGAACCAAAGCATACGCGCAATCATCGTCTTCTCCCCCGTACGTCTTGTTCCACAGCATGTTCCCGTACGCGTCCGTTTTGACTAGCCAAAAATCATAATGATCGGTTTCGGAAGAGTATGTGTAGCCTGCTAACGCGTAGCCTCCATCAACCGTCTGTACCAAAGCATACGCCTTCTCATAACCTTCTCCCCCGTACGTCTTGTTCCACTGTTCCGTGCCAGAGGCATCAGTCTTTACGAGCCAAAAATCACTGGTGTCAAACGGTGCTGAACCAAAAGAGTATGTGTAACCTGCTAACGCGTATCCTCCGTCACTAGTCTGCACCAAAGCATACGCGCAATCATCGTCTTCTCCCCCATACGTCTTGCCCCACGTTAAAGCTCCAGTATACTTAAACACCGCTTGTAACAAGTGGTTGTCATCCATCACAACTACTATTTCAAAGTTAGAGCCCTCGTCCACCCCATCTAGCACCCAATGGTCGAAGATGTATCCTGAATCTGGAATCGCAGTGACCGTGACTTGCTCGCCTTCCGTGTAGAGGTGGGTTCCAAGCGCGGGATCCGTTGTTCCGCCAGTAGCGCTTATCAACAAAGTGAACTGAGGTAGAAACACAGCTTGTAACGTGTGATCTTGATTCATGACCACATTTATTTGGAGACTGCCTGTGTACTCTGAGCCGTCAAGCAACCAGTGATCGAAGGCGTATCCTGAATTAGGAAGTGCGGTGACCGTGACGTTCTCACCTTTAGTGTAAGTGTAATCTCCTGGAGCAGGGTCGGTTGTTCCGCCAGTAGTAGCACTTATAGACAAAATGTTTGATTCTGTTGGACTGTATGTGGCGTTAATCCATTCTTCACTGTCAGGAACAACGATGCTGCCATTCCGTAACGTGCTTAAACCCTCTGTTTTAGTCCACACGTATTGTCCGTTGTTTACGCGGCTGAGCCATTCAAACTGGTGTGTTGAGCCGACCGACCAAGAGAACGTTTTCGGCAGCTGTGTGCTGCTAAAGGACTCGCCGTCAACTTTCAAGACCGCGCATTCTACGGGTTCACTAGCTATTAGTGAAACATCATCAATGCCTAGTGAAGAGGCATTGTTTGTATAATAAATTCTAAAACTTTTCACTGTTTTATCTGATTCTAAATCACTTGTTATATTAAGGTGAACCCAAACAAAGCCCCATGTTGATGGGTTATATTGAATTGTCGTTGTTGTATCATCTGTGTAAGTAACTTCAGCAACAACATATCCGCCTTGATAGTAACATCTTGCATAAAATTCGAATGTTTTAATGTTTGATACAGGTATTGGCGAACCAAATACTTGTTCTATCCAACTATAAGGTGCAGAATTTAGGATTATGCAATAATAAGAGCCTGAATGAGGGCTATCAGTGTCAATCCATAAACCAGGTGTTGAACCGCCAGCAATCCACCCTGCGGTTCCTGTTTCAAATCCACCATTAACAATTTGCTCGCTTTCGGAAACGGCAAGACCTGTTACAAGAAAAGTTACTTTCGGGTAAAATACGGCTTGTAACGTGCGATTCTGGGATATGGTTACGGTTATTGGGCTGTTTTGAACCTGCGAGCCGTCAAGCAACCAGTGATCGAAGGCGTATCCTGAATTAGGAAGTGCAGTGACCGTGACTTGCTCGCCTTCAGTGTAAGTGTAATTTCCTGGAGCAGGGTCGGTTGTTCCATGTGAGGTGGCACTTATAGATAGAGTGAACCGGGGCAGGAACACGGCCCGTAACGTGTGCTTCTGCAACATGGTTACGGTTATTGGGCTGTTTTGAACCTGCGAACTGTCAAGCAGCCAGTAGCCGAAAGCATATCTCGAATCTGGAATTGCAGTAACTACTACTTGTTCTCCTAAGGCGTAAGTGTGTGTTCCCGGTGTGGGATCCGTTGTTCCACCCTCAGCAGGGCTTACTGTTATAGTGAGAGCGAATTCCGGCGGCACCATGGCAGGTTCTATTATCACTTTCAAGCTTCCATCGGCTAGGCGCAAGGTTAAAACTCTATCAATGCCATTGCTCCAGCAGTTCAGGTTAGTTATGTTAGATGTAGAGTTGAAGAAACAGCTTATTTCCTCCCCGTCGAATTGCAGTACCCTATTTTTGGTGTTTCCATCCATCCAAAACACGTGGATGTCTCCGCCAACAAGGCAAGTTGCCATCGTTGCATCATCTTCAAATGGCATAAGCCATGATGTTGTGTAGTCCGCGGTTCCACTCCACACTCCGTTTATCCACGTCTGTTTTGTAAGAGTTGTTTCTTCAGCAGCAGGATATAATGAAAAAGAGGTTGGAGTGCTGCCACCCACATTAAACTGGCTGAAACCATAATCTGAAAGGTCTATATAATCGAAGGGTTTGGTAATGTCTGGAGAACAAACATGCATGTCATCAATGCTTATGTTCATGCTGTCGTATGGTCCCCACGGATAAGCTCTGATTGCGGGCATTAGGCCAAACGCCACTTCGCCGATGCTTGTGCGAACCGTCTTTGCATTCGATACTCGTCCGATGAGCTCGTCGTTGATGAACAGCTCCAATGACTCTATTTGTCCCGCCGATGCACTAGGGTAGTTTGCGAGAGTTAACGAAAACGTCACGTTGTACCAGCGTCCAACATCCAATTCGGCGGCATACGTCTGCCCAGACGCCAAGTCTCCGCCGCCGCCAAACCAACCAAACAAGCATGTGTACGGGCTTACTAGAGGGGTGTAAGCTAAGGTCAAACCGCAAATTGGGTCTCCATTAATGTTTCGGATGTTTAAGATGTCGTGTTGACTCGGGTTATTGTACGGATTTACTGGAGGACCTACCCAATCGTCGAGTCGAAGCGCGAATGAAACGTTTATTGAGTCAACTTCTCCAATGCTACGTGTAAGATAAGCGTAGCCATCCGCTTCAGGAGGGCTTCCCCAATACGCATAAAATGATCCGCCATAGTTTCCATTTTTTGCTGAACTTGGCGAAACCTCAAAGCTTCCATAGTTCTGTTCAAGAAGGTATTCTGCGTCATCGAAAGCTTCAAAATTTTCTGTAAACTGGTCAGCGAAGCTAGTTTCAACGCGGCTGTAGTAGTAAGCGTTTGATTCTCCTGCTAGCATCTGTGTAAACACGGCCAATTTTCCGCTTGCCTCTCTAACCAGAGCCATTTTAAGCGGTTTGGACTTGTAGAATAAATTGACTATTCCCTCGTACAATTTCCAGTAAGTTGTGTAGCCGCCCCACACACTTCTGCCTAGTGGAGCATACCCTGTCCAACGATAAGTCACCCAGCCGTAGCTGTTGATGTAAATTGTTCTTGGCTCGTGGCAAACGTAGACGTATGGTTGAAATACCGCAACATATCTTGCAAGTTTCACAATGTCGCCACCATAAATCACGTATATGTAATATTTCATTTCATATGTGCGTTGAACCAGAATTGTTGGGTTGCCGTTGCCGTCAAGGGTTATCACTGGATCCAAAAGGTAGGTTCCCCACTCTGCCTTCAAATCGTCAAGTCGCATAGAATCAAATTGTTGTGAATACCAAGAGTTCCACAATGCTAAAGTTACATACTCTGGCGTTTCCCAGTCAATATCATATTTCGTGTAATTTACTGTTCCGCGTAAGTAATGGACAATTCCAACCCAATCATCTTCGGAATAGGGTGGACTGTGTACTCTTTCTCTGGATTCAAGGCTTACCCAGCAAAGGTGAACTTTTTCCGAAGCAGCATCGTAGAAAATTGAGAAAGGTACTCCCTCTGGACTGCCAACACTTTGTTGGGGTTGTGCGTGGCTTCCGAGGGGAACCGTACGCGGAGTAGTCCAATAAACTCCGTCTGGCGTTAAGCTGTATTTTAATGGGCTGCCCACGTAAAACTGCCACACGATGTCGTTTTGGTCGCGGAAGGCTGACTGCTGATAACCCGTGCCAATTTGTCCCGTTGGAGTGTTTTGTGAAAAGACGAGATCTTCAAATACATCCTGGCTAGTAACGAAGTGGGCTTCAACCACGTGTGGTTGATTCATTATAACTGTGAGGGGGTTCTCCACAGTTTCATTTCCGTCAACCACCCACTTTTCGAAACTGGCCGGTGCGTTCGGCACGGCGGTAAGGCTAACTGATTCCGATGCGTTGAACCATTTTGTTGTACTCTCAACGATTTCTTCGCCGTTGCAGTTTACCTTGCCGTTTCCGATTATACTAACGTTCAATGCGTATTGTGTTGTGTACACCGCTGAAAAGATGGTTTCACCAGTGTGAACATAAACCAAAGCCATATCAACTTCTTGCCACGTTACATCGCTTGGTCCACTGGCTGAGCAGCTAAGGTAATGGTATCTTTCTCCAGTCCATCCCTCGGCTTTGTTAACGTACTCGATCCACCTGAAAGTGTGAACTGAGCCTACTGACCAATCGAAAAGTGGAAGTTTGTGAACGTTGCCTTCTTTGATGAATTCACTTGCAACGAAGACGCGACCGTCTATTTCCACTATGGGCCCATAAGTGCCTAGTCCCGTAGCCTTGAAATACACTTTAGCTTCTTCTTGGCTGGCGCCCAAACACATTACGGTGGTGACGTGGCTGAAGCTGCTGCCGTCTGTTGCTTCCGCCCTAACTATTTGCACCGTGTAAAAGTTGCCTACAACATAATAGTCGGAGTGAATTAGGAACGGCGTCAATGTTACTCCTACACAATGGCCTGGCTGAAGGGGGTTTGATGTTGAGACAGAAGGAACCTGGTAATTGGACTCGTTGTGTAGTTTAATTATGAGACTGATTATTGGTTTGTTTCCGGCGTTTTTCATTGTTGTGGCAAAGAGGGCTTTCGGTTGACCCACACACTTGTATAAAGCAAGATATTCAAAATTAACTTGTGTTTTCTTCGATGAGGTTCCCGCCATGCTATTCCACACGGCAAAAGCGACGAGGCCGCCAGTTATGGTAATTGCTATCAAAATAATAGTGGAAATTAAAGGACTAACTGCGAATCGTTTTTTATTTCGTTTTCTACGCGACATGAACATCTATATTGGTAGAATCTTACCCCTTTAAAAGCTTTGGAGATTTCTTACATGACAGGCGAAAAATCTAACGAGTCCAATTTTGCCCGGGTTTTCTTTTTAGAACCAAGCGTTTTTCGTAGTTACGCTTGTTTCTCATTCTGGGCACAGGTTTTCTTTTTGGAGTAGCCTTGATTTTCGGAGTTTGGGAACGCACTTTCCCCGCTTTTGTGAGAGACCCATGTGTTGGCATTGTGTATCAAATAGATATCTGTGCTCCAGTTTAAAAACTTTGCTATTTCAGGAAAGAAAGGAGCTTTTTTTGTATTTTGCTTTGCCGAACTATCTGGCTTGCTTTAAGCCATTGTGGTAGTGGGGTTTTGAAGCCGCTTGTTGCGTATTGCAAGGCTTGTTCTAAACTGCCAAATTTTGCTGGTTCACTACGCATAGCGTTTCTCACGTTTTCTCTAAT
>Ga0315282_10002117_pt1 | contig 36954 bp, 50 predicted proteins | sample YL17G07_20_MG_FD_203693 | JGI IMG/M metagenome (GOLD analysis project Ga0315282, IMG submission 203693) | Sediment microbial communities from Yellowstone Lake, YNP, Wyoming, USA - YL17G07_20 | ecosystem: Environmental > Aquatic > Freshwater > Lake > Sediment | place: USA: Wyoming | collected... | reverse complement strand
AATTTTTCAGAGATATGATTTCCGGGGGCAAATCTTTCCCTCTTTTTCACGAGATAAGAGATAAGCGAGGGCTTTGCTATTCGGTCGGCGCAAATGTTTATAAGGCAAGCGATGTCGGAAGTTTTAATATTTATATCGGAACAGATCCCAAGAGATACAAGGAGGCAATTTCCGCAACGCTCGAAGTTATTGAAAAATCTAAATCTGATGAAGTTCTTTTAAATAAGGTAAAAAACTTAAAACTTGGAAAGCTTATGTTAAGCTGTGAAAATACTCAAGATGTTATTTATTCAGCCACAAACGATATTCTCTTCTTAGGTAGACCTCGAGGATGGGAAGAAATTAAAAAAGAAATTGAAGAAGTAACTATAGACGACATAGGAAAAGCCGTTGATAAATATTTGAACCCCGATTCGATTTATACAACCATGTTGGCTCCGAAAGATTTTACGGTTGATTAAGCCACTAAAAAGCTAAGGTGTTCTAAAAACGGCCATCATCTTGATGGCCGTTTTTCTTTTTAGGACCTTATTTTACAATCTTTCTTAATTCTCTTTCTAGCTCAAATATATTTTTCTTTCCTTTGTTTTTGAGATAATCTTTCCATCTGGGAAGGATTTTTTGTTCAATTTTTCTAAGATGTTCGTGGCCGATACCGAATTTTTTTTCTTTAAAATATTTACCTTTTTTATTCAATCTGATTCGGAGTTCATTATCAGTCACCAGTTCGATTATTGCATGTGAGTTTTTTGACTTATTTTCCCAAAAAATTGTGTGCATGATTTCGTGGCAGATATAGACCACAGAATAATTTTTCCAATCTTCGGGATGTCCCCAAACAATGGTTTTTTGGTTCAACGTCACCCCATTTCTGAGTTTTGGATGTGTGATGTATACGGATATAGTTTTTTGAGGCAAAGGAATTTTTGTAATTTTTTGCAACTCGTTTAAGGCCGTGTCGCCGACTTTCTTCCATTCTCTTTCAACCCAGTCTTGATATTTTCCCGTTTCCCTGATCAATCTTTTTACCTGGGGAGCTTTAAGCCATTGATTTAAAAGCTTTTGGGCTTTGATGGATAAATTTTTAAGGTTATCTCGTTTAATAAGTGGCCATTCGGAAAACCCAGCCAAAAGATAACATTCTTGCGGGTGCTTATCCCATATTTTCATCGTAAAATTACCCCATCCTTTAAATGGTTCTTCGCGTTGCCCTCGGTTGAAAGCATGTAAGAAAATATATTCTTTATCGATTAAAAATTTTAATTTCATGTCTTTATTTTACAATTTTCGTTTAATTTTGTAAAATAGGGTTATATGAAAAATAATAAATTAGCCAAATATATAATCGAATTGGCAAAGGTTGACCAGGGCGCGAGGAGCTTGAGGTTTGAAAAACCTGAATTGGTTAAAGGGATACCGAATTATCTCGTTTACACGATTGATGGAGTGAATAATCCCAGAATTAAAAAGATAATCAATGATTTTGGTTATCCAACACAAAAATTAATCGGGAAACAGGCAATGGATTCATTTTATATTTTAGTCCAGCATCAGGATTTCGATTTGGAGTTACAAAAAGAATGTTTGAAAAATTGCGATTTTCAACCCAAATACATGGCACATTTGACGGATAGAGTATTGGTAAATAGCGGAAAAAAGCAAATTTACGGAACGCAGTACCATCGGGATAAAAAACTGAATTCGGTGCCATGGCCAATAGAGGACATTAAAAATCTGGAAAAACGTAGAAAATCTACTGGCCTAGAATCGTTTAAAGAAGAGCGGGAAAACATGAAAAAATTGGGTGAAAAGACAAAAAACATGGTATTGAAGAAATAAAATGAGACACAAGACAACAGCTCCAACCACTGTCTCATTTGTCTCATTCCGTGCTAAAATAACAATATAAGACCCCGACCGAGATGCGTCAGGGATAATCCCGGGAAAGAGCCGAATTTACCTTCAAATATTGGGTTCTCAACCGAGGTAGCCAGCCATTAAAAGGAGGCGCAATGCGCAAAGTGGTGCTGAACATTTTTAAAGTAGGAGAAGAATATCGCGCTGTGATACAAATCGGGAATCATGCAGAGCCCAAATCAATGGGAACAATCGTCTATCAGGATGGAAAAGAAATAGGTTCTAAAGACAAAAACGAAATAATCAGGCAGCTGAAAGAAAAAGCAAAAAACTGGGCCCGGAAACAAGTAGACGAAAACGGCCATCCCTTAATCCCCTTTGTTCACAATATCGATATCAACCCCTACGACTAACCCCCACCTTTCTAGGAAAGATGGGGGCTTTTTTATTTTCTAAAACCCCAAAAACAAAAAACAACCCCGAGCAATGTCGAATGGGTTGTTTTGTAATCTATACTTTTAAAATTTAACTCGTCGGTTTAAGATATTTTCTTACTGCAATAAAACTGCTGAATCCACCCAAACCAACTCCAATTATCAGAAGCACCAAAGCAAACTCAGGCAAATTCGATGTAAAATAGGAAAAAACATTGCCAATAGGCAGAAATCCCGAAAGCTTCGGCGAAAGGAAATAAAATACCGGATACAAAACAACCAAAGTGATGATTGTGGCAATAATGCCGTACATCGCGCCTTCAATCAGAAATGGCCCGCGGATAAACCAATTACTCGCTCCGACCAAGCGCATGATGTTGATTTCTTCGCGCGAACTGTAAATCGCCAGCCGTATCGCATTAAAAGTCACCAGAAATACGATTATAGTCAAAAGAAGTGTTACAACCAATCCCCCCGTTTTGACGTCAGTAATGATTTTCCCTAGTTTTTCGATTATTTCCTTGTTCTGGAGATAATTCACCTTGTCGATTAAATCCTTAAAATGAACGCTTTCTAAAAACTGAGTAATACTCGCATACTGGTCGGTCTCGTGCGCCTTGATGTTCAAACTTGCCTCTAATGGATTCATGTCGAGTTCATCCAGACTCTGCAGCAAAACCGGGTTATCTTGATGTTTATCCTTGAAATTAATCAAGGCTTCGTTTTGTGAAACATAGGTGATTGCTTCCACCTCCTGTAAGCTCTCGAGTTTAGATTTGACGTCCAAAATCTGTTCCTCGGGAGTTTCCAGCTTAAAATAAACACTGATATCGATTTTATCCTGCAAATTGATTAAAACTGCGCTCGCAACTACATTTACCATCAACAACACGGTAATTACCAAAAGTGTCAGGGCCATGATGCTGACCGTAGCCGTGGAAAGCCAGCCGTTTCTCCAAAAATTAGTCAAACCCCATTTTAGTATTCTCTTAAAACTAGTAAACATAAAATTTTGATTTTTGATTTTTAAACGATGTATCGGCCATTTTCTTCGTCACGAATCAACCGGCCTTTATCCAAGCTAATTACTCTTTTGCTTAAAACATTGATTATTTCCCTGTCATGCGTTGCCAGAATCACGGTTGTGCCCAATTCGTTGATTCTGCAAAGCAATCTAATTATATCCCAAGTGTGCAATGGGTCAAGGTTTCCAGTGGGTTCATCGGCCATAAGAATATCTGGTTTGTGCACCAGGGCGCGGCCGATTGCCACGCGCTGCCTTTCTCCGCCCGAAAGCTGACGAGGAAAATTTTCGGCCTTATCCACCAATTCCACCAGGCTTAAAATCTGCGGAACATCTTCGGCAATTTCTTCTTCGGAGCGGCCCGCCGCCTCCATGGCAAAGGCAATATTTTCATATGCATTTTTATTCGGAAGCAGCTTGAAATCCTGAAATATCACTCCGATTTTCCTGCGGTAGATGGGTATTTCTTTCTGTTTTAAAATTCCGATGTTTTTTCCATCAACCTGTATCTCCCCCTCGCTAGGCTCCTCTTCTTTCAACAGCATTCTCAAAAGCGTAGTTTTCCCTGCCCCGGATCTGCCCACAATGGAAACGAATTCCTTGGGTTTAATACTAAAAGTCACCTCTTTCAAGGCATAACAATCTCCGGGATAATATTTGGAAACGTTTTTAAAATCAATCATAAATTATTTTAAATACCGGATTTCCGCTTCAATGAACCCGTCCAGGTTACCCTCCAGAACTCCTTCGGCGTCGCTAGTTTCTGTATCTGTTCTGTGGTCTTTAACCATTTTATAGGGGTGAAGCACATAAGAACGGATTTGGCTCCCCCATTCGGCTGACGGTAGCTCTCCTCTGATTTCCGATTTTTCTTTTTTCTTTTCCTGTAGTTTTCTTTGATAAATTTTCGTGTAAAGAAGCTTCATTGCCCGTTCTTTGTTTTGCGCCTGGCTTCTTTCGCTTTGACAGGTAACCGCGATGTTGGTTGATAGATGCGTAATGCGCACCGCGGTGGAACGTTTGTTCACGTTTTGCCCGCCAGGACCCGACGAACGGAAAGTATCGATTTTCAAATCTTCGGGCTTTATCTCAATTTCCTTTTTCGCGTCTTCACCGATTTCCGGCAAAACTTCGACTAAAGCAAATGAGGTATGTCTTAAATTGTCGGCATTAAAAGGCGAAAGGCGAACCAATCTGTGCACTCCATTTTCACCTTTTAAATATCCGTAGGCGTATGGCCCGTCAATTTCCAAAACCGCATTCTTGATTCCCGCTTCTTGCCCGTAGCCGACATCGATTAGCCTGGTTTTGAATTTGTGGTTTTCCGCATAACGGCTGTACATTCTCAAAAGCATATTTGCCCAATCCTGCGCTTCCGTGCCTCCTGCGCCCGAGTATACGGAAAGAACCGCGTTTTTATTGTCGTATTTTCCCGAAAAAAGAACCCTTGTTTCTTCGCTTGAAAATTTTTCCTCCAGGGCTTTTAGTTTTTCTTCCAGCTCTTTTTTCAGTTTTTCGTCATCCCCGCTTATTCTTACCAATTCCCCGAGGTCTTTTATTTCATTTTCCAATTTATCCCAAAAGCCGATTTGTTCTTTAATGCTTGCTAGTTCCTCGCTGATTTTTGCCGCATTCTTGCTGTCTTTCCAAAAATCCACCTTCAGAGTCAATTTTTCCAATTCAGCGATTCTTTTTTTCTTCTGCGGAAAATCAAAGACAGTCCCGAAGAACCGGGATTTTACTTTTTATCTCTTTAATTTTCTCGTTTATTTCCATATACTATTTTTCAAGTTCTTTTAACGCCCTTTCGCATGCTTCAATCTGGAAATCGTCTCCGGAAATCCGCGCTTTCTCTAATTGCTCCTCATACATTTTTTTCAGTATTTCTTTTTTCTCCTGGCTTTCTTCTTGTTCTGTTATCTTGTCATCTGCTTCCTGAGATTTTTCTTCCGTCATTTGCCTTTGAATCTCTTTTTTTGATAAACCGGCTTTTTCGAAAAAATCCCGAGCCGCTCCAGGATTGGTTGCAATAAGCTTACGTCCCATTTCAATCAAACTTTCTTTACTTTTGGGACTCATTGATTTTTCGGTATTCTCCTTTTCGAACATATATTTTATGATACCTTAAATAAAATCGCAAAACAAGAAAAATTGCCGGGCTGTTTGGGCCCGGCGTAGATAGGGATCACCTCCCCTCACGAATAAAGAACCAAAAACAACACCTCCATTTTCGCCTCCTTCCGGAGCCGAGGGCGAGATTTGAACTCGCGACCTAACGCTTACGAAGCGCTTGCTCTACCACTGAGCTACCTCGGCATTAATAGATATTAGCGGGATACCAGAATCGAACTGGCAGCTCTTCCTTGGGAAGGAAGTGTATTACCACTATACTAATCCCGCGACAATTTTATTTTACCCTTTTTATTGCTAATTTTCAATATTTTTGATATGATAATTTTGTCTGGCCCCATCGTCTAGTGGTTAGGACACCAGATTTTCAATCTGATAACGGGAGTTCAATTCTCCCTGGGGCTGCCCAATAAAAAATTAACGACTTGTGGGTCGTTAATTTTTAAAATCTTAAAATATATCAATTTTTCGTTCCGGATTCCTGAATTTCGATTAAATTCTTTCCGTCCATCTTGAAATAATGGGAAACCCCGGCCGGATTGGAAATATTTTCTATTGCCGAAGCGCATTTTCCGGGATTCTTGACAGAACAGGAATAGGTGGCGGTAAAAAATACTTCGCTGCCAGATTGGTTTCTTCCAGTTATATCTTTCTTGGTCAAAGAGCAAATTTTCGATGTGATTGCATCCGAAAGATTACAGAAACCGGACAAACAATCTTTTCCCGACGCGCATGCCGCGCCACTATCCGGAGCTATCTGATAACAAGACTGTAAAATTCCCGAGAAATCCGGATGTAAATCTCGAAAACGGATTACACCGTTTTTGGTTGAGCATGTTCTGGAAAAGTTCGTGTCGCAGCAGGGTTTATTATCCCAGGTTTTATTGTTTATGCATTGCACACACTCCGCCAGGGGTTTTCCGTCATAATTTGCCGAAGTCTTGGCATAATTTTTGAAAATCACGTATTTTAATAAGGCCGAAATACCGATAACGCAAATTACGACCAAAATAACTATCAGCAGTTCCTTTTTCATAAATTTATAAAAATTAGTGATTATTGGTTTTTTCCGCTGCCTCCACAACCTGGCCGATTAAACTAATAATGGTCATCGGCCCGACTCCCCCAGGAACGGGTGTGTACGCGGAACATCTTTTTATCGCTTTTTCCAAATCAACATCTCCTATTCCGCCCCGGTTAAATCCTGCATCAACTACAACCGCGCCTTTCTTAATCCACTCGCCCCTGATAAATTTCGGCTTTCCGAGGGCCGCAACAAGAATATCCGCTCTTTTGATTATTTTTTCCAAATTTTTTGTTTTCGAATGACAAATAGTCGCGGTAGCATTCTCATCCAAAAGCATCATTGCCATTGGTTTTCCCAAGATGCGGCTTCTGCCCACAACTACTGCTTCCCTGCCTTCGATTTCGATATGGTAACGTTTCAATAGGGTTATTATTCCCAAGGGAGTTGCGGCTTTAAAATCGGATAGCGGATTAAGGCCGTCAACATCTTTTTCCGGAATTATTGCCTTGAAACATTTTTCTTCGTCAACTTGTTTTGGCGCCGGATGCTGAAGTAAGGTTCCGCTAATTTCCTTATCCTTATTGCAGTTTTCGATTATTTTGATTGCGTCCTCGGTAGTGGTTTGTTCAACAAGACGGATTAATTTTGTTTTAACCCCGATTCTTTCACAGGCACTCAATTTTATCTTGATATATATTTCCGATGCGGGATTATTCCCGATTAAAATAATTGCCAGAGTCGGAACAATTCCGGTTTTTTCCTTAAGTTTCGCCACTCTTAATTTAAGCAGCTCTTCAATTTTTTTGGCTAATTTTTTTCCGTCCAGAATAATTGGTTTCATGCTTTAAATTTAATCGTATTTCTGATATTATTATAACATGTTAATTCTCGGCATAGAAACATCTTGCGATGATACTGGAATATCCGTTGTGAAAGCTACCCCGACCAAGGTCGGGGTTAAATTTGATATTTTATCCAATGTCGTATCCTCGCAAATAAAAACCCACGCGCCATTCGGCGGAGTGGTACCGAATTTGGCTGCACGCGAACACTTAAAAAATATCGAACCGTGCCTAAAAACCGCATTAAAAGAAGCTAACGAAGAAATGTCGGAAATCGACTTGATTGCCGTTACTTGCGGCCCAGGCCTGATTCCTTCCCTGCTTATCGGGGTTAATTTTGCCAAGGCCCTGGCATATCGCTACAAAAAACCGATTGTCGGCATCAATCATATCGAAGCGCATATCGTTGCCGCTTTAAGCGGGAAAAATTCAAAATTTCCGGCAATTGCCTTGGTGGTATCCGGCGGGCATACACAATTGGTTTTAATAAAAAAAATCAGCAATTACAAAATTATCGGCGAAACCAGAGACGATGCAGCCGGAGAATGTTTCGACAAGGTGGCAAAGCTTTTGAATTTGGGGTATCCCGGCGGGCCGAAAATCTCGGAAGAAGCTAAAAAACTAAAAACTAAAAACTACGGGCTGATTCTGCCCAGACCGATGATTAGCCATAAAAATTACGATTTCAGTTTTTCCGGACTAAAAACTGCTGTATTGTATCTAACGCAAAGTCAAAAATCAAATCTCAAAAATCAAAACTTTATACAAGAACTTTGTTGCGAGACACAGCAAGCGATTATTGATGTTTTAATCGATAAAACTATACGTGCAGCTAAAGAATACCGGGCAAAAACCATTATTCTAGCAGGTGGGGTAGCGGCGAATAAAGAACTAAGAGAACAATTGGCTGCTGCGATAAAAAAAATTCCCCATTCCCTGTTTCTCGTTCCCGATTTTAAATTATGTACCGACAACGGCGCAATGATTACCATTGCCGGATATTTTAACGAAAAAAAGATAAAACCCTCAAATTGGAAAACCATCGTCGCCGACGCTAATTTACGAATCGGTTAAAAAATGAGATAATAAAAGCATGAAGATTCCTAAAGCCTATGAACCAAAACAGGTTGAAGGAGAGATTTATAACCTTTGGGAAAAAGGTGGTTTTTTTAAACCTAAAACCCCGAAAAACAAAAAAGACAAACCGTTCGTAGTCGCGATTCCTCCTCCGAATATCACCGGTTCCCTGCATATGGGACACGCCCTGAATAACACGATTCAGGACGTGATAACTCGTTACCACAGAATGAACCAGGAATCCGTGCTTTGGATTCCGGGAACCGACCACGCGGGAATATCCGCGCAGAATAAAGTTGAAAAAGAACTGAAAAAAGAGGGCCTGACCCGTTATGATTTGGGAAGGGAAAAATTCGTCGAAAGAGTATGGCAATGGAGAGAAAAATACGGAAACCTTATTCTGGAACAATTAAAAAAACTGGGGTGTTCCTGTGATTGGTCAAGAACAAGATTTACCCTGGATAAAGAATACGTAAAAGCGGTGGAAACCGCATTCCTGCATTATTATAAAAAGGGCTGGATTTACCAGGGGCCGAGAATTATCAACTGGTGCCCGAGGTGCTCGACCGCGATTTCCGATATCGAAATAAGATATGTTCCGCATAAAACTAAACTTTGGTATATCAAGTATCCGCTTAAGAATAAAGAATATATCGTGGCGGCGACAACCAGACCGGAAACAATGCTCGGCGACACCGCAGTAGCGGTTAATCCCAAAGATGCACGCTACAAGAATTTAATCGGTAAAACCGTAATTCTCCCCTTGATGAACCGTGAAATTCCAATTATCAGCGACAGATTAATCGATGCCGAATTCGGCACCGGGGCGGTTAAAATCACGCCTGCCCACGATGCAGTGGACAATAAAATCGGAAAAACCAACAAACTTGCAACCATAAACGTAATCGGCGAGAACGGAAAAATCACCAAAGACGGCGGAAAATACGCAGGGCTGAAAATTATCGAAGCCAGAAATAAAATTGTCGAAGACTTGAAAGCGCAGAATCTTCTGGAAAAAGAAGAAGATTACGAACATTCTTTGGCGATTTGCGATAGATGCGAAACTCCGATTGAGCCTTTGATTTCCAAGCAGTGGTTTCTGAAAATGGACAAACTCGCAAGGCCCGCAATTGAAGTCGTTAAAAACGATAAAATCAAATTCACGCCCAAGCGCTACAAAAAAATTTATCTCGACTGGATGAACAGAATTGACGATTGGTGTATTTCCCGACAATTGTGGTGGGGGCACAAAATCCCCCTGGAGGGAGAAACCGATGTATTGGATACTTGGTTCTCTTCGGCACTGTGGCCTTTCGCCACCCTGGGCTGGCCAGAAGAAACCAAGGATTTGAAAACTTTTTACCCCACAACCCTTTTGGCCACCGCTCAAGACATAATTTATTTATGGGTAGCAAGAATGATTTTCTCCAGCCTGGAATTCATGAAAAAAATTCCCTTTAAAGATGTATACATCCACGCAACAGTATTAAATATCGAAGGAAAAAGAATGAGTAAATCCCTGGGCACGGGCATTGATCCTTTGGAGCTTATTGAAAAATACGGAGCTGACGCAACCAGGTTCGGATTACTGTATATCACTAGTCGGGAACAGCAGGCAATAAAATTTTCCGAGGATTCCGCAAAAGCAAGCAGAAATTTCTGCAATAAAATCTGGAATCTCAACAGATTCATCCAACTTTTTTCGAATAAGCCGCAACACAAGTCGTTAAAGGACAAAAAACTGACCCTCGCCGATAAATGGATTCTTTCCCGAACAAATTCTTTAATCGCATCAATCACCAAAAAAATCGAAAACTACCAACTAGGTGAGGCTGCGCGCGAACTTTACGACTTTGTCTGGCACGAATACGCCGACTGGTATATTGAAATCACCAAGGAACAGAAAAAGAATCTCAATATTTACGTTTTCGAAAATATTCTGAAATTGTCGCATCCTTTCATTCCTTTCATTACCGAAAAAATATGGCAGATGAATTACGGAAAGAAAAATGCCCTGATAATTTCACAATGGCCCGAATGCGACAAATCGTTAATCAATAAAAAAACGGAATCGGAATTCGAAAAAACAAAACTAAAAACCGTCGCGGAAAGAAAAACCAAGAAATAATTTATGCAATTTATCGCCTCTATTCTTTTAGCGCCGCTTCCCAGCATTATCTGGCTGTCTTACTATCTAAGAAAAGACAAACACCCCGAACCCAATAGACTGATTATCAAAATCTTTATCTTCGGAATTTTAATGGTTCCCGCTGCGGGCGTGCTAGAGCAATTGTTTTATCTCGGTACGGGGAAAGTTCCTTTTCTCGACAAATTATGGATTATTGTTTTCGTGTTCGCGCTCATCGAAGAGGTACTTAAATATCTGGTCGTAAAATTCAAAATTCTGAAAAATCCCGATTTTGACGAACCCGTGGATGCGATGATTTATATGGTCATCGCTGCCCTAGGATTTGCAGCAGCGGAAAATATCTGGCTTCTGAGCCAAATTCATTCTCCTGGCGCGCCATTTTCCGCAACCCTGGAGTTTCTGACCACCAGATTTCTGGGTGCGACTTTCCTGCATACACTGTCCAGCGGAATAATCGGATATTTCCTGGCCGCATCTTTATTGGTAAAATCGAAAATCAGAAAAATACTTGTTTTCGGCGGGATTTTGGCGGGGACTATATTGCATTCAATTTTCAACTACATTATAATATTAAATAGTCAGGGAATACTCACGGAAATGGAAAGAAATATATACCTCGTGGTAACGCTTTCCTTTTCCGCTGTTCTTGTTTCTCTGTTGTTTAAAAAAGTAAACAAATATCGTTCAATTTGTAAAATTTAAGATTAACACATAAATATGAGTCCATCATTTTTCGATAAAATAGCCGGTGTTTCCAATGAAGACGAAACCGATGAAATTCCTCGAAAGGTCGAGAAGAAAACCAAAAAACGTGAAGAAAACAATAAAAAAGAATCTTTGAATATGCCAAAAATAAAAAAAGCGCAAGACCAAACAGAGGATATTGAACTCGCACAGCAGCCGGAGCCGGTCAAAGAAAAAAGCTGGCTGGAAGAAGCCGACACCGAAGAGGGTCAGCTGACTATTGATGTTTATCAAACTGACCAGGATATAATAATAAAATCAACAATCGCCGGAGTGAAACCGGAAGATATCGATATCAGTATCAATAACGACATGGTAACAATCCGCGGAAAAAGAATGAAAGACGAACAAATAAGCACCGAAAATTACTATTATCAGGAACTCTATTGGGGCACCTTTTCCCGTTCGATAATTCTCCCCGTGGAGGTCGATCCCGATAAAACCAAGGCAACAATCAAAAACGGAATTCTAACAGTAAAACTTCCTAAGTCTGAAAAAACAAAAGTAAAGAAAATAAACGTAATCAAGAATGACGAATAAAAATATCCCGCTTTAAGCGGGATATTTAATAAATCAATTCCCGCTGGATTACAGCGGGATATTTTTGTATATTTCCGAAGTTTCTTCGGCGGTCTTTTGCCAGCTGTATTTTTTAACTCTTTCGAATCCCCTTTTAATCAATGTATTTCTGAGATTTTCGTCAAAAAGAACCTTGCTTATTTTTTCTGCTATATCGTCTATGTCTGAAGGATTGAAATAAAGAACCCCATCACCAAGAATTTCCGGCAAACAGCTGGCGTTAGAGGATGTTGTCACCACTCCTCTTGCCATTGCCTCAAGCGGAGACAAGCCAAATCCCTCATATAATGACGGAAAAACATACAAAGTTGCATTTTTATACAAATCATCCAGTTTATCGTCGTCTACGAATCCGGTAAAAATAACTTCTTTAGTAGAATCAGCATTATCGCCGCCCACAATCACCAATTGGTAATCGGAATTATTTTGCCGGATTAATTTCTTAAAAGCCGAAATCATCCTCTCTGTGTTTTTATGAGGATAAATATTGCCCACATAAAGCAGATACGGTTTAGTTGATTCCTTCATAAACGACTTTTATTTTTGAGGGGTTAATTCTGTAAAATTTCAAAATATCATTTTTGGTATATTCTGAATTGGCAATAACGGTTTCGGCTTTTTTTACGGCGCGGGAAAAACTCAGATTGTAAAAAATTTTTTTCAGGATGCTTTTAAACGACGGAAAAAACTTCCAAGTCAGGTCATGCACGGTAAATATTGTTTTTGCCCTGCTTGTATGCAAAATCGGAAACGGCAAACAGGTAAAATGCATAATGTCTAAATTTTCCTGGTTTATTTTTTTGTCTATTTTAAACGGCCACAAAGAATTATGCCTAATCAATATCTTTTTGAAATTTGCGACATGGGGCGTATAAGCGTGATCTCTTTTTTGGTTCAGAAAAATAAAATACAGATTTTTTTTGTCTATTTTTTCCAGGTTCAGAACCAGATTTTCGACATATCTGCCGAATCCTTTATCCTGACAGCCGAAAAATCTCGCATCAATGCCTATTTTTCTGATTTTTTCCATAAGTTTTGAACAATTCCAAAAATCCTTCGGCGGTTTTTTCCCAATCGAAAAATTTGACCCTTTCCAGTCCTTTTTCGATCAAAAATTCCCTTAATTGGTCATTTTCCAGAATTTCCCCGATTGCGGATGCGATTTCGTCGATATTTTGCGGGTCGAAAATTATCGCCCCGTTTCCGACCACTTCGGGCAGAGACGAATTATTGGAAACAGCCGTAGGTATACCGCAGGCCATCGCTTCAAGCGGCGGGAAGCCGAATCCCTCGAAAAAACTCGGATAAACGAAAACATTCGCCAGATTGTAGAGATACGGCCTGTCCTCTTCCGCGATAAAACCGGTAAAAATAATATCTTTTTTAAATAATGATTTTTCAATTTTCTCAAATACTTCTTCGTAAAGCCAGCCCTTATTTCCCGCAATTACCAGCTTCAATCCGCCAAAGTCAAAAAAATCTTTGTTTTCTTTTCTGACCACTCCTTCAAATCCTTCCCACTGCACATCCAGAGGAACTGTCCTCTTGCGGCTTTTCAATTTTTCGAAAGCCTTAATTAATCCCAATATATTTTTTCTCGGTTCGATAGTACCGAAATAAAGAATAAATTTCTCCGGCAAATTATATTTCTCCTTCACCTGTAAAAGTGTAGGGTTATCTTTTTCGATTTGTCTGAATTCTTTGCCCACCGCAGGATGAATAACCTTGACTTTATCCGGCTCGATATTATAGAGATTGATTAAATCGTTTCTGGTTGAATGGGACACGGCAACGATAAGTTCCGCTTTTTGCGCCTGGTTTTTGGGATAAATAAATCTGTGCCACAGTAGTTTCGGCAAGGAAAAAAATTCGGGGAAACGAACAAAAGACAGGTCGTGAAAAACCACAATTGTCTTGGTCTTTTTGTCGACCGGAGTAAGTAAAAAATGTGGACTTAAAAAAATATCGACACCGCCAACAAGCTTGTCGATTTTTGGAAATTTCAAAAACCGCAGGAACAAGTCCAAAATTCGGTTCGGGATTCTCAGTGTTTTCACCTTTACGTTGGACAGTTTCAGCCAGGAATAATTCAAATTCGGTTTTCTGAATCCGTTGCAGAATAATTTATATTTAATGGACTTGTCTTTGGGTAAAAGATGCGACAGCAGATTAACCGTATAGTTTTCCACTCCGGTTTTTGTTCCTTTCGCCAAAATTCTAATGTCTATTCCTATGTTCATAATAACTTTTTTCCGCGAATTCTTTGATTTTTTTCTTAAAAATGTTCTTGTCGAACTTCATGGCATGGTTTTTTATTTTGCGTGATTTGAATTTTCCAGAATCGAATTTTTTAACCGCATCAACCAAGGAACCGGCGGTTTGTTCGTCGAAAAACAACCCAGTTTCGTTTTCCTTCACGCTTTCGAGCGCCCCGCCGCCCCGATAAGCAATTACCGGCCTGCCGCAAGCCATGGCTTCAAGCGCGACGATTCCGAAATCCTCTTCCTGAGGAAAAATCAGAGCCTGGCATTCCTGATAGTGTTTTTTCAATGTTTCGCTGTCGACGTTACCCAAAAATTCAATATTCCAATTCGCCATTTTTTTCAATTTTCCGCTTTCCGGCCCAGTGCCGATAATTTTCAAGGGTAATTCCAGTCTGTTGAACGCCTCAATGGCAATATCGAATCGTTTATAGACTAGTAGTCTACCAACCATCAAAAAATAACTTTCCGATTTCGTACCAGGAAAAAACTTTTTCGTATCCACGGGAGGATAAATAATTGTTGCGTCACGTTTGTAATATTTTTTTACTCTTTTTGCGACAAAGTTCGAATTACAAATGAATTTATCCACGCGATAAGCCGCTTCCCTATCCCATAGGCGTAGATAATTCATGAAAATCGGCACGAAAATCTTGGCCCAGAACGGCATATTGAATTCCCTGACATATTTATGGCTATCGTCCCAGGCATAACGAATCGGCGTGTGACAATAACAGATATGAATGGTTTCCGGTCTGGTAATTACTCCCTTGGTAAAAGCGGCGGAGTCGGAAATAACCATATCAAAATCAGACAAATCCAATTTTTCTACGGCCAGTGGCATAAGTGGAGGAAAAAACCTGTGGTAACGGTTGATTAGGGGGATTTTCTGTAAAAACGAAGCCCGGACTTCTTTTCCGGGTAAAATATTATCAATTATCTTGGAGTCGTAAATCAAAGTGTAAATCGGGGCATCGGGAAAAATCTCCGACAGAGCTTCCAACACTTTTTCCGCTCCTCCATATTGATTAAGATAGTCGTGGACTAATGCTACTTTCATAAAATTAACATGCGGACCTGTCTTTAAAAATCACGATTAATGTTTTAAGTAGTATATAAATATCTTTTGATAATGACCAGTTTTCGATGTAATAGGTATCCAATTTTACCTCTTCTTCGAACGGCAAGTCTGAACTTCCGCTGATTTGGGCCATCCCGGTTATTCCCGGTTTAATCAACAAAACTTTTTTATGGTGTTTTTCGTATTGAGCTATTTCATCGGGTTGGTGCGGTCGGGGCCCAACTAGGCTTATTTCTCCTCTTAAAACATTGATTAATTGGGGAAATTCATCGATACGGTACTTTCTTAACAGCCGTCCAAGCTTGGTTATTCTTGGATCGTTTTTCATCTTAAACAGAGGACCATCGTTTCTTTCGTTGTATTGCAGTAAATCACCCTTCATTTCCTCGGCATTTTTTACCATGGAACGGAACTTATAAAGATCGAATTCTTCGCGCTGGCTGATTCTTTTCAGTCTTACAAGAACCGGCCCAGCGGAATCAAGTTTTATCAATAAGGAAAAAAACAAAAAGAATGGCGAAAGAATTATCAAACCGAACAGAGAACCAATAAAATCCACGCTGCGTTTGATTATCTTTCCCCAACCGTCGAGCGGGGTCTTTTTTATTTCGATAAGCGGTATTCCGTCGAAAGTATTCATTTCCACATTGGTGGTCAGTGACTGGAAAAGATTGGGAACAAATTTAAAGCCGATACGCTGTTCGTCGCAAAATTCCAAAATTTCCACAATCTCGTCTCTTTCGTAACGATAACTGGCAACCACAACTTCATCGACCTGAATATTACTGTTAAGAATAAAATTTTTGATTTCGTTGATTTTTAATTCCGAAAAATGTTTCAGAATTCTGTAACCCAAATCGGGATTCTCCTTGATTTCCTTAATGATTTTTTTGGTAATTCTATCTTCACCGATTACCACGATATGATGCACGCCGACATCATATTTCCCCACCATATAACGCTGAAGTTTTTTGACGAAAAATCTTCCCAAGGTAATAAAGATTATCGCCAATACCCACCCCGCCAGAACGATAAAACGCGAATCGAAAAGTCCCGGACCGAAGAAAATATAAAGTATCACCACAAGCACCGTTGCCGAAATGGCGACGACAATCTGAAAAAATTCCTTGAATAATTTTTTTTGCGCGGTAATTTTATAAAGTCCAGAAACGGCAAAAATCAGAATACCGATAATGGAAACTCCCACAAGCAGTATCAAATATCTTTCCAAGGGAAGGTTTGTGGTAAACAAAACCGGCCGCCATTTGGCGACCAGCGGACTGACACGCAAAAAATAAGCTGCAATTCCCGCAGCCAGAAACATCAAAAAATCAACCGGAACCAATAACGCGCCGAATATCAGTTCGGATCTTTTCATGTCTTAATTGTAGCGCTCTTTCGGGATAAAAATCAACCAGAAATTATGTTTTACCAATCAAAAAACTCCTAAATATTTAGGAGTTTTTTGATGTCGGGCAAGCCGTAAGCCGAATTCTGTCTCTGGCTTTCGCCAAAGGATGATCATTTGTCTTGGTCCGATATTACTATCGGACTCGAGCGAGTTACCTTTGCACTAACAGAAAATCATTAACATTCTCCATTAGATTTACTCTTGCACCCACCTAGAAATTTAGCCGTTTCACCCTCCAATTCGTATTGGAGAATCGTCACTGTTCGCATTCCTATCCTTACGGACGGCGGGCGTTACCCGCTAGGCTGTTTCTCCCGTATATTGCGGAAGAGAGTGTTCGGACTTTCCTATCCGATTATGCATCGGATTAATCATCTCACTTACCCGACCATACTATAATAAAGAACAAGCAAGAAAAAGTCAAGTCCTATATTCCCGGCAAGCCCTCTACTGTTCTTTTCGAATCCAGCGCCCTATTCACGAGCCTGTCTGCTTCCCAATTTTTTTCGCGCGGAATATGGACAAATTTTACCTCTCCAAAATCAATTTTCAAATTCCAGGTTTTTAAAAACAATTGTTCGATTTTTCTGTCCAAAATTTTATATTTGCCGTTCATTTGCTTAATCACGAACTCGCTGTCGGTTCTGATTTCAAGTTCCATTGTTTTCGCTTTTTTGCCTCCGAAAAGAAGTTTGGCTTTTTGCAGAGCAAAAATCAACGATTCGTATTCGGCTTCGTTATTAGTGGCTCTGCCAATTTTTTCATTATATTCTTTAATTACTTTTCCCTTCTCTTCGGTTAAAATCACCCCGATTGCCGCAGGCCCAGGATTTCCCCTCGAACCACCATCGCAATAAATTATGGTTTTCATATTTACGTTTTTTTCAAATCGATTATTTTCAACTGTAATTCTTTTGTTCCGTTCCATTCGTTGGCAATCAATTCACAGACAACGTCTATTTTGTCTCCTATACTTATTTTATCACAAAAATCAGCTAATCCAAAGCCAATTGCTTTGAATCTTTTGGTGTTTTTTTCTAGAGAAAGTTTTAAATGGCAGCCGTTGTTTCCTACGCTTTTTATTTCGGAAATTTTGACTCCTTTCAATAGAAACAGTGGTGCGGGATTTCCTTCTCCGAATGGCGCAAAATTATTTATTTCCTGAAAAGTTCTCCAGTCTAATTCGGTTACCTCGGCTTCGGCATCAATATTTAAATAAGGAACCAGTTCTTCTTTTTTTAACTCTTTTTCACTCGCTTTTTTCAATAATTCCCCGAATTTTTTCAAATCTTTGTTTTGCAACCTGAATCCGGCTGCCCCATAGTGTCCTCCGTATTCCGTCAATAATTTTTTACAATGATTGAGTGCCTCAATAACATCAAAACCAGGAATGCCTCTTACCGAGCCGATACTGGAATCTTTCAGTTTTTGGTAAATGAAACAAGGTTTCCAAAACTCATCCGTCAGCTTCTGCGCCACCAATCCGATAATCCCCGCTATCCAGGCTTCATCTCCCTCAAAGATTATCTTTTCTTTCGGGGAACGTTTTGATATTTTTTGTCTCGCCTCTTTGAGGATTTTTTCCGTTACCCTTTGTCTTTGTTGGTTTTTCTCTTCCAAAAGATGTGATATTTCCGCTGCCTCTTCTTCGGTAATGGCGGTTAAAAGCCTGTATGCTGTGGTGCCGTGGTCGATTCTGCTTGCGGCATTCAGACGCGGACCCAATACCCAGCCCAGAGTATAGGTATTCAGGTTTGTATCGAATGTTTGAGGATTAAAAATCGGCTTGACTCTCGCTGTTTTCATCAGTTCTTTCAGACCGATTCTTTTTGTTTGTGAAAGCACAATTAAACCGTATTTCACCAGAGTTCTGTTTTCCCCCAAAAGCAGCATCGAGTCCGTAACCGTGGCAATGGCTACTAAATCCAAAAGCCATTTTTCTTTGGAGACCGAAACCTTTTCGGTTTTAAAAAATGCCTGCACCAACTTAAAGGCCACACCTGTAGCCGCAAGTTCTTTGAACGGATATTTATCATTCTTTTGTTTGGGGTCGATAATTGCAAAAGCAGGAGGAAGTTTCTTGGGAATTTCATGGTGGTCGACAATAAGCACATCCACGCCCAATTTATTGGCCAATTTCACCTCTTCAAAATCCGTAACTCCGCAATCCACGGTAATAATCAAAGTAATCCCCTTTTTAGCTATTTCTTCAATGGCTTTGAAATTTAATCCGTAGCCCTCCTTGTTTCTGTCGGGGATATAAATTTCCTGATGAACTTCAATAGATTTCAAAATTTCTCCGATTAAAACCGCGCCGCAAATCCCATCAGCGTCATAATCACCGAAAATCGCGACTTTCTCTTTATTTTTTGCCGCTTTCTGGATTCTCTGTACCGTCCTTTTCATGTCTTTCAACAGAAATGGGTCATGCAAATCTTCATCGTAATCCGGGCTGAAAAACTCATCAATGGCTTTCTGGGTCCGTAAATTCCTATCCCAAAGTAGTTGTAATGAAAGTTTTGTGTGTTCCGGAAATTTATCCAGAAATTCTTTCGGTGCTTTTTTATTTACTCTCCAAATTTTTTGCATCGTTTTAACGCTTCTATCCCCGGCAGGGTTTCGTTCGCCAGATAATCCAGCATTGCGCCACCACCCGTGGAAAGATGATTGAATACATTTTCATTTTTTATTTCTCGAATAAAGGCAATGGTATCTCCTCCGCCGACAACCGAATACGCCCTGCTTTCACCTATGGCTTTTACGGTTTCAAGTGATCCTTTATCAAAGGGTTTTTGACCGGTTAATCCCAATGGCCCGTTCCAAACAATTGTTTTTGCCCCCTTAATCAGACTTGCGAACAAATCCATGGTTTTTAACCCGATATCCAGCGCTTTTTCTCCTTTTGAAAGATTACCGACATCCGCATACCTTGCCCCTTCCTTATTCCAGATCCCCAAATCCACGGGCAAAAACAGTTTCGGATTTTTCAAATCGATTTTTTTCACATCCTCGAATGATTCCTTATCGATTATTGAATCCGCCATACTGAATCCTTGTTTGGCGAAAATGGTGTTTGCCAATGCACCGCCGATCAAAACCCTGTCGGCAAGTTTAAGGAATTTATTGATAACTTTTATTTTTGTGGAGATCTTCGCTCCGCCTATAATCGCTATTAATGGTCTTTTGGGGTTGAATAAAATTTTATTCAGTTCTTCTATTTCTTTATTCAGACAGAATCCCGCAATCGAAGGCAGATATTTCGGAATGCCGACAATCGAAGCGTGTTCCCGATGAGAAACCGCAAATGCTTCGTTTACGAAAAAATCCCCCAATTTCGACAATTCCTGCGCAAGTTCCGGGGAATTTTTTTCTTCACGGGGGTCAAATCTCAGATTTTCAAACATCAAAATGCTGCCCGGCTTCATAGATAAAGACATTTTCTCCGCTTTTGGCGAAACTTTTTCCAGAAAAGCGATTTCCTTATCCAGAAAACTTTCCAATTTCTTGACCACGGGTTTTAAGGAATATTTTTTGATTTTCTTTCCGCCCGGACGACCGAGATGAGAGATTAAAATAATTCTACAATCATCTCCGATGAGGTATTTAATTGTGGGCAAACTTTCTTTGATTCTGAAATCATCTTCGATGTTTCCGTCTTTATCCAACGGCACATCAAAATCAACGCGCACCAACGCGCGTTTATTTTTCAACTCAACACCTTTTAAGGTTTCGATGTTAAACATTTTTTACTATTTTTGCGAATTCCTCGACATCCAGACTCGCACCGCCAACCAGTAATCCGTCGAAGCCGACTTTTATATAATCCGCGGAAATTTTGCTGCTTACACTCCCTCCGTATAAAACATTGTTGTTTATTTTTTCCTTCATTAATCCGAGCACTTCTTTTGCTTTTTGCGGCTCGCAGAAATTCCCCGTACCGATTGCCCAAACCGGCTCGTAGGCAATAACGATTTTTTCGATGTCCGTATCAATAATCTCGTTCAAATCTTCCTTAAGTTGTCTGTCAACAACCAATTTCGCGTCTTCGCCTTCTTTTTCGCCGATGCACAAAATTGGGATTAACCCGAATTTCAAGGCAGCTTTCAGTTTTTTATTGATCATTTCATCGGTTTCCTGAAAATGGATTCTTCTTTCCGAATGGCCGATAATCACACACTTAACACCCAGGCTTTTCAGCATTTTTGGCGATATTTCGCCCGTGTAGGCGCCTTTCTCCTCCCAGTGGCAATTCTGTGCACCCAATGTAAATTTTGCGCCCGAAGGCCTGATTTTAGCATACAGATAACAAAATGGCGGACAAATTATTGCATCCAGATTTTTTACTGCAGCGAAAAGCTTTTTGGCTTCGGCCAAATCTGAAGGATTCATTTTCCAATTGGCGATGATGATTTTTTTCATGATCTTTTATGACTAAATTTTTTATAGATAAAATAAATAATTCCCACAACCAATAAAACTCCTACTGCCCAATCAAACTTTCTGAAATAAATTTCTATATTCTGCCAGTTTCTGCCCAGTAAAACGCCGATATAAGCGAGAAGCCCGGACCAAATCAACGAGCCGGAAAAAGTATAAAAACAGAATTTCCAAAACGGCATTTTGGCGATTCCCGCGGGTAAAGAAATAAAGGTTCTGATAATGGGCAGAAGCCGGCCGAAAAAAATACTCAGACTACCGTGCTTTGCGAAAAATTTCTCGGATTTATCCAATTCTTTCTTCCTTAAAAGAATATATTTTCCGTATCTCACTATAAACTTTCTTCCGCCGTAGACACCGACGACATAGGCAATAATCGAACCGAATAAATTACCGCACGCTCCAAAAACAACTAAAGGCAAAAAAGCAAATTTCCCCGAAGCCACCAGAAATCCCGAAAAAGGCATAATTATTTCCGAGGGAATAGGAATACATGCGCTCTCGAGTGCCATCAACAGCGAAACCCCCAGATAGCCGGAGCCAGAAATAATCTTTGTTATCAAAGATGCAATTTGGGACAAAATACTTGCCATTATTTTACTTTCTGCTTCCTTAAAAATTCAGCGACTTCCTCGGGTTTGACGGAAATTACTTCGACTCCTGTTCCCAATTCGATTCCAGCCCAAGTATTGGTTTTGGGTAAAATTTCCAAATGCCAGTGATAAAAACCATAATCTTTTCCGTCGCAAGGAGCGGTATGGATGAAAAAATTATAAGCAGGATCTTTCAATCCTTTATAAAGCCGGTGTAGTGCCTGATGTAATGCTTCGGCGAGATATTTCCGTTCCGTGGGGGTAATTTTTTCGAAATTCGATTCATGTCTGCGCGGATAAATTCTTATTTCGAAATTCACCCGCGGCACAAACGGTGCAAAAACGATAAAATGCTCGTTTTGAAAAATACATCTTCTTTCTTCTTTTTCCCATTCAATCATCCGGCAATGAACGCACTTTTTGTGCTTCTCATGATATTCTTTCGCTCCAGCCAGACTCCTTTTCAATTCCGCGGGAATTATGGGCAAGGCAATCAACTGGGAATGGGGGTGAAAAATCGTCGAACCCGCCTCGATGCCGTGATTATGAAAAATAAAAACATAATTTATCGAAGAATGCTCCATTAAAGACAAATACCTCTCCTGAAAAGCATGGACAACTTCTTCTATTGAATCAAGGGACATCAAGGCAAGATGTTTATAATGATCGCGGGTAATGATTATTTCGTGGAATCCCGCACCGTCCATTAGTGTATAGGGTCCTTCTTTGTATTTTTCCGAATAGTCTCCTGGCCCGAGCGCAGGGAATTTATTTTTTATCACCTGTACGGTCCAATCCCTGACCAGCTTTTTGCTGTTTCCGATTCTTTTCTTTTTGCCCTCGCGATAATAAATTAAAAGAGGCTCCCCGTGTCCGGTTGCCTGAGGATCCTCAAATGGACAATCTTTAATTGACTGGTCGAATTTTTGCCTGCCGCATTTGGCAAATAAGTGTGGCCTTTTCGCTCTGCCGCTTGCCACAACCATCCAATCTCCGCTTACCAAATCCTGGCGCAATTCAGAAACATTTTGAAATCCGCTTCTTAATTGTTTCTTTTTGAAATCAGATATTTTCATTTTTTGATTTTAATCCGTATTTATCGGTTATGAAGTTCATTTTGATTTTAATCAATTCTACAAAAGTTTTAATGTAAGATCCTAATCCCACCTTGCTTTCTCCTGGATTGTGCCAATCCACACCGACTTCCTTGATTTTAAAGCCCATTTTTTTCGCCAAGGCCAAAATTTCGATATCGAATCCGAAACGCATAATCATCTGTTTAGAAAAAACACTTTCAGCGGCTTTGGCGGAAAAACATTTAAATCCCCTTTGCGAATCGTGAATTTCCCAAATACCCGCTACGATTCTGATGATATATTTGGAAGCTCTGCCTAAAAATCTGCGATACCAGGCTGCGTTTTCCTCGATTTTCGCACCCTCCACTTCAATCGAACCGATAACCACGTCGTATCCCTCTTTGAAATGCGGCCAAAATTTTTCCATATGTTCAATAGTTGTGGAATTGTCCGCATCCGTAAACAATCTGTATTCTCCTTTTGCTTGCAGCATTCCCTGTTTTACTACATATCCCTTTCCGTGATTTTCTTTGTTATCGATAATTTCGAGATTTCTGACCAGTTTTTTAAGATTTTCCGCTACTTTGGTAGTATTATCCTTTGAACCGTCGCTGACCACTAAAATCTCGTAAAGATATTTCTGCTTGCAAAGATATTTGTCGATATCCAAAAGCGTAGTGGAAATTCTTTTTTCCTCATTATATGCCGGTATCACCACCGATAAACGAATTTTATTTTCCATAATTAAATTATATCACAACTTGATTAAACAAAAAATCCCGCTTTGCGGGATTTTTTAGGTCTTGGTTAATATTTTCGGTCCCTTTTTGGTAATTGCTACGGTGTGTTCGAAATGCGCGGATAAACTGTTATCAATAGTTTTATAGGCAAACCCGTCTTTAGATCTCTCGATTCTCCAGTCACCCATCGATACCATGGGTTCAATTGCCAGAACCATTCCCTCTTTCAGTTCGACTCCTTCTCCTTTTTCTCCGAAATTGGGTATTTCCGGGGCTTCGTGCACTTTTTTACCAACGCCGTGTCCGATAAGCTCCCGAACAACATTAAACCCGTTTTTTTCTACATATGACTGGATTGCAAAACCGATATCTCCCAAATGATTTCCGACCTTGGCTTGCTTGATTGCCAAGTCCAGAGATTTTTTCGTCACCTTCATCAGTTTCCTAACTTTTTTATCCGCTTTTCCCAAAATCACGGTAATTGCCATATCGGAAAAATAATCCTTGTATTTCAGCCCCAAATCCAGGGTCAAAATATCTCCGGGTTTCAACTTTCTTTTGCTTGGCACCCCGTGAACAATATCCTCGTTTATGGAAACACAAAGCGTTGCTGGATAATTATTAAATCCCCTAAAAGACGGTTCTGCGTTGTATTTAAAAATAAGGTCTGTTGCAACCTTATCCAAATCTTCTGTAGCGACTCCCATTTTGGCGCACTGGGAAACTTTTTTTATCACTTTCGCCAAAATCTTTCCGCCTTCCCGTATTATTTTGATTTCCTTCTCCGAATAGATATTTATCATTTATGCTTTTTAATGGTTTTTAAAATATCTTTGAAAACTTTTTCAATCGGCTGCTCGCCGTTGATTTTTATCAATCGATTCTGTTGCTTATAATAATTTATTGACTTCGTTGTTTGATTTTTGTATTCTTCCAATCTTTTTTTAATCGCTTCTATCCTATCATCTATTCTGGTTATCAATTCTCCTCCGCACTCATCACATTTTTTTAGTTTTTTAAATTCACCAACCCAAGGAATAAGCCTTTTGCATTTTTTGCATTGCTTTCTTTTCGTTAAACGATTAAACGATTCTTTGGCTGAAATTTTTAAAAGAATAACCTTCACATCTTTCAATTCGTACCAACTTAAGGCCTCATCCACAAGAATTGCTTCATAAATTATTCTAGTCCATCCATCAAAAACAAACCCGTTATTAACCTTACTTTTTCTTTTAAAGTTTTCCAGTTCATCTCCAAAAACCTTGATAATAACGAAACTTGGCGCCAATTGCCCTCTTTCCATTACTGCTGATAATTTTTTTCCAGTAAAATCATTAACCTTATTACGCTTACGAAGAGCATCTCCCGAACCAATGTATTGCAGTTTAAATTTTTCCGCAAGCAATTTTGCCTGGGTTCCCTTACCGCAACCCGGGGGTCCGATTAAAATAAAATTCAATGATTTTTTAGAATCCTTCATAATCGCGCATTACAAGTTGTGATTCAACTTGCTTCATTGTTTCCAAAACCACGGAAACAACGATTAAGACTGCGGTGCCGCCGATAGCCAGATTGGCAATTCCTGTTGCCTGGGTAATCACCGTCGGCAAAACCGCGATAACTCCCAAAAATAATGCTCCGACCAGAGTAATTCTGTTTAAAATGTGGCTGAAAAGAGTGGCGGTATTTTCGCCTGGCCTGATTCCCGGAACAAATCCGCCCTGTTTTTGGATGTTTTCCGCAATTGCCTTCGGGTCGAAAGTGACCGCAGTATAGAAAAACGTAAACACGACCACAAGCACAAAATAAACAATGGCGTAAAAAAGCTGATTCTGAAAAATGTTGCCGATGAATGTCGCGACATTGGCAACGGTTTGATTGGAAACATTGACTAAAAATTTGGCGATCATCCCCGGAAAAAGCATAATCGAAAGCGCGAAAATAATCGGAATAACGCCCGCCTGGTTCACTCTCAACGGCAAATGCGTGGAAAATCCGCCGAACATTTTTCTGCCCCTCACTCTCTTTGCATAAGCAATGGGAATATTCCTTTGTCCTTCGTTAATAATCACGACTCCGGCAATAACTATGACCGCCACGACTAGAAATGCGACATACGAGGGGATTTGTTGCGGAGTATAGGTCGCGATCAATTGGCGTATATCGGTGGGAATTCTGGCGATAATACCGGCAAAAATCAGAATGGAAACACCGTTGCCGATTCCTTTTTCAGTAATCAATTCGCCCAGCCACATCAGAAATATCGAACCCGCGCTGATAACGATAATCGACGTCGCCAAAGACAAAGAAGAAAGTGCAGTAATTATACCTTGGCTTTTGTAAATGGCAATCATTCCGTAGGCATTCAAGGCCGCCAAAGGAATGGTCAGAACTCTTCCGTATTGGTTGAATTTTCTTCTGCCTTCGGAGCCGGATTCATGATACATTTCCTTCAGTTTGGGAAAAATCATCGTCAGCAGCTGAAGAATAATCGTCGAGGTGATATAGGGACCCAAACCGAGCATGGCAATGGAGAAATGACTCAATGCCCCGCCGGTAAAAATATTAATCAGCCCGAAAAGCTGATTATTCGCGAAAAATCCGCTCAATTTGGTCAGATCCACTCCTGGAACGGGAATATTCGCAATCACCCTGAAAACCACGAGCAACCCCAAAACAAACAGAACCTTGTTCCTTAGTTCCTTAACTTTGAAAATCAATAAAATTTTCTCCAACCATTTCATGGTTTATTCCTTTTTACTCTCCGCTTTTTCGCTTTTTGCGGGCTTTGCCTTTAAGGCCTCTCCGGCACTTTTCGAAAATTTACAATTTTCTACTTTCAGATTCTTTTTCAATTCTCCGCTCCCCAGGATTTTCACTTCAGGAACCCTACCGTTAATTCTAGCAACTAATCTCTTTTGCAACAATGTTTCGGGGCTGACCAAATCACCGTCATTGAAAAATCTTTCCAGATCCCGAAGGTTCACGACTTCCGGCTTCGGCCCGATTGCTTTAAACCTATATCCTCTTTTCTTGGGAATTTTTTTGATAAAATCACGCAGTTCCGGCCTCATTTTTCTGCCGGCTCTGGCCTTCTGGCCTTTTAATCCCTTTCCGGAATAAGTCCCGCGCTTGCCTCCACGGCCAACGCGTTTTTTGGTTTTTTGTTTGTGTGTCGGTTTTACCTGGTGCAATTGCATAAAATTTATTTGAGATTTTCCAAAGCGCAAAGCGTCGCCCGCGCATTATTAAGTTTATTGTTGGTTTTACCCAAAATTTTTGCCGTAATATTGGTGATGCCCACCAAATTACAAATAGTACGCACCGTTCCGCCCGCGATAACTCCTCGTCCTTTGGCAGCGGGTTTCAACATCACTTTTGCAGCGCTGTATTTCGCTTCAACTTTAAAAGCAATCGAACCATTTTCGGTTATGGGCACTTCAACCAGTTTTTTCTTTGCCTGCCTTACCGCTTTTTCCACGGCCATTGTCACGTCCGAACCCTTGGCTATCCCCACTCCGACTTTACCTTTTTTGTTTCCGATGACCACGACTGCGCGAAAACTGAAGCGTCTTCCGCCCGCAGCCATTCGGGCCGTACGCCTGACATCCAGAAGTTTTTGTTCGTATTCCGGCTGTTCGGTCGGGGTTTTGGATCGCGAAAAATCACCGCCCCTGTGTCTTGGTATGAAACCCGATTCTTTTTTTGGTTTTTGTGTTTCTTCCATATTTTTTAAAATTTAAGTCCTCCTTTTCTTGCGCCTTCGGCAAGCGCCTTTATTCGGCCGTGATATTGATATCCTCCTCGGTCAAAAATCACTTTTTCGATTTTTTTGCCTGCGGGCAATTCAAGGGCTTTTTTCGCCAATAATTCACCGACCTGATGGGCAAGTTCCGATTTTTTACCCGATTTCTTTTTCAACTCCAGGTCGCTGGCAAGCAGAATAATTTTTCCCGCTTCGTCATCAACCAACTGCGCATAGATATGTTTATTCGAACGGAAAACGCCAAGCCGGGGAATTTCGATTGTCCCTTTGATTTTTGCCCTGATTCTTTTATGGCGGGTTATTCTTTTTGAATTTTTGTTTTCCTTCATAAATTCTATGCGGAACCGACAGCTTTTTTGCCGGCTTTCCTTCTTACGATTTCATTTTCGTATTTTATGCCCTTGCCTTTATACGGCTCGACTTTTCTTTTCAGTCTGATATTTGCCGCTGTCTGTCCTACCGCATGCTTATCCGCGCCAGAAATAATAATCACATTTTTTTCCGTCTTGAATTCTATTCCTTTGGGCGCTATCACTTCTACGGGATGCGAAAAACCCAGACTGAGCACCAGTTTATTGCCGTTTACGGCTGCACGGTAGCCCACGCCTTCGAACAACAGTTTTTTTTCAAAACCCTTGCTGACTCCGACAATCATATTATTAATTAAAGCCTGATAAGTTCCCCACAATGCGGAACTGTCATTGCTGCCCGCTTTTGAGCCGATGGACAAATTTTTCTCCTTGATTTCCGCGGTTACGTCCGGATTCAGTTTTATCGACAGCTCACCTTTTGCGCCTTTCGCGACAATCAAATCATCATTGATTTTCACATCAACGCCATCGGGGATTTGAATTATTTTTTTTCCTATGCGACTCATATTTTTTACCAAATTATACACAAAACTTCTCCGCCGATCCTTTTTTTCTTCGCTTCATTTAAAGTCATAATTCCCGAGGAGGTCGACAAAACTATCACCCCTCTTTCCTTGGCGAATCTGCCTAAATCTTTCTTTGCCGCATAAATCCTCTGGCCCGACCTGCTTATCCTTCGCAGTCCCTGAATAAGGGGTTTTTTCAGCTTCTCGTCTTTGTATTTCAAAATAACTTCGATTTTTTTATCTTCGGCTTTCCCTTTTTTGGAAACGCCGCCAAGATATTTTTCATTGATTAGAATATTCGCCAGTTCGAGTTTTATTTTCGAATACGGGAAATCAACGGTCTTGTGGCCGACCGCCTGTGCGTTGCGTATTCTGGTTAACATATCGGAAATAGGGTCTACCATGATGATTTTTTTATACCGGGCAACTCGCCCTTATTGGCCAATTCGCGAAAACATATCCTGCATAAACCGAATTTGCGCATATAGCCGTGCCTTCTTCCGCAACGAAAACATCTGCGGATTGTTCGCGAGGAAAATTTCGGTTTTTTGTTCGCTTTCGCGATTTGAGATGTTTTAGCCATATTATTTATTATCTTTATCTTTATCCTTTTTTAACGGAAAACCCAATAATCTGAACAGTTCCAGGGCTTCTTCTTTCGATTTGGCGTTTGTGACCACCGTAATTTCCAGGCCGAAAATACGCTTGATTTCTTCCTGTGAAATTTCCGGAAAAATAATGTGTTCCCTGATGCCAATAGTGAGATTTCCGGATTTATCCACTGACTTTGAATCCAGGCCGCGGAAATCCCGCATTCTGGGAATAACCACATTTATCAGGCGTGAAAGAAAATCGAACATTCTTCTTCCCCGCAGGGTTACTTTATAGCCGACAACCATGCCTTCTCTCACCTTGAACGCGGAAATAGCTCTTTTCGCAATCGTGGGAAGAGCTTTTTGCCCGGTGATTGCGGCAAGGTCCCCGGCCACCAGTTTCTGTGTTGGTTCCTCTCTTAGAACGCTGCCGACTCCGACATTAAGCACAACCTTCTCGATTTTGGGAACAGCCATAACGCTTTTGTATCCGAATTTTTCCTGCATTGCGGGAATTGCTTCTTTTTTGTATTTTTCTTCAAACATATTAAATTTCCTGTCTGCACTTTTTGCAGATTCTTACTTTTTTATCTCGGCCCTTGGGAGTTAGTTTATACCCCACTCTGGTCGGCTTTTTACATTGAGAACAAATCAATTTTACGCTGGATACATTAATCGGTCGGGAAACTTCGACGATTTGGCCTTTTTCGCCGCTTTTTTTCGGCTTAACGTGTTTTTTCACAAGGTTAATGTTTTCTACCATTATCTTTTCTTGTTTGGGAAAAACTTCCGCGACTTTACCGCTTTTTCCTTTATCTTTACCCGACATTATTAAAACCGTGTCTCCGCTTTTTATTTTCATGATTTATAAAACTTCGGGAGCCAGCGAAATTATTTTCGCAAAACCCCTGTCTTTTAATTCTCTTGGGATCGGACCGAAAATTCTGTTTCCTTTCGGCTCTTCGCCGGCCAAAATTATCGCGGCGTTATCGTCAAAGCGGATATAGCTGCCGTCATCCCTACGATACGCCTTTCTTTGCCTGACGATTACAGCCCTGACTATTTCTTTCTTTTTAACCACTTTTCTCGGCTCGGCTATTTTAACCGAAGCAACGATAATATCTCCGATCTGCGCGTATCTTCTTCTGGTTCCTCCCAATACGCAAATAACCCGGATTAATTTCGCTCCGGTATTATCGGTCACTTTTAAATTTGTGCCAACCTGAATCATGAAATTAATTCAAAACAACCCACTTTTTTTCTTTGGAAATCGGCTTACAGGATTGAATCGTAACCTTGTCGCCGATTTTATATTTCTTTTCGGGATCGTGGGCTTTATATTTTTTAAACGTCCTGTATCTTCTTTTATAAAGAGGGTGTTCCTTGAATCTTTCTACGGAAACCACTATGGTTTTATCCATTTTATCGGAAACCACCGTGCCCTTTAAAGTTTGTTTGATTTGTCTGTCTTTCATAATTATTTTTTATTTATAACTGTTTGTGCCGGAGATTTTTCGTTCATAGAATCCTGTTTCAACAGCGTCAGTATTTTGGCAATGTCTTTTTTGGTTTGATGAACCTCTCTGATGTTTTTTACTTTTCCGCCGGCCAAATTAAACCTCAGCTCTCTGAGTTTATCTCTCGAACTAATGAGATTTTCCTTGAGCTCTTTTTTTGTTTTTAATTTCAGCTCTCTTATTTTCATGGTATTTACGCTTTTATCTTTTTACGAATTTCGTTTTTATCGGAAGCTTGCGGCTTGCTCTGCGTAACGCTTCTCTGGCGATATCTTCGGGTATGCCGTCCATTTCAAAAAGTATCCTCCCGGGCTTAACGGGAAAAGCGTAATAATCGACACTTCCTTTTCCTCCGCCCATAGGAACTTCCTGGCCTTTTGCGGTCACCGGCTTGTCGGGGAAAATCCTTATCCAAATCTTTCCGCCTCTTTGTATATAACGGGTCATGGAACGACGGGAAGCTTCAATTTGTCTTGAACTTATCCATTTCGCTTCCTCTGCTTTCAATCCGAACGCGCCGAAAGCGAGCTCGGCTCCGGCTTTTGTCGCTCCTTTAAATCTTCTTCTTCCCTTGTGCCATTTTCTGTGTTTAACTTTTTTGGGCTGCAGCATAAATTATTCAAAAACTTCGCCTTTATATATCCAGACTTTTACTCCGATTACTCCGTAAGTGGTATAGGCATTTTCCTGGGCATAATCAATATTCGCCCTGATGGTTTGTAGGGGAAGACTTCCCTTGGCAATCTTTTCCGTTCTTGCCATTTCCGAACCGTTCAATCTTCCGGAAACTCTGATTTTGGCTCCCTTGACATCGGAATTTTGCATTACTTTCTCGATAGTTTGTTTTAATACCCTACGAAAAGGCATTCTCCTTTCCAATTGTTCGGCCACATTGTTCGCTATAACCGTTGCCTGAGTTTCCGATTTTCTGATTTCTTCCACGTCGATTTTTATGTCGATACCTTTTATTTTCTCGTTGAATATTTTTTTGATAATTAATTTTTTCAAATCCTGTATGCCTGTGCCGCCTCTTCCGATAATTATTCCAGGTCTGGCTGCCCTGATCAATATTTGAATCGCGTTTGCCGTCCTTTTTATAATCACATCATCGATTGAAGCTTGTTTCAATTGTTTTTTTATGAATAACCTGATGTAATAATCCTGCTCCAGGTTTTGGCGATATTTTCTTACGCTAAACCACTGCGACTTCCAATCGCCCAATACTTTTATTCTGAAAATTTTCGGATGAACTTTGTGCGGCATAAAATATTATCGATTAAAATGATTTTCTACGGAATATTTTTTTGGTTAATCCTTTGAATTTCGATACTTTTTTGATTTCTTGCGGAGCTTTATATTTTATCTTCTCTGTTACTGGTTTGATTTCTTCTTTGGTTTCTTTCACTTCCTTGGCCGTAGTTTCTTTCGGTACAATTGTTTCTTTCTTTGTTTCCTTTTTCGTTTCCTTGATTTTCTTCGCTTCGAATCCTTCTTTTATTCCCAAAACGAGATTAACGCAGGAAGTTCTTTTCAAAATCGGAAATGCCCTACCCCGGGAAACTGGCTGCCATCTTTTAAACGGCGTTCCTTCATTAACCATTATTGTCTTGATGTATAATCCGGCTTTGTCGAGCTTTAAATTATTTTCTGCATTGGCGATTGCCGAACTTATAAGTGTCAAAAGCGGAGCTGAAACCCTTTGTGGCATAAATTTGAGCTGGATTTGCGCTTCTTTGACGTCCATTCCCTTAATCAAATCCGAAACCAGCCTGATTTTTCTCGGCGCAATATGCAAGTAATTCAATTTTGCTGTTATCTCCATAAATTTATGCCGGCTTCGCAACGGTCTCGGTTTCTTTGGCTTTTTGTTCGATTTCCTTCTGTATTTTTCCTCCGTGCCTGGTGAACTTTCGTGTAGGTGCAAACTCTCCCAATTTATGACCGACCATTTCTTCGCTGATAAAAACCGGGGTGTGTGTCCTGCCGTTGTGCACGCCAAAAGTAAAACCCACCATTTCCGGGGTTATGGTACATGCCCGCGACCAGGTATTAATTATGGCCTTGCCTGTCGTGGATTTCATTTTTCGGACCTTTGCCATGAGTCTTTCGTCGATATATGGTCCTTTTTTGAGTGATCTTGGCATAGATAGAATTATTTACGTTTCTTTCTTTTTCTGCGCTGAATTATTAATTTGGCGGAATATTTTTTTCTTTTTCTGGTTTTTACGCCGAATGCCTGTTTACCCCAAGGAGTTTTCGGACCCCTTCTCAAACCAATCGGCGCGCGGCCTTCTCCACCTCCGTGCGGATGGTCACAAGGATTCATTGCCGAACCTCTGACTGTCGGCCTGATACCCATCCATCTTGCCCTTCCTGCTTTGCCTGAATTTTCAAACATATGTTCGGGATTGCTCAGGGCGCCGATATTGGCCATACAATTTTCCAAAACCATTCTTACCTCGCTTGACGGCAGAGTAAGATGTGCGTAGCCGCCTTCTACAGCCATAACCTGAATAGAATTTCCTGCGGACCTGGCGATTTTTCCGCCCTGTCCGGGCATTATTTCCACATTATAAACAAAAGTTCCGACAGGGATATTTTTTAATTGCATCCTGTTGCCGATTTTTAAGGCGACTTTTTCTCCGGCAACTACTTCTTCGCCGATTTTCATTCCCTGCGGCGCAAGAACATATCTTTTTTCCCCGTCCTTATAATATAGCAGGGCGATAAAACATGAACGGTTCGGGTCGTATTCTATGGATTTTACGACTGCGGGAATATTCAATTTATCCTGCCTGAAATCGATTACTCTGTATTGCTTTTTATGTCCTCCGCCCTTGTGTCTTACAGTAATTCTTCCCCAATGTGCGCGGCCGGCATTGGATTTTTTGACTCTTAACAGTTTCTTCAATGGCCTCGCGTTTTTCGTAAGTTGGGAACTGTCGGCTTTTGTTCTTGCTCTTTGTCCCGGTGAAGTGGGATTAAATATTTTCATAATTTTCTATATTTTTGAATCAATGAGGTAAAATTTCTATTTTTTGTCCTTTTTCCAGAGTGACTATCGCTTTTTTGTATCCCGGCTTGTGACCGGAAACATTCCTCAATTTCCGACTTTTTGATTTTATAATTATTGTTCTGACGTCTCTGACTCTGACTCCGTACAATGCGGAAACTGCTTCCTTTATCTGTATCTTGTTCGTATCTGCGAATACTTTAAAAATATATTTGTCCTTATCGGATAAATCGGTCGCTTTCTCGCTGATGTGGGGTTCACGCAAAATCTTATAAGCGTCAAGTGAGGCTCTTTTTTTGACGGTAGGTTTAATTGGTTTGATGATTTCCGCTTTGGGTTTTTTGATTTCCTTTATTGCTTCATCTTTTGGTTTGGGTTTCTGTTCTTTTTTCGGTTTCTGCTCTTTCTTTTCTTCTTTTTTTGAACCACCAATCGCTGATTTTATTTTTTTAAATATTGACATATTATTTGGCAGCCACATTCTGAGTCTTGGCTTTATGTGAATAAGTTTTTTCGATTACTTTAATCGCTTCTTTATCCAACAGTAAATATTTGAAAGCGAGCAGGTCCAAAACATTCAAACTGTCGGCAGCCAAAGTTTTCGTATAAGTAATATTTTTTGCCGCATTGAAAGTGTTTTCGTCTTTTTTGGCGGTGATAATCAAAATAGTGTGTTTTTTCTCGTTTTTCACGGTCTTCTTCAATAAATCCGCCATTGATCTCGTTTTAGCTTCGGTTTTCAAATCATCTAAAACAATCATTTCTTTGTCTTTAACCTTGGAAGAAAGCACCATAAAAAGAGCTTTCCTTTTTGCTTTTTTGTTTATTTTCCTCTCGAAAACTTTATCGGTATTCGGACCGAAGGTCACGCCTCCGCCAACCCATAACGGCGAACGAATCGAACCGTGTCTTGCACGGCCCGTGCCTTTTTGCCGCCAGGGTTTTTTGCCTCCGCCCTTTACTTCGCTTCTGTCTTTGGTTTTCGCAAAATGGGTTCTACGATTGGCAAACTGAATATTTATCACCTGATAAAGCAAATCATTATTTACTTCCAAACCAAAAATTTCTTTCGGCAATTTGACATTGCCCACTTCTTCTCCTTCTTTGTTGTAAACCGGCAAAGTTAACATTGTTTATTTTAAATTGAGTTTATTTCCAATAATGCCCCTTTTGTTCCGGGCACCGCGCCCTTTATCGCCAAAAGATTATTTTCCGCATCGATTGTCGCGATTTTCAGATTTCTTATCGTTACGCTCGCCATTCCCGTATGTCCGGGCATTCTTCTTCCCTTGGGCACCCTCTCGGGAAAAGAAGTTCCAATGGAGCCCGCTCTTCTTAAAACATGCCTGTGGCCGTGCGATGCCGGACCGCCCTTGAAATGATGTCTTTTTACCACACCCTGGAACCCCTTTCCTCTCGAGGTTCCGGAAATTTTCACTTTTTCCCCTTCTTTGAAAACCGAAACGTCGATTTTGTCTCCAATTTTGAAATTTCCGGCTTCGCTTGCTATAACCTTAATTTCTCTTATCCATTTGTAGGGTTTAATTTTTTGGGTTTTTTTTATTTTTTTTTCTTTTATATTCTCACATCCGATTTGAATCGAGTCATAGCCGTCCTTTTCTTTGGTTTTTATCTGGGTAACAAAACAAGGTCCGGCCTCAATAACGGTCACCGGAACAATGTCGCCATCTCTATCGAAAATCTGGCTCATGCCCAATTTTTTTCCCAGTATAAACTTCATGTTCGGGTTAATTTAAAACCAGGACTAAGCCTGGCTTTAAAACAGACTCATTAAACTTAAATTCAGAATGAAATTTTAAAAATTATTTGCATAACTGCATTTTTTAGATGCAATATTTAGCCGAAAAATCAAATTTTGATTTCAATATCGACTCCTGCGGGAAGATTCAGATTCATCAATGCGTCGATAATTTTAGGAGTTGGATTGGCAATATCAATCAGGCGTTTATGCGTCCTCATTTCAAACTGTTCCCGTGCATCCTTATGAACAAAGCTCGATCTATTCACTGTATATTTCTGGATTTGTGTCGGCAAAGGTACGGGACCAATAACTTCCGCGCCATAACGCTCGGCCGTCTCGATAATCTGACGTGCCGACTGGTCCACGATCTTATGGTCAAAAGCGCGAATTTTTATCCTTAAGCGTTGTTTTACTTCCGGATTCTGGCTTTGATTTTTAGAAGTGCTTTGTTCGACTTCTTTTTCTTTCTTTTTTGTTGGCATATCTTTTCTTTCCCATTCGTCGATAATCCGTTTTACTTGATGATTTTCGTTACCACTCCCGCACCAACGGTCTTGCCGCCTTCTCGAATCGCGAATTTCTGCTTTTCTTCTAATGCAATCGGGGCGATAAGTTTAACCGTAAGCTTGGCTGTGTCGCCTGGCATAACCATTTCCACGCCCTCGGGAAGTGCTGTCACGTCTCCGGTCACATCAGTGGTTCTGATATAAAACTGGGGTTTGTATCCCTTAAAGAACGGGGTGTGTCTGCCGCCTTCCTCTTTACTTAGGACAAAAACCTCACCTTCAAATTCGGTGTGCGGAGTAACGCTGCCCGGCTTAGCAATAACCTGACCACGTTCTACGTCTTCTTTTTTAAGACCACGTAAAAGAACACCGGCATTATCGCCTGCCAGACCCTCATCCAATGATTTATTGAACATTTCGATACCGGTAACAACGGTTTTTTGTGTCGGCTTCAATCCGATGACTTCAACCTCATCATTCAGTTTTACCTTTCCTCTTTCAATTTTTCCAGTAACTACGGTTCCTCTTCCTTCAATCGAGAAAATATCCTCGATCGGCATCAAAAACGGCTTGTCGGTTTCTCTTTTTGGATCGGGAATGTATTCATCGAGTGTTTTTACTAGTTCGAAAATACATTTTGCGTCTTCGGAATCGGGAGACGCTGCTTCCAGTGCTTTTAAGGCAGAACCCCTGATTATCGGTGTTTTGTCTCCGGGGAAATTGTACTTGGTCAAAAGCTCCCTGACTTCGGCCTCAACCAAATCAATCAATTCCGGATCGTCAACCTGGTCAATTTTATTCAAAAAGACAATGATTGACGGCACGCCAACCTGATAAGCCAAAAGAATGTGCTCTCTGGTTTGCGGCATTGGGCCATCAGCAGCGGACACAACCAAAATCGCACCGTCCATTTGTGCTGCACCAGTAATCATGTTTTTGATGTAATCGGCATGTCCGGGCGCATCGATGTGCGCATAGTGTCTTTTCGCGGTTTCGTATTCGACATGCGCCAAGGCAATGGTAATGCCTCGCTCTCTTTCTTCCGGGGCGCTATCAATTTCGTTAACGCCTTTTTTCGATGCGACAAAGCCCTTTGCTGCCAACTGCTTCAAAATCGCAGCGGTCAAAGTGGTTTTACCGTGGTCAACGTGACCGATTGTGCCCACATTCACGTGGGGTTTTGTGCGTTCAAATTTTCCTGCCATAAATTTTTAGTTTAAGCAACGAGAAGCAATAAACAGGTAACAGCAATACTGTTACTTGTATATCGTTACCCGAATACTGTTAATATTAATTATTTTATAGAATTAATTATTAGTTTAAATAAAAATTAATCTTCAGTCAAGGTCTGGGGTGGATATTTATTTCTTCTTGCCCTCGATAATCAGTTGCGCCACATTATTGGGAACTTCGGCATAATGGTCGAATTCCATAGTAAAACTTCCCCTGCCTTCGGTC
>Ga0315282_10002116_pt1 | contig 36956 bp, 37 predicted proteins | sample YL17G07_20_MG_FD_203693 | JGI IMG/M metagenome (GOLD analysis project Ga0315282, IMG submission 203693) | Sediment microbial communities from Yellowstone Lake, YNP, Wyoming, USA - YL17G07_20 | ecosystem: Environmental > Aquatic > Freshwater > Lake > Sediment | place: USA: Wyoming | collected... | reverse complement strand
CAAACGGCCGAAAAACCTCTGTTTCGACTGGAACTCCTCCGAGAGAGGTGTATGGGCCAGGCCGGAATCGGACCGGCGACCTCCGCGTTGTAAGCGCGACGTCATAACCACTAGACCACTGGCCCATATAACAAATATAACAAATATTTAATTTTTATATAACTTTTTATCAATATTATCATATTAAATGTAATTATTTATACCATTTTGGCTTTGAATTATAAAGCCTACGTGCTCGTGGTTGAAACCATGATATAACCACGAGGTTAAAATGATTTTTCATATTGTATTCTTTAAATTTAGATCATCCGAACACTTGATATGGTCCGAGACATTTGCAGCTACAGCAGCACGAACAAGAGCAATCAGAGCCTTCTCGTTAACCTCGTCGCCCTCATGGAAGTCAATCGCACGCCTTGTCTTGCCTTCGAGACTCGAATTGAAGAGGTGCAAGGGGTCTTTCAACGAGGCACCCTTAGCAAACGTCATCTTCACGACGCTTTTGTACGTCTCGCCAGTGCAAACCAATCCATTGTGAGACCATACAGGAATCCCCCACTTCCATTCTTCAACAATTTCTGAATCGACTTGCTTGATGAGAGTACGGAGGTGTGAGAGCATCTCGCCTCGCCAGTCGCCAAGCTCCTCGATTCTCGCATCTATCAGCTGAGACGGTGATTCGCCCTTCATTTTCCATTTACCATCTGTTTGCTGCTTTTTCGATATTTTCACCATATATCTCATCCACTGTGATAATTTTACAATCCGAGCTCCTTTAAAAAATATACGCTCTTTTATTGAAAAAAATCTTGGGTTTCAAATCCTTCCCCCGCAGCTTGAATTACTCTATACTTTTTCCCATCCCTCTTTTTCAAAACAAAAGATTATTATCAGATCTTTAGATAGAGAACGCGAAGGTTATCTCTTGTCAGATTTCCCAGTCCAGACTGAACAGAGGAACGTAAAAGATAGGTTATTGTACATTGACAATCTGAGACTGACAATTATTATATTTGTTGTTATGCAACATTTAGCGGTCACCTATAGCGGCATCGGTAGTTGGTATTACTACGCAAACACACATCTCGATACGATATCTACCATTTCGTTCGCCTTCTATCTCACATTTCAACAGGGATACTTCATGGGGGTCTTGTTTTTCATTGCCGGGTTTTTTGAAGCAGGAAGTTACGCCCGGAAAGGCTTTGGCAAATTCATCAAAGATCGATTCACACGCTTAGTTATTCCTACACTCATCTATATGGTGGCCATAACCCCTTTTATAGAATACGTCGAACTCGGCAACAAGTGGACCGGTTTCGATGTTATTGGTTTTCTTTCAGGCACCGGCGTGATGTGGTTTACGGTGGCGCTCTTTGCCTTTTCGCTAGTGTATGGGCTGTTACGTTTGAGCCGTCGGGCCAATCCTACATCGGATGGGAGGCAGGTCACGTTTTCGTTCTCATTGGCCGTCATCCTTATAATCATTATTTCTGTCTGTGCTTTTTCAATTAGAATTGTTCAGCCGATAGGGACAAGTATCTTGAACATGCAGCTCTGTTTTTTCGCCTCGTACATCATCTTGTTCATTGTTGGTATCCTGGCCTATAAAAGCAACATGTTCGACAGGATTAGCTATCGTACTGGAAAACGGTGGCTTGTTGGTGGCATTGTTCTTGGCTTCATTTTTTGGCTGGCCTTAATGATAGCGTTCACGATGAGTGGTAGTCTTACTGCCTTTTATGGCGGGCTGACGTGGCAGAGTGCAGGATATTCCCTGTGGGAATCCTTTGTCGCTGTCGCGATGAGTATCGGGCTAATCGTTGTCTTTAGAGAGCGATTCAACCGTCAAAGCAAGATGACGTCAAAGCTTGCAGAAAACTCGTTTGCCGTCTATATGTTCCATCCTTTGATCATCATTGGAATCACTGTCGTATTCAGCGGTGTTGTTTTGTACCCACTCGGCAAATGGTTGTTGCTCTGTCTTATTTGTATTCCTGTTTGTTTCGCAGCGACATACTTTATCTTTCGTAGAATCCCGTTGTTAAAAAAATTTCTATGAATCTCGCAAGGAGAATTTATTGTCTGCTTCTCTGTGGGCATTTAACCCTGGCTCAGTATATCCCCTCCTGCGGGATATCAGGTGATCATTGAACCATTGAACCTCTAATAAAAATGCCACGAGCGAGAAGTAATGCCAGTTCTATACTTCCCTGTCTTGGGGAAAGTGTGTCTTTGGCACGCATTCCCGACGGGAGTTCTAATAATAAAAAAAGAACGAGAGGAAAAAGTTCGTCGATATACACTGGTGAATTGTCGGTGGTCGGGTGGTAAAAATTGACCGTTGAATCGAGGGTGGTGAATGAAAGGGTGCTTACCAAGGGTTCTGTCACTTTGACAGTCCCGTTTACCATGTCATGACATAACATGAACAAATACTTTATAAATAAAAAATTGATTAGGAAATTGAGGAGATGCTGGCTGGTGGTGTCGGTTCGCTGGGATTTTAGTATAGATGGGGGATGGAAAGCTTTTAATAGGAATGTATATACATTACTATTATACATGAATATGGGGGAGTGAATATTTTCAGTTTCCATTCGAGAAAAAGAAAACAGTTGACAAAAGAGGAAATTAATACTTTAAATTGGGGCGAAATAGAAAGAAGGTTAGGAATAGACGCCTCAGAAGAACCATCAAAAATAATTAAGGCGAAAATAATGCAAGACTCTGTTTTTGCGAGAGAATGCAAATGGTTCACAAAAAAAGATATTGAAAAATGGCTAAAAAAAGAAGACAAAATATTAGCTTCTTACAATAATACCTTCAAACCTGAATAAGGAGGTTTTTTCTGCCTGAAAATGGTGATCCAAAAGAATTTTTTTCTTTATATTGGGATGTTCGTACTGTTCTCATAAAATTCCAAATGGAAAGTCCTGAAGGAAGAGTTTATCCATCTGGCACTATTGAGAAAATACGAAATGCTCTCGATGACTATGTAGATGGATGGATGAAAAACATCCCAGATAAAATGGCAAATGCCAAAGAACATCTTTCAATAGCTGGGACTGAGGTCTTAGAATTAATTTTATTAGGGAAAATAGAGGAACTTGATAAAATAGGGAGGAAATTAAATTCTTTTTTCTGGAAATTGTGCTATCCAAGAAAAGTGTACAATTACATTTATCGAGAACAAATTCCAATTAACGAGAAAATGCAAGAAGGGAAAAAATACAAATCATCAGATTATGGGAGAGCAAAGAATGCATTTCTCGAAGGAATAGAACTTGCGGATGAAATTATTAATAGTTATGAAATGTGGGAAATTGAAGGAATGCGTGGAGCTGAACATCGTATACTCTACTTAGCAACAACAATAATCACAGCAATCGTCACTTTCGTTGTTACTATAGGTGTCACAATATTATTAAAAATATTAAAAATATGATAAATTGGCACAAGTTATTATTGACAGAGTTAATTCTTTGAAGAAAAAAAACTATTGTAAGAAATAAAAAATAGTTAGCAGGGTGTTATCCCTGCGCTCTGTTTAATCAGGTTCTTTATTTTCTTCCTATCAAGTTCGAGATCAACACCCGCATGTTTCGCAGGTGTCTTGTTATCTAATGCCATATGTGGTCGAAGATAATTGTAGTAATCCTTGAAGCCATCCATAATTATTTTAGCGGTGTTATTGTTCTGCATTCCCCTCATGATTTTCTCACGTTCTCGTATCGTGTTGTGTAATCGCTCTACCCTATAGTTGTTCGATGGGTGTATCTCATCCGCACATCGTACATGCTGTGTATTATGTTCCTCTTTCGTTGGGAACTCTCGATCTATGGCCTTGATATAAGCGTGTAGTCCATCAGTGACAATAACCTCTGGGTTTTCCTGTATTTGTTGTTTTGCTAATTGCATGAGCCTTTGAGCATCCCCTATATATCGAGAATTAGAAATCATGTTTGCGACAATGAAGCGGGTATCTCTATCCATTGTATGCCATAACCAACTCCACTTACCACCAGTCTTAATCATCATCTCGTCTACATGCCAGATAGGAGATAACTCTGGTTTGAAATTCTTAACGTATGCATCGATGATGAGCGTGTATTTTTGTATCCAATTAAGGATGGTAGTATGATGAATCCTTTTACTTAGGAACTGCTCGAAGTGGTCTTTTACTTTCCTGAGAGATAATCCTTTAAAATAGAGGTCCAATGCTTGGGTGATTATCTCAGGGTCGTATTTCATTTTTGAGAAACCATCATTGACGACAAAACGCTTATTACAATCCCTGCATAGATAACGTTGTTTCATTCCGTTCTTATTGTACCTTACACCATGTCTTTCAATGTTCTCAGAACCGCAATATTTGCACATGGCTTTTTCATTCAGTTCTTTGTAGGTGTCAAGTATCTCTGAGGAGTTATCCCAGGTTTGTTTTAGTTTTATCGCATGGATGTGTTTACAGTCGGTTTGTGTCTTCTGATAATCTGGACAAGAACAGATCCATTGGTTTTTATTTTTTATGACAGTATACGTTCCGTTTCCTGCTTGGCTTTTTACGATATAGGTTTGACTATCTACCTTTTGTATTTGGTTTGATATTGCTAAAATAGCCATGCCACGTCGTATACGTTGATTCATTAGAATATTACTTGCTTCATTTCCATTGTTTTCAAAAATATCTTTCGTCTTTTCTATCATGCATTGTTCACCAATATTAGATAAGACTCATCAGTATATAAAGTAATCGTTATGTTTAAATACTAAAAACTGTATATTTGGTTGCCGCTGTATGCCGCTGTATGCCGCTATTAATAAGGTGTGGAAAATGAAAGATAGAAAACAGAGAAATTTAACATATAGACAAAAGCAGACTCTTTCATCAATATACTATCGAACCAACATGTATGGTTTAGTTAAATGCTATGAAACATCTAGTGATTTAGGAGTATCAATAGGAACATTATCAAATCATTTGGATAGGTTAATAGTTAAAGGATTGGTCGGTAAGCCTCCAAGTGGAAATTCAAATTATATGGATTATAATGAAAAAATAGTCCTTACAAAAATTGGAGAGGAAAAGGCAAAGGACGTTTTGAAAAATATTGGAATGGGAATGAATGATGCGCCAAGTGCGATTATGAGAAAAATTGAACAACAAGCCGCTATAGAAAAACAAAATAGCAATAAGGATGTTCTGCCAACCACAATTGATTCATTTGAAAAAACTTTTAGAGAACTTGTAGAAATTAATCCTACCGAACCAGTGTTAACTAGTATTGCAATGTATACAGAATTAGATGGTCAATTACATGAGTTACGCAGAACTGATAGAAAATTATATCGTATTTTATCAAGCAATAAATTAAATTTAGAAATAAGAAATGGAAGATTGGCTTCAATTGCGATACCTGTTGCTTTAAAACAGAATATTTTTAATTATGATCTTGATGAAATGTTAGGGAGTAGTTGGAGTTGGATGGGGACAGTTGATTCAAAAGCATTATCTAGATATATGTATGAAGCAATGGGACTTGGTTTAATAAAAATTGATGGAAATCGAGTAGAAGGTCTCAAATCATCAACAACAGATACGGTATCTTGGTTAGCAAGTAAAACATCTTCCACTTTTTTAAATATACCTGCGACAGCACCAAAGGCAACGCTAATAGCCTTCAGAGAAGCATTTAATTTGCCAAACGAGGAAGAACTATTATATCCAAATATGTCAGATATTGAACTTCCTTGGGCTTTAAAGATATATGATAATCTTCAGGATAAGGGTGAATATAAAGCAATTATGAAAGATTCCATTGATATATTATTAAATAAAACGGAAATAATTAAAAAACATGAGGCTAGCGGTAGGTTAGTTCCAAGAGTTATTATGAGACGTCTTGAAACAGCTCCAGAGATTAAAATGTATTTTGATAATATTATGAAATATTCAAATGAAAATAATCCAACGGCTACAATACTAATGATGATAATGGCAAATCCTGGAATTACAATAGGAGAATTGCATCTTAAATTAACACAGGATAAATGGATTTTATATAACTACAGAGATTTTGAATTTACAATCCATGATCTAGCAAGATGTGGATTGGTACATATTGCAAAATCAAAATTTTCCACTGCAAGTTCTGAAAAATTATATGCTTTTTCGCATATTCCCTTTTTCATTGGAAATGCTGAAAGTATGAAAGAAGTAAATGCTGTTTTGAAAGGTATGAATCCTTATATTATGTCTACAATAACTGAAACAATGGATTTAGATGAAAGAACGAATTTATATGAGGTATTTGGAAAATTGCTTAAAAATAAAGAAATAGTGTTCGATGAATTAGAACGAGAATTTGATAAAAAATTCTCCAGAAAAGTAACCTATTTATCTAACTTGATGACACCATATACAAATCCAGATAAAGATTTTTCTAGAATAAAATTATCAAATTCTCGTCTCGGAAAATTCTTGGTCGATGTTGCACAATACACTCTTTTAACTAGTAATGAGGCACTTGGAATATCTGCTTCTACATTCACTGATATCATAGGACGTTATAGCAATTTAAGAAGGGAAATCAGTGAAGGTGCAAACCCTTTAGTGAATGAATTTATTGATAGAGGAGTCAAAAAAACAAAACAAAAACATATCTAGAATTAGTTCCATAATAATTAGAATGATCTCCCCTTTTGATAGAAAGAAAAGTCCTTCTACCGCATTATTTGGTGAACAATGCTAAAGGGGAGACCAATGATTATAATATTGGTTTTGTTTTTATGTGTTTGCCACCCGAACAATCAACAATACCATAGATTATTCACATTTAATCCGTGCTAACACATGTATTGTACGATAAATAGTAGATTGAACAATAAAAATAAATATATGTTATGCATTGTCATATCATACGGAGGAAAAATATATGGTGATTAACACCTTGAAAAGAAGCATGATTGTTGGTATCGTATTCTTGTTCTTGTCAACTGTATGTCTGTCTGTTTTAGCAAAGGAGGGGAAACCTGATTTAATTGTAGATAGCATGAGTTTTTCACCATATGGTGATAGTGGAAATGCACGAGTAGCTGCTGCAACCATTAAAAATATCGGAGATTCAGACATTAAAGGAACATTATATTTAAGATATATATTTACTAGAATGGTATTTGGATTTATTCCAATTATAGCAATTATTAACACGGTTCCAATGTCTGGAGGATTGAAGCCTGGGGAAACCGCTTACTGGCCTCTGATATATGAATCTGAATTACCAAAATTTGGTTTTTTTGAATTTAAGTGTACGGTGAATCCTGGAAAAACGATTGAAGAGAGCAACTATAGTAACAATGACCTTGCTCAGGATTATTTTGCGTTTTTTGGTCACTGGAAACAAAAATAATTCAATCCTTTTTAAACCAATTCAGTTTATGTGCAAAGCCAATGATATTACCTCCCGTATTCACCACCCGAAAGATACAACACCCGAAACCCGCAGTTTCACCAGTGTACGTCGATAATACCGTCGCTTTTGTGGGCGCTTTTTCTGGCCTCTTAACCACTAGACCACTGGCCCATATCTTTTGTGTATATCTCAAGTGCTTGAGTTGAGAACACCCTGTTTGGGTATCAGGACATCAACTTCAATCTTAAATGTTTTTCAGGTCAGACTGAGATGAATCAAGTTTGAAACAAACCGTTCGAGAACTATTTCAGAAATCGTTTGTATTCTTTGAAGTATCGCTTGAAAAACCAGAGGATAAAGATGTTCTCATCTTTTTTTAGTTGACTCCGTTCAAGAGCGGTATAATAGCTTTTTCGCTGTGAGTACGGGATGATGATCATCGGGAATCCATTTTTGTTCAATACATAATTCATGAGGAGCCTCGAGATTCGACCGTTACCGTCTCCAAAGGGATGAATTGTGACAAATTTCAGATGAACAAGTCCAGCGAGTTGTACTGGATGGAGTGTCTTTTTGTTCTGGTGGTACCAGTCAAAGAACTCTTTTAATAAAAGATCGAGTTCAATGGGGTATGGGGGGATAAATTTGCTACCTGAAATTCCAACGTGGTACTGCCGGATTTTCCCAGCGGCATCTGGTTTTGTATCTTGGAATAGTTCCTTATGCCAATGCAGAACTGTTGAAAGGGTTATTTCTTTTTTGTAGGAAAGCATGTTGGTGAAGACTTTTTTATGTGCCTCTGTTTCTTTGATATCTTCTAGTGGTCGTTGTGATGGTGATATTCCCCGTTCGAGAAGATCTGCGGTTTCCCGAAGTGTAATTGTCGATCCTTCGATTCTATTGGTGTTATAGGTGAATGTGATAGCAAAGTGTTCGTTTTCTTTTTTTTCGAGTGATGGGGGGATGGTTCTTTTTTCTTTTATGAACTGTTCTTTGATGGTGTTAAATCTGTTGAACCATGTGGTTTGGTAGAATTCTCTAAGGAAATCTTGTTTTATTTTATCGATGTTTTTCGGGAGTGTTGTGCCTAGATATTTTTCCTTTTTACCGATCTTACCGTTTTTTCTGTGGCTCTGTTCGAGATAATAGTACGTATTGCCATTGATGATCTTTTTCTTTATTGAAACCATACATCAATATTACCCCTACAAATTAATAAACTTTTCTATTTTTTATAAAATGTAGGGGTAAATAATCACGAATCAAGTAATCCCGGTCACTATAATCTCTGAAAGAAATGTGTTCTACAAAGCCTTCATGCAGTTCTCATATTTTTATTGCCGGATTGCCTTGATAGACACCACCCTTTTCCAACACCTGATCGGATTGCACGACGCTGCCTGGTTGCACAATCACATCATCCTCGATGGTCACACCAGGAAAAATCACGGATCGGTTCCCAATGAAGCAATTATTGCCAATCCGTACCTTCTTATTGATCATTTTCTTAAATGAAAGATGGGTGTAGATCATCACATACCCACCAATCAAGGTGTGATCTCCGATGGTCACCGCAAAGGGCTCATCGATCAACTCAGTCCCAGCGACCATACTTCCTTTCCCAATCTGTAACCCGACAAGTTTTAGAAATGACAACCGAAGCGGCACCAAGGGAACGATGCCCACAAGGCTGAGCGATGGACGATAGAGGATGAAAAACAACAGATGATGGAAAAAACCCTTATCTTTCAGGGAAAGATCATAAGCGCCCTCCTCGACCCGAATGCGGAAAAGTCTGATGAAAAGACCAGGGATAAACGTTTCAAAGAGGATGAACAAAAGAAAACAAAAGACTAGAACAACGGCAAGAAGGACATAATACACGATTCCTGAAAAAGGGATGTGCCGGGTGACGAAAACATAGAAGAAAATGACCGGGAGCAGTCCAAGAATATACGCTGAGACCGGAAGAAGGAACAGCACTGCTCCTCTTCCTATGGATCTAGGTGAAAAACCCCCGGTTTGAACTGAGAATTCCTCTTCGTTCATCTGTGAAAAGGATAACGTAAGGATTTAAAGAATTTTTCAAATGAATAAACGAATCTATTCTTTGTCCTTGATTACTTCCTTTGCTGGGGTCCCTGCATAGAACTTTCCTTTTTCCAGATGCATGTCCTTGAGCACGGCACTGTGAAGACCAAGGGTCACATTATCTTCGATCACCACTCCAGGCATAATAATCGAAAACCCGCCGATCAGACAGTTATCACCAATCTTCACTTTCTTTATCACGAGTTTCTTCTCACCGCTATGGCCGATGATGTGGGACCAGCCGCCTATCAGGGTTTGTTCCCCAATCTCGACCATATAGGGATCATGGATGATTTCACTACCGGCAAGCATACTGCTTTTCCCCATCTTGAGTCCCACCAATTTCAGATAGCGGATCCTCAAAGGAAGCAAAGGGAGAATACCAATGAGCTTTAACGAAGGACGATAGAGCACAAAAAAGAGTGCATATTTAAAAAAATTCCAATCAAGGATGGAAATGTTATAGACTCCTTCGTTTACCTGTAACCGAAGGAGGCGAATGAACAGACCAGGGATAAACGTCTCAATGATGATGAACAAGAAGAAGAGGATTACCAAGAACCCTGAAAACAGGAGGATATGAAGGATGTTTCCCAGGTTGAGATACCCAAAGACCCATAACAAAGACCAGAGAAGGGGAAACAACCCAAGAGTATACGCAAGCAGGGGTGTGAGAAAAAGGATGAACCCACGGCTGATGGATTTCAGAGAGAAATCATATTTTTGTACTCCACCCTGGTACCCATCACGATAGTGTGTCATACCTCTCCTCAATTCTATCTGATTGTATAAGTGTTTTCCTTAACAACTTGAGAAAAGATTTCTGAGGTGTTCATTTGCTTATAATTATTATTCTCGACCAAAAAAAATCGTGTACACGTGAAGAAGGGAAACACCATTCCAGCTGCTTCGTTTCCACGTATTTTTCTGTCATTCTGCTCGATGTACGGGGTATATATAAAGAGTCCAGGGATGCAAATATTAATATATCATATCATCTATGTATTTCTGTAAAAAAAAATTACATGGAGGAAGGACATGAAGAAAATTTGTGTCGCACTATTGTTAACAACGCTGATGCTTGCAATGATACCGATCGCCGCTGGAATTCAACCACAGGTCAACCAACGCCAGGACACGAACAACGATGGACTCTTTGGCAGGACATATCTCCGGGGACTCATTTTTGGATACCATGATTACGGGTTACGCAAAGAAGTCAATGCCATCTTCTGCCGCTATACCATAATTCATTTATTCCGGCCACCTGAGACAGGGTTCTACATCTTCCATCACCTGACGTTCCTACGGAAGTTCTTCGGATATCACGGCCTGTTCCTCATCGACGGGATCTTCCACGGAACGACCTTCACGTAAAGCAAGCCACGCAAAACCGCTCTAAGAATACCAATGATGGAAGAAAATCATTGGTTTTTCTCTCTTTTTTTTCGTTTTTCATCATGATTTTCTCCTGGAAACCGTGGTGGGACCGAAAAGTTTATATAGAGAAGTTAACAATTGTTAATTATAGAGAGATGATATTGCTGATGGTTCGTTTTTTCCATCGTTTTCATCTTTCCTCCCTAACAGACCATCAGCAAATCAATCCCTCTTCTTGTTCCCCATTTTGAAATACTCTTACAGACGATCGTGTCGTGCTATGGTTGTTTCCCTATCTTCTCAACAAGAAGATAGATGTTGATCGAGAGGAGCGGGACGAAAATGAAAAACAGGTACTCCTCGATGGGCAACCCAAGAAACGAACCGACACTCTCTTTCTGGGAGAAGGACCAGATGCCCAGACGCACGGAGATCTGATCCCAGATGATCGCGATGATGAATAAAATGAGAAGCGCAGGCAGGAGCGTTCTCACATGGAGTCGTTGTCGGTTAAGGTACACAAGGATGATATTTGGAACAACGACAAAAACGGTGAGAAGGACGATGTACAGATACATGGTCTGATGAATAAGTCGATACTATTTACGTTTTTTCATTACAAGGTGTCCAGTTAAAAAAAAAAGGGAAAAATAAGATTAGGTAAGGTTCCGCTGTCGATTGATTTGGTGTTCGATCGCTAGGTATGCGTTCCGCATCGCCTGCTGCGGGCCGTAGCCTTCGAGGGTCGCGTAATAGACACCTGGTTTTCCAGAGAGTTTCATTTCGCAAACGACGCGGTGAAGCCCTTGCTTGGTTTCCTTGTGCTGCTCGAGGGATACATGCAGATACCCGGTGACCAGGTATTTCTCATAATTCTTCAGGAATTCTGAGCGAAGCAATTCAACAGCCTGTTCCTTGTCAAATCCCTCGACGTTGATGTTGTTGTGGTGGAATTGTATCGCGATGGTTTCCTCCTTGTCGAACCCGGCATAAGGCGCGAGAAGTTCTTTATAAGTCACGATGCCATGCAGACGGTTTTCTTTCCCAATAAGAATCCCAGGTAGTTCTGATTTATGCATAGCGGTATGGATCACTCTGATCGTTGTCTCCGGTGAGATAAGCAAAGGCTGTTCTTGCATGATAGTCTTTATAGGAAAGTCCAGTTTCTGCCGTCTTTCTGATTCAATGTCATCACGTCCTTCCACCGTGCTGGTCCCATGAATGACGTTTTGAACGATGATGTCAATCGTTAGCGCACCGACAATGTTATTATGATCCACGACCGCAAGGTACGTCAGATGCTCCTGCTGGAACAGGTGAAGGGCTTTCCCTATCGTATCGTAGGGGCTGACAGAGAGCGGCTGGGTGCACATGACTGTTTTAATGGGTTGAGCTCCGATCTGCTGTTCTGTCAGTTTTTTCAGGACATCGTCCGCACTCACGATACCAAGGAATTTATCATTGTTAAGGACCGGGAGATGGTATACGTTGTTTTCCACCATGACACGGGCGATTTCCTCCAATGGTTCGGTCGGGGAAATCTTCGGAGTATGCGTGATAGCGTTTTGTACTTTTGTCTGCAAGGTAATTTTTGGATCAATGAGGCATCGCTTTAACAGCATTCCTTTATACTTTTTGTTTTCGGTGACGACGAGCGCCTCGGTATCCTTGAATAGAGAGATTACTTTGTGAATTGGTTCGTTTGCATCTATTTGCGTTATCTCTTTGGTGAGAACATCTTGTGCGGTGACCATACGCAATCACTTCTTTGGGGGATAAGGAAAGGAGTTTTATATGGTTTTTCAGGGGAGTTTTAAATAGCATAAAAAATGGAAATGGGGGTTATCGAAGAAGGTATCAAAAAAAAAAGGAGGCAGGAGAATTATTCCTGTATTATTTTTATGACTGGTTGAAACATGTATTTATGGCTTCCTTTTTCCGTGATGGATTTCTGGGCGTCGAAGTCCATGTCCTGAGAGCATGCCCTTTTATTTCTTAAAAACGAAAGGTATAAATACAACAATTAACAATTGTTAATTAGGGACGTACCGTGATGAGAAGGGTGCTATTTTTCATCTTTTCCTCCCAAAATTCTCATAGCCCTTTTCTCACGGACGTCTTCTGTTCCTCATTCTGTACAATAGTCATTCCTCATGGAACAAACACTGGTCGGCCTTGATCACTAAACCCGTTGTTCGGCTCATACGGGTTGAACGCAGGGTCACCGTACAACACCCGGACGAAAAAGGTCGGTAGAACCGTATCCACTTGTTTTTCGCCACGGAGCGCCTCACCGATGCTCCAGTTGTCGACAATCAAATGATTTTCTAGTACGGTCAGTCCGGCTTCCGATCCGGTTTCCCTGGTCGCTCCGATGAACGCGTTGCAACCGGCATGAAGCATGGCAAGCCCGATGCTCATCGTCGGGGAGACGCCGTCGGTCCGCCCCATGAGGCACGCGGAGGTAAGAAAGACGCTCGGTCTCTCGTACACCCAGTCCTTCGCATGGGCGACGTCGACATTCTTTGAATATAGACCAAGCCCATAAATCGACGCGGGGAACCAGTACCAGTCACCATGCCCGAGATATTCGATGTAGTTCGAACCGGTGTACACGTGAAGAAGATTTGTGATCTGTCGACTGTTACGAAAATCCCCGTACACATTCGCATCGAACCCGTAGGCACTGATGGTTTTCGCATAGGGGATCTGATGGAACAATCCACCGGTCTCGCCGAAGCCCTGCCCGAAGACGAAGCTGAAGCGATGATGCCAGTCGCTCTGGTTCTCCGGCGGACCGCAGACCTGCTCATAGAAGAACGTTCGCGCGATCAGGACCGAGACATCCTGGGCGTCCCAGCCGATGAGACGCCCGACGGAGAGCGTCGCGTTGAGCGAATATGGGTTGTCCGAAGGAAGACCCCGGTCAGGGATATCCGTATCCGACGGGCCGTAATAGTACATCGGAATCATCATCGTATCCGCAAGGATAGCAAGCCATGCAGGCCCATTGAGATAGGAGGCAAGGAGGCCATATGTGTCAAGTACCGCAAGAGTACGGTTGAGTTGTGCGAGGGTCGCGTTGACTTTCTGGTTCGCAAAGGGAATCAAGGACTCATTGTACCAAGGACCTGCCCCTGAGCCTTGGGCGGCTGATGCGTACGATGCATCGGTGAGCTCCCAGGACGAGTTCGCTAGGATGAGTCCACCATGGGCTGCCGTGAGGTACGGCGCAAGCATGGAAAGAGAAGGAATCTGGGGGAGATGCGGTGCACCTAATCGCGAGATTGTTGCAGAGAGCATGACATCTGCATCAACTACCGACAATCCTCGCTGGATGAAATAACCGCCTTTCATCCCGAAATAGGTCTTCGCCTCAATAGTGTACGTTCCTGAAGCATTGCAGGCCAGGGTTTCAAGATACGTTTTTCCAGTGTCATAGCCCATGCTGTTCGCATATGCGACCACATGTCCCTGCGGGTCGTATAAGGTCAGGAAAAGCAGGGGATCAATCGGTGAAAACCGTTCAAGCAGCGGTACTCTTGCTTGAAGAAGTTCCCCTGAGATTTGCACGTGATTAATGCCACTTGGGACCTGGATGAAAAATCTCCGCGTATCGTTACCGCTCAAATCGATGGTCTTGCTAAGGATGATGATTTTCTTGTTCGTGATATGGTCCTTGAATTGTTCTATTGTCATGTTGATGATCGCTGACGGCACCACGTCCACCGGGTTCGTCATGGTCACATAAGTAATCTGACCAAACTCCTCTCCGATTGTGGTAAGTATGGTGTCCGTGATCGCGGTTTCATTCGCAAGCGGGATGAGCGTGACGTTCGTCAGGTTCGGCATTATCCCTCCGACAATGTAGGCACTTGTGGTATGGAGTTGCGTGCACGCCATCTGAAGCTGCGCGTCGTTATGGTTGTAGAGGAAGACCGGGATGTCAAGGTAGCATGCGAGCGGCGCGGCAAGAAGACCAAGCTTGTACGCATCCATGGTGTCGTAAGGGAGGATGAGCGCGGTCGATGCGGCAGTGAACAGGTGCGTCGCAAGCGTCAGGCTTACTGCTGGTGGAGCTCCTAGAACCTCTTCTGTCTGGTATGAAGTGTTGAGGTGCTCGCCGATGACAAGAAGGGTGCGGTTCGACGAAGTCATGTACGCGTGAAGGAACCGGTGTTGCGCATCCGAAAGCGTGCCGTTGTGCTGAATCAATAAAGGGAGGAGCCCGGACGTGTTCGCTGCCTTGTCGTACCAGCAGGCAGCACTGGTCCCAAGGATGCCAAAGAATGGAGCATCATCAGGGATGATAACTGCATTGGCGATGGAGGTACGCAAGGATACCTGCGAGGAAGACTCAATGGAAGCTCCACTTGCTGGGATACTAGGCAGAATGAGGAGGGTCACAAACAAGAAAGGAGCGAGTGCGTTCATGAGGGATATTTATAAACAACCTGATATTAATAACCTTTGCATGTTGTGGCGAAGGAAAAGGTCACACAGCTCGGGATAGTAAAAAAGGCTGCTTTCTCCAATACGAAATATATAAATATAGAATCAGTGCTTAGGAAATAGTAGATATGAAAAATAGGGGGAAAAGACCATGATGAAAAAGAAACTTATGATAGTAAGCTGTTTTTGTGTAACCGTCTTGGCTCTCGCTGGTTGTACACCGGCTCTTGCCTCAAAACCACTCACGCCGACTCAAAGCACCGTACCCATTGAAGTGACCCGTTACGCGGGAAAAAACCAAGTGAATACTATCGCGACGGTGTCATCTGCGGACGCATGGCAGATCGAACAATGCTTAATCGACCTCTACAACGCGCAGCAGCAAAACGATCGAACAACGATTGCGCGCTGCATCGCGTTCTTGAACAGCAAAGGTATCGCGATTAACGCGCAAGATCAATCCTTCCTTACGCCCGAACGCATCATCCAGTTCTACGGGAAGACATCAGGCCATAACGCTTTCATGGACGACGTCACGAACCAGGCCTGCCTCTTCACTGCGATCGGCCAGGGGATGCTCTTCGGCGCGTTTGCCTTAAAAATCATCCAAGCCGTCTCTGATGTGATCAAGAATCAGACGAACCCGCTCGGCGCAATCATTGTTCTGATTATCTTGCTTCCACTGCTCCTCCTGGCCGTCCTCATTAACGACATCATCCCAATCCGGATCATGATGCCGGTAGGGACGCTCGTGCTTGCGAACGGAACCGTCTCCACCATCGGCATGCTCGGGGTGAAAAAGATGAAGGTGAACGCGACCCAAATCCAGGTCAATGTCAGTTGGTTCACGGGACTGACGATCAACATCCCGAAGTTAAGAAACGAAAGCAAGCCGTTCACGTTCGTCTCAGGTTTCGCAGCCAAGGTTGAAGGCCCGCTCTCACCATAATCGTGCGATCTGTCATTTCTGTGTCGTTATTCATTAACGGTCTTCATCCATTCCACGAGTTCCTGGAACATTTTTGCACACTGAGCGTCATTTGCCTTCAGTAACACGATATACCTGAGAAGCGACTGCTCATCGAGGTCACTTGTCAGGGTCGGAACCCTCATATCATACCGCTCAGCAATCGTGATTCCCGCATCGAACTTCGGGTCAACGATCTTTTTCCCGATCTCATCCTTTTTCGCTTCAAGCTGCTTTTTCATGTCTGTCTTCATCTGGATGATCTGGGTGATCATCTGTTTCGGAAACTCTGTTTTCACCCGCTGTATGGTTTCTTTGGTTGTTGGTTCCTTGTCCGTGCCCTCAAAGCCTGCTGCGACTGCCTGTGCCATCCCCGCGGCCATCCCAGCAAAGGCATCGGAGAACGCATCGGTCATCAAGGCCATAAGAAGAATCGAGGTGTTCAACATGATGTTCAAAATCTTGGACTCCCGGTCCTGGGTCTGTTGTGCTCCTTGCCTCATCCCTTGTTTCCTATCTTTTTTCGACATGCGATCCGCCTGACTGTTCGTCGCTTCGGAATGAATATTGATGTTTAATAATACGATGAAAAAGAAAACGCTCATCTCATGCTGGGATACTTTTTATATGGAACTGCCATACGACCAAGAGGAAAGGAGTCCTTCTGAAAAAAAAGAAACAGACAACATCCTCCCTTCATCCGAAGACTATTGGTAGCCTTCCAAGGCGCAGAAAACTCTTTATTTTTGTTACCATAGTGGTCCTGATAATACTCCTCATTGCACCAGGGATTGTACTTGCGCAAGAAACCGAAGGCGGCGATAGCGGTGAGCTCCACTGCTATGTCGGAGCTATAGGTATCGCACTGGTCGTCCTATCACTTGCCGGAGGGTTCCTCAGCTCGGGCCGCTTCGGAAGAATCAAAGGATGGAAACCCGGAAGATTCCACTATCCTGTGACGGTCATCACAGCCGTCTATCTGACAGGGGAATTGGTGCTTGGTCTGATGAAACTCAGCTGGTCCCTCCTGATCAATATCCATCTCATCCTTGGGGTGAGCATCCCGGTACTCGCTTGGCTTACCGTGCTTCTCAGCCCGTGTCTGTCAGGGAAGCTCATCGCATGGAAGGCATCATCGAAAATCCATGCGGTTCTCAGCCTCCTGCTGCTTCTCCTAGTCATCGTCCAGGTGCTCTATGCTTACTTTATTATGGGAGGATAAGAGTGCAACACCAAGGACGAAAACGACAAGATTGAGGGCTTGGAGATTCTCGAACTTTTTTATTTCACCCCAACCACAAAGAACAGGATCATCCGCCCGGTCGCATTTCTCTCCACATTTCCCGCTGTCACCGAAATCGTCGTCTTCCCAAACCCTATCACTGACAGTTTCTTGGTCACCTCCGCCCCGCTCTTCAGTTGTAAGAGCGTACCGGATGCGCCTTCCTTACCGACGATGATGGCCCCACCATGAAGCATGATGCTCCACGGTACCATGGTCTGGTCAGTGTGAGCGGTGTTCGTAATCGTAAGGGTGACCCCAACACCTCCTTTCACGGAAAGCACCAAGAGCGCATGATGGGAGATGACAAAGGTCGTGCTTTTCGTCGCCTCCGTGTTCCCTGCCTTATCAACCGAATAGTACTGGACCGTGTGCGTCCCATTGTCGCTTATGACGAAGGGCGCTGCATAACGAGTCCATCCGGCACTGTCCAGCTTGTACATGATATGGTCAACGCCAGTCCCGACATCAGTCGCATTCAACGTCACCGTCACATCACTGATGTACTCGGACCCATCCATTTCTCCCTCAAGGATGCAGGTGGTCACCGGTGGTATGGAATCCGGACTCACGTATTTCCAGATGAACTCGCTTCCGGTTCCACTCATGATTTCGCATGCTTTCAGCTCATTCGAACCGTCGGTATCAAAATCATAGATGTTCATCCCAGCAAGCATCGAACCTGTTTCGAGGGTTGCCTCCTCATAATACGCTGACCCGTTCCAGCCGATGATATGGACCTGCTGGGTTCCAAAGCAGAACTCGTTCTGACCGTCATTGTCTGCATCCCCGAGCGCGACCGATTCAATGACCGGCTCACCACTGGGATACTGCCCGTTCCAGACCTGCTGGTAGGTGCTGCCGTCCCATTCGAACAGCCATCCTTGCGGGGTCCCCCCATAGCTTCCGATACCGATCTCAGGGGTCCCGTCACCGTTGATATCAGCGGCCCCGTCCCCGTAGACCGTCGCACTACCGTAGTTCGTCCAGACTGGCACACCATCCCAGCTTTGGGTGTCGGCGTTCCAGTTGAGCGCCCAGGTTCCTGCTGTTGCGAAATTCTGCTCAGATACATCTGCGATCACCTCGGTTAACCCGTCATTATCGACATCGCCACTCCACACCATGGGGCATTCCATATTTGAGCCACCAGGACAAGCCCAGGATGTTTCGTAGTAGAATTTCTCGGTATCAAGATTCCAACCTAACGCGGTCACGTGATACGGTCCGGTTCCCATATTTGGCGCGTTAGAAATCAATATTTCTACAGTACCGTCATCGTTATAATCGCAGGCGTAGCAATCGTACAGCCAATCGACCCCCGTCCCATGATACCAGTCAAGGGTCGTCAGTGTTGTCCCATCCCAGGTGTAAGCATAGAGCCCGTCAGCCCCGGTGTACCCCCAGGCGACGCATAACTCAAGGATGCCGTCTCCGTTCAAATCAAGGATGCACGCACCCGTAGGGATGTGGTACGAGCCGCCTGGGACGTACCATGCGTGCTCTTCCACATAGGTTTGTTGTGCTGCATCGTAGGAAATAATCCGGCACATCCCGGAGTTTTCGTAACCCCCAACAATCACTTCGTTTACCCCGTCTTGATCGAGATCACCCACGCACTGTGCCAGCTGGGAGTGTCCCATACCGCCGTAGGCGTGGCTCCATTGCAGCGTCCAACCGCTTCTCACACCCGCGTTGGAGGTAGCCTGTTGGACAGACGCCTGTGCGTGTATGTTTCCAATCATGCTGTTTGCAATTGCAAGAGGAACAAACGCAGCGAAAACCATCAGCGTACAAATCAGAATACTTACTCCTTTTTGCTTCGTAGAATAATGCCCCCTATAGTAGTAATACATCTCTTGATGATATTTAATGTTTTGTAACGAATAAAATCGTTCATATCTGAGAAAAGATGTCTGCTGGTGTATATAGAGAGAAGGAATTCCCACCGAGGAAGCATTGATAGTTGACCATGGAGATATTCCAAAAACGTTATGTAACCGCAAAATATTCTTGAATCGTATGGTGAACTTCTATCAATGCAAAAAATGTCAAACGAAATTCCTTGCCCCTCTGAAAACAGTCGATGAGAAAACGCAAAAAACAACCTATATCTGCCCGAACTGCAAAAGCCGGAACTGGGGACCACTGAACTGGTAGTACCCTGAGGTCATTCGGATATCTTTTTTTAAGCCTCCTTGACTTTCCTCGGGAAAAAAGAGTATATAATGATTGGTTACATTATGACAAGCGTACGGTGCCGTAGCAAGGGTACGACCATGAAGGTGACCATCCGCGAAGCAGGAGAATCTGACCTCAAGGAAATCGTGGAGATCTTCAATCAAGCGATTCGTACCAGAACGTCCGTTGGGTACACAAGCGAAGTCACCGTCGAGGAACGAACAGACTGGTTTTTGGATCATTCGAGCGATCGCTACCCGATTTATGTCGCTGAACACAACCATGAGATCGTTGCCTGGATGAGCATCACCCCGTATAGAAAAGGGAGAGCTGCCTTTCAAAAAACAGGCGAGGCTGATTGCTTCGTCCGTGAAGGATGGAGAGGGAAAGGGATAGGAAATGAGTTGGTACCGTACCTCTTACGTCAGGCAAAAAAACTTGGATTTCGGACCCTCATTGCAATCGTGCTTGAACACAATAGCGCAAGCAGAAGCCTTCTGGAGAAACACGGGTTCCAGCAGTGGGGACTCTTACCAGGGATAGGGGAAATCGACGGGAAGATCGTCAGTCATGTGTATTATGGGAAGACACTCTAATACAAATGAAAGAGCAATGTCATCGGACCATGGGTTGCTACGAGACCACCTCAGGCCTGGCGACATCGGATGGCTTATTTACTTCCATGGGACGTTCTATGCCCAAGAGTACGGGTACGACCAGACGTTCGAGGCGTACGTCGCCAATGGTCTTGCGGAGTTCGTAGAAAAGTTCAACCCGAAGACCGACCGGCTGTGGCTTGCGGAGCGAGACGGAGCGGTCGTGGGTTCCATTGCGATTGTCGGGCAGCCGAAACGGACTGCGCAGCTCCGATGGTTCTTCGTTCATCCCAAGTATCGCGGGTGCGGTATCGGAAGACAGCTTCTTGCGGAGGCTCTTTCGTTCTGTAAAGATAAAAAATTCAGAACGGTTTCCCTTTGGACCACAAGTGAGCTTTTAGTCGCACGCCATCTCTATACTCGCGCTTGCTTTCGAAAAACCGAAGAGATCGCGCATACAATCTGGGGAAAGGCGGTTGTCGAGGAGCGGTACGAACTCCTCCTATAATTTTTGATAACATTGTTGGTGAGATGGGAAAAAAAGGTTACGCCGTGTTCGCAAACCCAAGGAGCAAGCGAAGGAATGGGAAGGCATGGGGATGGTGTTCAAAGAAACACTCCAGGAAATCCAGAATCGGATGATGATCGTACCCGTTGTCGATCGGCATCGTCACTTGCAGGTACCCCCAGTCGCTCTCCGCACCGTACACGTCCGTTGCCTTCACCTTGATGTAGTAGGTCCCTTTGTACGCGAAGCTGTGTCCCACCGTGATAGTCACATTGGAGTCGTATACGCCAGGCCATTCTTCCGAGGTGTTATCCCCCCAATCGATGAAATAGGAAAGACGATCACCGTCGGCATCCATGGCGACAATAGTGCAGTTATAAGGTATCCTTATTTTTCCGTCAATCGGACCAGTAACCGAGGGTGCTGCTGGCGCTGTATTTTCAATAGTTACAAGTGTCTGAACCCGATATCCAGAGAGACCCCCATTAATGCATTGGACGATAACGCCTCCAGAACCAGTCTCCCTGCCGGACGGGGTGTCATCAACCATGGCCGGTGCCGTGATTATCGCCGAATAATACCCGGAGCTATTCGTCATACTCGTCCAGACCTGACTCATCGACGGAATCTCTATCGAAACGGTCGCGCTTTGGATTGGATCGCCGGTTTCAGTGTTGCACACCTGACCTGATATCATGACCGGATTCCCTGGTATGGTTACGGGCGGTTCGATGTTCTCAGAGATGGTAAGCGGCTGGGCGTTGCGGGAGAAGGCTTGCAGCGTGAGGGTCGCATGCACCGTCATGTTCTCACCGCTTTGATCAATAGTTGATTTCACGATGCTTCCGGCATCAGGGGAATACCAGACGTTGGTGCTGGGACGGGTGATCTTGCAGCAGTCGAAGGTCCCCGCGGGAACGCTGACTTGTTCGTTGGAGTCGCACTGCACCGTTTCATCGATCCATTGGCTTGCGTTCAAGGATTGCTCGAAGATGCCAGCGATGCTGAATGACCCTGTGGTGGTACTCAGAAAAGAGACCTGCCATTGTTCACCGATATTGACAGGAAAATCAAATGCTTCTAAGGGTGGTGTGGAGTTCATGATAAGGTCCATCTGGTAAGGGAAATTAATGTAATAGAAAATGTTCCCTTCGGAATGAAGGATAGTGGTTTCCTGGGCTAGGTCTGAGACGCGCTGGTACGATGTCCCGGTAATGTCGCCAGTAAGGGCACCTTGAAGACCGCTGACCGTGATATCGCCGGTTATCTCCCCGGTGATGCTGATCTCGTACGCATCGCCGGTGATTCCAACGACCGTCTCTTGGAGATTGTGGACCGTTCCGGTGAAAGATCCGTTCGGGCTCGTAAAAGAGAGAGGATCGATCGTGTACGTCCATTGATCACCCTGGTACCACGTGGGGATGTCGCCATCGGATGTTGTCGTTCCAGCACAGATAGTCCCGGGTGAAGGGAGTACCATAGAGCAAAGAAGTAAGAACAATACCCAGCTTACAGAGATATATTGAATTTTGCTTTTGGTTCGCGTATCAGTTCTCATGTGTGTTCCTTCCTTGATGTACTAGAAAGGCGGATGACATTTAAATGTTTTCAGCCAGATAAAAGTTGCAGTCCCTTGGTTATTGGAAAAGGAAGGAAAAACTGTGGCGACCCTACCAGCCGAGAAGGTAGCGCAGCAGCAGGAAAAGATGCGGGAACCGTTCGAGGAATTTCAGGAGCGGGGTGTACGGCAGGGCTGCCGGTATGTTGACAGGAAGTGTTCCCCAGTCGCTCTCAGAACCACCGGTGTCCTTTGCCTTGACTTTGATGGTGAATGAGCCTTTGGTAGACCAGCTATGGTTTGCTTTCATGACCGACCCTGAGTTGATCGGCCCGACCCAGCCGGTGCTGTTCCCATCACCCCAGTCGAACCAGTAATAAAGAGCGTCCCCGTCAGGGTCAGACGCGGTTGCAAAAAAAATGTAATTCACGTTGACCTTTCCCTTGGAAGGACCGGTAACGACCGGTGTGCTCGGAGGATTGGATTCTCCCTGGATTGACGCCCAGGTGGTATCACTTGCGATGATATTATCTGCATCGGTCACGGTGAGTTTGACGGTGTAGTTCCCCGAGTTCGTGTAGGTATGCGTAGGGTTTTGTTCATCGGATGAGGTTCCGTCGCCAAAGGTCCAGTGGAACTCATATGGTGGTGTCCCACCTTCAGCAGAGCCGGTGAACATCACGGGCTGACCGGGGACCCCATAGTACGGCCCGTGGGCATTCACAGAGTACCCAGAGATCGTGAAATCGGAAGATGAGATGGCGGAGTCGCTGGACGACCCCGTGCTCACGGTGACCTTCATGCGACAATGTTGCGAGCCGCTTGCGCTCACCAGCCACTGGTAACATCCGCTGTTCGGCAGCCCTTGAGCGATCGTCGTCCAGGGGCCGGATGTGCCATGAAGCGACAGTTGTATATCGACGGTGGCAGGACTCTCAGATAGGGGGACAGCCGCGAGCCATTTAATGTTCCGGATAGACCCGTCGCGGTATGTTTCTCCACCGTGCGGCATGGTTACCTGCGTGGATAGTTCGGTTGGTTCGGCCCACGGGGAGTACGCCCGTAGCTGATTGGAACTTGATTCCGCTTGGACGATGATGTCCTCTCGTCCGTCATGGTCGATGTCACCGTCAACGAGCAAATCCGAGTAATCTCCGGGAGACGGCATCGTCCATGAGCCGCTCTGCACCCAATTCCCGGTGCCATCACCGAGATACACGTAACCCTGCGGGCCGACGTACCCGACGATATCGAGGAATCCATCACCGTTGATGTCCCCGAGCTGGGCATAATACGTCCCAGTTGTCGGCAGACCCGTCGAGGCGGACACCCAGCTGTTCGTGTCCTTGTCGAACGTGTAGCAGCGAATGCCGGAGGAAGCAAGACCAAACGCGATGTCATCGCACCCGTCGCTGTTCACATCCCCGCAGTCGATCCCGTTGTACGCCCCGGTAGGGAGGCCGTTTTGGCTAAGGGTGAACCCGAATGATCCGTTCCCGAAGAACACATTTTTGTTAGCGGTCGACGTGAAGAGATCAGGGATCCCGTCGGCGTTCGCATCACCAGTCTCAAGGTTGTTATCCGAGAAATTACCGGTCACACCCCAAACATGAGTCCAGTTCCCGTCACCATGGTTCTTGTACACCTGGATGCCTTGGCCCCACCCGAATGATTGAGATGCGATATCCAAAAGCCCGTTGCAGTCAAAATCAGCCACATCGGTGGCGAACATCCCGTAGGTTTCACCACCGGTTCCAAGACCCGTTGCCCAAGGGATCCAGTTGGCTCCGGTCCCATCGCCGAGGGCAGCGCCGATCAAGGTATCACCCCACCCTGGAACACCACTGTAATCATGATGGATGCCCCAGGCGACATCAAGGGTTCCGTCATTGTTCAAGTCGCCTGCAGCGACACCGCCGTACCCGAAATCTCCGTTCTGCTGCACGGTCCAGGTGCCGTTGCCGTTGTTGAGCCAGACCATGATCCCATGTTCTTGGGTGCCGATATAGGGTGAGCCATGATCGCCGACGGAGATGATGTCCACGTTTCCGTCGTTGTTCATATCAGCGAGATCCATCTCGGTTGGTCCTGATTCCTTTGACGGTGTTTCAAGGCCTGCGGATTTTGAAATAAACACGATATCACGGGACGTGCCAGCGGCAGATGCAGTGCTATCAGAGTATTTCCGCTCTGAAAGTGTCGCGTAGATATTGAACGTGGATGAAAAAACCAAAGCGAAAAGGATAACAACGGAGACTATGAGCACGCCTCCATGGGACATTTTGCGATTCTTAAGATGTGACTTCATATTCATTCCCCTTGAGTAACTTATGAGGAGAGACGTATATAAACATTACATTCCCAGCTGTAGAAAAACTCGTAAAATAATATTGATGAATGTGTTAGGTTATCAAGAAAAAAGTGATAAAAAAAAAAAAAAAAAAGTTAGCGCAGCCTTCGAAGAATTTTGAACGGGTCGCTTCCCTCAAGATAAAGCGAGGCGAGACTGGCAGCGGTGGTCTCATCAAGCCCCTGCCGTAGAAGCTCCTCTTGGAAGATACTGGCTCCTTTGCGTGCCCGGAATCTGAAGCGGATGAACTCGCCGCCGAACCGGAAGAGCATTGATGGAATAAGAGGGATGAGGAACCCAAGCATCTTAGGTAGATCCCTCTGTTCTGCTGTGGTCTCTGTCATGGGTGCCCTTCTCGAATGATTTTGCTTACTCTTGCCCTTGCTGTCGGAACCGTCCCATGACGTTCCCAAGGTTCAGCGTCGACATGTACTGCCGTGTGAGCTCGAACGCCTGCTGGTCCGTCATCCCCGCGCCCTTGAGTTCCTTGTAGAACGTCGCTGCCGCCTCCGCGTACTGTTTCGCGCTCTTCGCGCTGTACAGAAGTTCGCTAAGCTGCCGCAGCAGACCTGGGACCTTCTCAGCGACGACGTCCAGTATTTCTTTTATTTTTTCTGCGTCAGGCATTCCTTCATGGTTGTTCATTTATTTCGACCTCCAATTTTTTTTAATTGATACCCTCTATGCTGGTCACGCTATTTAGAAAGACCGAGCAGTTGTGTCCATTTTTTGATCACCTCGGCGGTGAGGCTGTAGACGTACCGGGAGCCACGCTGCTGTTTCTGGATGATATGCTTTGCTTCAAGGTCTGAAAGTTTCTCCCTGATGATGCGGCGTGATGCGGTACCACGTTTGCTTTTGACAAGATCCGTGATCTGGGAGATGTTCTGCTCAGGCCGCTCCAGAAGCACGCGGACGATATCCTTCGAAATAGGGTCTTTGAGCTCAGGGAGGATCACCTCAGGGGTGAGGCCGCCATGGTCGAGGAGAAGGCCTGCAAGCTTCAGGTAGTTCTGCGTGGTCTTTTGCGCGTCACTGAGCGGTTTTAAAAGAATCGAGAGCATCTTTTCCAACTCGCTGATGCGTTTGGTAAGCTCCTTGACCTCGTCCGCCAAATCTTTTTCCACGTTTCTGGGATACCTGAGGCGGTACAAAGACCTTTTGGGCTGACAGAGGTGTTGTTCACCAGAACTCAAGGAAATAGAAGTACTCGTGGATCGGGTGCTCTCGATGGGGATGCTGGGTCATTGAAAGTACCTCGGTCTTTGCGATTCGAACACTCATTGGTGGACCGTGAGGTGTTTCTTTTTTTTGCCAGTCGATGACGAAGATGCGGCCGCCGGTATTCAGGTGCGTAAAGCAGGATTCAAGGAATTCCTTTGGGTCGTCGACCTCATGAAGGACGGTGACAAGGAGGATGACGTCCGCGGTGTACGTCCCAAGGTCGTTTGCTTGTGAAATCACCAGGTTCGGTCGTTCTCCCGCGCGTCTTTTTAACTCCTTGAGCATGCGTTTAGAGAGATCGATTGCGATCACCTCCCCTGATTCTCCGACAACATCGAGTGCCGGGATGCTGAAATACCCGATACCAGCGCCGAAATCAAGGACAGTATCACCCTGCTTGATACCCATCTGTTCTAGCAGCTCTCGCGCTGGAAGAATCCTTCGTCGTTCAGGGTCATCCAAACGCTTCAACGATCCATGGAACACGTGAGCCATATGTCGAGAAAAGTCGGTTCCTTTATCTTTTTTTTCTTCTAAAAAACCATGCTTTTGTGATTTTAATAACAGAAGGTTTTTATATATGGTCCCTAATAGTTTTTCCTGTCGGAGGAATATGAGGAAAGATCATGTACTGTTCAGCATCGTTTCCGTGTTTCTACTTCTAGGGACAGGAATTGGATTTTATTTATACAGCTCACAAAGGAATAGTCCTCCGTCTAACGACACACTCGGTATGAACCATGCGTACGAGGTAACTTGGAAAACCACCTCGGTGGAAACATCACATATGAAGGGATTCGCTGGTACGGACTCAGATTATGTCAACACCTTTTCCTTTGGCCAGCCAAACCTGAAAGAAATTCGCTTCACTCTCAACTGGACAGACGATAAGGCAACGATCCTGAACCGCTGCGGCCTGGATACGCTCGTCCTTCAAATCACAAGCCCGGACGGGTCAACCGTGCAGGACTCTGCGAAAAGCGCACCTAGGACAAAACAGGGGCATGTTGACATCATCGTCCCTTTGAAAACCGAGGGTTTCAAACCATTGACCCTCTATGCTCCGAACCTTTCAGAGGTTTCGTCCCAGGTGCGGGATACCTATGATGATGACATCTGGGTGAACAAACCATTCACTGTCAGAGTCTCTATCCAGATTGGAGAAATCAGACCATTGAAACGGCTGCGGGAACGGGGGAATGACTTCGACTTAACAATCACTCCTCTCTTCTCCGCTGCCGTGATCACAAAGCTTGGGTCAGGCGCGACCATCACGGACAATACACAAGATAATCAAAGTAATACGAACGAGACATCAGCGCAGCTTACCGCCCAGATCAAGGGTGGTCCCTTCGAAGGATACCCACCTCTCACCGTCCATTTCCTAGGAAACCCAACCAATGACACGAGAATCGTTTCGTACTATTGGACGTTCGGCCCGACCTCGAAGCTGATTGCCCCGGAATCACTCTATCGTAATCCGCGTGTCTCTATCTTGCTTCTGTGTCTCATGCTTTTCTACGTAAATCCCCTTCTTTTTATCACTAGTATCAGCCTTTACGAGCGCTACCTTACCAAAAGCCAGAGTCGGTACGAATCCACGGATCAGGACCCGATCATGGTGTTTGGGTCAACCGGAAACTACTGGGCGACTCTTACGGTCACTGACGCGCAGGGTCGCACGGCTTCAGACACTGTGTGGATTATGGTCCTGCAGTATGTCTATCCAGATCATGACCATACCACTTGAACAGATATGATTGCGTTAGAATGCATATATTGGAACAACTTTTCGATATCGATGATAATTGCATGATGATTACATAATTTCTAGTGACATATACAATAAAATGAAAAATTCATGGATGTTCCAGAGCAAACCTTTAAGAAGAGTGCCTGTTATCGAAATCGAATCACCACTAATTCTAGGGGATACTCATGAAACTAGTAGACGTTTTAGAAGCAGCGAAGAAGGAAGCGCACTGCGGCATGTGCAGAATCGACTACCTTGATACCGGGGTATGCCCGTCAGGGAAAAGCCATGGATTTCTCGCGTACTGGCCTGAGGGGCGCGTGGAGCTTGCGCGGGCGCTCGCGGAAAAAACTGTTCAGCCCACAGAGACCCTCCTCGACATCGTCAAGACATGTACGCTATGTGGATTTTGCGACCGACAATGCCATTTCATCACACAACTCAGACCGATGAAGGTCGCCCAAGCACTCAAGGACTATGCAGCGACCCTCAAACCAAGTGACCTGAAGCATGTCCCGGAGGATCAGATCCTCAAGGACCTCCGCGCGATCGTCGGAAAGGAATGGGCAACCAACGACCCGAATATCATCGTCTCTTACAATCGTTCCATCATGCGACCGAAAACCAATGCCGCGTTCTATATCGCGATGCCGCGGACCACCGAGGAGATCGTCGCAATCGTGAAACTTGCCAATACTCACAAGATCCCGTACCTCCCACGAGGTAACGGCACCTTCTTCAGCGTGACCATGAACACACTATTATCTGATGCCGTGTCCATCGAGCAAGGTATCATCATCGACCTGTGGCGGATGAAGGATATCCAAATCGATCCCGTCGCCTTCACCGCGACCATCGGGCCGGGGGTCACCTCCTTCGAACTGCAGAAAGCAGCGTCGAAACACAAGCTACGCGCGAACGTCGCGGAGGCGGAGTCACACGTGTGCGCGAACGCGCAGAACCTCGGCATCATCACCACCTGGAGCAATACCTACGGGTGGTCGTCGGATAACGTCATCGACGCGGAAAAAATTGACCAGGAGGGCAACGTCATGCATCTCAGCGACCTTGAGGTGCCGAACCCGTACGCGACAGAACGAGGGCTCATGAGTCTCTCTCTTATCCCGAACGTGATCGTAACATCCCTCACCGTGAAACTCCACCCTGTGTTTGATGACGAGGAGAACATCTTCGTTCCGTACGAAAAACTCGAAGACGCCATTGACTTTGCAGAGAACCTTGCGAAGCACAACATCGGGCTTTCCCTTGCTATCCTCTCACGCAAATACCTCACCGAGTTCATCAGCCCGACCCATGATGTCGCAGAGGGCTTCGACCAGGTCGCGAAACAATATCTGAAGCTGAACTATCTCGTGGATGTCATCTGCACCACCAACGACCGAAAGTACATCGAGGAGACCGCGCCGGTCACTTTCGACAGGAAGATGGTGAAAAGCCTGATCCTCGGTTCCGCGAAACTCGCCTCTATGAAGGACTCCAGTCTTCTGAAGATGATCTCCGAGGAGGAGCACCCGCTCAAGGCGCTGTTCGGCGGACCATTGCGAAAGCATTTGGAGAAAGGTCTTGCCGCGTCCCCGAAGGAACTCGCAGCGGTGTACGACCCGGACCTCAGGGATTTCTTCGAGAAGGTGTACTCACGGCCTCACATGACCGATTCGATCTGGCTGCATACCTTCAGGATCCTTCCCTGCCGGATGGAGCGGAAGCATTTCTGGATGTACCGTGGCGGCTACATGCCTGGCGACAAGAAGACCATCATTAGGGTCGCTAAGGCGCTTGATGATTCAGCGACGAAGTACGGCATCGAGGGTGCCTTCGGGTTCCTCAGTTACCTGGAGCGTGGGAAGTTCGCGCACCTCGAATACGATTACTATTATGATCACACCGACCCGGACGCGCGCAAACGTGTGAACCACGCGATCGTCGACTCATGGAAGAGCCAGTTCTCGATCCCGGGTGTGACCCCGTTGGAATTCATTTGCAATAAAGGTCTTCGCAGAAAGGAGCACATCCTCTACCCGCTCGCGGAGGGACTCTCTGAGGAGGAGCTCACCCTTGTCGATGACATCGTGGAAAGTGTATTTGGAGGAGAAGAAAAATGGTGAAATACCTAACAGAAGAATGGGCGAAGCAGGCAAAGCAAATCGTCCTCGATGAGCTTGATCCGAAGAAGGATCTTAAAAACATGAATGCTATCCTTTTAAACGTGGTTCAGAACGTTCCGCCTGAGAACAAAACCGTGTATTTCTACATCAAGTTCGTGGACGGGCATCTGGAGGAGCTGCTCGCAAGCCCGGATGAGGCGATAAAGCAGAAGCAGGCGGAGTTCACGGTCACCGGGGATTACGTCACCTTCATACAGATCAGCAAAGGGGAGATGAGCTCCGCGATGGCGCTGCTCAAGAACCGGGTGAAGATGGCCGGGAACAAGATGAAGGCGCTCACGATCACCAAACCGATCGACAACTTCAACGCATGCATCAAGAAGCTTCAGACCGAGTACTAAAGAACTGATATGATGACGAACGATCCGATACTTTCCGAGATGCCTTCGTGCCTACGAAAGATGGTCCCTCCCCAGAACGAGTGGACGCCTGTGGATCAGGCGCTGTTCACGTGTGAGAATTTCTTTGATGATTACGACGCGTGCCGGGACCAGCGTTTCACCGCAGTGAAACATTCCTTTGAGCATCACTTTATGAACAATCGTCTTTACCATCGGTTATGTCTGGTCGAGGAGGTCTCGCCAGATAAAATCGTGTCGCAGAATGATTATCTGAAAATCCCGTTGCTACCGGATACCTTCTTCAAGGATTACCCAGACGGGAAGGGGTTTCTCTCATGGCTGGAGATGATCTCCACCGGGATGCTGCCTAAGCCCGTGTTCAAGACCGACGCACCGACGCACGATGAGGTGATTGACGAGTTCAACAAACACGGGGTGAACATCATGTTCACGAGTGGGACGAGCGGCAGGTTCAGCTTCATCCCGCGCGACGCAAGGTCGCTCAACCGCCTGAAGTTCAGTGCTATGAAGACCGTGATCGAGCTTATGAACTACGACCCTGACGACAAAGTGGTGTTGTTGATCCCTGATCCACGGCAGACGAATCTCACGATCGCAAGTCTCTTCGGCATCGCTTTTGACCTTTACAATCCTGTGAACATCCATGTCGCCCTTGACATGAAGATCACGACGCAGTTCCTGCGGATGCAGCGGGATGCGGCGGTCGGCATCACGGAAAAAATCAAGGCGAAGGCCATGGCTGCGATCAGCCCTATGGTGCAGAAATCATCGGACGGCAGGATGATCCATCTGTTGCGGCAGGCGGAGAAAGAGGAAAAAAAGGTCATTATTGGAGGTCCTCCTTTTTGGCTTGACCGCATCCTTGACCGGATGATAAAGGAAGGACAGTATGTCAGTCTTAAGACCAGTCAGGTGCTCACCGGCGGTGGCTGGAAGGCAGATGAGGATAAGCGTGCCCCTGAGGAGGTCTTCCGCAAGAAGGTCCAGGAGGTCCTGGGGATCCCGCAGGAGCAGTACCATGATGTGTACGCGATGTCGGAGTGCAGCTCCGTGTTTATGAGCTGCATGGGGCATTATAAGCATATCCCGCCCTTGCTCGTCCCGTTCGTGCTTGACGAGGAGCTCAACCCGGTCGGGTACGGTAGGTTTGGCAGGTTCGCGTTCATCGACCCGCTCGCGGAGATGTACCCGGGGTTCATCGTCACCGGTGACCGGGTGAAACTCCTTGAGCACTGCCCAGCATGTGGTCGGAAGGGACCGGTGCTTGACGTCGAAGTGACCCGTGTCCCTGGGGTCGAGGGCCGAGGGTGCGCTGCGGTGATGCAAGAGCTGATGAAACAGGGGGAGTAAATAGTATGGTCCGGTTTCCCTCCAAGGAATGGATCTCCTTGTTCAAAGACGAGTTGAACAAGAATGCCGCGTACAAGGATGCGGCGAAGGACTGGGAGGGCGACTTCTTGTTCGTTATCACCCCGGATAACGGGTTGAAGAAAGAGGTCGTGTTTTACGTTGACCTCTGGCATGGATTGTGTAGGGACGCACGTCTGGCGAAACCTAAGGAGAAGGCCGCATTTATGTTCAAAGGGCCGTATTCCAATTGGAAGAGCGTGATTCGAGGCGAGCTTGATCCGCTCCGCGGGCTCATCCGCGGGATGTTTACAATTGATGGTGATTCGAAGATCATCCTTGATCAGGCGAAGGCTGCCCAGGAGCTTGTGAACACCGCTCGGTTGATCCCGGCTGAGTTTGAAGGGTAATGACTGTGACGAGAACCATCGAGTGTTACTTTTGGAATCCATCACTTGGGATTGATGATACCCTCGAGTATACCTATGAGACTATCAATGGTTTTGAACTCAAGAAACCGGTGCTCACGGTCCAGGTGCTCGGCAAGATCCTTGAGGACCTCAAGAGAACCAGAAAGGAGTACCTCATCAGTCTTGGTATTCCTCAAGTTATTGATACGATCGGGCAGGTCGCAGACTTGTGGATGGACCCTGAGTACAAAGGCAGGAAACTCGCGCTTGAGGTGCTGCCGAGCGTGACCGGGTTTTCCCGTGAGATGCTCGAGTACTGGGGGTTTGATTATTTCTTAAGCTCGATGAGGAAGGAGAATCTTCCTTTGTTCGGCAGGCTGCAACCGCAGCAGTACCGGGAGTTTACGAAACTTGAGGACGGTTTGGTGAAGGCGTACGGCATCTCGAACATCCTTCATTCGAAGTTTGAGCCTGAGGTCATCGGTCATGTGTGTGCGGGCAACATCCTTGGCATCGCGGCGTTCGAGATGATCATGGATAAGCTTGTTGATGCGTCGACCTGGGTCAAGGTCCCTAGTGAGGAACCGGTGTTCGGCGCGTTGTACGCAAGATCGATCGAGGAGGTGGACTCGCGGTTCGCGTCTTCCATCGCGGTGCTGCCGTTCGGAAGCGAGCAGACACATTTGCAGGAGTTCCTGTTTTCCCATTCAGATCTCGTGCGGGCGACCGGCGGGGAGTCGACGCGCAAGAACCTGACGGAGCTTTCGGAGAGGTATCATGTTCCGCTGGCTGGCCATTGGCATAAGTTCAGCTTCATCGTGATCTCTAGGGATTACCTGGATAGCCGGGCGCGGGAGATCGCAGAGCTTGCGTCGCTTGATATCTGCGCCTGGGATCAACAGGGGTGTTTCTCGCCGCAGGAGATCTTCGTCGAGACCGGTGGTGAGGTGTCGCCGCTGGATTTCGCCAGGCTGCTTGCGGAGGAGATGGAGACGACAACCCGTGCGCTTCCGAAGGGGACAAACTCTGGAAAGATCCAGGTGCTTGATGGGTACTACCAATATCTGACGAAGGAGATGATGGGTGAACCGGTGAAGATCTTTCCCTCCAAGGACCATCTGTGGCTCGTAATCTATGATCAGAGCACCATGAATTTCGATCCGTCGCCGTTGTTCCGGGTCATCCGGGTGAAACCGGTGACCGATATCATGGAGATCGCACGGATTGTGAAACCCATCGGCAGGTTTTTGCAGACGGTCGGGGTCGCGATCCCGGACCACCGTTTAGTCCCGTTCGCGGATGCTATGGGCAAGGCGGGCGCAAGCAATATGCGTACGGTGAGCAGTATGACGCTTCAGAAATCCTGGGAGCCGTGGGACGGGCGGTTCCCGCTCGCTGAGCTCATGGAGCATGATTCGATCCATTGGGTGAGCATCGATACACGGAACATCGACAATGAGATGCAGACCGCGTTGAAGCGGAAGCGACTAATCGTCAATGAGCGGCTGGCGCGAAACCGGATATCTGAACAATAGTGAATGATAAAAGAAAAGGGGGATTTTTCTGGATTTTTTTGGTAGACTTAGAGCGTGAATCCGAGCGCCTCATCGCTTGAGATCTCCCGAACCCTACCTTCATCAATCCATTTCTTGAAAAGCGCCTCCTGGATCGGAAACTCAAACACCTTCTCCTTCGTGTACATCATGAGCGCATACACGTCCTTGTTCTTCCCGTCCTTGAACCCGTACATCACCCCGAACGCCACCTTCCGGTTCTCTCCCCACGTCAGCTCATAGTAGCTGCCTACCTTGATCCCTTGTTTGAACATACGATCCATCCCATTTATTATATATGATAATAGGATGCGTGTTAAAAACATACGCTGAGAAGGATTCTTCAGCGACAGGTTGTTAGTGTGTTTGCAGCCATTTCAGGAGTGGGACGAGCGCTATTTTCAATTCCCTCCCCTTATTAGTCAATGCATATTCGACCCGGGGCGGTGTCTCCGGGAACACCTTGCGTGAGATTAACCCCTCGCGCTCCAGTACTTTCAGGGTATCGGAGAGTGTTTTCGGGCTGATCACCCCGATCGTGTTTTTTATTTCATTGTATCGCAGCGACGGTTCTCTCCCTAAATGGTTCACGATGCAGATCGCCCATTTCTTGCTTACCACATCGATGATCCCTTGGACCGGACAGAGGCACTCCTCGCTTTCATCACAGGCGCATTTTTCGGCAGACATACTACGTCACCACAGAGATATTAACTATATGATGCTCCACTTTCACCTTTAAATACTTACTAATGAATACCAACTATTAGATATATACCTACTACAAGGAATGTATCAGGAGGATATAAAATGTGCGACTGTGACTGCGAACCACAACGAGGTTGTTACTACACACCCAGACACCGCCAATTCCTCACCAAAGACGAGGAAAAAGAAAACCTCAAACTCTACAAAAAAGAGCTAGAAAAGGAGATAAAGGGCGTCGACGAACGGATACAAGAACTCTCTTGAGGACACCTTTTTTCTCTTCCTTTTTTTCTACAGAACAAGGTTTAGGGAAAAAAAGAAGAAAAACAGAGTGAGTTTTATGTCACTCCTATCACGAAGAAAAAGAAGAGGACCGCTTTCGCCGTCTTTGATTCTTTTCCAACCGTGACCGTGATCGTCGGTCTGCCTAAACCAAAGACCTTCGCCTTCACAGTCGCGTTCCCGCCTGCTTTGATGTTAATGGAACCGCTCGTCGTTTTAGGAATCGTAAAACCACCGGAAAAGCTGATGCTCCAAGGCACCTTGATCTGGTCGATCGTCCCGACGTTCTCGACGACGGCACTCACGCCAAAGCCCCCGTTAATGACCGTGACGTTGAAATACCGGATGGTGAACGTGGCGCTTTTCTCGGTTTCCGTGTTGCCCACCGTATCAACCGAGTAGAAGTACACGGTGTGCGCTCCTTCGTTAGAGACAGTAAACGGGACGACATACGTTGTCCAGTTCCCCGTATCGACCTTGTATTTCGTGTAGTCCACCCCGGAGTTATCATCGGTCGCGGTCAAGGTGACCTCCACGGGGCTGATGTACACGCTTCCTTGCTGCGTTCCTGCAAGTGTACAGGTCGTGACCGGTGGGGTGGTGTCCTGGCCGCCGCCGAACGGATGACCTACCATAATCGCGGCCTCCGGTATCAGGTTGGTCTGACTGGAGATTCCCAGGGCGGCCCGTAAAGCAGTAGGGTCGGTCGTGACAGTAACGACGTTGCAGGTCAGGCCTCGCGCGGTCGCCTCCAGAAGGATGTTGTGGGTGATCGCGCCGGTCTCGTACCACCACCAGGTGATGTATCCTGGATGGTTGTTATGGTTGTAGAACGGGATGATGATCCAGGGTGCCGAGGAGACATTGATATCGTCATGCGCGACCGCGGCTTGGACGAGCGCCCGCTTGTCGCCAGAAACGATGAGGGACACCGAGTGTGATGTAGGATTGTATTGGTACACGCCGGTCTGGTTCACCGCATAGACCATGAACGGGTAGTAGTCGACCGCGCTGGGCAGCGTGCGATGACGCATATTGAAGACGTTATCCATGAGATACGATGATCCGTAGGAGCACCACAGGGTCTGGGACTCATCGAGGAGCGAAAGCGTTACGTTGTCCCATTTGTTCACAATTGTTCGGTTCGTGACCGCGCCCGCAAGCGTGATCGTGTTATTGATCACCGGCGGCAGGTTCTGCACAGGCAGCGGTTCGTAGGTAAAATCGTACGGGCTAGGCGGATAACCTAGATGCATGACGATCTCTGCTTTTTCATTGGAAGGAAGATCAAGATCGTAGAGCTCATTGACGCTCATCCCGGTCGTGATTGTCGCCAAACCCAGGGCGATCGCATCGAAATACACGTTCTGCGCAATCATCCCTATGTCCATCATCGCTGCCTTCTCATCAGGGGTGATGCTTTCGTTCCAGGCCATGCCGAATTTGATCGGAGCACCCGTGTCCTGCCCGATGTACAGGTAATTCCCGGTTTTCCACAAGCGCAGCGAATGGTTCGCAGCGACATAGACGTACGTCGCATCGCTGCGTATCACGTAGATCGTCGTCGAGTACGTCCCATTCGGGCTGTAGACCGTTCGTCCACCAGTGGCGGTCACCCCGTAAGCAGCCCAGAGCACCGTGGATAAGTCCTCATCAGACACCGGCGTCGACGGATAACTATAATGGAAGGACATCCTCTGACATATTGCTCGTTCCAGCAGCATGTCGACAGGTTCCGGATCAGGAAGCGTAATCCAGTCTCGGGCATCATCACCGAGGGTGATGTCTCCCATGGTGAGTTTTGCGGTGGCGGGTATGATCGCCGTGATCATCAACAGCATGCAAAAAATGATACCAACAAGTTTCTTCTCCATAGTCTTTTATTCTCCCTTATCGATGAATATATACAATCAGCTCCGTATCTTAAAGATTGCGAAAAGGGAAAATGGTGAAAATTTGTTATACAAGATGACAAATCATCGTACCCTTTTAATAACATTTTGTTCGAGCAAAAATTTATATCCCTTCATAGAATATAAAACCCGGGAGACCTATGAAAAAGAAGAGTTCAATGAAGAAAGCAGGTGCTATTTTGCTGTTCTCGGTTTTTGTCGGTCTTGCCTTCATCCCTCTGACCCAAGCCGCGTACCCTCTGCCGCCACCACACTCGATAGGGATGAACCTGGAGCAGACCATCTTCCAGAGAATGTCCATCCGTGCGTTTACCAACGAAACCATCACCGACGAAGAGCTTTCCACGATCCTTTGGAACGCAGCCGGCTACCGGACTGACGGGAACCGTACCATCGCGGGGGTCAACGGCAGCTTCGCTAGTATTATCTATGTACTAA
>Ga0315282_10002115_pt1 | contig 36965 bp, 32 predicted proteins | sample YL17G07_20_MG_FD_203693 | JGI IMG/M metagenome (GOLD analysis project Ga0315282, IMG submission 203693) | Sediment microbial communities from Yellowstone Lake, YNP, Wyoming, USA - YL17G07_20 | ecosystem: Environmental > Aquatic > Freshwater > Lake > Sediment | place: USA: Wyoming | collected... | reverse complement strand
CTGGGAACGGCTTGGTCTGCCCCGTCTCTGCGCCTAAAGGCAGCACAACTCGGTCGAACCGCCGTGTACGGACCCGTACGCACGGTGGTGTGGCAGGGAAAGCCCGTGAGGGCCCACCTATGCCGATTGTGCGCCCGACTGGGCGCGTTCACTTGAAGGTGCAAGCCCTTTACAGGCCTGACAGGAGGAACTGTTAGCCGGACGGCAAGGGTGTCCGTCGCGAGGCGGGATCCGAAGGAAGCCGCAGGCAAAGCGCTGGCTCGACGAACAGAAACCGCATAAAAGGCTGCCATGTCGGGTGAGGGGGCGAATAGACCTAAAGCCCAATACCTGTACGGAAGACATGGAGGTAGATGCGGCGGGCATAAGCGTGAAGGTGGACGCGCATTACTCGGGGAGGTCTGCTTGTCTGCCAGCGGGCTACCGCATCCGCGAGGAGGCGGGAAGGACAAGCAGAAGTCAGCCGAGGGCATAGTAGGCACATCGACAGTGCCGAAGGCCCGAACATGACGTAAGGGAAAGGGACCTCGAATTTCGCGAATCGCCAAGACGCAGAAGAGCGGACTGCGATGTCCGCCGCCACCAAGGGAAGTAGGGGACGGAATTCCCGAAGGCCCAAGGACGGCGCGCCAGTGACTCCGGCAAGGAGAGACCGCCCCTCCCGGCGGCGACCGTAACGGTGCGAGCGGCAGTCGAACGCGGGTGCCAGTAGGCCCCGCGGGATCGCCCGCCCGTTTTCGCTTGCCACTCAGGGCGTCATGAACCGCCGTATACGGAACCGTACGTACGGTGGTGTGGGAGGACGGCGGGGGTAACCCCGCCTCCTACCCGATTAGGGTTCCGTCGCCGATCCTGGAGGGGCTGCTATCCGGCAGGCTTGGGGAGCAGTTGTATCTTTGCATAAGGTTTCAGCGGCTCGACGTTGGACGGCGCAATCTTGCATGCAAGCGCCGACGCCGCGTTGGCGCTTGCCGCGGCGGCCGCGAGGGTGAGGGTCTCTTCAAACGGCCGCTTATCGAGAACTCCCATGATCACGCCCGCCACGAGCGCGTCGCCCGAGCCTACAGCGTTGACGGTATCCACCTTCGGCGCGCTCACCGCGTACGCGCGCCCTTCGTAAGCGGCGACAAAGCCCGTTTCGCCGAGAGAGATGACGGCGATAGTGGCTTTGGCGGCGAGTTCTTCGAGGGCGCGCATAGTCTCGGCGAAAGTCCTGATCTCTCTCCGAAAGAGCGCTTCTGCTTCCGCACGATTGGGTTTGACCATGAATGGACGCTCCGCAAGCCCAAGTGCAAGCGGCTTGCCCGAAGTATCGAGAACAAACGGAACCGAGCGGGCGTTTGCCATGCGAAGGAGTTCAACCGGCAGGTCGTCAACCGACGCCGACGGCGCGCTACCGCCGAAGGAAACCATCTCTGTCGAAGGCAGCAGCGCTTCGTAGCGGCGCAGAAACTCCTCGCGCTCCTCAGGAAGAATCTGCGGGCTTGGCTCCTTGATATCGGTATGCTGCTGCAGGGCGGTCTCGTAGAGCGTGATGATCTCGCGGGTGGGCGCTTTCGTCCAAACCGTCTCAGTCCTCAGAGCGTCATCCTCGCGCAGGAGCCTGTCGCAGAGCTGCCCCGTCTCACCGCCGAAGAAGTTCATGGCGACGGCTTCGCGACCGTACGCCTTGAGCACGCGGGCGACGTTGTTGCCTTTGCCGCCGACGGTGACGGTCATCGCTGACGCGCTCTGGATTACGTTCGGCTTGATGCGCTCCAGGTAGAGGGTCTTATCCACGCAAGGGTTGAGGTTGACGCAGAGGATCAAGTAGGCTCCTTTGAAAGGCTACACTGTCGGACCTTTGCGCGATTGCGCCAGTACTTCGTTGAGACTCCCTGTGCGATAGCCCTCGAGATCAAGGGCGACGTAGGCGAAACCGAACGCCTTGATGCTTTTCGCGACCGCGTCGAAATCCTCTTCGGCGACAAACCGCCGCATCTCGTCCGGGGAGAGCTCCAGGCGGGCGAGCTTTCCGTGATGTCTCACCCGGCAGACAAGGTAGCCTTTGCCTCTGAGGTAGTCTTCTGCACGCTCGATCTGCCGGAGCTTCTCTTCTGTAATCCGTTCACCATAGGGAATCCTTGACGCGAGGCACGCGTACGACGGCTTGCTCCACGTGGGAAGCCCCATACGGCAGGAAAGCTCTCGTATGTCGGCCTTCGTAAGGCCGGCCTCGGCAAGGGGGCTTCTGACGCCAAGCTCCTTGACCGCCTTCATTCCCGGCCGGAAGTCTCCCGTATCGCTTGCGTTTGAGCCCTCGACAACGAGGGGCAACCCCTCGCGTTTCGCGATCTCGAGAAGCGTGCCGAGGATCTGCTGCTTGCAGATGTAGCAGCGCTCGGGCGGGTTTTCCGCCAGCCCCGGCACCGCGAGCGCGTCGACTTCGACAAGGAAATGGCGTATTCCGATGAGGCGCGCCACGTCAACTGCCTCGCGCGCTTCGAATGCCGCATGTATCTGCGAAGTGACTGTAACCGCGGCGGCTCGATCCCCGAGGGCATCCTTTGCCGCCTTGGCAAGGAAACTCGAATCGACGCCTCCGGAGAGCGCCACGAGGACGCCCCCCGTGCCTTTGAGTATCTCGGTGAGCCTTGCGAGTTTCTCCTCGAGCGTCATTTGCCTTCCTTTCCCGCGGAGATGGTGAGAGCCGCCGCGAAATCGTCATCCGCCGGCGTTACGGTGACGCTCGCCCCTTCTTCGTCGGTTCGCGCACGTCTGACGCGCAGCTTCGCCGTCGGCGCGGTCCGGGCCTTCGAGGCGCGCGCGGTAAGGGCCGCTGCGGCGAGGAGGTTTTCGTCCGACGCTTTGCCGCGCAGCAGTGTCGTCGGCCCCGGCACGCCTTCGAGGATTATCACCAGATCCCCCGGCCGCGAGAACGTCTCGATGACCACATTCTCCCGTTCGTCGCGGCCTATGACAACCTTTGTCTCGTCATCCAGGCGGTAGTGGCGCCCGACCTTGAGCAGGTGCGCATTGTTGAGGTCAAACTGATTGTGGGCCAACAGATCCTTCACGCGCCTTCCAAACTCGGGGTCCGTCAGTAAGCATCCTCCGGCGGGGGAGGGGTATGCCGTTATGCCGAAAGTCCTTGCCAGTTCCATCTGCCGCGTCCGCGTGCGTCCCGTGATGCCCTCGAGGCGTTCCCGGTCGACAAGGCCATTTTTCTCTGCCTCCGTAGCCGGGAGTTCCTTCGCACAGAGCGGTCGCAGTATCTTTCCGCCGAGGCCCGTCGCGTTATCAATGAGGCCGAGGGCGAACCGTCGCTGCGACATCGGACGCTGGCCGACCACCTCGCCCGTCACGATGAAGTCCGCGCCGACCTCCTCCATGATCCGCGCCGCCCGGCGCAGCATCGCCATATGGCAATCGATGCAGGGGTTTGCCGCGCTGCCGAAGCCGTGCGGTGGGTTCCTGATGAGCTCAAGCTGCTCTTCGGTGAAGTCTATGAGCCTCAGCGGCACGCCGAGCGCGTCGGCGGCCTTGCGGGCCGCGAGTCCCTTGCCGGGCTTTGCGCCGCAGTTGAACACCGACACGAAGTGCAGCGCCAGCACGTCCACGCCCTGCTCCCGGACGAGTCTTATCGCGAGCATCGAATCAAGCCCGCCTGAAAGCAGCGCAACCGCCTTTGTCATTCGCAATACCCTGCCAAAAAAGACGCCCCGGCGTATTATATCACCGAGGCGTCTTCCTTAGAACCTTGCTTGGGACTACCTGTAGGTTGTACTCTGCCCGGGCCCGGGAAGACTGTTCAGCATTCTGGCGATGATCTGCTTTGCCGCGTAGTCGTTCTCTGCGGACAAACAGGTGCTGGGCCCTACGCCTACCGCCATCGCTCCTGTGGGGCAGCTCTCCACCGTCCCGACGGCGTACGTTTCCCGACAGGCGCTCGCCTGGGCCCACAGCTTCGCGACGTTATCGCTTCCGCCTCCCCTCCAGGCAACGGCACCGGTCCTGTTGTCGACAATGTCCGCGTCGAAAGCCATGCCCTGATCCCATCTGGCGACGGTGATATGCATGGTAGCGTCTGCGTAACAAGGGGCCGTGGATGGCGCCGCCGACTTGGTGGTGTTTTCCAGCGTGTCAGTGGCGCTTGGCGACGCGACGCCGACCGGATTGTTCGGCGCATTGAGGGCGGACGGCTCGAACACCGGACCTCCCGCAGTGCTTGTCACCTTGTAGCCTTTTGCGCACAGGTCGCTGGCGAAAATGTCGGCGACCGCCTCCCTTGTGCAGTCATCGCACGCCGGCCCGCTGACGGGCGCTATCGCAACCGTCCTGATATTCGACCCGGCAAAACCGCTCTGCGTATACCCTGTTGACTGGCATCCCGCGATCATCGCGACCGCGGCCATCACAAGAACGCAAACCATACCGTTTCTCATATCTTCAGCCTCCTGTCATCAATGCTGTTCGTTGAGTGCGCGCATACTCGACCGCGTTCGCGCGTTGAACGCGTACCTCTCTATTGTGAACCCACGCGACCTTGCGGGAGTTCCTCTTTCCTGCACGTGCGCCGCGCGGGTTTCCGGGGCTTGACGTGCGCATGGAGGCCTTTTTGCTATTGCAAGACCGTCGGGCTCCTATATACTTTTTCTTTCCGCGCTGGATGCGGATGTTCGCCACTCATTGACAAAAGGAGAAGGCAGTGCTAAGCGACCTGGAAATCGCCCAACGGGCCAAGATGCTTCCCATCAGCCAGATTGCCGAGGAAGCGGGGATTCTTGAGGACGAGCTCGAGTACTACGGCAAATACAAGGCAAAGGTGAGCCTGGCGCTCCTTGATCGCTTGAAGGACGCCCCCCAAGGCAAGTACATCGACGTCACTGCCATAACTCCCACCCCTCTCGGCGAAGGCAAGACCGTAACCACCATCGGCCTCTCGCAGGGCCTCAAACACATCGGTAAGTCCGTTTTCACATGCATGCGTCAGCCGAGCCAGGGACCTGTCTTCGGCATCAAGGGTGGCGCCGCCGGAGGCGGCTACAGCCAGGTCCTGCCGATGGAAGATATCAACCTGCACCTTACCGGCGACATCCACGCCATCGGCGCGGCTCACAACCTTTGTGCGGCGTTCCTCGACAATCACCTCCGCCGCGGCAACAAACTCCGCATAGACCACACTACAATCCAGTGGCGCCGATGCGTCGACATCAATGACAAGTGGGCGCTCAACGACATCGTGGTCGGCCTCATGGAAGGCAGCTTCACGCGCAGAACCGGTTTTGACGTCACCGTGGCGAGCGAACTCATGGCGATTCTTGCCCTCTCGCGCGACCTTCAGGACATGCGCAAGCGCATCGGCCGCGTAATCGTCGCCAACGACGTGGATGGCAAGCCCGTTACGACCGAGGACCTCAAGGTCGCTGGCTCCATGACCGTCCTCATGAAAGATACCGTCAAGCCCACGCTATGTCAGACGATCGAGGGAGGCCCGGTTTTCGTCCATGCGGGGCCTTTTGGCAATATTGCTCACGGAAATTCGTCAATTATCGCGGATTTGATGGCGACTCGACTTGCGGAGTATACTGTAACAGAGAGCGGTTTCGGCGCCGACCTCGGGATGGAGAAGTTCTTTAACATAAAGTGCCGTACGTCGGGCCTCGTTCCTGATGTTGTGGTCCTGGTCGCGAGCATTCGTGCCCTCAAGGCGCATTCCGGAAGGTTCAAGGTCGCCCCGGGCAGGCCTCTCGACAAGCGCCTCAACAAGGAAGACCTCGATGCGCTCGCCGCCGGCTGCGGCAACCTCGAAAAGCAGATCGAGAACGCAAAACTCTTTGGAATCCCCGCAGTGGTGGCCGTCAACCGCTTTACAACCGATACCGACGCCGAAATCGAGTTCGTCCGCAAGCGCGCCAAAGCCGCGGGAGCCGAAGATGCAGTGACAAGCGAGGTCTGGGCCAAAGGAGGCGCCGGCGGGGCTGATTTGGCTCGCGCCGTCGTCGCCGCGGCCGAGAAACCGAGCGATTTCCGTTTCCTGTATGACGCGAAATTGCCGATAGAGGAGAAAATCGAGATAATCGCGAAGAAGATCTATGGCGCCAAAGGCGTTGATTTCGCGCCCCTTGCCAAACAGAAGATCAAGCGATTCACCGACCAGGGCTACGGCGCCTTGCCCATTTGCATGGCCAAGACGCATTTGAGTCTGTCGCACGACCCGGCGCTCAAGGGGAGGCCGACGGGCTTTGTCGTACCGGTCAGGGACGTGCGGGTTTCGGCGGGCGCGGGGTTCGTGTATCCTCTCTGCGGAGAGATGACCACCATCGCGGGGCTTCCCAGCGAGCCGGCCGGCGAAGTGGTCGACATAAACGAAAAGGGAGAAGTCGTCGGGCTGTTTTAAGGATTGGAGGGAGTGCTATGGCGTACAATCCCAGACAGGAACAACGACAGTTCGTGCGCGTCTCGCAGAGCCTGCCGGTCAGGTACAAGTTCCTGTCCTCCGATCCCAATTTCCGTGACGATACGGTCCGCGAAGGCCGCACGGACAACGTCGGCGGCGGAGGTCTTCTTCTCACCGGCCAGGTCCCAAGCGTCGAGTGGATAACCGAGCTGCTCATGGAGAAGATCCTTCTCGCGGTTACCGTCGAGCTGCCCGAAAGTGACGAGCCCGTCCAGGCGATAGCCAAGGTGGCCTGGCTCGAAGCGATCGATCAAAACACCGAAATATGCCAGCTGGGCCTGACCTTCAAAGAGATCACCAGGGAGAACCAGGACAGGATCTTCGACTTCGTGATCAAACTGCACGCCCCTGGCAAGAGGAAGTAGCCGGAGCGCCGGCGGCCCCGGCGAAAGAGCATGCCGCTTTTCAACGCCATCACGCTCATCATCGGCGGTTTGATCTTCTTCATCTTTGCCCTGCAGGTGATCACGCGGGCTTTCCAGAACCTTTCCGGCGTCTACCTCAAGGTTGCGATTAACCTTCTCGCGAAGAGCCGCATCTCCGGCGCCCTTATCGGCGCAATCCTTTCGTTTCTTCTGGCTTCCACATCGGGTGCAACGGTTCTTCTGGTGGGGATGGGCGATTCCGGCCTCATCACTCTGCGGCAGGCCCTTGCTGTCATCCTCGGCGCGGCGGTAGGGACGTCGCTTACCGTTCAGGTGATCGCGTTCGACATAGGCAACTGGTCGCTATACCTTATCACGGCGGGCTTTCTTCTCAGGGTGTTCGGCAGGTATGAGCGCTGGCGCGACGTGGGCGAGGCGATCTTCGGCTTAGGCATGCTCTTCTTCGGCCTGGCGCTGATGAAAAGCGGCGCCCAGGCGTCGGAAACCACCGAAGGCATCCGCAGTCTGCGGGGATTCCTCTCCACCGTGTCAGCCAATCCTTTCTATCTCTTCCTTCTCGGCATTGGCGCGACCGCCGTCCTCCAGTCAAGCGCCACCACCCTCGCTCTGGCTTTCGCATTTGGCTTCCCGGCGGCCTCAGCGATCCCCGTGGCCATCGGCGCGAGTATCGGCACCTGCACCGCCGGACTTGTTTCCGGCATAGCCTCCAAGCCCATCGGCAGGCAGATCGCCATCGGCCACTTCGTCATGAAGCTGCTGGCGGGGCTTTTCTTCATGGCCATCCTTCCTGGTTTCACGACCTCCGTCGAGAAGTGGAGCGAGCGTCTGAACGTCTCCTCTCCGGAGCGGATCATCGCGAACGCCAACACGCTCTACACGGTTCTCATGGCCCTCATCTTTCTTCCGATACTGCCCGTGATTGGCGAGCTTGTGGTCTGGATGACGAGACGAAAACCCCAGTCGCAGCCTGCGGCGGAGATCTCCGTGCGCGATCTCGATGAGCCCGAGGCCGCCGTCGACAGAGCCCGTAAGCAGGTCGTCAGGATGGGCCGGACCGCGCTCGATATGCTGCGTAAGGACCTTCCTGCCTTCGTCGTCGGGCCCTACAAGGTTACCGACAGCATCCTCGCCGGCGAGGAAAGCCTCGACACATATGACGCGGTCCTGAGCGACTTCCTGAGCCGGCTCGACGAGTCGCGCCTGTCGCCGCGCGCCAACAAGAACCGCACGCGTCTTCTCTACGCCGTCAAGAACATCGAATACCTCGGCGACGTCCTCGCCTCGGAGCTTGTGCCCCTCGCGCTCAAAAAGAGCCGCAAGGGCCTGGAGTTCTCGATCGAGGGCGCGCAGCACTTCGAGCGTTTCCATCGCCTCGTCGCCGACGACCTCGCGGAAACCGTCGATCTTCTCGAAGGTCTGCCGGCCAATGCCCGCCGCGTTCTTGATAACGAGGCGCGCGTCGACGCCTTGCGCCAGGAGATCGTCGAAGCCCACATCCGCAGGGTATCCCACGGCGTCCGAGCCGACGCTGAAACAACCCGCGTCCTCCTCGATGCCGTGGCCGCTCTGAGGACAATCCACTACTACACCACCGATATCGTCAAGGTGCTGGAGTCCTGAACCGCGCGTGCCGCTGCTGAAACCGCTTTTCTATGTGCCACTGGCGGCTTGTCCGCCAGTGCCGGACTCCGTCCGATTCCCCGGGCCATGGACGCCTCCCGCAACCCTTGCCCCTCCCGCGGTGTACAACGTAGTGAAATGCCTGTAGGGGGTGGCAAGGAAGGGAGAGGAAATCATGAGTTACCATGGCAGCAGGGAGTTCTGTTCGTGGCCGAGGGTGGCGATAGTGGGCTTGATGGCCATCCTCGCCTGCATCGCTCTCGTCGGCGAAGTCTCTGGTAAGAGAATCGCCAACGAACGCGCAGCCCAGGCACAGAAGAAGGCGGCCGTTGAGAAATCGGTTGAAAGCGGCTGTGGCAAGTCCGCGGCGGGGATTGTAAAGGACGGGACACAGCCTCAGCGCCAGGCGCTTGTAGGCAACGACTATCCGGAAATAGAAGGTTACGGCCACGTGTATGCGATAGCGTAATGGCGTGACCCGGCCGCATAGAACGAGGAGCCAGTTTCGCGGTGTGAAGCCCGCATGAAGCAAGTATACTCCCCGGTTGGTAGGGCTGAGGGGCGGAGATTGACGGTCAATCTTCGCCCCTTGCGCTTTTCCAATCGCCTCTTCCTTTGTCGTAGGGGCTCCGGCTCCGTACCCGCCCTGGCTGGAATGCCGATCCTGCGCGAGCACAACGTCGGTCTCGCCGATACTTTGTGGCGTCACCTGATTCGACACACTCGCCCGCCATCATCACACGATTGACAACCGCCTGACTTCGCCTTACTCTACTGACCTGCCCGTTTGCGCTCGGAGTCCACATGAGAAGAGGTTTTGCTTTGCCGTACCTCACTGCCGACCTTCCCGGCACGTCCGGCCGGCTGAAGGACTCTCCCGAGGACTTCATGGTCGACGAAAGGCTCCTCTATGAACCGTCGGGGCAGGGAGAGCATATCTACATCCGGATTGAGAAGCGCGCCCTCTCCACATTCGAGGCCGTGCGGCGGATAGGGCGAGCCCTCGGCGTTTCTCCGAGGGACATCGGCTATGCCGGTATGAAGGACACGGCCGCAGTCGCGAGACAGACGCTGAGCGTCGCAGGAGTAACAGAATCAGCGGCGCGCGCCCTTTCTCTTGACGGTATCACCATACTGGACGCCAAGCGCCACGGCAACAAGCTCCGCCTCGGGCATCTGAAGGGCAACCGCTTCCGCGCGACAATCCGCGCTGCCGCGCCTGAGGCCCTTGATCGCGCCTGCGCGATACTTCGCGTTCTGGAGTCGCGAGGCGTGCTGAACTTCTTCGGTCCCCAGCGCTTCGGCACGAGACACCGCAACGTCGCCGTCGGCGCCGCCATCCTGAGGCGCCGCTTTCGCAGAGCGGTTCATGCGCTTTTCGCTCCGGTCCCCGAGGAAGAGGGGACCGCGGTCGGCCACGCCCGCCAGTGCGCTTGGGCCGGCGATTACGACCACGGCCTCGCACTGTTTCCGGGGAGCTTTCTGCCGGAGCGAAATGCCGTGATGGCGCTGAGAAAGGCGAAGCTGCTCGTGAAGAGCGCGGCTGCTTCTGAGGATGAGTTCGCCGGCGTCCTCAAACGCATACCCGAGAGCTACCTTGAGTTCTACATCTCCGCTCTCCAGGCGCATCTATTCAACGAGGTCCTGACGAGGCGCTTTGACACGTTTGACAGCGTGCTCGACGGCGACCTCGCGTGGATACACTCTAAAGGAGCCGTATTCTCAGTCGAAAGCGCATCCGCCGAGGCGGCACGTGCCGCCGCTTTCGAGATCAGCCCCTCCGGTCCCATATTCGGCGCGAAGATGCTCTCTCCGCGCGGCGTTCCTGGTAACACCGAGGCGGACATCCTCGCCCATGCGCACCTCACTGCCGAATCTTTCAGATCCTGCCTTGGCGTTACCAGCAAAGGCGTCCGCCGGCCCCTCCGCGCCCCTCTCATGGAGACCTCCGTCGAACCGGCCGTCGACGCCGCAGACGCCATAGTCGTCAGCTTTTTCCTCCCCAAGGGCTCCTTCGCGACGGTTGTCCTCGCTGAGATCACAAAACCCGTCGGCCCAGGCTCGGCCGAAGACGTTTTCATTGAATAACCGCGTCTTCCGACCGACTACTCTCCCATGACTGGCTAAAGCCTGACTCTGGTTTATGCCGACCTAACTCATGGCCAGTCAAGGAGGACAACCATGGTATGCCCATTCGTAAATGGCGACGATCCCCGATGCGCCGAGAACCTTAAGCTCGACAAGATAGACTTCGCGGTCGCGGTGTGCGGCGACGAATTCACCCGGTGCGAGATCTTCTGGCAGATGATGTCAAGAATGCGCGATGAGTCGTCCGCAAAACGTACATCCGTGGCTTAAGGCCTTCCTCGCTTATCTCGAGGCTGAATGCGGCCTGTCAAAGAACACCCTTGCCGCATACGGCCGCGACATAACGCGGTTTCTGGAATTCCTCGACGGGGTATCCCCGGCTATTGCAGATAGCGACACTGTCGAAAGCTTTCTCCGCGCCGAGAAGCGCCGTGGCCTTGAAGTGACCTCCATCGCTCGCGCGCTCGTCGCCATCAGGATGTTCTACAAGTTCCTCGCCTCCGAAGGCCTCGCCGCCGACTCGCTCAACGCCACTCTGGAGACGCCGAGGATCTGGCGGCGGCTGCCCGATTTCCTGACGCCTAAGGAAGTGACGGCCCTGATCATCGCCCCGAAAGGCAAGGACCCCCTCGCGCTCCGCGACCGCGCGATTCTGGAGACCTTCTATGCCGCCGGCGCGCGCGTCGCCGAGATCGCCCACGTGCGCACCGCCGACGTCAAGCTCGACCTCGGCCTCGTGCTCCTCTACGGCAAGGGTTCCAAGGAACGCGTCGTGCCCCTCGGCCGCCCCGCGCTCGCGGCGATAACCGCGTATCTGGAGTCGGCTCGGCCCAAGCTCGCAAGCGCCAAAAGCGACGACACGCTCTTTCTCGGCCGCCGCGGCGAGAAGCTCTCCCGCATCCACATCTGGCGTCTTGTGAAAAAGTACGCCGGCCTCGCCGGCATCCGCAAAAACGTCCACCCCCACACTCTTCGCCATTCCTTCGCCACCCACCTCCTCGCCGGCGGAGCGGACCTTCGCACGGTCCAGGAAATGCTCGGCCACGCCAGCATCGCTACCACCCAGATCTACACCCACGTCGACCGCACCCGCCTCAAGCAGGTGCACAAGAAGTTTCATCCGAGAGGGTAGCGCGCGGGAGGAAGTGACCATCTGTAGGAAGAGTTCATTTGCTCGCTGAAATGCCATGCCTTCATTGCGTAGGGGCGCTGCTTGCCGCGCCCCTGACCCCCGCGCATACCCAGCGCCCGCGAACTTGTCGCTCGGCTCTCGATGGGGTCTTCGTAGGGGCGCTGCTTGCCGCGCCCCATGTCTCGATCCGCCGACGGCGGATCATCTTCTGGGTTCGTCGGGCGGCTCCCTACGAAGCCCCCGAATCCACTTCTCAATGTCGCTCGGCTCCTTGCAGTCCGGGTTCTCGAGGTCGAGTGCCCATGAAGCTGGGTTATTCTGGATGTACTCTCTGATGCGGTTCAAATCCCAGTCGTCTCTTGTGATATGATCGTGGAAGAGACGCTGCCACAGAGGCCCATGCCTCCCGAGCAGCGCGTTCACGTGAACCGCCGACAGCGACTTGAACGCCCGCGTGACTTGTCCCAGAGTCAGCGGTCTCTTACGAGTGGTCGGTGTGCTTTCCGCCTCTCTGCCCCGAAGGATGATAATTCCATGGACATGATTCGGCATTACCACGAACGCATCGAGACCGACCGAAGGAAATCGCCTTGGAAGGTCATGCCACTCCTTGCTGACAATCTCCCCAACGGCGTTGAGCTCAACCGCGTCACCAACAACGCTGCCGAAAAGGCATTGGCGTCCAAGCACACAGCCCGTTATGAAGTAGTAGCCCGGCTGGGAGTAGTCGTAGTCCTTCAGCCTGATCGACTTCCTGCGAGGCAGTGGTCGTTGGTTCCCCTGCATACGAACGTCCCCCAGTGTTCGCAAGGTTCTTCGGGCGCAGCAAGCAGCGCCCCTACGATTTGCCCGCAGCAGCCTTCATGCCAGACAAGACCGTTCTTGCCGCGTCTCGCTACTTCTTGCCCTTGATCCCCTCGACCAGCTTCATGAACCGCTTTCCGTACTCGACGTAGATGTTGAACGCCTCAGTGTTTCCTTCAGCCTTGGTGCCGAGATGCACCTGCGACGCCATGTGCGGCTCAATGGAGAAGCCGCCGTCGTAACCGTTCTTGAAGAGGTCGGCCAGTACCCTGCGAACGTCGCCTTCTCCCTCGCCGGGCCAGGCGTAGACTTCCTTGCCGCCGGCGGCCGCGCGCTTGGTGTCCTTGATGTGAACGTACGCGATCCGGCCCTTGCATGCCTGGTACATTTCCCACGCCACCTGCCCCTCGGCGGGAGGGTTCCCCGTGTCGTAGATGACCGCGAATGCCAGCGACGGGATCTCCGCCATGAGTTGCCGCATGTTCTCCGGCGAATGTCCGCCCCAGCCTGAGCAGTTCTCGTGGCCGATGAGTATCCCGCCGTCCTCGGCCAAATTGACGAGAACCTTCATGCGCTTCAAGGCTTCCTTCTTCCATTCCGCGTCGGAGAGGGGCTTGTCCTTGGCGTTGGGCCAGCTCATGACGCGGATAATGGGACAACCGGCCTTCTTCATGCGCGGGATTGCGCGCTTGAGGTCATTCACGTCGCGCTGGAAGTCCTGATCGATGTAGCGTGCCCAATTGGCGATCCCGGACCCGAACGAGGAGATCTTCATCCCCGCTCTTGTAAGGGCGTCGAGCGTCTTCTCGAACGTCGCATCGTCTACCTCGGTGAGGTTGCCGCCCTCGACGTTTCTCACTTCGATGTATTTCCACCCGAGCAGCTTATGCGCCCTTATCTGCTCCGCAATCGGCGTCCCCGCTTCGTCAGCAAACCCGCTATAGAACATCGTATGCCCCTTTCTGCTCAGCTATTCTCCGATTCTATCACGTAGGGGCGGGGCTCCGTACCCGCCCTTGCTTCTTGTTCAATCGGCGCTCACGAAACTACAATCACTTCTTCCTCTTCTGCGGCGACAATGCCGCTCCCGACTTGCCCGCCCTCAACTCCGCGAGCACGTGGTCGTACATCGCCTCGTCAACCGGCAACTCGACCGGCCTGCCGAGGAACCCCGACGCGATGATCGCGTTCGCCAGCTCCACCGACATCGTGCCTTCCTCGCCATCCATGAATACAGGCTCAATTCCGCGTATCGCAGCCAGGAAGTTAAGCCACACGCTCTCCGACGCGACCGGCCCCTTGCAGTCGGCGAAGTCCGCCTCGACCGGCCCGGTCTTGGGCGGCGCCCAGATATCCTTGTTGTTTTTCGTGTAAGATGAAAGACTCACTTCGTTTCGAAGCGCCTTCACGCTTGCGCCGTCGACCACCACCGACCCGTTGTCTCCCACAATGTCCCAGCGCGCCGAGCCGGGGTAATCGCACGTGGTTGAGTTGATCACCGCGATGCCGCCGCCCTCGAACGTGGCAAGCGCCAGGATCTCGTCCTCGACCTCGATCTCGTGGCAGCGCCCGAGCCAGATGCGCGCGTCCACGGTCTTCGGCAGCCCCAGCCACCAGCAGAATATATCAAGGTCGTGCGGGCACTGGTTCATCATAACCCCGCCGCCTTCGTTGAGCCACGTCCCGCGCCACGTGCCGCTGTCGTAATAGCTTTGCGGACGGTAGGACGCGTTCCACAGGATATTGGCCTTGTGCAGCGGCCCCAGAAGCCCGGCGTCTATCTGCCGCTTCACCCAGCGATACATCGGTGTATGGCGGTTCTGGAAGTGGACTGTATAGACCGACTTCGATCTGCCGTGCGCCTCATTGATGTGCCTCGCATCAGCCGCGGTGATGGCCACGGGCTTCTCCAGAAGCACGTGAATGCCCCTCTCGAACGCCGCTATCGCCGCCTCCGGATGGAAGGGGTGTGGTGTGCAAATCGCAACCGCGTCCATGTCGCCCGAATCGAGAAGTTCGATGTAATCAGTCGTTGCGAGTTCGCTGCCCGTGCCGAACTCCTTGCGCCTTGCGACCGCCCGCTCTCTGTCGACGTCGCAGAATGCTGTGACCTTCGCGTCGCTCTTCGCAAGCGCTTCGGACTTGAGGACCTTCAGGTGATGCCCCGCGATGCCGCCGCAGCCGATTACCCCGACCCTTATCGTGCCCACGCCCACCTCTCAGTTTTCGCTCTGGCCCCCTGCTGTACCCCTCTGCACAAGTGTATCAGTCAACCTTTCCGTCGCAAGGAGCCACAACTCCGTGCGGGCTCACATAGGTGGGAGGGGTACGCTTGAGGGCACTGTAAGTCTCCCCTGACCAAAATGCCCGAAAGTGGCCCTTTTTTCTCAAATTCCGGCATTTTGGTCAGGGTGGAAATCCAGTGGATGAAGCTCAACCCGGACCACGTGCACCTACTTCAGCAACTCAAGTGCCGCCGTCGCCGCGATGCTCAGCGCGGCCACGGATGCTATGAGCGTCTTCAAGAACACGACTTTCGCGCGAAAGCGCCTCCTGACCTCCGCGTCATATTCGGCCGCGGCGAGGAACCGCACGCGGCTGTCAATGGACCCGTGCCGCCACGAGCGCGTCCGCGGGCTGACGCCGTTAAGATGCGCTATAGCCAGGAGCGCCTGCGAGAACGGCCGCGCGTCCCCCATCACTTCGACAGCGAAAAGGTCTCCGTCCCGCTCGAACGCCCTTGAGACGAACCCGAAGGCGAGCCCCCAGTACACAAGCCCCCACGCGGCCATAAGGATAACGGCGTACTTGCCGCTCGCGTCGTCAGGCGCGCCGACCGCGGTGGCAAAGAGATTGGCGATGAGCCAGAAATCGATCGCGAAAACGAAGTAGTAAATCATGTGCCTGCGGCGCGCGTGGCCGAGCTCGTGCGCGAAAACCGCCTCCAGCTCCTCTGGGGGCATGGTCTCCAGCAGCGCCCGGCTGATAATTATGTACCTCACGAAGCCCGCGATTCCCATCACTGCCGCATTTATGATGTGATGCCCCGGTGTCTCCCAGACGCGGATATCGCGGAAACCCACCTTCGCCCTGCGGCAAAGCGCAGTCAGCCTCTCGCGTACGGGGCCCTTATTAAGACTCCGCGTCTTCCAGAGCCTCACGAGCACAAGGGGCGCCGCGGTATAGCCCGCGATAACGATTGCGAGAGCGGTGAGCGCCCCCGCCCAGGGGCTCTCCAGGTAGTCGAGCACCGGCTTTGGCAGGAGCCTTATGAGGTCATACACCCCCAGCGCCGCGCCGACCGGTACGAGGAGCGTCAGGAGGTACTGGCGGATGTTGAACGCGAGCCTTTGTCTCAAGCTCGGCGAGAAGGGGCGCATGACCGCATCGGCGTAGTGAAGCGGTATCCATACAAGAAGAAGCGACACCACAAGCGGCGCTATCTGGATCGCCCCTGTTGCCAGGGCCGATTCATTGACCTTGAGCCTTTCGGGCAGGGCAATCCACTCGAAAAGAAAGCACGATGCGGCATAGCATCCGGCGATGAAGCCATTCATCGCGTAGACGATTCTGACGTACCTCGTCGCGAATGCCGTGAATGCTTCGCTGTCATAGGGCACTGCGCTTATGAGCGACTTCGTCCTCGCGCCCACGTAGATCATGAAAACCGCCGCGGCCGCAGCGGGCGCGACGGTCATCACCGCCGTGCCCGAGATCATCCCCATGAAGCTTACGCTCGCGGGCCGCCCGTACATATCGGCCGCCACTGCGATGATCATGCCCACGAGAACGAGAAAGTACATTCACACTCCTTAAGAGCCTATTTCAGTAGGCCTCGTGGACGGCGTTGCGAGCGCCCACGGGCCGAATGCAAGGAACTTTCGACGATGGCTTATCCGAAGATAAGTCGAGGAGGAGTGACGGGAGCAGACGGCCCGTGGCCGCCGCAACCCGAAGGGACGCCACGATATACTTCGTATCGCCGCGTCGCTCGTCGTCGACGTATGTCTCCATACGCCTTCCTCCTCGCTTCTTGCGCTACTCGTATCTCGTGGCGTCGCCGCCACGACGCCTACTGAAATAGGCTCTATGTCCGCCGCGCCGGGCGCTTCCCGGCGGTTTTCACGCGGACAGTCTCAAAGACAAAAGACGCCGCAGGCGAAATTGTCCTGCGGCGTCGGAATCTCCAACAAAAGCCACAAAACCCTTCGGCTACGGGATGAAATCCATCCCCGGCTTCATCGCGAGTATCGTGGCCGCGATGAGCTTCACCGCGTTCGATACGTCGTCGAGCGATACAACCTCCACCGGCGTGTGCATATACCTGTTGGGTATGGACACAAGCGCCGCCGCGGCGCCCGCGCGGTTGATCTGTATCGCGTTGGCGTCGGTACCAGTCGCGCGCGGCTCGCCGGCGACCTGGTAGGGGATCTTGTCCTTGTCGCCGCTTGACTCGATAAGCTTCCCCAGAACCGGGTTCACGTTCGCCCCGCGCGCCACTATCGGCCCCTTGCCGAGGGCAATCTCGCCGTAGCTCTTCGGGTCCGAGTCGGGGAAATCCGTCGCAAATCCCACGTCCACCGCGATCCCCGCCTGGGGATCGATCCCGTACGCGCTCGTGCGCGCGCCCCGGAGCCCGATCTCTTCCTGCACCGTCGACACCGCGAACACGCCTACAGGGAGCTTCTTGCCCGCGAGCGCCCTCAGCACCTCGGCCACCACGAATGAGCCGATGCGGTCGTCGAATCCCCGCGCCACGACGAGGTCGTTGAGGAGCCTCTCGAATCCGTACGTGAACGTCACGGGATCGCCGATTGCAACGTGCTTATCGGCGTCCTTGCGGTCCTTGGCGCCTATATCGATCCAGAGGTCCTTGGTGCGTGGAACGCGTTTGCGGTCTTCTTCGTCCATGAGGTGGATCGGCTTCTTGCCGATGACCCCGAGGATGTTGCCTTTCTTCGAATGGATCGTCACGCGCATGGCCTGCACTATGGGCACGTCTATTCCGCCGATGCATGAAAAGTGGACGAAGCCCTTCTCGCTGATGTGCGTCACCATGAGGCCGATCTCATCCACGTGACCCGCGAGCATTACGCGGATCTTCGCGCCCGGGTTGAGGGCGGCGATCACGTTGCCGTGAACGTCCGTGCGGATCTCTTGGGCCACTCCCGCGAGGTACTTGCGAACCACCTTCTGCGCCGGCTGCTCATAGCCCGAGGGGCTCGGCACCGACAGCAACTCCTCCAGAAACGCCATGCTCTCTTTCTTCATCGTCGTTTCTCCCCATTTCCCCATCGTAGGGGCGCACGGCTGTGCGCCCTGCCACTTCGCGCGGACACCGCTATTGATCTCCCTGTTATACGCCCGCGAGCAAAGACAACTAACGGCGAAGGTCGGCCTCTTTAAGGACTTTTACCCGGTCGTCCAGAATGAAGTCTTCCATATTCTCCCAGCTGAAATGCTCCATCTTGGGCAGGAGGTCGGCCCCCATCGTTTTGCGTATGGTCTCGAAATTGATGCGGTTCTCCGTGAGGATCTGCATCCAGCCCGACGAACGCTGGTCCGTTCCCTCCTCGGTGTCCTCCGGATTGGGCTGGGCCGTGAAAAAACTGCGCCCATAAAGGCGGAATTTCGACCGGTGATGTATCGGCAGGTAATTGTAGAGGTATTGGTAGAATTCGTCACTCGCGGTGCTGCCAATGATAATCAAGTCGTAACTGGCGGCCAGATCGCCAAGAATCTTGCCGTTCAGGACCTGTTTCGTCTTGCCGTGCTTGACGATCTGCGAACGTAGAGGCTTACTTGTCGGAAGGATGGCATATTTGGCCAAAATACCTTCCCCCTTTGCTATTCTTGATTCAGATCCGCTCCCGATGTCCGGGAAAAACGTAATTCTATGCAGCGCACCGACATAAGTCAATCGAATAGGCCCTTTTTGGCCTTCTCGCGCATTCGCTCCTTGGCCGCTTCCGCTCGCTTCTTAGCCGCTTCGCGCGAGCGTGTTTGGAGTTTGGCGTACTGAGCTTCGTCTATAAGTCCTTGCGATTTCAGCTCTTCGATCTTGGCGGTCGTGTAAATGGAGTCATCCTCCTCGTCGTACTCTTCCTTTTTGAAGAGACGCCTTCTGACGATCCATATGGCCGTCACTGCAACGAGGACGATTACCCCGATTAACAGCGCCATGCGGACAACAAATTCCGCGATATGTTGAGGATCAAACGGCATATTCCCACGCTACAAAGCTGTAAGTGTTTTGCTGTTCAGACTTTCGGTTGATTCACGCCGGTCGGCGCAGGGGTCGGGATTGGAGGGTTTTCCTCCAGTCGTCGGCCTCCCGCCGGCCCTTGCTACCGCGGCTTGCAGGCCAATTCCAGCACCTTAACGTTCAAGAACCGCTTTGACGCCCCGGAGCGGATAAGAGTGACCGTATCCGCCCCCCAACCCGTGCCCGCCACGGCTACGACCTCTTCACCTTCGGGTATGAGCCCCCCGTCGCAGGCCTCCATGACTATCTCGACGCCGACCTTAACTCCTTGCGAGAACAGCCTTAACGTCTGGGCGATGAGATAGGTGGGGTAGAGCCCCTGGTGCTTGTCCATTAGCGACGTCTCCAGCGAATGCGTCAGTATCGTGCCCACGTAGATCTTTCCGCCCAACGATTCGATCCTGGCGCGGTTCTCGGCCGTAAGTTCCAGTACTCCCGGCTCCCTGAAGCCTGCCGAGTGAGTAACACATACGAGGTTGGCCTCCTTGCCTTTGAGTGCCTCGGCGAACCTGACCCCAGTGTTACCCCTCGTGGTCGCCACCACGAAGTGCTTTTTCCCCTCCTCCAGATAGGCGAGAGCCACCTTCAGCGCCACATCCGTATTCTGCTCCCCCGGCGTCTCAAAGTAGACGGTCTCTTTCTTTATCATCCGATATCTCCCGTTCCATCAGACCTTTTGTTTTCCGCTTTTCCTTCGGCCTTCAGCCTTCAGTCTTCAGCCTTATGTTCTTTGTCGATACCTCTGCGCAATCGGCATCCTTCTCCCGAACCCGAACGCGCGCCCCGTCACCTTGATCACCGGCGCGGCCTGCTTGCGCTTGTATTCGCTCAGGTCCACGAGCCTCACCGTCCGCATGACCACATTCGGGTCAAAGCCCATTGCGATTATCTCGTCAATGGCCTTCTCCTCCTCAACGTACTCCTTCAGGATCGCGTCGAGGACGTCGTAGGGGGGGAGGCTGTCCTGATCCGTCTGGTTGGGCCTCAATTCCGCGGAAGGGGGCTTGGTGATCGAGTTCTCGGGTATCACCAGCCGCTCTCTATTGATCCACTGCGCGATGCGGTAGACGAGCGTCTTGAGGACGTCGCCGATTACATCGAGGCCGCCGGCCATATCGCCGTAGAGCGTGCAGTAGCCTACGCTTACTTCGCTCTTGTTGCCAGTGGATAGAAGGAGCCCCCCGAACTTGTTCGAGAGCGCCATGAGGATCGTTCCGCGTATGCGCGCCTGGATATTCTCCTCGGTGATGTCCGGCGCCGTGTGCTTGAAGGCGTCCTTGAGTTGATCGATAAACGCGTTGTAGATCGGCGTGATCGGCACCTTCACACTTCCTATGCCCAGGTTACGGACGAGCTCTTCAGCGTCCGTGACGCTGCCGGCGCTACTGTACATCGACGGCATGAGTACGCCGGTGACGTTCTTCGCGCCCAGTGCCTCGACGGCGATCACCGCGACGAGCGACGAATCGATGCCGCCGGAGAGGCCAACGATGCTTTTCGTGAATCCGCACTTTCTCGCGTAGTCCCTCGTGCCGACGACAAGCGCTCGGAATACTTCCTCCTCGGGTTCCATTTCGAGAGCCGGCACCTTGGCCAGCGCGTCCGGCGTCGCGGCGGACTCCGTATCGAAGACAACCATATCCTCGTCGAATGCTTTGCAGGCCGCGACGACTTGGCCGCCAGCACTTATGCCGAGGCTGCGGCCGTCGAAAACCAACTCGTCGTTGCCGCCGACCTGGTTAACGAACGCGATGGGCAGCTTGTATTTCTTGGCGCTGAACTCGAACATCGCGCGCCGCACCGGCTCCTTGTCGAGGCTGTAGGGGCTCGCGGAGAGATTGAGGATGATTTGCGCGCCGGCGCGGACGGCGTCGGCTACCGGGTCGAAGAGGTATCGCTTCTTGCCCGACCACGCAGGCCGCCCGAGCCAGAAGTCGCTATCGTTCCATGCGTCCTCGCAAATCGTTATCGCGATGCGCTTCCCGTCAAGCTCGAACGTCGTAGTGCTCTCCGCGGGGCAGAAGTACCTCTCCTCGTCGAACACGTCATATGTCGGTAGGAGCCGTTTGGCCCCGGTCGCGAGGATCTTTCCATCCGACACAACCGCTGCGGCGTTGTTGAGGAGCCTCTTGTCCCCGCAATCCCGCGCCGCGAATCCCACCACGGCGGCTACACCCATTATGCGCTTCCTCAGCGCCTCCAGCGCCGCCAACTGGTCCCTTACAAACGCCTCCTTCATGAGGAGGTCTCGCGGCGGGTATCCGACGAGCGACAGCTCCGGAAACAGCGCGACCCTTGCCCCCGCATTTCTCGACTTCTCGGCAAAAGCGACGATTTTGTCGGCGTTTCCGCCGATGTCGCCGACGGTCGGATTGATCTGGCAGAGCGCGATCTTCAAGAACGGCCTCCTTCGGCATTTACGCCGATAATCCTATATCGCCAAGTGTGGGTGTCAAAGAAAATGGCGGTGTTCCATTCTGGTTGCTGATCCAGTATGTGGCCCCGACAACTCGTTGTCGGGGTTCGCGTAGCGAACAAGCGGGAACAAGGAGGCGCGCGCCCGTACTAAGGTTCCGGAACTACGAGAAGGCAGGAAGCGGGACTATCGACAGAGGCAGACTCATGACTCATGAGGGCAACCGCGCGCTGGGCGTTGCCGCCTGCGCGGTGATCATCGCGAGCGTCCTGGTATGTTCGCTCATAATATGCCAGCGGTGGCAACGGGACGAAGCTATCCGTTCGGCCGCGTCCCGCTACGTGGAGGTTAACGGCGACACGGCGCTGTGGGTGTACCTCATTGACGTACTCGACGAGCTCGGAGTAGATCACAGCGGGTACGCCTCGCAGATTGAGAGTAGCGAGGTCGAAGCTGTCGAGGCTGCTGCAGCGAGGGGACAGACGCTAAAGGGGGACGTGGATGTGTTCTTTGAGCGTCCTGAAAGCCGTAGTCTGGGCGGCGACTTCTGGCTTACGATTCCAAGGACGCTGGTGGGTAGATGCCGCGCTTTGGATCGGTATGACAATCTCATTGACCCACCAAAACCTCTGACGATCGACAGCACAGTCGCCTGCGAAATCGCGGCAAAGCGTCTTTCATCAGAGGGCATGTCGTTGGACGGGCGGCAGCCGACGGCGCGTCTTCTTGGCGATTTCTGGGTCGTTCGGTATCCGGCGCCGTCCACGCCAGCTGGCTCTCAAACCGCCGTGGGCGTTCCTCCCGCCACGACAAGAGTCATTATATCCAAGCGTACAGGCGCTGCCCTGGTCTGCGTGGCGCCATCAAAGCTGACGCGCGGCCAGTGAGAGCGCCTGAATCCGGCTCCGCGAAGGTATAATGCAACCTGTCCAAAGCAGCCTCTTGCCCGGTTTACGGAGACGAGCGCATGACCAGAGCCCGTTGGTATGCGGTAGGCATCGCCGCCTGTGCTGTAGCTGCTGTTGCCGTCACCATATATGTGCGCGCCGGCTATCGCTGGGACGAGATCAAGGACGCTGAATGGGCGTCGTGGCAGGCGCAGTACGACGCCACCCATACCGGCGTTCTTAACGGCACGGCATTTGGGTCATACCTTGCAGACGTGCTGGACGAGCTCCAAGTGGATCATACGAAGTATCGCCACGATACCCCTCATACGGCTCATAGGTCCGACGTGCCCGCCGAGAGCATCGAGGCATATTTCCGCAATCCTGCCGGTGGGTACGACGACGACTTCTGGCTTGTGCTTCCGCGAGCGGTCGTTGATTCCTGCGCAGGGCTTGATGCAACAATCGACAGTACAGGTTCGGCTGCTGCCCCTGCAATAGACAGCATCGCTGCATGTGCTATCGCTGCGAAGACAGTTGCCGAGGAAGGCGCTGACGTGAAGGGCCGGACTGCAAGCGCGGCACGCGTCGGGCAATTCTGGGTCGTTCGCTATACTCCTCCCCCGGCTGCCGAATCCGATGACCCCTTTCCTCCGCCTCCGGCTACCATAAGGGTGCTCCTGTCGGAACGAGGCGGTGCGGCAATCATATGCCCTGCGCCGACAGAGGTGTGGTGGGGAATGTAATAGCTCGTGCCTGTGACCGCAGTCCTGAAGGGTCGCAAAGCTCGATGAAAGACATACATTTCCGCGCTGGCGCCTCGCCTAATATCGGCGCTCTGTGGTTGTTCGCAGGTCGTCCTGACCGCGTGCGCTCAAGCGCACCCTATATTACTGCTTCCCGCGTGGCCGGTCAGTACGTATACACCGTCCCCTTGCCATTGGCCTTCGGCCACACCGCGAACGCCCAGTAGCCGTCGTTGGCGCCGCCGCTCACTTGTATGCTGATTCCCAACGGGGTGGAAACCGGGGACAAGTCGAGCTTGCTCAAGGTAATCGTGAGCTTGTCGCTGCTGACCCCTACGGAGAAGGCCAGCTTCTTCGTTGTGTCGAAAGTCTTCTTGACGGTCGCCGTCTTGCCGTGCATGGACCACTCCCCGGGGAGTATCTGGGCCGTCTGCCCGCAAGCGCGGATGATAACGCCGGTGACATCGCCATCGAATTGGTGAAGGTTAAGCCGCCCCTTGATGACTACGGCGTCGCCGCCCGCGGCCGGCACGTTCCTTACCTGCACCTTGTCCACTATGCAGTGCGGCTGCGGCAGCATGCAGCCCGACCAGATCCGTGGACCCTTCTTCCAGCAGTCGGCGGACACTGACTCATCGAAGGCGGTTCCTATCTGAAGCCTTACGGGGACCACCGCCCAATCCTCCGCGTACATCACGTAGCTGCGCAAGTCCTGGTTCTTCGCCGCGATGGTGTACTTGCACTTGGACGTGCCGTTAATCCAGTATTGAACGCTCACGGTGATGTTCCCGTCGACGGACTTCGCCTTGCAGGGCTTGCCGAGCCCCTTACTTGTCCACGACGACGGGGGAAAATTGACCGCCCAGCTCCCGACCGTGAACGTCAAATCCGCCGCGGTCGACTCGATGGAGTTCGGTTGGAGGTTGAACGTCCCCCGGATGATGAAGCTCTCTTTGCCGAACGCTATCGGACTTCCGATCTTCATCGTAAGCGAATCGATGCCCAGCCAGTCGGTGTCGTACATGATCATCGCTTGCGACTCAGCCGCCGCAAGACCGATCACCGCTACCGCCGCGAGAACCACTGCCGCCGTCCTCATCCAACTCGCCCTGATTGCCATGGTAAACCTCCTCACCTCCGGGTGCTAAGCGCCGAAATCCTGTGCATGAAAAGGATTAGAACCTATCAGTGAGCGCTCCTGAACGCGCGCGCTCAAGCGCAACTTATATGACTTCTGTTCGGGCGCTTCGCCGAATCTCGGCGCCCGTCAGTCGTTCGCAAACTCTTCTGAACGCGCGCCCTGAAGCCTGCCCTACATGACCGCTCTGTGCGTCGCGAGCTCAGTACGAATACACCGTGCCCTTCTTGTTCGTCGATACCCTTACCTCGCACGGCCAGGAGGCGGCGCCGGGGCCGGTCAGCGTGAAAGTTAATATGAGGGGATTATCCACTGTTGTCAGGTCGAGCTTGCTGAGGGTAAACGTGAACTTGCCGGTCTCGATGTTTATCGTGTACGCGAGCTTCTTTGTTCCGTCGAAGGTCTTCCTGATGCTGGCTATCCTGCCGTGCAATGTCCAGGGGTCATCGGGAAATATCTGCACCGTCTCTCCGCAGACGTTGATTTCATAGCCGTTCAAACTCGGATCAAAGTCGATGTTCGACCGCGCCCGAACAACTATGGTGTCCCTCGACGCGGCCTTGCTGGTGACCACCTGCAGCTTATCCAGTATGAAGTGCGGCATGGGCCCGAGCCACGCGCAGCGCACCGTTGATCCCTTTACGTTGCACTGGGCGATCACCGTCTCGTCGAAACCGGTTCCTATCTGAAGCTCCACGGGGATTTCCACATAATCGCCGCCGCCATAGTCCAGGTGACTGCGCAGGTCCTGCTTCTTTGCAGTGAATGTGTACTTGCACTTGGATGTGCCGTTGATCCAGTACTGAATGCTCGCGGTGACACTCCCGTCTATGCTCTTCGCCTTGCAGGTCTTGCTGTGCCCCTTGCATGTCCAGGACGATGGGCCGAAATTGACCGACCACGTTCCGACGGAGAGCGTGAGGTCCGCGGACGTTGACTCGATGGAGTTCGGCTCCACGTTGAACGTCCCGGTCATGGTGAAGCTCTCTTTGCCTTCCGGCAGGGGTTGGCCGATCTTCATCGTGAGCGAATCAATGCCCAACCACTGCGTGTAGAGCGGTCGGGCCTGCGATTCGCCCGCCGCGAAGACTACGATCGCAAGTGCCGCGAACACCACCGCCGCCAATCCCACCCAACTCGTCCTGATTGCCATTGTAGACCCCCTTGGAGCCGCCTGTGAAAGCCCGGAAATACGCCCTGATGCATGGATGGCAGATACGCTAAGGCCGATGAACGATGGCATCTGCCGCGCCATATGAAACACTTGGCAGCGCAACGTTACGGCGCAACTGCCGCGCGTTGCGCGGATTATATGGCTCTCAAGCCGCCGAGTCCAGCGCAAAAGGTCCAGCGACGCGCGTGCATCGCGGCGTAATCACGCAAAGAAAGCTCGCAAGGGGCCCGCCGTCGAGGCTTGACACTCCCACCCATTGGGTCATAATCCACCATCGGCGGCGGAGGCGCCTGTTCTGTGTCTATCAATGGACGCGGGAGGGGCGTCTCCGGCATAGCGAAGGCTTATGCTGTTTGAAACCGGTCTCTGATGAATGAATCGTCCGTGTTTGGAAGCGAGAAGCACTTCACCCGCAACGCGGTGCTTCTATTCTGGCTCGCGGCGGCGCTCCTGGCCGTTGGCGTATGTCCCTGGTGGCGTATATCGTCCGATTCCGCGCTGTATCTCGGCATTGCGCAGTCGCTGGCCGCCGGCCAGGGGTATACCTTCTCGGGCGACCTGCAGTCGAGCATACCGCCGCTCATGCCGCTGTCATTCGCGTTTATCTACAAGATCGCGCTTATCTTCCGGCCGGGCATGCCGTTTATGGACGCTCTTTTCTACTTCAATGCGTTCGTCGCGGCGTTTGCGGTCGTCGGCCTTGTCGCAGCGTTCTTTCTTGTGCTGGAGTTGGCCGGGCGGCGATGGGCGATACTCATACTTCTCCTTCTGGTCACGAATAACGAATTCCACTTCTGTGCCATCCAGCCTTTGACCGACGTGCCTTATGCCGCGCTTTCATGGGCGGCGCTCCTATTCTTTATCCGGGCGGACAAGAGGGGAGGGGCGCTCAATTACGTCGCCGCGAGTGTCTTCCTTGCGCTTGCGCTCGCCACGCGCTTAGTGGCAATCGCCCTCGTCGTCACGCTCGCCGGCTATGTGGCCATTTCCTGCTTCACCAACGGCCGCCAGAGAGAGAAAGCTATTAGAGGGGCTTTCGCCATCCTTCCGTCCGCAATCCTTGTGCTGGCAACCTTTTACGTCATATGGCATTTCCGGCGCACGGTCGCTTTCAACTACTGGAATGAGCTTTTGAGCTGGCACAGACTGCCGCAGATGGTCACTCGCATGGCAAGTAACCTTGCGACCATACCCGACGGCGTTTTCGAGGCGATTACCAGCCTGGAAGCCGTAGGCGGCGCCGGGATTCTCCTCTGCATGCTCATAGCCGCAGGCGCAAGTATATGCTGGCGCAAAGGGATGCGGCTTGCCGTGGCCTATTTTGTAGTGTATTTTCTCTATGTGGCCTCAGGCGAAGCGGTCCTGCAGCGTTACGTCGTGCCGATGCTGCCGCTCGCCCTTATTTTTGTCCTCGAAGGGGCGACGGCGCTCGTAGAGAATCTCGGGCGCTTTGCGGACACGGCGAAACCGGCGAAGGCTATACGGGCGACGTTGACGGTCTTTCTTGCCGGGTTCATTGCGGCCAATCTCGTCTACAATGCGGCGGAGATACGGATCAATTTCGCAGGGGACTTTTACAAGGCATATAGGTCGGGCAAGAACGTCGACTACCTGACGCTGTCGAGGGCCCTTGTGGCCGACCCTCCCAAAGGGCGGATACTCGCGTTCCTGCCGAGGGAGATAACGGTTCTTACCGGCTTACCCACGGCGTGGATGTCGTACCAGTACAAGCCGACGAAGACGTACTCGCCGACCTGGGAGCATTTTGAGAGGTTTGTGAACGACAGGGGCGTGACCGCGATAGTGGTCGACCCCGAGTATGGGCCAAGCGCCGATTATCTGAGCCAGTTTGCCGCATACGGGCCGCTTGAGTGGCGGCAGGCGGGGTGTTTCGGGCGGCTGACGCTCTATACGCTGGAAGGGGTGCGGCCCAAGAAGCATGCGAGGAACAGGTAGGGTAATGCTCTGGTGCAAACAACGTAGGGGCGCTGCTTGCTGCGCCCGAAACAACGGTTTTCAACAGAGCAGTAGGGAATAGGCAGCCACGAGATTCCACTCGCGGGGTATAAGGATTGCGAGAGCCGCCGCAGGCATCACCGGGAGCCTGCGACTGCTCCAGCGGTCCTGGGAGAGAGGGCGCGGGATGGAGATCAAATACGGCGGCCGTCTGCCGGAGTGGCGCTACCGGGCGATGTCCGGCTACGCCTCAGTTGACGGCCCCGACGCACAGGATGAGTTCCAGGCGCAAGGCGAAGCGCGCCTCGCCGCCGCGGGTCTCCCATGGTGCTTCGGGGAGATGAACTACCCTCATTGGCGAAAGATTCCCGTCTCGGACGGCGACGCCCGCAGCGCGTCCTATTACGCTGGCGACGCAACCGAGGCCCGCGAGAACGCCTTGACTCGAATGATTCTCTGCTCGCGCTGTCCGGTCTTCGACCGCTGCCACAAGATCACCGTCGCGAAGAAGTCCGCCAACCCCAATCTCTCCGCCGCCAAACGCAAAGCGGATATGCTCGCCGCCTTGGGCAGGATGTAGTTCAACCCTCCAGGCAAGGCCTGTTTCCCGCAAGTATTCACGTGGCGTCGGAACCCTCTGTGCGCTCTCACTGCGCCGCAGAGTTGGCGTCCCCCGGAGGATCGTTGCGCCTGTTGTCCCTGCCGTCCCTGCCGTCGCGCTGTTTGCCGTCCTGGCCGTCGGGGGCGGCTTGACGCTCTTTGCTCTGCTCCGGCTGGCGCGATGTCTCGCTCGGCCTGGCCTCCCTCGTTGTGCGAGAAGTTTCACGCTGGACCTGCGGTGGCGCCGTACGGCTCTTGCGTGTCTCGGTCCGCTGCTTGGCCCGTTCCCGCGCGCCGTATTCGCGTTCGAGCGCTTGCGTGGAGGTTTCGCTGGGCTTGGGGTTTTCGGCTGACGGCGCGCGACCACGCTCCGGTGGAGTCGTCGTCACACGTCCGCGTTCCTCCGGCGCCGGCGGGGCAACTGCCCGCCCTGTCTCCTCAGGCGCTGTCGTGCGCGGACGCTCCTGGCCTCGAACCGGAGGCGCAGGTTGTGCCACCCGGCCTCTTTCCTCCGGCGCCGGCTGAACTACGCGGCCTCTTTCCTCTGGCGCAGGCTGTGCCACCCGGCCCTCTTCGCCGGGCAGAGGCGTCCTGACGCGGCCGCGCTCCTCTGACGGAGTCGGTTGCGCAACGCGGCCCTCTTCGCCTGGAAGCGGTTGGCGGCCTCGCGGCGCTTCCTCGGCTCTCGCCGGCGGCGCGCCTTGCGCGGCCCGCTCGCCCTCACGCGGCCGCTCATTCGGCGCAACGTGGCTTCCTTTAAAGGGCGTCACCTGCCGCATCTTCTCCTCGGGAGTTGCTGGGCGTTCGGCCCTCCTCGCGCGCTCGGCGGTAGGCGGCAGCGGCTCAGGCGCCGCCCATCCGGCCCTTTCGAGCTTGCTCCAGCCCTTATCCGACCGCCGGTAGACATTTCCCTGCCGGTCGGCAAAGACGTCGTTTCGCGCGTTCCTTGCAACCCCTGGCTCTCTGGCGTCCTTGCCTCGGATGACACGCACGCCCCGGTCTCTGTTCACGGGCCGGTCGTAGATCACGGTACTGACCCGCTCGGGCCTCACAAAGACGTTTCTTGTGACGTAAACGTTGCGGGTGACGTAGACGTTTCTCCTGTAGTCGTAGTCGCGAATGCGGCACCCGCGGGGTCCCCACCAGCCGTTCCACCCGTGCGCATAGCTGGCGTCGAAATCGAAAAAGCCCGTGGCTATGCCAAGCGAGAATCCCCAGTCGTTATCCGCGTCGTCATATTGCACGCGGAATCCCCACGTCGCGGGCCGTGGGTAGCAGTACACCCGGCCGATGTAAGGCCGATAGTAGTAACCGGTGCCATAGACGACAGTTCCGGCCACGACATAGCTGTTCACGTAGCCCGATGTGTAGCCGCAGTAGATCTCCTCACGCGTCGCCCGGTAGATGTACGCAAACCGGCAGTTGTACCAGGGGCACGTAGGCGGAATCGTCTGGATGACCACAGGCACCGAGTCGGCGCAGACCCACGGCCCGAAGGGCGCTGGGGCGCTGAACCAGACTGCCTGATTGCAGCAGTAGTACCCGCGGTCAATTCTGAAGACCGCATACGGAGTGTTGACGGCGAATTCAAACGATGTCCCCTCGACCGGGCGGAATACCGGGTCTCCCTCGTACTCCACTTGCAGCTTCGCGTCGGCGCGGCGTATGACTGCGGTCTGAGGTATCTGCGCGTCGGCCACGGCCTCATATGCGACCGGCGTCCCTGGAACGCTTGCGAGCACGCGGGAGCGGGGTGAGTCCGTCGGGATGTCCGCGAAGGCCGGGGGCAGTCTGTCTCCCGGCACGTACGTCCACGGCCCCCTGAGCGAGTCGCCAGCGAACCATCGTCCCGCAAGCAGGACATAGTGCCGCTGTGACTGGACGTCGAGGATCACGTCGCTGTCGGTATTGGCCATATAAAGGAGCTGCCCTTCACTGTCGAGCGGCGAGTAGGTGGGCTCGCCCGCCGAGACGATGAGCTCGGCGGGTTCGGTCGAGACGATTATCTGCGGCGCCGGAGAGCCTGCCGGACCGGTGGGAAACGCCCCGGCCGGCTGTGGCCCGGTTGCCAGCGACACGATTGACGACGGCACGTTCCCCGCCGGCGTCCACGGCCCGACGACGCTGCCCGAACCGTACCATACGCCCCCGCCGTAGAGGTAGTAGCTTCTTGAATACTGGTCGAGCGCAATGAGAAACGGCGTGTTCACCACGCGCATGACGCCCGACTGGGCAACCGAGCGCAGCTCGGGCGTGCCGTCGATGAGGACCAGGACGCTCGGCACGGTCGTGAAAATGATCCTTGGCGGCGCGACGCCGAGGTCCGTAGCCGCGTTCGGCTGTACGCCCTCGCTCGCGGCCAGGCCCGTCAGCAGAGTGTCGATGGACAGCACGAGATTCCATTTGCCCATCTCGCTTTCGACGAGGGACTCGTATTGGCCCATGATATCCGGAGCGGCTGTCGGAAAGACGGTCTTCGTTACATCGACGTTGAGAAGAGTTGCCGTTCGCGATTCTCTGTCGGTCGCCACCTGCGAGTTGAACCACGCGGTACCGTACAGAGGCTCGCCGGCGCCCTTGGTTATGGACAGGGCTGCGCGGGCGGTCAGCGTGTCTCCCTGAAGCGACTCGGGCTGCGGCTGATAGATGAGGATGCTGGCGTCCGCCGCTTGTATCTCACGCGGCCACTGCTCTTCCTGGGCGAAGGCCGCCGAACAAACCAGAAACATGACCGCGCATAATGCCAACCTCAATGGCAGGCGTGACATCTTCATACGCTTTCCTCCTCTCGACTGCAATTCGGGCGCCTCGACATGCCCGACTCCAATTGCCGGGTGAGCCAAGAGGCGTGTGATCCGCGCGCCTTTTCCGCCGCCGCTGTGTCGAACGGGGGGCGGACGCCCGCGCGAGCTGCGGTCTTCCCGGCGTCCAAGGGCCTGTAATTCATAAAAGAGACGACAGAAAAACGCATGATTGCGGTTCCCGGCGCCGATTCGGCATGGTTTTCTTCCACCTTTTCGCGTGCGCTGGCCGATGAATTGCAATTAGAGCCTATTTCAGTAGGCGTCGTGGCGGCGACGCCACCAGTTGCGAGCAGTGCAAGGAGCGAGGAGGAAGGCGTATCAATAGATACGTCGACGACGAGCGACGCCGCAATGCGAAGCAAATCGTGGCGTCCCTCCGGGTTGCGGCGGCCACGGGCCGCCTGCTTCGTCACTCTTCCTCGACTTATCTCCGGATAAGCCTTCGTCATCGTTCCTTGCATTCGGCCCGCGGGCGCTCGCAACGCCGCTCACGAAGCCTACTGAAATAGGCTCTTAATGGATGCGTTGCCGGCGCGCGCGGCGCCAGGGGAAGGACGTCCGCCCGCGCCGGAGTTTGTTTTCATCATTTCCATGCCGGAAGGCCTTAATGCGCGAGAAGATACGTCACCGCCTGCACGAGATACTCGAAGCGCCCGAGCCGAAGGACACGCCTTCGACCGTTTTCAACGTCTTCATCACCACCCTCATCATCCTCAACGTCATTTTCGTCTCGATGGAGACGGTCAAGGGCCTCTCCGCGCAGCATCGCGTGTTCTTCAAGGCATTCGAGATATTTTCGGTCATCGTCTTTACAATCGAATACCTGCTCCGCCTGTGGACCATAACGGTCAACCCTCACTACAGGAAGGCCGGAACCGGCCGCCTGCGGTACATCGCAACGCCGTTTGCGCTGGTGGATCTTGTCGCAATCCTGCCGTTCTACATCCTTCTCTTCCTGCCCGCCCTCGGCATATTCGACCTGCGGTTTATCCGCGCGGCGCGTCTCTTGCGCCTACTGCGCGTGGCCAAGCTGGGCCGCTTCGCCGAGTCCCTTCACACCCTCACTATCGTGGCGAAGCGCACGTGGCACGAGCTCCTCATTACTCTCATGGCTCTCTTCGTCCTTCTCATCATCACCGCCGGGGTAATGTACTACGTGGAGAACCCAGCGCAGCCACAGGCGTTCTCAAGTATCCCCGCCTCGATGTGGTGGGCCGTGGCCGCGCTTACGACCGTTGGCTATGGCGACATCTATCCCATCACGCCTCTCGGCAAGCTCCTTGGCGGTGTGGTTGCTGTCATGGGGGTGGGGCTCTTCGGCCTGCCGGCAGGCATACTCGCCGCCGGCTTCATCGAGGAGATCCGCTCGCGGCATCGCAAGGTCCATACCTGCCCGCACTGCGGCAAGCCGCTTGAGTGAGTTGTGGGGGCGCGATACATCCTTCGTCCGATGGTGTTGAAGAGTCCGTGCAATTGAGAAAGACAGCATACAGCGAGCTATCCGGAGGATAACAGATGAGACAAACGGCGTTGGTACTACTGGTTATGGGCGCACTACTTATGATCTCTACCGCCATACAGGCGCAGGTGGAACAGGGCGGCCCCGGCGGCGCAGCGCCAAGCGTCGCCGCGCCCGGCAATCCTCCGGCCGGTCCGGAAGGCGGTCCCGGCCCCGGCGCAGGCCGCGGCAGAGGCATGATGAGATTGGACACCAACAACGACGGCGTGATCTCTCAGGACGAGTGGAGAGGTCCCCAGGAGGCTTTCAAGAGCGCTGATACCAACGGCGACGGCAAGATTGATTCCGTTGAGATGGCAGCGATGAGGGAGAGGTTCCAGGGCATGCGCCGCAACCGTGGCAATATCGAATCGACCGGCGAGACCGGACCCGCCCGCAGGCGCGCCAGAAATCAGTCCGATGAAGTCGTTTTCGACACGCAGGTGCGCAACGCAGGGCGCATCGAAACCCTGCTCTTCCGGATGATGGACGCTAATAACGACGGCAAGATCACCAAGCAGGAGCTCGATGACTTCAGCACGAGACTACTCGCGGCCGATAACGACAAGGACGGCGCGGTTTCGGCCGAGGAAGCGCGCAAAGCCGCGGCGGACAAGCTCGCCGAGAGGTTCAGCGAACGCTTCATGAAGCAGTACGATAAGGACAACGACGGCAAGGTCACAGCGGCAGAACTCGGCGACAATGCCGATGAGTTCAAAGCCCTCGACGCCAACGGCGACGGCGCCATCACGAGCGCCGACTTCACAGCCGTTGCTGAGAAGGGGATAGAAGAGGTCGGCCCGCGTCCGGGGCGCGGCCCGGAAGGCATCGGACCAAGGCCTGAGAGAGGTTTCAGACAGGGGCGCGGCAGAGGACAGGGCGGCCCACAGGGCGACGAAGGTCCCGGCGCTCCTCAGGACAACCCATCAGCCACCTAACCGACATCTGCTGCAAGCTGCAACGCATTTCCAGGGGCGGCGTATAGCCGCCCCTCTCTTTCCGAAGACCCTCCGTCTTTCGCATCAACTCCCAGTGAGCGCTTTCCCGGCGACGCCGCAAGGATAAGACAAGGCCTCGCGATGGTCATTGTTTTAGAGGGCTATCGGGGTTCCACATGCAACATGATGACGCACCTTGTGGAGGTAGGCAGCAATGAAGCCGCATTTCATCTTCCTATTGATATTGGGTCTTATTGTCGGCATTTCGACCTGGGCTGCCGGCGGCGACGCGGGCAGCGGCGGTCAGCCGCCAAGTCTGCAGAGCACGGCAACAAGTCCTGGCGACGCGAGTTGCACGCAGGACGGATGTCAGACGGCCTACGATCGGCTGTGCCGCTCAAGCGAATCGGCTGCAAAGCTCTTTGACGTGATCGATCGCAGGGGCACGGGCAGACTCACCCGCGCCGACCTCGATGCGTTCGCGGACAAGCTCATGTCGGCCGACACCGGCAAGAAGGGGTACATCACCCGCGAGGACGTGATGGCCGCCGCCAACAGGAGTCTCAGGAACAGGATGATCTGCGCGCTCCTGTACCTGTATGACGCGGACGGTAACGGCGAAGTCTCCACTGCCGAACTCGGCCGCGACAGCGCCAGGTTCACTCCCCTCGACGTCGACCGCAACAGCGTCATCAGCGGCCGCGACTTCGAGCTTATCGGGCAGGCGTCCTGCATGTGCACAAGCGCTCAGCTCAACCCCGGCCGTCCGCGAAGCTACACGCCGTCGGCGGACATCTTTTCCTCGCCGACGTTCACGATAGTCCGCACCGCCGCGCACGCGGGCGCCACCACGCCGCGGCCCGGCGTATCCAGCCGCAGCGTCGGCGCGATCACACCGACCCCGGGCGTTTCCACGTTTTCGGCTGCAGTCACCACGCCGGCGGCGGGCGCAACCACTGCGACTCCCGGCGTCGTGCCTTCGCCTACACCCAACACGCCCACTCCGGGCATCATAACACCCGGCGCCAACCCTGCGCCGGGAATCTCCACGTCTGAAGGCACCGGCATCGGCGTCATCCCGGACGCGGGCACGATTCCCGGAGGTGTCACCGGATTCACGCCCGGCGTCATCGCAGGGGGTGTTCCCGGATTCACACCGGGCGTGATGCCGCAGGTCATACCGGGGAACAACAGTGCCGGCACAGGCATCGGCGTAGATAACCCGAACACAACCGGTAACAGTGGGACTCCGGGGGTCACGATAACAGCCGGGACCACTGCATCGCAATCGGGCGCAACTGTAAGCCAGCAGGTCATCGGCAACCTTCAGGAACAGGCAATCTCCGGCGCCGGGGGCACGGTTGCCGGACGGGGCGCTGCAAGCGCGGCACGCTCCGCCGTGAATCCGCCTGACGAGTTTCCAGGCGATGAAGGCGAGCTCTCGACGTTCTCGCCGCCGGCCATTGATATGCAGGCTCTCGCGGCCATCGCCCGGCAGGAGCAGCACAAGCAGGCCGGCGCCGCGACGGCTGCCCGGCAGGCGCAGCAGGGCGCTATAACAGCCCCCGGCGCTGCAACGCCGGGTTTTTGATAGGGTCGTGTTATGACGGATGCTGAGAGCGTCCTTTGGCGTGCCTCAGAAGCGGGAGGTCACCACCATGAGGAACTTCCTGATCGCGGCATTCACGCTTGTGCTGGTGGCAGGCCCGTCGGCGGGCGCCGCCGAGGCCGGCTGGGGGAGAGGCCTTGAAGCTCCTCCCGGCCAGCGTAACGCGCCGGTGTCTCCGACGCCGACCGGCGCCTGTCCAGGAAACGCCTGCCAGATTGCTTACGAGCAACTGTGCCGTGCCGGGGAATCCGGCGCGAAGCTCTTCGACGTGATCGACCGAAGGGGTGCTGGCAGGCTCACCCGGGCCGACCTCGACGCGTTCGTTGACACGCTGATGTCTGCAGACACCGGCGCCAAGGGCTACATCACGCGCGAAGACGTGATTGCCGCCGCCAATAGAAGCCTCAGAAATAGAATTGTCTGCAAGCTTCTGCTTCTGTACGACGCCAACAATGACGGCACGATATCGCAGACGGAGCTCAGCCGCGACGCGCCCGGCCTTATCAATCTCGACGCCAACCGGGACGGCGTCATTGACAGCCGCGACCTGGAGCTCATTGGACACGCGTCCTGCATGTACATAAGCGTTCGCCTGAACCCCGGCCTGCCGCGCCCCAACGCCTCCTCTGAGGGCATTCCGGCGGCCCTTGCCCCCTTCACGGTGGTCCCCGTGACCTCCGGGCCGGGCGCGACCACGCCTCGACCCGGCGCGACCACGCCGAGCGCGGGAGCTACCGCGTCGCGTCCCGGCGCCACCTCCTCGAGCGCAAGCGCCACCACCCCCAGTCCCGGCGTGGTTCCTCCAAACCCCGGCGTCATCACCCCGAGCCCGCCGCCCACAGGGGAAGAAGTCGTCTCGCCAACCACCACCACCCCAGTGCCCGGCACCGCGTCGGCCACGGGGCTTGGCGAGGAAAGCTACCTTGTTCCATCGGGAACCGCTGTGCCTCCTGGCTTCTTCAGGGGAACCGTCAATCAGGACATAAGCGGCAATCGCCGCGAGCCGTTGACCCTCACTCCGAGCGAGGGAGCCGGGACTCAGATCCCGCCGGCCGCGCCGGCCACAGGTGCGGTCGCGCCGACGATAGGCGCTACAGCGCCGGAGGAATACCCGGGCGATGAGGGGGAGCTCTCAGCTACTTCAGCGCCGGCCACTGACGGTGGATATGGGAGATCCGGTTATTGAACGAGGCACGGACAAGTGATCGTACTTGTGACTGGGGAACAGCTATAAACCGCGGCCAAGCCATCCGCGTGTGACTGACTTCTGTGGCGCCACCAATGCGGTAAGGACACTTCTCCAATGCGCAAGCACCCGCGCCGCGCTGATCGGCCCAGCGTTGTCGTGAGATGCGGTTCCCACTGACTTATGGAACTGCCTCAGTACTTGTAGACAGTCCTTGCTTTGTTCACGCCGAGGCCGAGGCCGTAGTCCCAATCCGCGCCGGGGTGGTCTCCAACGCGCAGCGCCACGTGGATGCCCAGCGTCAAGGCGGAGAGGTCGATGCCCGTGGCGGTGACGCTTAAGACCCTTGTAGAAGAGTTAAGCGCCACTGTAAGCCTGCCGCCGGCCGTTGCTGCGGTGTATCGCAGTCCTTTCCTCGACTCGGCAAATGCCCCTGCCGGTATGGAGATAGCATAGGGGCCAACGGCCATTGTGAACACGTCTGACGAGGGGTTCATGGCTTCCGGCAGGAAGAGCCGGCCTCTGAAGAGGAGGCTGTCGCGACTGGCAGCGGAGAAGTTGCGTCTCAGCGTTACCTTGTCGATCCAGAAGAGAGGCTGCGGGCCGACGGATACGAGTTTGGCTGTATGACCTCTCAGGCTCAACATGGCCGTCGCGGTCTCGTCAAAGCCTGCGCCGATGCGCAGCCTCACAGGCACATTCTGGAGATCGGGCAGTTTCCCTTTGAGAACCTGGTTTGAGCCGGTAAAAGTGAAGAGGCATCTTGTGCTGCCGCCCGACCAGTAAGTCAGCTTGCCGACTACGCCGCCGACTTTGCAGGTATAAGTACTGGTCTTGCCCACCCTCTTCCAGGATGCGGCATCTATCGTGACAGACCAGGTGGAGTCGATGTTAAGCGTCACGGTCAGTGGCGCTGATTCCGTAGACCACATGTTGCAGGAACCCTTGAGCGAGAAGGAATCATGGCCTTCAGACACAGGCAGGCCCACCTGGAACTTATCTATCTGGAGCCAGTTCTGCTTGCGGTAGATACTTAGCGAGAGCGCCTGCTCCGCCGTACGCGGTGAATCCTGGGAATCGGTTACCTGGATAGTCAAGGGGCGTGTGCAGCAGGCGGTTGGGGTGCCACTGATGACGCCCGAGGCGGCGTCCAGCGAGAGTCCCTCAGGAAGAATTCCTCCCTTTAGTGACCATAGATAGGGGGTAAGGCCGCCCGTGGCGGACAACGGCGCGGAATATGGTACGCCAAGCAGGCCGGACGCGAGGGAAGTTGTAGTTA
>Ga0315282_10002114_pt1 | contig 36968 bp, 28 predicted proteins | sample YL17G07_20_MG_FD_203693 | JGI IMG/M metagenome (GOLD analysis project Ga0315282, IMG submission 203693) | Sediment microbial communities from Yellowstone Lake, YNP, Wyoming, USA - YL17G07_20 | ecosystem: Environmental > Aquatic > Freshwater > Lake > Sediment | place: USA: Wyoming | collected... | reverse complement strand
GGGTTGAGCCGGGGTCGTGTCGGGGACATCCAGCAATCGAATCGGTCGGACCCGACGCGCCTCGTCCGCCTCGCATTGTGAGCGGACATTCGTGACGCCAGATTATGAATCCAAGACGGGAAGAAGGAAGAACCGCGAGGACCGAGCACCTCAATCGTCCGCCTTTGAACTCTCGACTATGAGCTCGTCATCGGTCGGGACCTCTCCCTTCTCGTATGGTTCCCCGCAGGCATACTCGCCCTCGGGACAAGGTCCGCGGTAGCATCCCGGACCCGCGTTCTCGAAAAGGATCGGAGCGGCCTTCTTCGCTTCGACGAGCATCTTCCAGGCCATCATCCTGATCTCCCACTGCGCCCTCCTGCAACATCTCAGGCTGAAGAAGTGCCAGAGCTCGCGGGCGTTCATCGTGACGGTGATGTTCGTGTGACACGCGTTCGGGAGCACGTACCGCGCGTCCTCCTTCTCCACCTTCTTCGCGAGCTTCCTGTAGACCTTCCAAACCTCGTCCATGGACTTCGTGTAGAGCATCCTCGCCTCGGGATCGCCCGCGATGGCCGGCGGTATCACGTACATTGCCTTGTCCATGCTCACGTACCTTTGGCTCTGCTGGGAATATGATGCGATCCTATGTCTCACGAGCTGGTGGGTCAGCGATCTCGAAACCCCTTCGACGCTGAACGTGAAGTATGCGTGCTCGGTGACCGAGAGATGGCCCATCCCGACGACCTTCTTGATCATCTTCTTCGCTCTCTCGTCGGTCGTTGTCCGGAAGAGCTCCGATGCCCCCTTCTCCGAGTAACATGACTGCGCGGCCGCGGCGCATATCTGGTCAGGGTCCTTCGTGTAGTTCAGGAGTACGACTTTCAAACCCGCACCTGCTTCGTGTCAGGAACGCGTTCCCTGACTAAATCCTTTCTAGGGATTCCACGAAACGCTATTGAGTGTGGTACCAATACGAAGAGGTGAACTCGCCAGCACCCTCCTTGGGGATCTGAGGATTGCGGACATCCTTCAGTCGGATGACCTCTAATTCCGCCTGTCCGAGCAACTGGATCAAGCCGGGGATGTGTCCGTCGCCGACCACTGCGACGATCGTCTTGTATTCACCCGTCAGAGCCAAGATTCTGTCGGCCATGAATTTGTTCCTGTCGTCTATCAACACTTCCTTGAGCGTCGGAAATCCTTCCGAGAGGAGCTGTATGTACTGATCCTCCTGTGCCTCGTACTTCTCCATCTCCTCCTCGACTCGTTTCTTCGAGACGAACAATCCCACGAACGCGCCCGTGAACAAGGTGAGTCTCTCCCTGATAGACATCCGCTTCCAGAGCTGAGAGAACACCTTCGATGCATCCATGTCGACGAGAGCTAGCCTGGCCCCGAGCTCCTCTGCCGCCGTCGCGCCAGCGAGCATCTCGTCGCCGACCTCGGTCCCGAACTGTGCGGCCATCCGCTCCTGGAGATATGCGAGCAGGCGGTACTGCAGGGGCACGGCCCTCCTATCCTTCACGCCTGCCCGCTTCTGCATCAAAGCATTGAATCGAGCAGCGTCGAGCTCGAGGCAGACGATGTCGGGGCGTCGAGCGAGTACCAGCTTCTTGACGCTCTCGGAGATTGCGAACACGTGCCCGACGCCTATCAAGGTGATCATTAGGCTAGGGCCATCACGCCAGCCTTTTAATAAGCCTTTCCGCTATCTTCGCGCCGTGTCCAGGCTGGTAGTGTTCGACATGGACGGAGTCCTCGCCGATGTGGAAAGCTCATGGGTCCATGTCCACAAGAGGTTCGGCGTGAACAACGATCATTCCCTCTATGCCTATCTCAGAGGAGAGATCACCGATCTCGAGTTCATACGAAGGGACATTCAACTCTGGAAGGACAAGGATCCCCAGGTGAACGCCGCCAAGATCATGAAGATCCTGGACGAGGTTCCGATGATGCCTGGGGCTGGAGAGACCATCCATGAGCTCAGGAACAGGGGATTCAGGACCGCGATAGTGTCGGCTGGGATAGACCTTCTCGCCGACCTGGTCATAGAGAAGCTCCCGTTCGACGCTCACCTCGCGAACGGGTTCGAGACGGACGACCGGGGGAGGCTCACGGGCAGGGGGATCCTCAATGTCAAGCTGATGGACAAGGGGGAGGCGGTCAGGCGGGTCGCGGGAAAGCTTGGAGCCACCAAGGAGGATACGGTCAGCGTCGGGAACTCCAGCTACGACGTGTCGATGTTCAATGAATCGAACCTTGGCATCGCGTTCTGTCCAGAGGACGACATAGTCAGACAAAAGGCGGATGCGGTCGTGGACAAGAAGGACCTGACCGGAATCCTCGAGTTCATCTAGATGGGATCAGTGTCCATATTCGCCAACGAGCGGCACGAACACGCAGCCGCCGAGATTCTCCTTCTCCAGCTTGGCGCCCTTTCTAGTGACCTTGATAAGGTCCTGGTACCACCTGGTGCCCACGGGGACAAGGAGCTTGCCTCCGTGCGCAAGCTGGGCGGTGAGCGGAGAAGGTATGTCCGGCGCTCCGGCTGCAACGAATATCCTGTCATAGGGGGCGTGGTCGGGGAGCCCTTTCGACCCGTCGCCCGAGATGACCGTCACCAGTCTCGAATACCCCGTCCTTCTGAGATTGTCCTCTGCGAACGAAGCCAGGGAGGTGATCCTCTCTATCGAGTATATGTGGCCGTCCGGGGCGATGACCTCAGCGCACACGGCAGCGTGATACCCGGAGCCAGTTCCCACCTCCAGTATCTTCTGACCCGGCTTCAGGTCGAGGTTCTCGGCCATTATGGCGACCATGTGAGGAGCGGAAATCGTCTGCCCCTCTCCTATCGGAAGAGGCGAGTCGATGTAGGCCTCCTCCCTCAGCTCGGCAGGTAGGAACTCTTCGCGAGGCACCCTCTTCATGGCATCCTCGACGGCCTTGCTCGTGACGTAGCCCCTCATTTTCAGGTCGTCGACGAGGCGGTTCCGCTCGTATTCGAGATCAATCATCGCAACTTGATGCGCGGTGCTAGGCTAAATGTTTCTGGCGTCGCTATTCGTTCAGGAGCTGGTCCTTCTGACGATGTTCGCGTATACCCTCACGATGTCGCGAGCCAGCGCACCACCCGTCCTCAATGACCTGTCCTCGATCTTGATCGAATGGATGACCACCTCGTGCTTCCCCACCTTGAGCACGTCCCCCACGAAGAACTCCTCATCTGGCACCGCCAGGACGTGGTCGGAGACGCTCTTTGCCCTCTGGCTTATGGAGAACGGCACCCTGACCTTGTCGAACCTTCGGGCCCACACTGTCTGGATGTTTCGTGCCTTGGCTCTCTTCACCCGCGCACCTTTGGACTCGATCGAGGTGATCAGCACGGGTTCGTCCCCGCACATGACCTCATCCTCGATGGACAGGGCGTCATCTGGCCCTACCACTATGATCGATTTCTTTGAGTCCTTGAGCCAACTCACGATGATCGGGACTTCGATCGGCTTCTCCACCTTGAGAACGATCTGATGGACCTGGTTGCACTCCTTGCATCTGACCGTGGATTCGAACACGGCCTGTGCCTTGCCGCTTATCTTGCCACGAAGGACCTCATGAAGCGTCTCGGACCTGCAGATGGGGCATTCGACCATGATACTTGAAGGGATTGTCATTTCACTATCACCGGTGCATTGAGCTAATCCATCATATTACTTCTATCTTGCGACATCGAATGGCGCCTCGTGACCTGGGACTATGACGTCGGCCGACGCCACCAGGGAGTCCAGGCTCTTAAGCGCGAGCCGTGGATTGATGTTGATCGAAGGTGGAACGTGATTCTCCACATTCGCCTTGGTTGGTATCGCATCCCCGCAGACCACGTACCGTCTATCTGCATGCACCAGAACCGAGATGCTCCCTGCCGTGTGGCCGGGGGTCAGAACGACCTCCACACCCGGCAGAAGCTCGAACCCCTCTGACACCCGGACCGTGCCCAGAGGAGGGGACTCGAGCCTGTGGGCGTAGAACCTCGCATTTGTGAAGAGGCTGTTCCCACCGATGTGGTCCAGGTGAAGGTGCGTGTTGATGACCATGTCCACTTCGCTGGGTCTTACCGATGCTGCGCGAAGGGCTTTCTGGAGCAGCTTCATGTCCGTCGGAGACCCCGTGTCCACAATCACTTTCTTCTCCGCCGACACGACCAGGGAGACAGTCGACGAAGCCTCGAGTATCGTGTTGCCGCTCCTTACCAGCCGTCCGTCCAATACCGACCTGACGCTCGTCGCGCGGCCGCCCGAATCTCGGATCATATGAGATGCCCCTTCTCGCATCGAATGGTCCCCTTGCCGGGGATGAGGGGAGCGCCGCACTGCGGGCACCTGGCCTTCGAGATGAAATGGTCGATCCAAGCCAGCTTCACGTCAGGAACGGTTTCGTCCTCGATCCTCTTCAGCATAGTTTGGAGCTCGGACGTTGTGGCGAGCTTGCGCAAGTTCGGTGCTGCTGCGAGCACCTTCACCTTCCCCTGAGAAGCAGGCAACTTCACAACGAGCGGCGCCAACAGGATCCCAGCGATAAGCCCGCCTATGTGGGCCTCGACGGCGACCCCGCTGGAGGGGGATACCAACAGCAACTGTAGCACAAGATAACCGGCCACGATGCCCCAGATCGGCAGCGCCACCGGGAAGAGAAAGAACATGAACCTCTCCCTCGGGAAGAGTCTCGCGAATCCTCCCAGGATGCCGAATATGGCACCCGATGCGCCTACGGCGATTACTTCGGGCCCTGTCCACCTGAAGGCCGCGAACGCAAGACTACCGAATACGCCCGAGAGGATGTAGAGCAGGATGTATGGTCTCGTGCCGATCTTCTGCTCGAACACGACCCCTATGAGTATGAGCCCGAGCAGGTTCATGAATAGATGTACCATGCCATCATGCGCATACATCGACGTCAGGATGGTGTATGCCCGACTGGGGTCCACCAAATCGTGCGGTGAGAAGCCTAATTCATAGTTGATTCCTGATGGGGGCGCCGCGAGGTATGACACGATGACTGTGAACACGCACGCGATGCTGGCTATGATGGAGAAGTTGTATTGCTTCCAGGCTGAGATGGCGATGCTGATGATGATTGCCGCCAGCACGACCCAAACCCCTACATTCATCGCGATCTCCCCTTCCCCTGCCTCTGCTGAATCCTAATGGCAAGTCCTGATGCCAAGAACGCTAATCAAGATTGTCCCATCAAATCCTTAAGCATTATCGACGTTCCACTCCAGCATGCAGCTGGACCGATTGATCGATATCGACACGGCCGACGAGGTGTACAACCCGAGCGATGATTCCTACATGCTCCTTAGGATAGTGGAGGTCGCACGGGGCGAGACCTTCCTCGAGATCGGATCAGGCACGGGCTTGGTTGCCATCCATGCAGCGAAGATGGGCGCAAAGGTGACAGCCACGGACGTCAATCCTCATGCAGTCGAGCTAACAAGGAGGAATGCCGCCAGGAACCAAGCGCACATCCAGGTTCTGCAGAGCGACCTGTTCGAGAAGGTGAACGGATACTTCGACGTCATAGCCTTCAATCCTCCCTATCTCCCGGGCGATTCCAGTTCCACCACCTGGATCGAGAGGTCATGGTCAGGGGGCGAGAAAGGGAGCGAGATACCGGTCAGTTTCTTGGATCAAGCATGGCGCCATCTCGCCCCTAGCGGACGGATATACATGGTGCTCTCGTCCCTGACTGGACTGACCTACGTGCTGAAGGCCGCGAAGGAGAGATACGAGTCAGAGATGCTGGAGGAGCAGAGGATGTTCTTCGAGTCGTTGTTCGCGTATCGGCTCAAGGTGAAGCGGCCGATGCCATGATTTCTGTGCGGGAAGACTTATTAGCCAAGGCTCATATTTCGTGTGCCCCGCGCGTGCCAGGAGCTGGCCTGATGACCAAGCCAAGGAAATACAACAATCCCGAAGACCTCGACGAGCTCTGCCGGAGCTTCCTAGCCTCCAACGACACGGACAAGGGGGCCGCCCTGGATTATTGCAGGAGATTCCTCATTGTCCTGTCTGAGAACCCGCCTGCTTCAGGAGCTGTCGGATCTTCTCGCTCAAAACCTCGCTGAGGACCTTCCCGTCCACTCGCCCTCTGAGCTCCTTCATCGCTATGCCCATCACGGGCCCGAGGCTTGCCTCTCCCCTCTCAAGGATGAACTTCATCCGCTGCTGGACTATCCGCTCGCACACTTCCCTCACGGACTCCAGGTCGACCGTCTCCATGCCCAGGGTCTCAATCGCGCCCTCGACCGTTTGACCGTTCTCAAGCACCGAGCCCAGTATCTGGGGGATCGCCTCCTTTGCGAACCTGCCACCTTTAAGCGAGTCGAGCAGCACCCTCATGGTGTCGAGGCTTATCCCAGAAGGGTCGTGCCCAAGCTTCTCCAGCTCGGGAAAGTCGTTCAGATATATCCGGGCGACGACCTGCGAGTTGCCGAATTGCGAAGCTAGGAGTTCGAATTCGTCCTCGTAGCCGCTCTTGATGAGTGACTCCGCCTGCTCCTTGCTGATACCGAACTGCTTGACGAACCTGCCCATCTTCACCTCGGGCACCTCGGGCAGGTTCAGCTCGATGCTCTCCAGGAGCTTCTCGTCGATCCTTATTGGCGGGACGTCCGTCTCCGGATACATCCTGGCCTTTCCTGGCAGGGGCCTGCTGTAGACCGTCTGTCCATCCGGAAGCGGGTCTCGGGTCTCCTCTGGTACCCCTTCGATGGCGACGTTCGCTCTCTCAACAGCCTTCGAGATCGCCGCTCGTGAGCGGTCTTCCTGATCTGCGATGAGGACGAACGCATCCCCGGTCTCGACACCGAGGGCGGAAGTCACGTCCTCGACCTCCGCGACCGTCACGCCATAACCTGGCAGCTCGTCCGAATGGAAGAGACCCTTGACCCCGGTGACACGCGCGTGGGCGGCCATCTCGGAGCCCAAGCGCTTCACGCCGGCCTCGGTCGGGCCGAGCACTCCCTTGAACTTCTCAAGCTTGACAGCTAGTATCTTGCCCTTCTCCTCGAGGGCTTTCTTCAGCACCTTGCAGTGCGTGTCCCTGAACAGCCCAGAAAGGTCCTTGATTTCAGGATCGACCCCCTTCGCCCCTCTGTCCCTCAGGGCCTTCTTGACGTCCAGGAGAGCGAGCTGGCGCTTCGCTTCTTCCTCGACATACACGTGCAGCAGCCGGAGATCCTGCGCGCCCTTGATCTCCACTCTCGCACCACCCGCGATGGATATGTTGACGTCCTCCCTGATCGTCCCGATCCCTCGCCTGACCTTCTTGGTCGCCCTCAGCAAGGCCCCGAGCTTCTCGGCGACGAGTCTGGCCTCTTCAGGAGTCGTGATGTCCGGGTCGGTTGCGAGCTCGATCAAAGGGATGCCCAGCCTGTCAAGGCGGAACAGCACTTCCGAGTTCTGCTCCGCCATCTTCCTGGCTGCATCCTCCTCGAGGCAGAGGGTCCTGACGACTATGCTCTTGCCTCCCACTTCGATCTTCCCGTCCATGGCGACCAGGGCCGTCCTCTGGAAACCTCCCGTGTTGGAACCGTCTATGACAATCTTCCGCATGAAATGGACCTCGTCCACTGGGGTCATCCCGAGCAATTTCGCCATCTCAAGCGATGTCTCGATCGCGCGCGGGTTGGCACTATGGGGGGGCTCCTCGTCCGCCTCCACCAGGCAGGAGCAGGGGACCGTCTGGTACCTGAACTGTAGCTTGCGTTCGGACTGCTCCAGGGCGGCCTTGTCGATCTCCCCCATCTCGCTCTGGGTCGGCCTCAGCCTTCTGACGAACTCCTTGTGATGCTCATCGGAGAACTCCGACTCGCACTCGCAGAACAGCTTTCCCGTGCTGAGCTGCTGATGTATCTCGATGCCTACCTTGAGCCCGAGCGACCGGTAATCCAAGTCACACCAACCTCCTATCGCTAAGCTCACCCGCGATGTTCGTCATCATGATCTTGCGGACTTCCGCGGGGTCCTTTGTCTGACCCATGGCCCACATCAGCTTGACGTAGGCCGTCTCCGGAAGCATGTCGCCGATCGGGACGGCTCCCGCTGTGAGCATGTCCCGGCCAGTGGAGTACACGTTGAGATTGACGGCGCCGTGGAGGCATTGAGTGGTGATGAATACATGAACACCGTCCTTGACAGCCCTCCTGATGGAACCGATGATCTCCTCGGAGACGTGGCCGAGGCCAGTCCCTGCGATCACTATCCCTTTGACCTTACCAGCGATCATGTCGAAATGCTCGGCCTCGAGGCCAGGATAGAAGTGCAACATGCTCGCATTCCCGTCGATCTTGTCGTGCAACTCTACTGGCCCCGGGGATCTTCGAGTGTGTTGAGACATGAAAGTGATCTCGGTGCCCTCTATCTTGACCACGGGTTCCGCGTTGATGCTCTTGAACGCATCCCTTCGCGAGGAGTGCATCTTCCTGACCTTCGTGCCCCTGTGGGCGAGGCAGTAGGAGTCCGATGTCTCGCCGTGCATCAGTACCACAACCTCTCCGAGGTCTCCCTCCACGCATAGCCTGGTCGCCGCGAGGAGGTTCATGATGGCGTCGGATGACGGCCTGTCCGAGGACCTCTGAGCACCCACGCAGACCACGGGTCCCGTCAGATTGCGCAGCATGAAGGACAGCGCGGCAGAGGTGAATCCGAGCGTGTCCGTCCCGTGAGGGACGATCACCCCCACCGCCCCGGAGTTGAGCTCGTCGGCCACCGCCCTGGCCAAGCCCTGCCAGTGGGCGACCTTCATGTTCTCGCTCAGGATCGAGTAGAGCACCTTGGCACGCACGTTGCAGAGATCCATTAGCTCTGGGACCGAGAACACGAGCTCCTCAGCGGATATCGCGGGATGGACCGCTCCGGTCCGATAGTCCACGTAGGAAGCGATTGTCCCGCCCGTGCTGATGACTGCGACATCCTTCTTCGACGGGGTGCTTGGCAACGTCCGCTTCGCACGCTCCTTGGCTTCCTTCTTCGAGACGATCTTGATCTTGGAATCCTCGTCTGCGCGCACCCCGATGTTGTATCCATTCGCCAGTTTGAGAGTGATTATGGATGGGTTGCTGAAATCGTGATGAGGCATCAGGATGCCGCTGTAGACTTCCTTTCCCCTGCAGACCTCGACGACATCACCGACCTCTGCGCCGGCGACATCCAGAATCTTCCCGACTGGGCCAGGATAAGTCATCTGTCAAGTGGATAGGGTTATTCGTTTTAAATGATTCGCCGGCTCCATCGAATCGGGAGCGGAATATGGCCAACCTTCTTAAGACCTGAACTTTATGACCCGAACGGTCGCATAAGATGAGAGTACTGGCCGTCGGGGGAGGAGCAAGGGAGCACGCGATAGTCTCGGCGCTCGCGCGCTCAGGTGCTGATATCTTCGCGTGCTTGAAGAACATGAACCCGGGGATCGCTCGCACTGCGAAAGAGCTCTTGTTGACCGATGAGACGGACATCGCCAGAGTCGTCCAATTCGCAAAGGCGAAGCGAGTGGATCTTGCGGTCATCGGCCCCGAGGCACCCCTCGAGGCGGGGCTGGTGGATGCCCTGATCACCGCACGGATCGCCACTGCGAGCCCCTCGAAAGCGGCGGCTAGGCTGGAGACGTCCAAGAGTTTCATGCGTGAGCTGCTCTCCAAGCACAAGGTAAAGGGAGCGGTCAGGTTCAAGGTAGCTGATTCCCGGGAAGAGGTCGGGCGCGCACTCGATGAGCTCGGAACGGACATCGTGGTCAAGCCGATCGGCCTGACGGGCGGAAAGGGGGTTAAGGTCTTTGGTGAACACATGATGGACAAGCAGGACATCATTTCTTACACCGATGAGATCCTCTCGAACAAGATCGGAGGAAGCGCACGCGTGGTCCTCGAGGAGAAGCTCGTCGGGGAGGAGTTCACGATCCAAGCCTTCTGCGACGGAAGGAAGATCGTCCCCATGCCCGCGGTCCAGGACCACAAGCGGGCGTACGAGGGCGACAAGGGACCGAACACAGGAGGGATGGGCTCGTACTCCCAGCAGGACGGGCTCCTGCCGTTCCTGAGGAGGGACGAGTACGACGCCGCCGTCGAGATCATGAACGAGGTCGCCGCCGCCCTGAGGCGGGAGAGCTCAGAGTACAGAGGGACCATGTACGGCCAGTTCATGCTGACAGCCCATGGACCGAAGGTGATCGAGTTCAATGCGAGGTTCGGGGACCCCGAGGCCATGAACGTGCTCTCTCTGCTCACGAGCGATTTCGTGAAGATATGCGAAGGCATGGCGGATGGGAATGTCTCGAAGAACCTGGTGCGGTTCGAGGCGAGGTCCTCGGTCTGCAAGTATGTCGTGCCCGAAGGCTACGGCACGAAGTCCCTGTCTGGGGCGGAGATCAAGGTGGACGAGACGGCCATCGCGGATGAAGGAGCGATGCTGTACTACGCGAGCGTCAACGAGAAGAATGGGAGGATATACACCACGACCTCCCGCTCTGTCGGCATAGTTGGACTCGCTGGATCGATCGAGGAAGCCGAGCGGATCGCGGAGAACGGGATAAAGCACGTATCCGGCAGGATACACGTCCGCCACGACATCGCGAAGAAGGACATGCTCGATGCGAAGGTCCAGAGGATGGATCAGATCAGGAGGATGAGTGCGTGAAGAACCTGGAGAAGGTGATCTCGGAGATCGAGGCGGAGCTGGAGGAGAAGGACCAGGTGAGGGAGGTCGCGCTGAAGTCCTCGCGGGCGATAGTCCGTCTCTCGGGAACGATCCTGAGAGGGCTGCACAACGGCCAGAAGGGAACCGCGGAGCTCGCGGAGCTGAAAGACGAACTGTCCAGATTGTCGAGCCTCCTCAAGAACAACCCGGACATCGCGTTCACGGGCTACGTGGAGACGGCGTTCCAGGAGTATTCAGAGGTCGGCATCGTGTTATCCATACTCGAGAGGGACGATGTGCCGTCCCCGGAGGACCTCGATGTATCCAGCACCGGATACCTGCTTGGGCTAGGGGACAGCGTGGGGGAACTGCGCAGGTTCTGCCTGGACGAGCTCAAGGCGGGAAAGACCGAGCGCGCGAACCACTTCCTCGAAAGGATGGAGGACATCTTCGTCGCTCTCATAAGGTTCGATCTGCCAGATGCGATCGTGCCCATCAGGAGAAAGCAGGACGTCGCGAGGAGCCTCCTGGAGAAGACCAGAGGAGACGTGGCGGTCGCGACGAGCGCGAGGAACCTCCAGGACAGGCTGGAGGAGGTCCTGAGAAAGAGCTAGCCCGGAAAATGCTTCTTGATCATGGCCTCGATGTTCTGTCTCGGGTGCGCTCCGGTCATCCGCTCGACCTGCTTCCCGTCCTTGAAGAACAGGATGGTCGGGATGCTGTTTATCCCGAGGCTCGTCGCGGTCTTGGGGCTCTCGTCCGTGTCGAGCTTCGCGAATGTTATCTTCCCCTTGTAGTCGTTCGCCATCGCCTCGATCGTCGGTCCTAGCATCCTGCACGGACCACACCAGGGCGCCCAGCAGTCTACGACCAGCCTCGGGGTGGACCTCACGGTGGATTCAAACGTCGAGTCGTTTATGTTCATGATGTTCTCGGCCATGCCAATCGCCTCTCGGTAGCTTCGCGCTATGACTCTACCCCTTTATGAGATTATCCCGGAACATCCGGGCCCCCTACTTCTTGGGCTTGGACTTTCTCGTGGGCTTCTGTATCCACATGAGGAACACGAGGACGGCGAGTACGACCACACCGCCGGTGAGGACGGCCCCTGCCACATTGCTCTGCTTCCCGATCCAGATGTCCCTCGAGATGACATTGTTGCCGTCCGTGAACTCCACTATGTCGTTCGGGTCGTCGACCGTGATGGTCACGACGTGCTTGCCGTTCTTGATCTTGAGGAACGTCCAGTTGTAAGACAGCTTCTGGGTCCCATTGGCCGAGACGTTGAAAGTCTGCGTGGACAGCAGGGTGCCGTCCGCGAAGAACCTGGCCGTCACGTTGGAGACCGGGACGGGGCCCGTGTTGACCACGGTGGCCTTCAAGACGACCGGGACGACCACCTTGATCTCGAAATCCCGCTGGAGCGTATCGGATGCCGTGCTGGTAGCGCTCGAGGACGTGGCGTTGACCCTGATCTTTATCGTCTGTGGCGCCACCTCGGGCATCGTTATGTTGAGCTTGAAGACACCGCTCTGCTGGGACGGGCCGGACGCGGGATTGATGAACGAACCAGATGTGTTCGTGCCTATCATCGTCGCCCCGTAGGAGTAGTTCCCTCCGCCCTGGGCGGGCCCACCACTGATGGTCATGACGCACTGAACAGTTTCGTTGATGCCCGCGAACGCAGGATGCTGGAGCGTCACCTCTATGCCTCCGTAGGCGCTCGCGTTCGGCGCTGACGGAAGGAATGTGAGCGCGGGAGCGACCAGCGATGCGACCAGTATTGCCGCCAGGACAAGCCTTCTGAAGGCGTTCACTTCTTGGCACCTCCGAAGCCCTTCTTCTTCCGCAGGATGAAGAACATCGCCATGAGCACTGCGATGGCGACGAGGAGCCCCATGTCCGTGTAGAGCGGCATTATGTCGTACTCGTACGCGGCGTTGGGACTCGTGGCTGTGAGCGAGCCCGGGGGCATGACGAGGTCTGGCAATAACACCGGGATGGGCGCGGATGAGCTTACATACGAGGCGCTCCTCGCATAGGCGATCACGATGGCGTGAACGGTCGGGTCCGCGTCAGCCCTTGTCGACGTGAACTTGACCTCGAACGTACTCGATGAGAATGCCAGGAGCGTCACGTTTGTGGTCACGTTTTCGTTCGCCGAGGGGTCTAGGATGACGGCCTTCCACCCAAGGGACTCGAGTATGGCTTCATTGGAGATCTGCAGGATGAAATTGTCCGTAACGCTGCCCGTGTTGGTCACGTTGAACCTCGTGATCGTGCTCCTGGAGGTCACGGCCGCAGAAGCATTCAGGTTCGTGATCGTGACCCCGTGGACAGGCGTCACGTTCACGTACAGGGCGAGGTTCGACCTCAAAGTGGCCAGATTGTTCGACCTGACAAGCGTGGAGACGAGCTGCTCGCCCGCGGCGACGTCCTTCGTTGGCGTCACGTGCGCGACGATCGTCGTCCGGTTGTTCACCCCGAAGTCCAAGTCCACCCGGGAGGACGAGAAACTCACGTTGAATCCAGAACCTGTGAAGGTGATGATGTAGGTATCTGCTACGTTCCCCGTGTTCTCGACGGTGAAGACGTAGTTGACCTGCTGGCCTGGTGCTGCGGTCTGCTCGAGCGAGCGCGACCAGCTCGTGACCACCGATCGGGAGGTGCCCCTGATGAAATCCAGCGTCTCGTAAAGGGTTACATGACCTAGACTGACCGTCTTCGAGATCGAGTAGGTGATGTTCAGCGTGTTCTCGGTCCTGTACGTGGTCGAGCTGAGCGAGTAGTTCGCCGGTGGCAACAGGATCTGCATGTCGCCCTGAGAATCGGTCGGGATCTGCATCTTCATGCTACTGTTCGAGAGCGAGAACGTGACCTGGGCGCCAACACCCGCTACCTGGGCCCTCACGTTCATGTAGCTCGCAGCCTGGAGCGGGATCTCGCCCTGGGTCTCCACCTTCCTGAGTAGGACGACGCGCGACAAGGCCGCAGTCCTGTCGACTTGGTTAGTGACGTAGATCGTATAGTCGCCGGGCTGCACCGATTGGTTGAAAGCGCCATACAGGTCCGTGGTGAAGCTGGTGGGTTCGCCGAAGTTCGTGTTCGGAATCAGGCTGATCATGGCCTGCTCGGATACACCCGTGGGGCCAATGACCGTCCCTGACAGCGTCGCGTTGTCGAGACGCATGGCAAGGCTAGGGCTCAGCGTGACGTCGCTCGTGCCGATGGTCACGCTCTGCTCCGCGAAGTACTCGACGAACAGGTTGCGCCCACCTACGGCGAGGTTGTCCTCGCGTGAGTACGTGACAGTGTAACTGCCGGAAGGCAGCTGTAGCGAATAGAATCCCAGGCTCGTCGACGTGGTCTTGGCCACGGCCCCCGACGACGCGGTCGCTCGTATGGTGACGGTCTTGTCCGTGGAGCTGGTTGCTATTGCCACCACCCCTTGGAGCGCGTGCGCGCGCGTTAGCTCGAAATCGTGCTGCCTCGCCGTAGCGGTCAAGGATACGGAGCTGACGTTCGCGTAGGTAATGCCCGTGGCCGTGCTCGTGGCGTACACGTTGTAGTGCCCGGGAAGCAGGTAGACCGAGTAGTTGAGCGTCGAGGTGCTCACCTTCTTCTGCTCCGGACCCTGGAAGTTGAGCTGCGTGTCGGTGGATCCTCCGACGATGCTCCCAAACATCCCGACCTTCTTGGCCGCCTGGATGTCGAACACCTGGACAACGCCCGATGGCATGAAACTCTGCTGCGCGCTGGACATGTACCTCTCCGCGCCCATCAGGTCGGCGTTCTGGTTCACGACCACACTGTACTCCGAAGGCGGCACGCTCGCCGAGTACGCCCCGCCCGGGCCCGTGATTGCATACACTGGTGTTCCGAGGAACGATGATGGGAGGAACGCGACGGTGACTCCTCTGAGGCCGAGGCTCTGGTTGGTCACCACTCCCGAGACCGTGACGTTGTCCGGACGGGCGATGAGAGCGTAACCGGTGGAGCCCTGGGCGAATTGGACGGTCGTGGACCATCGGGAGTATCCTGGGTTCCCGAGCGAGACCGTGAGCGCGACGTTAGTCGGGACGATGATGGAGAACGAACCGTCGGAGGCCGATTTCGCGAGGAATGCTCTCCCGGACTGGTCGGTGATCCTCATGTTCCCGAACCTGCCGAGATCCTCTGACGATATGCCCGCTATCGCGTCCCTGACCATCATCAGGGTGCCCGCGACCTTGGCTCCTCCGGACATGACGAACGAGAAGCTGGTCTGCTGCGCGCTCACAGTGGCGGTTCCGGAGTATACCCCTCTGTCCTGGACGCTGATGACCGTGACATTGTATGTGCCCAGAGGCAGGATAGTGTTCACCCTGCCGTTCGAGCCGGTCGTGATTGACACACGGGCGCCGTTGGGCATCTCGAAGTTGACGTGCTCCTTCGCGACCATCCCTCCGTTCTGGTTCGTGACTTCGGCAAGCACCCTCACTGCGGGCCGGAGCGAGAGGAGGCCTGCCGCCGAATCCGCTGTCCGCGTGTCGATAAGGGTCGCCGCGGCGTAGTCCGCAGTCCCTGAATGATATGTCACGTAAAGGCTCCACAGGCCCCTCGGGGCGTCGTTGAGCTCGACAAGCCCGAACTCGTTGGCGATGCCCGAGACAGTATTGGAAGGATCGTATACGTCGGATAGCATCCATGCCGCGTATGCCACGGGCTTGCCGCCGTTGAGTATGGTGTAATCTATCTTCGCTGCCTGGGATACAGTGACGTTCCGCTCGACCGACTTACCCGCCTCGACCGAGAGGTATGTGTTGAACACCGTCTTCCCAGAAGCGTTCGTGCCCATGCTGTAGTTGCCCGCTATCAGAAGGTCGAAGGAGTATCCACCGGTCGAATTGGTGGTCGAGCTGTAGGGAAAATTCACGTCAAGGTCGAGCATCCTCAGCGTGATGCTCGCTGCAGCTGACCCGTTGGGGTAATACGCCGTGCCCGTGACTATGCCCGGTTCTATCGGCAGTTTGACTGTGGCTTGCCCACCAACCGTAGCGTTCACATTCTGGCCCATGCTCATGACCGCGTCGTTGACGAGTACGTTGAAGTCATAGCGCCCCGGAGGCAGCGCGTACTCAAATGCCCCGTCCGATGTGTTGAGATCTATTGTCCGGTTCGTGAACTGCTCCCGAGCGACCGTCTGGCTGCCCACGAACAGCTGGTCCGTTCCCTCCGTGTAGTTCTTGTCCAGGTTGACATCCCAGAATATCGTCCCACTGATGACCGTGCCCTTCATGGCGAAATCCTTTGTGATGATGTAATCCAGTATGCCGTCGTTGTTCAGGTCCTCGTGGACCCTCATCGACTGATCGTCGGTGATGTTGAATACCATCTTCTTGATCTGGGTGGTGCCCACGAGGGTCGGGTTCTTGGCGTCGCCACTCGAGAATGTCAGCGTATCAGTTCCGGGCGGGCCCAGAAGTGAATAATGTCCGTTCGCGTCCGTGAATGTCGACCCGTGGGGTATGCCGTACTTGTCCTGTATGGTGACATGTATGCCCCCCACGGGATATCCCTGCTCGGTGGTTAGGGTGCCGTTCACGTATGCGCCCTTGTAGTACTCGAGGAAGCTCGCTCCGGCACCGTAGAAGGTGTACGCGCTGTCATCCACGACGCCCGTAGCAGTGCCCGCCTTGATAGCGGCCTTCAGCACCTCTGCCTGATCATAGCTCATGGCCGTCCAGGCGTCCCTGTGCTCCGCAAGCTGAGCGGCTGGGAACGGGTTGTAGTACGCGGTCCTGTAGACCTGCATGAAATGGGTCAAGTTCCACCCAGGCATCGCGGGGTACTGGCTGACGGACCCGGACAGGCCGGGTATCCCATCGTTCGTCAGGCCGACATCCACGCCCGTGTACCCGGAGAAGGCCCTGTAGAACATGCTGTTGTAGAACATGTCCTTGTAGATGATCTTGTAATCTACGACACTGTCCTGCGCGGTGAGGTTCTCGAAGGCCAGCGTCAGGCCAGTGCTCGTCACGGCCTGTACATCAAAGAAATCTATTGGCGAGCTGTCCTTCATGCGCCGGTCCGCTAATTTCGCCGGCGCGTAGAATATCCCCGTGTTCTGACCGGAGCTCGGGAACATCCTCGAGTCGACCATGAAGTACCTGATGTTCCAGCCCGTGAGGTCTACGAGGTCGCCGTACAGGTTGACGAGATTGTCCATCCCGATGCTCGCAAGCGCGACCCTCGCGGCGACTATGCGAGCATTGACGGCCCCCAGGTCGGGTGACATGGGTCCATACGCCGCAGGGTCGGAGAGGACTGTCTTGATGATCGGCTCCGCAGGCCCGAACAGGATATCGTGCATCTGGGTGGAGTTGACGCCGTATTTCTCGAGTATGCTGATGATACTGGTCTCGAGCGGGACCCCCTTGGACATGCCTACCTGGATTATCCTGTAGGCGAACACCGCGACTGCGTCGGCTTCGCTCTGAGCCACTATCGCGTTACCAGTTGTCTGATAACCGTTTTGGAAGTTGTCTGCCACGGTGGGGTGTAAGCCCGCATCTATGGCCTCGAAACCGTAGTCCCACCACGCCACGAAGGCTGGCTTCGCGGCCGCAGGTGTGATGTTGGCGTCCTGGCTCGCGAACCATGACCATGCCGCTGGGAAGTAGAACTTCGGGAGAGGCAGTGAGTATCCGAATGCTCCCAGATACCAGTTGGACCCGTTCGCCACGTCGTAGCCGGAGGGGCGTAGCACCTTTGGCATGCTCATGTAAATCTCTTTGTCGAGGTGCGTCTTGGTCTCAGCTGGGATGCCTGCGTCGATGCTGTACCACACGTTCGGCAGGACTATCATGAACGCGAGGAACAACGCGCCGAGCACATGGCGGATCTTGACGTTCTTCCTCATTATGTGCAGATAGGAGCCGCTCGCCCCTGCGATGGTCTTCCTCATCGTGTTGAAATCGAGCTTGTCGATCACCATGATGAGGATCCAAGCGGCCGCGATTGCGAATGCGGGCGTGGCGTTGAACATGAATCTGGCCGAGGTCATCGCCATGAAAATCGCTTCGACCAACCACACCGTGATGAAGATGTACTGCGCAGTGGTGTTCTTTGGGATCTTCATCACCGCCCAGACCAGGCCGATGAGGGACATGAGGAACGTTATCATTCCGAAACCCAGTGCCAGCTCGCTGAACACAGGCGCCTTGGCTTCTGCGATCGTCGAGTAGAGCTTGCTCGTGGAGAAATATCCTTCCCCGGTGAGCATCGCCTGAGCCAGCGATGGGTCGACCAGGTTGATCGCGAAGACCGCGATCACCAGGATGAGGCCCACCGCAGGGAAGGTGATCGTCCATGGATGATCCCTAGTGACGACGAATATCCCGCCAAACACGATCGATGCCAAGAACAGGTAAACTGGCACGTCGAACCTCGTCGCTACCAAGGACTGATAGAAGTAGACTGGGAAAGACAGGAAGAACCCGAGGCTCATGGTGACCGCGATGATCACCGTGACGCTCATCGAATCGAGGGACTTCACCTTGTTTAGGAGCACCTGGACCACGTAGTAGATGAGTACCAGGACGGTGACGTAGCCGAACCCGACCCAAGCCATGATGACGGCACTGTAAGCCACGCCTGCCATGGCTGCATACAGCATCGCTGTCTTGTTGCTCCTGAAGTACTCCTTAAGGCCGGTCTTGATGCTGACGAAGCTGCCCCAGCTCTCGACCCACTTCTTCGATTCCTGGACCTTGAGCGCCTTCAGGAGGAAGAACAATGTCAGGACGATGAAGAACAGGATGAACGAATCATGGTCAGCGTCCGATAATACGCTGCGCTGAACATTGCTCGGCATGACTGCAAGCAGGAACGCCGCCGCGAGACCAGCCCGTCTTCCGAAGGTCTCCTTGCCGAGCATGTACGTCGGGATGACAGTGAGCGCTCCCCAGAACGCCGGTGTCCATAGAAGGAACATGCCCAGCGCCTCGTCAAGCGACGGGAAGGCGTGTTGAGTCAATATCGCTGGCACGACCACCGACATGCTGAACATGGGCGGCCTCGGGTTCCTTATCCCCTCTGGGAAGTTCAGCATCGGGTCATGATACAACTGCTTGCCTGTCTGGGCGGAGTAGTCTATGATTCTCTCCCAGTAGTACGAGTCAGAGCCGCCGGACACGAGGTTTCCGTTGTCGTGGGCGGTCGGATACCCGAAGTAAGATCGAACGAAGAGTGCGAGCACGAACATGAAGAAAATCATGAGCAGAGTGGGCCAACTCGCAGTGATCCACTTCCTAAACTCGCCCGGCCTCCCGTCCCCCCTCTTAACCCTGGACAGAAACGGCCTAGCAGGGCTTTTCCCTTCCTCGGCCAAAGATTGTGCCACCTGGTTGAATAGTAGCCCACCGATAACTGGAGTGCTATATAAGCGTTATCGGACGGAAGAGCCGCGGAATGACAGCATCTGGCACTGTGAGATTCGTCATCTGCCCGTCCTGCCCTATTCTCACACGACTCCCTTAACCTCGTCTACTAGCTTCCTTGCAGCCGTCGCTGGGTCGGTAGACTCGTAGATAGCTCTTCCGACAATGATGTAGTCCGCGCCCGCTCTGATCGCATCGGACGCCTTTCCCCCTTGGGCTCCGACGCCAGGGCTGATGATCTCAAGATTGTCGATTATCTTCCTGAGCGCAACGATTCTCTCCGGTCTCGTCGCGGGTGCCACGATCCCCCTTGCTCCCGCGGACTTTGCAAGCGCGGCGAGTCTGTCAGCGACAGGGGCTGTGTATTGCCTCCCGCCTGGATGGCTCATCTCGGTGACGACGAACACCTGGCCTTTCGCGGCTTCGACGCATGCCCTGACCGAATCCTCTCCCGTGAATCCATGGCAGATGACGGCACTCGCTCCGCGCGACATCGCCTGTTCAACTATCAACCGATTGATGTTGGGAATGTCCGCGATCTTCATGTCGCAGACCACATCCTTGAACCTGGACATCTCGCGGATGATCTCGGGTCCGACGGCCAATATGAGAGGCCAATTGATCTTGATGGCATCCACGTAGTCTTTGACCGCATCCACCACTCGCAGCGCATCCTCGCGAGAAGTCACGTCGAGCGCGAGGATGACCCGCGTCTTCTTCTGCATCTTCTTCCCTCTTGGAACATCGACTAGCCTTTGGTTAATCTTTCGGTCCGTTGCCCGATTCGTGGTCATTTACGACCATCTCGGTTCCTGATTCATGGGAAGGCTGAGGTCTTGCGACCTGGACTCCTCCCTCCACAGGCGTTTCAAGTGTCCGTCCAACTGACGGCCACTGTTCGAGATTCAGGGCGGCGTTGAGATCTCTGTCCGCCGTGAATCCGCAGAACTCACATACGAATGTTCGCTCGTTCAGTGGCATCGAATCCTTGACACCACCGCAACTAGAGCATCGTTTAGTGGATGGGAAGAAGCGGTCGGCCACGACCAGTCTCGACCCGTACCACTTGCTCTTGTACTCCAGTTGCCTCACGAACTCGGACCAACCAGCATCTCCAATGGCCTTGGCTAGATGATGGTTCGCCATCATGTTCCGCACCGCAAGGTCTTCGACCACGACCACCGACTTGGTTGTCGCCAGTGCTGTGGTCGCCTTGTGGAGCGCATCCTTGCGTATGTTCGAGACCCTGGAATGAAATCGTGCGAGTCGTTGGATGGCCTTTCTGCGGTTCGACGACCCTTTCTGTTTGCACGAGACGGCCCGTTGAAGGTGTTTCAGCTTGCGCTCGCACCGAGCCATCGCCTTCGGATTCTCGACGACCATGCCGTCGCTGACGACAGCGAGGCTCTTGAGGCCGCGATCCACGCCGACGGCAACCCCGATGATCGGTTCAGGATCCTCGCGCTCTTCCACGACGTTCAGGCTGACGAACCAGCGCCCAGCTCGTTCGGAAACGGTTGCCGAATTGATGTGAGCCCCTTTTGGAAGGTATCCCTGCTCTTTGAATCGGATCCATCCGAGTCTCGGAAGTCGAATACAATCATCCTTGACGTAGATGGGCATAGTAAGAGCAAACGATCCGACCCCATGCTTTCGGCTCTTGAACCTAGGTAATCTAGCCCGACCTTGATTGAAGTTCCTGAAGGCGGAATCGAGATCACGTAATGCCACTTGTGGAGCGCATTTCGAGGACACATACATCCAGGGGAACTCCATCGGCTTGAGGCGGTTCAGCTCGAGGTGGAGGTCGTTTGCGGTCGGCAGCTTGATGCGGGGTATCGGGAGCTGGTTCATCCGCATGACTTCCAGCTTGCGCCGTAGCCCCCAGTTGTAGGCGAATCTTGCGACGCCAGCATGCTGAAGGAGAAGTGTCCGTTGAGCGTTGTTAGGGTCGAGCTCGGTGCGATAAGCCCGGTGAACCATCATAGGAGTGCCTTCTTTGCGCGGTTAACGCGATTCATGGCAGCACCCCTGCCAAAGAGTCTGGTACAAGACGATGTGAGGACATCAACCATTAGATTCATACATGATAGCACGAGTCTTCCCCCATTAAAAATGCGAGTGATACAATTATACAACAGAGAGAAGGCCACGAAAACATCAACAATTAGCTGCCCCTCCGAAAGTGATAGAGCATCTTTTCAATTACCCGATAACGATACATGAATCGTGGCGAAGATCAAGAAGATGGAAAAGAGCTCGGCGTTCACGCGCAGCCTCCCGGACGGATGCAAGATATGTCGCGAAGGCGCGAAGATGGTGCTCCTCGTCACTGGCAAGTGCGCGAGGCGGTGCTGCTACTGCCCTCTCTCCACTGAGAAGAAAGGCAAGGACGTCTTCTTTGCGAACGAGCGCCGGATCAACGTCGTCTCGGAGATGCTCGATGAGGCAAGATTGATGGACGCCAAAGGGACTGGGATGACCGGAGGGGACCCGCTAGTAGCAGTCGCCAGGACCGATGAGTGTATTCACGCGCTGAAGAAGGAGTTTGGGGACAGTCATCACATTCATCTCTACACTTCCTCGACGAACAAGGCAGCGATAAAGCGTGTCGCCAGAGCTGGCCTGGATGAGATACGGTTCCATCCACCGATGGCCATTTGGAGAAGACTGAGAGAATCCGCGTATGCGGCAGCTATCTCATTCTCGAAGGACGAGGGGTTGTCGGTCGGGCTCGAGGTACCTGTGTTGCCTGGTCGGGAAGCGGACCTTCAGGCGGCGGTCGCATTCGCAGACGATCGCGACCTCGATTTCGTCAATCTGAATGAGCTAGAGTTCTCCGAGACCAACTGGAGGGCCCTTAGACGGGTCGGTTACGATGTCAAGACCGACATCTCATCAGCGGTCATGGGAAGCGAGGAGCTCGGGAGGAAGCTGCTCAAGAGCGAGGTGTCCGTGCCGCTCCATTACTGCTCGTCCGCATTCAAGGACGGGATACAGCTGCGCAGGAGGATCATGCGGCGCGGGAAGAACGTGAAGAAACCCCACGAGATCCTCACGGAGGACGGCACGCTCCTCAAAGGGGTGATCGAGACGGACAGCATCTCCGCGACGACCGCTTGGCTTCTGAACAAGTACGACATTCCAGGAAGGCTCGTCTGGAGCGACCATGAGAAGGACCGGTTGGAGATCGCGCCATGGGTCCTGGAGGAGATAGCCGCCGAGCTCCCGTACGCATCCTACATCGTTGAGGAGTATCCGACCGCGGACCGGCTGGAAGTGGAGCGCACGCCGCTCAAGCGACGCTGATGCTCTGGACGTTGTGGTGCCTGTTGACTATCTCGCGGGCGATCCTCAGGTTCCGGCCGTTCTTGCCGATCGCCTTCCCCTTGAGCTTCGGGTCGACGGTCACCGTGGCGTGTATTATGTTCCCGCGGTCCTCGAGAGTGACGCTCTGGACCGAATACGTGTGGAACACGTTCTTGATGAAGGTTTCGGGATCCTCAGAGTACTCGATCACGTGGATGTTCTTGGTCGTCAGGTTCTTCAGGCGTATCACGTTCTCGCCCTTCTTGCCCACCGCCCTGCTCCCCTGACCCTTCTCGACGACGAAGACCAACTTCTCCTCCGTCTCCATGCAGTCCTTTACCTGCGTTCCGGTCACCTTCTCGAAGAGGGTGATATATCTGAGCGTGTCCTCGGTAAAAGTGATATCTCCCATGTGGACACCATTCAGGCGGAGAGGATGTTGGACTCTCCAGGGTTTACGATGGCCAGCGCGGATATCGGGAATGGTTTCCCGCACGCGGACCCGAGCTCCACGTTCGTTCCGTTGAAGACAACGACCTTGAGGGGGGATTCCCCCGCGATATCATCCTCCGGGCAGTTCGACGAGATGACCACCAGCTTCGCCTCTCCCTTCTTGATCGATTTCTTCGTCTCCGCGAGCCCCAACCGCACTTTCCCGGTCGTCGCGGCAGTCTTCAGAGCGCGTGCCATGTCTATCATTTCACCTCACCCCTCTCCTTCTTGGTCGGTGCCCATATCAGGTTGACTGCGCCAGTGCCGACTGTAACTGGTTGACCAACTATAATGTTTTCCACAACCCCCTCCAGCTTGTCGACCTCGCCCGTGATGCCGGCGCGCAGCAGGTGCGTCGAAGTGATCTCGAACGCGGCCCTCGCGAGCACGCTGGACTTCCTGCCAGATATGCCGTGTCTGCCGATGGCCTTCACGTCGCCGTCGCTTGTCATCAGGTCGGATACAAGCATTATGTGCCTGATGTCCACCGTTAGACCTTGTTCTTCAAGGGTCCTGTTCGCCTCGTTGATAATGGCGTTCCTCGCGGCCTCGACGCCCAGCACCTCGTATATCTCCAGGATGCTGTTGGTCGATGTGCTCTTCTTGTCCACATGCGCTATCTCGAGGACCTTCTCGAGGTTGGAGCCTTCGGTGTAGACGATGTAATGCCCTCCGACCCTCCTGATGACCGCCCTCATGATCCCCTCGACGCCCTTGATCGGACAGGCCTTCGTGTCCTCCGAGATCCTCTGGAGCTTCTTGTACGAGGGCTCGTCGCACTTGATGACTATGTTCGCGTCCCTCATCTCGCCCATGCCCTTCACGCCCTTCGACTTGTTGATCTTCCTCAGCACGTCCTCCGGGGTGATGGACTTGCGCTCCATCTTCTTCTTGTCGAGCTTCACCACGACCTCCATCGCGTTGATGTCCGTCTCGACGTCGGCGATGTCGATCAGGTTCGTCCGCTCGATGTTCGCAGCGGTGTCCCTGACCTTCTCGAGGTCGTCCCTCGCGGACTCCTCCAGGTGGATCTCCATTATGGGAGTGCTCGGCACTCGCCTGGCATCGACTATCTCGATGAGCCTGGGCAGACCGAGAGTGACGTTCATCTCGGCCACTCCAGCGTAGTGGAACGTTCTCATGGTCATCTGGGTGCCGGGCTCGCCTATGCTCTGGGCAGCCAGGATCCCCACGGACTCGTTCGGGTCCACCGTGTGTATCCCGAACCTTTCTATCGTGAGGTCGAGCATCTTGACCAAGAGCTTGTCTGGTATCTCGACGCCCTCCAGTCTGGATGCGATCTCGGTGACGACGGCGGGGGATAGCGTCTTGTGCTCCTTCTCCAGCAGCTTGTGCAGCTTGGTCTCGAGGGGCGACATAGGAACCGTCTTCACGGGCAGCTCCTTCTTGGCGAAGACCGGCTTCTTGAGGGGGACCTCCTTCTTCTTCCGGGGCATGCGCTCCTTCGCCTTGACTGAGTCAAGGAGCTGCTTCAGCTTCTTCTCCCCGAGCATCTTCTCGAGCTCCCTCTTGACCTTCTCCGTCGCGCGCGCGACCTTCGTGAAAGTGTACCCGCTCTCGACGAGCTTCTGAGCGGTCTTCTCGTCCACGCCCTTGCGCGTGAAGACTTCGAGTGCGTTCTTAGTGGCCGGCATCGCTCATCCCTCCTCTCCGCCGCCACCGCCCTCGAAATCGGGCTCCTCGGTCTCGACCTCGGCCTCGTCCGGCGGGGCCTCGAGCAGGTCCCTCTCCTGGATGCCGTAACTCACGACGCCCTTCTCCTGCACCTTCGCGATCAGCTCGCCCTGGTCGCCAAGCACTGTCAGGATGATGTCGTCGACGTCGACCGGGTCTCCCTGGACGCTCCTGCACGGGTCGATGCCATCTTCTCCGTACTTGAACTGGATGATGGTCCCCGCGGTGTTCCTCACGGACCCGTCCTGCATGACCTTGAGGTCTTCCAGCGCGTTGATCAGCCTCCGCTGCATGTATCCCGACCTGGATGTTCTCACGGCCGTGTCGACCAATCCTTCCCTGCCACCCATCGAGTGGAAGAAGTACTCCGTCGGCGTCAGGCCGCTCTTGTAACTGTTCTTGATGAAGCCCCTGGCCTCCGAGCCCAGGTCGCCCTTCTTGAAGTGGGGCAGCGTGCGGTTCCAGTAACCTCTGGACAGACGCTCCCCCCTGACGGCCTGTTGGCCGATGGCCCCGGCCATCTGCGACAGGTTCAGCATCGAACCCCTGGCGCCGCACTTCGCCATGATGACGGCCGAGTTCTCCAGACCCAGGTGCCTGCCCGCGATCTGACCCGCGGTGTCTCTAGCCTTGCCCAGCACCTTCATTATCTCGACCTCGAGGGTCTCCTCGAGCGACCTGCCGGGCATCTGCTCGAGCTCGCCCCGATGATAGGCGTTGATATGTTCCTCGACCTTCTCCCTGGCCTGGTTCATCGCGTCCTCGATCTCCCTCTTGGCCTGGTCCGGGATGTCCTCGTCGTCGATGCCGGTCGTGAACCCTCTGATCATAATCGCGCCTATCGCGAGCTTCGTGACCTTGTCGATGAACTCCCTCGACTTGTCGGGGCCGTAGTCCCTGGACATCTTGTCCAGGATCCTTCCCTTGAACGCCCCCACGGCCTTCTCGTCGATGGTGCCACACATCAGCCTCCCCTTACGTATCACCACGAAGGCGTCGTGCTCGCACTTCTCCTTGAGGCACGGGTCGCACTTCTGGCATATGCTCGACTTGAACGTCATGTGCAGGTCCTTCGGCAGGACCTCGCTGAACAGCTGCTTGCCAGTCCAGTACTGCTTGCCGTTGATGACCTTCGGCTTGGGGAGCACCATCCCTCCGATCTTCTCCACGATCCTGAGCGTTTCCTCCCTGGTGAACTTCGAGTCCTTGTGCGTCAGCAGGAAGCAGCCGGTGATGTGGTCGTGTATGCCTCCGATAACCGGGCCGCCGAACCTCGGGGACAGGATGTGCTCCTGCACCCTCATCAGCACCTTCGCTTCCGCCCTGGCCTCCTCGCTCTGGAGCACATGCAGGTTCATCTCGTCGCCGTCGAAGTCTGCGTTGTACGGCGGGCAGACGCACAGGTTGAACCTGAACGTCTTGTACGGCATGACCCTCACCTCGTGGGCCATGATGGACATCCTGTGCAACGATGGCTGCCTGTTGAACAGGACCACGTCGTGGTCCATCAGATGCCTCTCGACCGTGTAGCCAGGCTCGATCGTCTCTGCGACCGTCTCGGCGTTCTTGTCCGTGACCTTGATCCTTCTTCCATCAGACCTGATGACGTAGTTCACGCCCGGCTTGTATTCCGGTCCCGCCGGGATCGGCCCGCGGGAGCACATCTCCTTCGCCCTCACGAGGTTGCGCTCTGTCACATGGATCGGGATGGTCAGCTCCCTGGCGGCCTCGACCGGGACTCCGACCTCGTTTATGGACAGCATCGGGTCGGGAGAGATGACGGTCCTCGCGGAGAAGTTCACTCTCTTGCCTGACAGGTTCGACCTGAACCTGCCCTCCTTCCCCTTCAGCCTCTGGACGAGCGTCTTCAGGGGCCTCCCTGACCTGTGCCTTGCAGGCGGGATGCCCGATGTCTGGTTGTCGAAATACGTGGTAACGTGATACTGTAGCAGCTCCCACAGGTCCTCGACGATCAACTGGGGGGCGCCTGCGTCCCTGTTCTCTCTCAGCCTCTGGTTGATCCTCAGCACGTCGACGAGCTTGTGGGTGATGTCATCTTCCGACCTGTCGCCTGAATCGAGGGTGATCGAAGGCCTGACTGTGACCGGCGGCACCGGCAGTGCCGTCAGGATCATCCACTCGGGCCTCGATACTGTCGGGTCCATGCCCAGCGAGGTGAGGTCCCCGTCCGGGATGCGTTCCAGCCTCTCCCTGACCTCCTTGGGCGTGAGCTTGTGACCTTCCTCCCTGAAGGTCGTGGGTTTGTCCAGCGTGATCTTCAACTGGACCGTCCCGCAGTGCGGACATGTGGTCCTCGAGGCCGCGTCCCTCGCGGTCTCCTTGGACACCGCCGAGGTGTCGAGCACGTCTCCTCCGAGCTCCTCCATGCGGTCCCTCTGCTTCCTGTACTCCTCCGCCTGCTCTCGCGTCAGCAGCAGCCTGCCGCAGGACCTGCAAGTGGACTGCAGGAGCTTCTTGATCTCCTTCACGTAGCCGACGTGTATGACTGGCATCGCGAGGTCGATGTGCCCGAAATGTCCCGGGCACTCGTCGACCTTCTTCCCGCAGGTCTTGCACCTCAGGCCTGGTTCTATGACTCCCAGGTGTGGGTCCATCAGCCCCATGTCTATCGGGAAGCCGTCATCGTCGTACGTGTCGGCCGTGATGATCTTCGTTGCGGACATCTTCCTGATCTCGTCAGGGGACAGGTGCGCGAACTTGACCGCGGCTATCCGCTTGGTGACTCCAGTGGTGTTCATTTCAAATCCTCCAGTTGAAGGCGCATGGCGACACCAAGAGAGAGCAGCTCATCAAGCAGCAGCTTGAACGCGTACGAGGTCTGCACTTGGTATATCTTCGAGTTGTTTCCGCAGACGGGGCACCTCAGGGTGCCTCGCCTGTCCAATATGGCGATGTGACCGCAGGCGGGGTTGCCACACACGTACTGCAGCGTGCCATCGGACTCGTCGAGGAGCCTGTCCTTGATGACCATGGCCGCGCCGTGGCCTATCAGGCAGTCCCTCTCCATCTCACCGAACCTCAGGCCACCCTGCCTCGAGCGGCCCTCGGTCGGCTGTCTCGTGAGTATCTGGACCGGCCCCCTGCTCCTGACGTGTAGCTTCCCGGAGACCATGTGGTGCAGCTTCTGATAGTAGATGACGCCGATGAATATCTCGGCCTCGATCATCCTGCCCGTGATGCCGTCGTACATTACCTCGTTGCCGTTGTGCTTGAACCCGTTCTTGACCAGCGCGTCCCTGAGCGCCTCCTCCGTCTCGCCGCTGAAGGGCGTGCCGTCTATGAACCTGCCCTCCATCGACCCGACCTTGCCCCCGATCATCTCCAGGACGTGGGCGACGGTCATCCTCGATGGGATGGCATGCGGGTTGATCAGGAGGTCCGGCGTGAGGCCGTCCTCAGTGAACGGCATGTCCTCTTGCGGAACTAGCAGGCCGATGACCCCCTTCTGTCCGTGCCTGGAAGCGAACTTGTCCCCGAGCTCGGGGATCCTCTCGTCCCTGACCTTCACCTTCACGAGCCTCGAGCCGTTCTCCGACTCCGTGAGCATGACGTTGTCCACCCAGCCGCTCTCGCCCGGCCTGACCGTGACGGACGTCTCGCGCCTCTTCTGAGGCGTTAGGAAGTCTGCCTCCTCCTCGAGGAATCTCGGGGGTGAGGTCTTGCCTATCAAGACGTCGCCGCCGTTCACCGAGGTCTCGGGGCTGATGAGTCCGTCCTCGCCCAGGTTACTGTAGGAGAGATCGGCTCTCGCTCCCCTGACATCAGGGCTGGGTATCTCGAAGTGGTCCTCTTGGCCGCCGGGGTACCTGCGCTCCTCCGCGCGGTAGGTCCTCATGAAAGTCGACCTGCCGAGGCCCCTGTCGACCGCGGCCTTGCTCATGATGACCGCATCTTCCATGTTGTACCCGCTGTATGAGATGATCGCCACGACGAAGTTCTGGCCAGCAGGCCTCTTGTTGAAGTAGACGAAGTCCATCGACTTGGTCGTCACGAGCGGCTTCTGTGGATAATGCAGCAAGTGGCTCCTCGTGTCTGGCCTCAGCCTGTAGTTGGACGAGCTCAGGCCCAGGGATTGCTTCGCCATCCCGGACCCCATCGTGACCCTCGGGCTGGAATTGTGTTCTGGGTATGGGACCAGGCCGGAGCAGCATCCCAGGACGACCATCGGGTCGATCTCCAGGTGCGTATGCTCGTCAGAGAGCAGCGACTCGACATGCATCACGCCACCGCAGGCCTTGCATTCCAGGGATATCTTGCCCTCATCTCCCGGGTTCTTCCATTCGACATCTATCTCAGATAGGAACTTGCCGCAGTGCTCGCACTTCTGTGGCGTCTTGAAGGCGGTGACCCCGATCCAGGTGTCCTCTTCCTCCTCGGCATCGATCCATTCGACCACGCCTTCCCTGATCAGGTCTGACCATTGCACCTTCTGTGCGCGCATGTCCTCGATGTGCTTGTGCGTCATCAGCGTCCGGCCGTGACGGACGACGAGCAGAGGCCTTCTCAGCCTGCCCTCGTCGCAGTTGATGACGATCTCGTTCATGTTGTCGTCGAAGCGGACGTTCACCTCGTGCGACATCAGCCCAGAACGTCTCCTCTGGCGTATCTCCTCGACGAGCTCTTTCGGCTTGTCGTGCAGGCCGATCAGGTCACCGTTGACGTACACCCTGGTCTCGGTGGTCTGCTGCTCCCCGACCTCCTTCACGCCCAGGTCCTTGAGCAGCCAGATGACCTCCTTCTCGTCATAGCCCTCAGACACATCGATGACCAGCGCTGCGTTCTTGACAAGGCCGCAGTTCTGACCTTCGGGGGTCTCGTTGGGACACAGCCTGCCCCATTGCGTCGGGTGCAGGTCCCTCGCCTCGAAGTGAGGCTGGCTCCTTGTAAGTGGAGACGTGACTCTCCTCAAGTGCGACAGAGCGCTCATGTTGGACGTGCGGTCCAGGAGCTGCGAGACTCCCGCTCTTCCGCCCACCCAGTTGCCCGTCGCGAATGCATGGAGCAACCTGTGTGTGAGCAGGTCCGGCCTGATCGCGGACGATATCTTGAGTCCCTTCTTGCGCGTATAGCCGCGCTCGAGCTGGTACTTCAGGTCCTTGATCAAGTTGGTGAACGCGACCCTGAACAGGTCCTCCATCAGGTCTCCTGCGAGCTTCAGCCTCTTGTTGGCGTAGTGGTCCTTGTCGTCCTCCTTCCTGTGACCGAGCTCCAATTCGAGAATCGCCCTTGCGACTCTTCCCAGGAAGATGGACTTCTTCAGCCTCACGTCCGAGGTGTCGCCCAAGTGCGGCAGAAGCGACCTGTCGATGATGCTCTCGACCTTCTTCGCCCTGTACTCCTTCGCTTGGCCAGTCGCAAACTTGCGCTCCAGGAAGAGGATGGCGTCCTCCGTCGTGTAGATGCCGTTCGGCGGGTAGAGCTTCTTGTTCTGGCACTCCTCGATGTTCGCATAGACGATGTTCGCCATCTGCGGGTCGGAGACGATCGCCTTGTAAATCGCCTCGTCGCTCTCCATTCCGAGGGCCTTCATCAGGACTATGAGTGGGATCTGGCCCGACGCTGCTGGGACCGAGACGACCAGTATGCCGTCCTTCTTCTTCTCCACAAGCGTGAGCGCCCTGTAACCTTCCTTCTGTGAGAACACTTTGGCGACATGGAGACTGGTGCCGTACCGTTCGTTCAGCTCGACCATGACCCGGTTAGGTGCAAGGTCCTCGAGCGTTATGAGCGCCCTCTCCGTTCCACCGATTATGAAGTATCCTCCGGGATCGCACAGGTCCTCACCAGCGTCTACGAGGAACTTGTCCAGCTCCTCCGCGCTCGGCTCCCGGTCCATCTCGATGTTGTCCCTGTGCAGGTTGCACTTCTTGGACTTGATCATGATGGGCAGGTCGCCGATGTGTACCTTCTCCGCCTCCTTCTCGATGCCATCCTCGATCATTGTGAACTCGAGCCATATCGGCGCGGAATAGTTCAGGTTCCTTAGGCGGGCCTCCATCGGGAACAGGTCGTGCGTCGCGCCATTGGCTTCCTTGATGATCGGCCTCTGGACGGAGATCGTGGGCCTGGCGTTCGGGTCGATCTGCCCCGTCTTCTCGTTCCTCTTGCGGCCGATGTGGATCTCGATGATCTTCCCCTCGGTCCTGTCCGGGTCGAGCTTGATGATGCCCCTCTCGGCCTCGTCCGGCGAAGACCTGACGTTGTCCACTATCTTCTGCATCCTGCTGTTCGGGTGGTCTATGGTCGGCAGGAAATCGTCATACGACGCGATGTGATGATTAACAATACTTCTTTCCCTGAAATAGGTTTCAACCAATTCTCTCAATGGTTCACCCCCTAATTACCAGCCTGTAGCATACGGAGATCCCGCTGGTGGCGCTTCTCCTCACTACCTTCACAACCATTCCCTCTTCCACGGGTCCGGCGATGGCATCCAACGCGCGGATGCATGGGTCCGCCAACCTGATCTTAGGCAGCTGGTCCTTCGTCAGTTTCAGTTCTTTCAGGACCTTCTCAGCCTCCTTTTCCGGCAGGAGATGATGCTCGGGAACGAGCTCATGCTCCAAGACGTTGAACTCTTCGGCCATCTCTGATTCACCTCAACAGCTCAGGGCCTAGCATTGAAAAGCTTCGTGTCCATGCGCATCCAGAGGCGCAGTTTGAGGCGCTCCGCGGGCCCGCGGGGATTTTCGAGACTTGTCGGTTAGGCACAGTCATTCGAACCCCGGGCCACCTGCTTAAAAGGCAGATGCTCTTTCTAGGGAGTCTTATACATCGAGAATGCATGAGATTCCTACCTAGCTGAGCTACGGGCCCTGGGCGACATGGATGGATTACCCTAGGCTGCATTAGCAGGGCGTGTAGGAACACCGCCTATATAATGGTTTCTTGGTTTACCACCGTTTTGTGACAACGTCGGTTTTTTCGCATTTATATCTAATATATTTAATTAATTTAACAAAATAAAATATGCGTTCCCTCGCAAGGTTTTTCAATCTTCCGTCTGCGATGCCTCTTGCCCCTCCGCCCTTGTCCCCATGACCGCCTTCGTGTTTCTGTATATGCTGTCGTGGACCACCCGACCCTTCATCCTCTGCCTCCTTGGATTTGGACAAGCGTTGGAGGTGATGTATCTTTCGCTCGGAGGGTGCGGGGTGCAGTATTATATAGAAATAGTGTTTACCTCAGCCCCGAGGTCGAAGTCACTTGATGAGCCAGGAAAAGAGTTGCACATCATGCGGCATCCGCTTGGTCAGGAAGACGGAGACGACTTTCCTATGCCCGAGCTGTGGGAAGGCCACCATCGGAAGGTGCATGAACTGCAGGGACCAGAGTGTGCACTACAAGTGCCCTGAGTGCGCGTTCGTTGGACCTTGAGGTGCTTTTTTGGGAGAAGTCGGGCTGCAATACAGGATCCTACCCGAGGGTTTGGAGATCAACCTGGACGTCCTCCTTGCGAGTATCAAGAAGTCGTTGCCAGCGGGCGCGAGTCTCAGAGCTTCCGAACAGAAGCCGGTCGCCTACGGTCTGAAAGCGCTGCATGTCCTAATCGTCATGGACGACAAGAAGGGCGGCTCCGAGGTCGTCGAGGATGCCCTGGGAAAGGTCCCGGGCGTCCAGAGCGTCGAGATGATAGAGATAGGCCTGCTGTAGTCTAGGCGAGACTATTCCACGAAAGGATCGTCTATCGCCCAAATCGTGAAATGAAGGTGGAGCTAGTCTTTCCTGGAGTCCTTTCCGATAGCGTCCTAATCTGCCAAGGTCTCAGGTGAGAATGATGGAGTCCTAATCACATTCTCTGATCATAAGTTTGGATTCGAGATCAACCATCTCTCGATTTCTTTTCGCTCTTTCTGCCACGGATAATGTTTCGGCAATTCTTTCTGAAATCCTTTTCCCGGCAAGAACAGCTGAAAGACACCCTCTCCCAAGTCAGTAAAGTTGTACTCGTCCGCAAGGAATTCGATGTCTAACTTGCCCGCCTTGTCCGTGGATTGCACTTCTACGCCGATGAAATCGCAATCATTGCTCACGAAGTAGCCAAGGAATTCCTGGTCAAGGAGGTTGTGTGGCTGGAACAGAGGCATTCGGGAATAGAATCGTATCCCTTTGGCAGGAGTCAGCTCCGACTGGTACATCTTCGTGTCAATGAACTCGCGCAAGGGAAGCCCTAGGTAGCAAATCTCTGGTTCCTCTTCTCCCAAGGTCACATAATGGTGCGACTGAAATGCCCAACGCGCAACTCTAAGCGGTGGGATCAAAGAGATTCGTCGTCCTCCACCCAAGTCCGCGAGAGCAATCTGCACGATATGCCCCTCGAGAAGAGCAGGGTTGACATTAGCTGATGGAGGCTGCGCCAATTCGCCGTTTTCCTCTCTACCTTCCTTGCCTGAAATCGCAGGATTGAAACCGCTGTAAAGGGTTTACAGAAGTGGTTTTGCAGTTGAGATTACGCCTTCGGAGGTGGCAGGATGAACTTGCCCTTCATCAGATACTTCGTCTGGTCCCTAGCGCGCTTGATGATGCGCTCCGCCTTCTCGTAGAGCTCCTGCCTGCTCATCTTCACCCTGGCGATGCCTTCCCCAATCGCAGCCATGCCGACGGCTGCGGCCTCTCTCGGGAAGACCTCCCATTCGTTCATGGTCGGCACGACATAGTTCGAGTTCAGGCCGTTGTCCTCAGCGGTCTTCGCAATCGCCATAACGGCCGCCACGCACATAGTGTCGGAGATCGTCTTCGCCCTGACGTCGAGCGTGCCTCTGAATATGCCTGGGAACCCGAGCGAGTTGTTGACTTGGTTGGGGAAGTCTGACCTGCCCGTGGCGACCACTTTCGCGCCCGCCTCGAGCGCCTCCCACGGCCATATCTCAGGTATCGGGTTGGCAGTAGCGAACAAGATCGCGTCATCGGCCATGCCCTTGACCCATTCCGGCTTGACCGTACCAGGTCCTGGCTTCGAGGCAGCAACCAGTATGTCTGCGCCCTTCATCGCTTCGGCGGGTCCGCCCATGACCTGCCCCTTGTTGGAGTGCTCGCACATGAAGAGTTTCTCTTTGAAATCGGCGCGCAACTCGTCGCACCTGCTCATATTGAGCGTGCCCTTGGAGTCGCACATGACCATGTTCTCCCACTTGTACCCTGAAAGCTGCATGATCCTCGAGATCGAGATGTTCGCTGCGCCTGCGCCTACGAACGCGGCCTTCATCTCGGACGGCTTCTTGCCCACGACCTTTGCCGCGTTGATTGCGCCTGCGGCGACGATCGTGCCAGTACCCTGTTGGTCATCGTGCCAGACGGGTATCTCGCACTCCGCTCTCAATCTCGCGAGAACATAGAAGCACTTCGGTTGAGAAATGTCCTCGAGGTTGACTCCGCCGAGCGACGGCTGCAGTATCTTGACTGTCTCGATGATCTTGTCAGGGTCCTTCGTGCCGAGGCAGAGCGGATACGCGTCCACGCCGCCCAGGTACTTGAACAGAAGGGACTTGCCCTCCATGACTGGCATCCCGGCTTCAGGCCCGATGTCGCCCAGACCCAGCACCCTCGTCCCGTCAGAGATAACCGCGACCGTGTTCCATCTGTTCGTGTGGATGTATGACAATTCCTTGTTCTTGTTGATCGCCTTGCATGGCTCTGCAACGCCAGGGGTGTACCATATCGCGAAGTCGTTGAAATCACGCACGACGCATTTCGAGACTATCTCGATCTTGCCCTCGTAGAACGGGTGATAGATCATTGCCAGCCTGGCTGGCTCGTACGCCTTCTTCAGGAGTTGATCCACGGATATCTTCTCAAGTGGCTTCCCCATGACCCTCTTCGCGGGGGCCTTCTTCACGACCTTCACAGCTCTCTTCACTGGTTTTTTCGCAGGCTTGGATTTCTTTGGCATTCTAATCTACCCCAACATTTTCGTCGTATGTCGAAAGTCGTTGAACAGATTTCCCAATTCAATCAACTTGACAGACGATTTGTGCAAGAACGGGGAAGGATTCTGCCGATTAATAGCTTGTTGTTGTAAATCTTGGGCGTGGGTCATACGCGGTGAGAAACAACAACGAGAAATGAACATATTAACACCATGAAACGATTCAGTACACCAATGAAGGCGTTGGTTCTTGACGGATACACGGACGAGCCGGCGTGCCTCGGGGTTCCCCCCTTCATCTCGCCGTATGTGAGACTGACTTTCGGAGCTATTTCAGCAGCTGGTGCCGAGGCTGACTACGCTACGATAGACCAATGGCGGTCACGTTCGCTTGACCTTACAAGATACGATCTCCTCGCAATTGTGCGGAACATCGCGGTGCCTGGGAAGTATCTCAGGGGAATGCCCGCTAGCGACCGAGAACTAGGGGAGGTTGCGGCGAGCTTCAACGGAAGGATTGCAGCCAGCTTGGGCTCGAATCCGAACACGGTCCCGAAGGATGTTAGGGATTCATTTGACCACGTCTCGACCGGGGATTTCGACGCCTCGATTCACGATCTGATCACGACCGGTGAATGGAATGATCGACGCAGGACCTCCATCGAATGGAACTCGTGGCTACTCAGAGGCTCAGGGGCGTGCGCCGTGCATCCTGACCACGGCGGACCGCTTATCGCAGAGGTCCAGATGTACAGGGGATGCGTCAGGTACATATCGGGCGGCTGTGACTTCTGTGTGGAACCGTTGTTCGGGAAAGTCCAGTTCCGAAAACCCAAGGACATCCTCGAGGAAATGGTCGCCCTCTCGAATGCTGGCGTGAGGAACTTCCGGCTGGGCGCGCAATCGTGCGTCTACTGTTACATGTCCAAGGAGGTCGGAAGATCAGAGACGCCGACTCCGAGCCCGAACGAGATATCCAAGCTGCTGAAGGGAGCGAGAGACCTCGTGAACCCCGAGGTGTTCCATGTCGACAATGCCAACCCGGCTGTTATCGCCGAGCATCCGACCGAATCGCGCGAGGTCACGAAGGCGATCGCGGAGTACTGCACGAGCGGGAACGTGCTCGCTTTCGGGCTCGAATCGGCCGATCCCGCGGTGGCGAAGCAGAACAACCTGAACGCGACGGCCGAGCAGACACTGGCCGCAATCAGGATAGTGAACGACATAGGGGCAAAGCGGGGACCATCTGGTCTACCGCTGGTCCTCCCTGGAATCAACTTCGTCTGTGGCCTCAAGGGCGAGTCGAAGAGGACCTACCAGCTCAACCTCGATTTCCTTAGGCGCGTGGTGTCCGAAGGCCTTCTCCTCAGAAGGATCAACATCCGCCAGGTCATGCCAATCCGAGAGGAGTTCCCGGGAGTCGTCTCGAAGGAGGATTTCATGAGGTTCAAGCGTGCGGTCCGGGAGGAGATCGACGGCCCGCTCTTGGAGAAGCTCGTGCCCGACAGGACGGTACTAAAAGGGGTCTACACCGAGTTGCGGGAGGGCGGCCGCACCTTTGGTCGGCAGGTGGGCACGTACCCCTTGCTGGTCTCGATCCCCTTCCCGCTTGACATCGGCATCAAGGTGAATGTCTCCGTGACGGGCAGGGGATTCAGGAGCGTCGAGGCCGTGGCCTATCCATTGGATGCCAACACCGCGACGCTCTCGATGCTTCAAGCGATCCCGGGAATAGGCAGGAAGAGGGCGATGGCCATCGTGAGAGCAAGGCCCTTCTCCGACCTGGAGGACCTCTGGGAACTGTTCGAGGAGCCGAAGGCCCTCGAGTCGGCGCAATTTCATCTGACGACCCTGAACGTAGATAGACAGCAGTAGTGGTTCTATCAAGGTTCTATCTCTAATCAGGTGGTGACCTAGGAGGTCACCCCGATATGACTCGTTCCATTCGGCTCCGACCGTGCGGCCATCACTGGCTCGTATAGGGTCATCATTACGTCATGCTGGAACGCGCCGGGGCTGAACCGTAAGCCCCCTGCCACCTCCAATCCCTTGGAGATGGCTGTCTGCAGCAGGTTCATGCTGGCGTTTATGTGCCTGTCCATCCGCCAGCCACATTCACAGGCGAACTCAGTGCCCATTCGGGAATCAGGTATCCTCCCACATGCCGGGCACCTTTTGCTGCTATATCTTGGGTCGACCTTGATCACTAGTATGCCTTTCCAGGCGGCCTTGTACTCGATGATTTGGTGGAGCTTCCTCCTCGGCCACAGGCTGAGCCGCCTATTGAGATCCTTGCTTTTCTTCGGCCTCACACCTCTCAAGTCCTCGAGCACGATGGCGGATTTGTGATCCTCGGCGAACTCTAGTATCGCGTTCGCGACAGAGTGTAGCCTGTAATCGATCCTGTGATGTTCCCTCGCGCCTTCTCGGCCACACAAGACCCTGGTCAGTCGCCTGTCATGGGCCTTCTTCTTCTGAAGCCTCCTCCGCCTCTCA
>Ga0315282_10002113_pt1 | contig 36978 bp, 41 predicted proteins | sample YL17G07_20_MG_FD_203693 | JGI IMG/M metagenome (GOLD analysis project Ga0315282, IMG submission 203693) | Sediment microbial communities from Yellowstone Lake, YNP, Wyoming, USA - YL17G07_20 | ecosystem: Environmental > Aquatic > Freshwater > Lake > Sediment | place: USA: Wyoming | collected... | reverse complement strand
TAAAAGCTTTCTTTGTGGCAAAATCAATCATCATTGACATAACTTCGCAAAAGTTAATTGTTACAGGCTTTTTTATTTTTTACTATCACATTTTTCAAAAAATGTCAAACCTTCGAAAGGTGTCATTTCCAAATTTAAATTGTCCTAACTTCTGGGTCAAAGAATATCCTGATACTACCCTTTCTTAATCTCGTTACGAGAAATACTCTCACGGCCACATTCTATACTTAATGTTCTCCCCTTTAGCTTCGTCCACACCTCCGAACCCATTGATACATCGCTATGATAAAAAAACATTGAGTCAGTATGGGTTTCCTCTTCATGATGAAAATTCAAATTTCGATATGTTTGTGATTGGATTTTTTAACATTATAATACATTTCTTAACATTAAATAAAGATTAAACGAAGATTAAGATTTTTTAATATCGGAAACCCAAAATGGGCGGGCTTTAAGTATCTTCAATGAAGCTGCCTTTCTTCATCCTTCTCAGTGTGAGTTAAATTTTGAAGGGATTAAGGAAAATTAATCTTGTTTTAATTGTATTTTAATAATAAAATTTTATAATATGTTGTTTGAAATATGAAAACATTGGTTTATCGGAGAGGAGGTAGTTATGTCTACAATAGAGAGACTTAAAAAACTTTTTATCGACAAGTTTGACTTTAACGTTGAGGAACTCAAGCCCACGACAACCCTCGAACATTTGGGCCTCGATTCTCTCGATAAGATCGAATTCATGTTCGATATCGAAAATGAATTCAATATAAAAATTCCTGACCAAGAGTTTAAGGTCATAACGATACAGGACATCGTAGAGGCTGTGGACCGGTTCATCTTGGAACAAAGAATAAAGTCTTTAAGTCCAGCGATGATCAGTAACAATTGAGCTTAACGATGAATGCGGAGATTCTATTTAGATGAAACGGAGAGTTGCCGTTACGGGGCTGGGCATTATTTCATCTTGTGGGAATAATATCAAAGATTTCTCAGCCAATCTCATGGCTGGCAAGTCTGGAGTTAGGAAAATCTCTTCAGAATACTCGAACCTTCTTTTGGCAAAAATTGCGGCCGAAGTCGATTTCAATCCTTTCGATTATTTCAACAAGAAACAAATATCCAGCATGGACCGTGTGAATCAATTCGCTTTAGCCGCTGCTTCGCAAGCCTGGAAGGATGCAGAGATATCTCTCGATGCTAAAGAAAAAGAGCGGTCGGGAGTCTATATGGGTACGGGGTTTGGTGGTGCGAATGCCATAGAGGATGGGTACGTACGATTGTTCAAGCAAAACTCAGATAGGGTGAAACCATTGTCTGTCTTGATGATTATGAGTAACGCTTCTGCTTCTTATATCTCCATAGAGTATGGACTCACGGGGGCATGTTTGACTGTATCCACGGCTTGTGCTTCGTCCGCAAACGCGATTGGTGAGGCTTTCCGACAGATCAGAGATGGATATGTTGATGTAATGCTCGCAGGAGGAGCGGAGGCTTTTTTGACTTATGGAGTTTTTCGATGTTGGGAGGCCCTGAGGGTACTTGCTGCGGAGGACCCTGATGACCCTTCAAAGTCTTGCAAGCCTTTCTCAAAAAACCGTTCTGGGCTAGTGCTTGGCGAGGGATCTGCCGTGGTGGTGCTTGAGGAGATGGAGAGAGCTGTTCGCCGTGGAGCTCCACTCTATGCTGAGATCCTTGGCTATGGCTCTACCTCCGATGCCTTTCATATCACCAAGCCTTCTTTTGAAGGACAGTCACGAGCCATCTCCGAAGCCCTCGGAGAAGCCCAGATATCCCCTCAAGAGATAGACTACATCAATGCCCATGGGACAGCAACTCCGTGGAATGATCTATTGGAGACACAGGCTATCAAGAAGGTATTCGGCGATTATGCCTATAAGGTTCCCATCAGTTCTACAAAATCGATGCATGGCCATCCAATCGGAGCGGCCGGGGCAATCGAATTGATTGTTTCACTTCTTGCCATTAAAAATCAAGCCATTCCCCCAACGATTAATCTTGATCAGCCTGATCCGGAGTGCGACCTCGACTATGTTCCGAATATTGGCCGTAAAGGGGTGAAAGTGAATACTGTGATGTCAAATTCTTTCGCTTTTGGGGGAACCAATGCAGTGCTCATTGCCAGGAAGATGGAGGGGTAAGATGAAATACATGTTTTTCTGTGACTTTGATGGAACGGTGACGAAGGAAGATGTGATAGACAGGATTTTAGAAGAATTTGCTGACTCCATGTGGATGGATATAGAGCAGTCCTGGGTGAATGGAGACATTGGTTCCCGGGACTGCCTCGCTATGCAAACCAGGGTCATCAAGGCAACGGAACGTGACCTTCTTAATTTTGCGGAAGGGATCAGGATTGACGAAACCTTTATCGATTTTGCAAGGTACTGCCAAAGCAAGGCCGTTGAAGTCGTGATCCTCAGCGATGGGATTAACCTGTTCATAAAATCGATATTGAATCGATATGGGCTGAACGACATCAGGGTGTTCTCCAACAGCCTGGGGTCTACGGCCGAAGGTTATGAGATGTTCTTCCCTTATTTCCGCAAGGATTGTTTGAGCAGAAGCGGCATCTGCAAATGTAAGATGATGGAAAAACTTTCCAGTCCGTTGAACATCAACATTCTTGTAGGGGATGGCCGTTCCGACTTTTGCATCGCCCACAAAGCGGATTTGACTTTTGCCAAATCAGCCCTTTTAGAATTTTGTAGGGTTGAAAAAATTCCACATATTGAGCATAGCGAATTTAGGGACGTCATGGAATGGTTAAAGAATCAGATAGAGCAAGATCGTTTTGTATCTCAAAAGACTTTCGCCCGTCCTGGTTTAAGGGGGATCTAAATGGTCAATGATGAAGAACTGCTCAAGAAAGATTCGATCTACTGCTCCTATGGGGATACGGTCCATTATGCAGAGCCGCCAAAAATCTTCAGAGGATGCGAAGGAAGCTTCCTTTACGATAGCGTAGAGATCCCTTACCTTGACCTTCAGATGTGGTACTCCGCTGCAAGTTTTGGATATAAAAACCCGAGACTGTGCGAGGCCTTCAAGGCCCAGATAGACACCCTTCCCCAACTCGCCTGCCAATACCTTCATGAGGAGAAGGTGCTTCTTGCAGAAAAAATCTGTCTTGCGAATATGAGGAGGTTCAAAGAAAAGGGCAGAATACATTTTAACGTTGGCGGGGCCCAGGCAATTGAAGATGCCTTAAAACTCGTCCGAAACGCAAGGGGAAAGAACCTGATGTTCGCCTTCATGGGGGGCTATCATGGACGGACGCTGGGGGCCTCTGCGATTACTTCAAGTTATCGCTACAGGAGAAGGTACGGTCATTTTTCAGATCGAGCCCAGTTTATTCCGTACCCCTACTGTTTCCGGTGTTATTATGGGAAAAAATGGGAGGATTGTCATTTCTACTGTATTTCCCAGTTTGAAAAGCTTTTCGAGACAGAGTATTACTCGGTCATCGATACAAAGGTGAAGGAATCTGAGTATGCGGCTTTTTTCGTAGAGCCCATTCAAGCGACAGGAGGCTATATTGTGCCGCCTGAGGGTTATTTTAAGAGATTTAAGAAAACCCTCGACGATTGGGGAATATTGTTCGTGGATGATGAAATCCAGATGGGGATCTACAGAGCAGGAAAATTCTGGGCCATCGAGAATTTTGAGGTCAGTCCAGATATCATCGTTTTTGGAAAAGCGTTAACCAATGGCCTAAACCCATTATCAGGAATCTGGGCCAAAGAAGCTCTGATCAACCCTACACTTTTCCCTCCCGGTTCAACCCATTCGACTTTTTCATCAAATCCACTCGGAACAAGCATTGCTCTGGAGGTGATGGCGATGCTTGAAGAGGAAGATTATGAAAAGAAAGTGTCAGAAAGCGGAGGGTATTTCCTCTCGTTACTTCAAGATCTCAAGAAAAAACACCAGGAGATAGGAGATGTGGATGGTCTTGGGCTTGCGCTCAGGGTGGAAATCTGCAAATCAGACGGTTTTACTCCTGACAGGGAGCTGACAGAAAAAATGTTTCTTGAAGGGCTCAAAGGAACTTTGGCCTACAAAGGATCGAAAGTTGGACTGGTTCTGGACATTGGGGGGTATTATAAGAATGTCTTCACCCTTGCCCCCTCCCTTCACATCACCCGAGGTGAAATGGAGATGGCCGTTGAACTTCTTGACCAATTGATCAGCAAGTGTAAAGGAGCATAGGAAACTTCAAATGCCTGACCACAAAATAGAACTTCCCGGTGAAAATCATTCGGTATTGCTGATCCATGGACTAACAGGGAGCCCTTTCGAGATGAAATACCTTGCCAGAAAATTAAACAAGGCCGGGTTCACCGTCAAAGGACCTTGCCTTGAGGGCCATTGCACAACCCTGAAGAATCTTTCCAAAACCAGATGGGAGGATTGGTATGGATCAGTCCATGAAAGCTTTATAGAAATGAAGAAGTCTTCTGATACAGTCTCTGTAGTAGGCCTTTGTATGGGGGCTCTCCTGTCCCTTCATCTCGCCTATGAGTTGGGCTCAGAAGTAGCGGCTGTATCTCTGATTTCGACGACCCTTTTTTATGATGGCTGGAGTCTCCCCTGGTTCAAATTTCTACTTCCCATCGCCTACTACACTCCATTAAGGTTCATTTATTCCTATTCGGAGACAGAACCCTATGGGATAAAGAACAAACCTTTGAGGGAGCGCATCGTCAATCTTATGATGGATAACTCGGTTGCCTATACAAAGACTCCTGCGGCAAGTATGCATGAGCTGTTCAAGCTGATCAGAGAGGTAAAAAAAGAACTCCCTGCTATCACAACGCCAGCCTTGATTCTCCACTCCAGAGAGGATGATCTGACCAGCATCAAGAATCCAGATTATGTGGAAGCGAAAATCGGTTCTAAGATCGTCCGGAAGATTATTTTGGATGACAGTTATCATATGATGACGATCGATAACCAGAAGGACCGTGTGGCTGAAGAAACGATAAAATTTTTCATCGAGCAAATATCACCTTCAATATCTATCCCACGTCAGATCCTCTCCACATCATATCCACATCCTTCCACGGATGAAACGCATCATTGATAAGGGTTATGTTAAGCAAATCCATTCGCATATTAAATTTCGATGACAGTGTCATCAAACAACAAAACCTCATCTCCCGATACAAAACTGAAATGATTGACCTAAAAGATCTTGGACCCAGAGCAAGAATCTGGTTGGGTAAGAAGACAAAGAAAGAGATTGAGGAGCGAATCCAAGGTTCGGCCAAAAACTCCGTCACGTTCTTAGGTTCTGGTGATTTTCACCAGGTTAGCCATATTTTGATCAATCAGTTTGATGAACCATTCTGTGTGATCCTATTCGATTTCCATCCCGACTGGGACATCTTGCCCCCCCGTCTGGGTTGCGGTTCTTGGGTGACTGAGAGTTTGAGGAACAAAAACATTTTGAAGTTTATTCTCATAGGGGTTTCTTCCAAGGATCTATCCATCCCTTGGATTCAGACTGGAAATATGAATTCCTTGAAAGGAAACAGGGTAGAGATCTATCCTTATTCACACCGTCCATCATTTACTTTTTTTAAAAGAATACCAGAGAATTTCTCCGTCAAAAATGAGAAGGGCCTATTTCTAAACAAGATCTACTGGAATGAGTTGAAGGGGAAAGACCTGATCAACCTATTTCTTTCCGTCCTAAAACGTCTCCCCACCCCACGGGTTTACCTCTCCATAGATAAAGATTGTTTAAGAAACCAATACGCCTTAACGAATTGGGAAGAAGGAATGCTTTCTTTAAAAGAACTGCTTTGGATGTTGAAATTGATCATGAACCATGTGGATATTATCGGGATGGATATCGTTGGGGATTATTCAGAGGTTTCAGTCCATGGAAAGCTCAAGAAATTTATTTCGTATTTGGACCATCCCGAGGACCAGAAGACAAAATATCTATCCGATGCTTTTGTCAACGAAATAAACGAAAGGACAAATCTCAGCATCTTAGAGCTTCTCAACGCATCGCCTTCGGCCGGCCCGTTATAAATCTCCTAAACTATTTAAAATCGAATCTAAATCTTCCTCCTTCAAAAAAGTACTGGTAGATAAAGTGATTTCCCTCTCTGCCAGGTAACGGGCGTTCGAACAGGGTCGATCAGGAAGGATAGGTTTGAGATAGTCATAATCTATAATGGCACAAGCATAAATTTGAGAGACCCCCAAGCCTGAATTTTCAAATCGTTTTAAAGCTTTTTCTCGCTTCTCCGGGTCATCAAAAATTAAAGTCAAATAAGGATAGTTCGCCCTGCCATATTCGGGTGCTTTGATGACTTGAATCCCTTTGATGTTTCTAAGCCCTTCTATATAATAAGATGCCTTTTGGCTTTGTTTCTCTATCTCTTCCTCTAAACGATAAAAATGGGCGTGTCCTATTAATTTTCTCATCTTTGATACGTTATGAATAGGAAAATCCATGGTGAAGTATTCCATGAACGCTCTGAATCTCTTGCCTTGCAGATTCCAGAAAATCTGAGGGGCCTTGAAAAAAAACCAGAAAAAAGAGGGGTGATAAAAAAGCCCGTATCCCAATAATTCGAGTATTCTTAGGCTTTCCAAAATAAAATCATCCTTGACGAACTGATCTATCTTTTTATCCAACAAGGCGCTGTAATCTTTCTGATGGGTGACGATCACTCCCCCTTCATAGAGGGTTAATCCTTTACCGCGACAGAGGCTAAAGAAAGAAAAATCTCCCAGCGTCCCCACCTTCTTATCTTGATAAGTTGCCCCTAAGGATTGGGCGCAATCCTCAACGAGGAATACCCCATGTTTTCTGGAAATATTTTTGATGTGATCAAAATCGAGCGGGATCCCTCCTAAGTGTACGGGGACGATAGCTAAGACATCAGGATTTTTTGAGCATAATTCCTCTAATTCTTTAACGTTGAAATTAAAATCATCCTTATGGATATCGCATATCTCTATGGTTAAGCCTGCTCTTTGAATGGCTAGGGGAACAAGAGGACAAATGAAAGAAGGGATAATGACCGTTTTACGGGAAGATAATCCCTTCAATGCCTCAAGAATGAGGTATAAAGCGGAAGTGCCCGAGCAGGTGACCCTTGCATATCCAACGTTAAGGTAATTCTTAAAATCACTCTCCAAAGGGTCTCCACGATTTTTTATCTTAAACGTGGACCATAAATCTTTCCGGTAGAGGGGGAAACCAGCAGTGGGGGGAATTTCTCTGAATAGGCTCATGGAGAGTTCTATCAACTCAGGGTGACCAAAGTGATTCCCAAGACGATGAGAAGGGTGCCCACCCAACGTGTCAATCTCACTTTTTCCTTCAATAGAAACTGAGAGGCCAGGGCAATAAAGATATAGTGCATGCTGTCTAAGGAGAAAGCGAGATTGAGATCAACTTTTGATAATATAAAAAGCCAGATAAATAAAGAGAGGAAACCAAAGAGCAAACTAATCCACACCCAGGGGGTCCTTATTAATCTCAAAATAAACAGGATGACTCCTTTGATATTCCCGGGATTGAATTGATCTAAAGAATTTATTCCTGATTTCAAGAAGAGTTCCCTGAACGTGTCACAGAGACCAGTAAAAATGATTAAACTTAAAATAAAATATTGACCTTCTCTCATCTCAAAGCTCTCTCTCTTTCCTGACTGCTCATGGAGACAAATATCACACCGCCCAATATCAAAAATATCCCCATCCACCTCATTAGAGATATCGTTTCATGGAGAAAAAGAATCGAAACCAAGGCAACAAAAATATAGCTGAAACTGGCAATGGGAACGGCCACACTCAAATCTATTTTGGAAAGGATGGTTGACCAAATAATAAACATCAATATTAATGACAGGAGGCCAATCCAGAAGAAGGGGGAAGAAAAGACGTGTTTGAAAAATAGGAGAGCATCATAAAAACCTGTGATATCAGGATCGCTCTCCAATAAGGCGCTTTTCTTGAAGCAGAATTGGTGAAAAGTCTCCAACACATCAGCAAGGATAAGAAACAAAAATATTTTTATGGTCAATTTATGTTTTGGCATCTAATTTTTAGTATTCCCGACGGGAAAATCTGGTTTTAAGAATATTGTAAGATATTTTATAACCACATTAAAAAGAAAATTGTTGTGTTTTACATAGGCATGGAGAGGGATGAGACTTCCACCTAATTTAATCTTTGGGAGATAATCCGTCTGCCCCACTTGATAGAAGCGTATAGAATTTTTCAGACACCAATCAATATTAAAACACCAACTGACAAAATACAAAGAATATGGATGAGCGATCTTATAGTCAAACCCGATGAATTTATCGATCAGTAAATGATCGTATACAAAGCATAGGTTAAAAGCGGCGAGTCGGTCTTCCACATAATAAAGAAAATACTTGGTATGGGGTTTTAAATATTTAGAGACATTGATAAAAAATTCTTTTGTCAAAAACTCAAATTTTACCTCGCCAGCGTGATAGGTGTTTAAATAGAGCGTGTAGACATCATCGATAATATCTTCAACATTATCAACGACTTTTATTTTGATTTTATCTTTGGAGTAAGCTTTTTTTATCTTCCGACGCAAATCCTTTCTGGTGGAAGTGCTTAAACTCCCAAAATACTCTTCTAAGGAATTAAAATTTAATTCCAACCTGACCGAAGGAAAGCTGTCAACCTTAAGAAACCCTTTGTGCTTAAGGGAATCTAAAAGAAGGGTATCCTCTTTCAAGAAATCTTTAAAAATGGTGAAGGGGATCTTATTTTCTTTGCTGAATCTCTGCATGACTTGAACTATTTCGTCGATAAGGAGTCGGGTTTCTTCCACATCCTTGGGGATACCCAAAACGCCATTCTCACCGAAGGGGGACCCGCAAAATAACGTCTTTAAGATAAAAAATCGAGGGATGAGATGGCGGATGGAGTGAATCACTTTTTTGATCAAACCATCCAAAACAATATCTAAATGAAAATTAGCAACAAATAGGGGCGCTATGGAAAGAATATTCCCATCTCGAAAAAGGAGTAAGTAATAAAAAGAAAATTCTTTAAAGTCTGACCTTTCAAGCGTATTGTAAAACCCATATCCCTCGGGAATATTTCCAAATACGGAATCCCAATCATCCCTATTGATTTTACTAATCGAATCTACAATTTTGTATGTCACTTCGTTCGTTTTTTCAAACACAGTCTTCTTAAATAATTTTCCCCTTTCCCAAGCGTTTTGTCACTATATCAATAGTTGGTGAAAATCCACAGCAATAGAGTCTAATAATATTTTGATTATCCAGGTGAATAAATTAAAGACTAAATTCACATAATTATATAAATTTCTGTTAGACAATATTATATAAAAAAGTGTTAAATTTGAATTAAATTTAAATGAAGATTTCTTAATCTTGGGGAAGTGAAGGGTTAGGCGTTGTGAATAGGTAAATAGACCGCGAAGGTAGAACCCTGATTTAACTCGCTATCAACCTCGATCCTTCCATGGTGGGCCTTTGCAATCCAATCAGTGATGCTCAATCCCAATCCAACGCCGCCGGTCTCCCTCGATCGGGATTTATCCACCCGATAGAAGCGTTTGAAGATTTTTTCTTGTTCTTCCTTGGAAATGCCGATCCCGGTGTCCTTGATCTTAACCACGGCGCCGTCTTCATCTTTTTTTACAGTGACTTCGATGAATCCCTTCGAAGTATATTTAATGGCATTATCAATCAGGTTGGTAAAAAGCTGCTGAAGACGCACCTTATCCCCCATCACGGTGACCTCTTCGATCGCACCCATTTCCAAGTTAATTTTGTTCTGTTCAGCAAGGACTTGGAAGAGATGGCACAAGTCCTTGATCAGAAGGTCCAATCTTAGGGGAGTCATCTTTAACTCCACATGGGTGGCATCGAACTTAGAAAGAAGGATCAAGTCATTGATCATATGATTCAGGTGGTCAAATTGTTCAATGAAATGGGCCAACCCTTCCTGATACTCCTCGGCTTTTCTCTCTTTCGAGAGTAGAACCTCTGCTTCCCCCCTCATGGCACAAATCGGAGTCTTCAATTCGTGAGAGACATCCGCGGTAAATTCGGCCATTCGTTTGAAAGAACTCTCTAACCTGGCAATCATTTCATTGATGGTCCGAATAAGGTCGTCCATCTCGTCATCCGTCCCTCTCGGATTCAACCGTTCATTTAAATTTTCTGAGGTAATACTTCGGGCCTTCGAGGCAATGTAACCGATCGGGGAAAGGGACCTTCTGGCCAAAACCCACCCCCCCATTGCCCCTAATACCAATATGATAGGAATGGCTATCAATATATTACTTCTGAAATGGACCAGGTTCTTCCTCACAAAACGAAGATGGGTCCCCAGTTGAATGATTTCAGTGAGCTTCCCATCTTTATAAATGGGGGTGCTGATGATACGAAATGGTCTCCTTCTCTGAGGAGAATAAATTTTCTCCCGGGTCTCCTTTCCATCCCTGGCATTGGTCAACACCCGATCATGAACGACATATCCCATCTCCCGAAACTCTTTTGAAATATAGAGCGATTCCCCCTCTTTATCCAAAATTTGAAAAAAGAAGGGATAATACTTTCTCGCCATTACTTCATCTTCGAATCTCATCAGAAAATAGGTCTCTTTCGATTCCCTGGACAAAACCCTCTCCATTTCTTTCGTCTCGTCAAGGAGAAATTGGTCGACCTCTTTGAGGAGTTGATGCCCCAGCCTTAAGTAAAGGAATGTACAGATCAACAGGGCAGAGACCGAGAAGGTCAATACATACCAGAGGGTCATCTTGAAATCGGTCCTTCGGTAAAACTTACCCCCGATCTTCCAGGACATATCCAACCCCTTTCACGGTATGGAGAAGCTTCGGTTCAAAATCTTTGTCAATTTTACTTCGAAGGTGAGAAACATGAACATCAACGACGTTGGTGGAAGTGTCGAAATGGTAGTCGAAGACCTTTTCAGAGATCATGGTCCGGGTGATGATTTGTCCCGGGTGCCTCATGAAAAATTCGAGAAGAGCATACTCTTTGGGGGTAAGCTCGATCTTGACTTTCTCCCGAAAAACCCGATGTCCATCAGGTTCTAAAATAAGGTTAGCCACTTGTGATCTTGAAGGGGAGCTGACGGCTTTGCCCCTTCTAAGGATAGCCTGAAGCCTGGCCAGCAATTCATTGAAAGAGAAGGGTTTGGTCAAATAATCATCCGCCCCTAAATTCAAGCCATTCACAATGTCGCTCTCCGAATCCTTTACCGTTAAAAAAATCACAGGGGTTTGAATATCCATGGATCGGATCTTTTTCAGAACCTCTCTCCCATCCATTTTCGGAAGCAGAATATCGAGGACGATCAGATCGTATTTCATATGAAGGGCAGAGCTTAACCCCTCTTCTCCATCGGTGGCCACATCCACAGAAAAAGAATTTTCTAACAGTCCTTTCTTAACGAATCGAACGATGCCTTTGTCGTCTTCAACCAATAGAATCCTCATTGGATCTTATTCTAACAAATCCTTTTAGAAATTCAAATCCTTCTTGAAAATTGCTTTCTTATTGCTTATGATGGGAGCCATGAAAAAAAGGGACATCCTTTTGAGTCTCCTTTCTGGGATTCTTCTCGTTCTCTCTTTTCCGAGTTTTGATCTCGAATTCTTGGCCTGGATTGCTTTGGTTCCTCTTCTCTACTCCATCGAGGAAAAGGGATTAGTCTGTAGTTTTAAGCTTGGGTTCTTGACAGGCATCATCTCTTTTCTCGGAATTCTTTATTGGATCATTGTGGCGGTCCACACCTATGGTAACATCCCTCTGATCCTGAGTGCCCTAATCCTTTTGCTTTTGGTGGTCTACCTGAGCCTCTTTATCGGCGCCTTCACCTACCTCACCCGACTCATCCAGAACCGCTCAGGACTTCAAACCATTCTTTTCACCCCTTTCCTATGGGTAGCCTTAGAATACCTCCGTTCTTTCCTTCTCACGGGTTTCCCCTGGGCGAACTTGGGCTATTCGCAATATCTCAATCTCCCTTTTATCCAGATGGCAGATATCACGGGAGCCTATGGCCTCTCCTTTGTCGTCCTTTTGGTTAATGCCACACTCTTTTGGGTGCTCCATCAATGGTCAAAAAGGGTCTTTCCATTTAAGGAAGTAATTGTTACAGCGATCATCCTCCTGTGCTTTCTGATCTACGGATATTTAAAGATGGGAGTCATAGATCGACAGATGATCCAAAATCCTCCATTGAAGATTGGATTGGTTCAGGGAAATATTGATCAGTCCATAAAATGGGATAAATCTTTTCAGATAGAGACCTTAAAGATCTACGAAAAGCTTTCCTCTAAAGTGGCAGAGGAAAAACCGGATCTTATTGTCTGGCCTGAAACAGCCGCTCCCTTCTTTTTTCAGGATGCCAAGGAATACCAACCCCTCGTCCTGGATATTCCAAAGAAGACCAATGCCTTTCTCCTTTTCGGAACCCCCACTTATAAAATCCAGAAAGGGAAAGTGAACCATTACAACAGCGCTTACCTGGTCTCTCCCTCAGGGGAACCCGTTGGGAAGTATGACAAGATCCACCTCGTCCCTTTTGGTGAGTATGTCCCCATGCAAGATCTTCTTTTCTTTATCGGATCTTTGGGGGAAGGGATTGGAGACTTTAAATCTGGAAAAGAGACCTTCAATTTCTCCCTGCCGCAAGGTAAATTTGGTGTTCTCATCTGCTTTGAAATCATCTTTCCGGATCTCTGCCGAAGATTTGTCAAAAAGGGGGCAAACTTTCTGGTCACGATCACAAACGATGCCTGGTTTGGTAGAACCTCTGCTCCTTACCAGCATTTCTCCATGGCTACATTCCGGGCCGTTGAAAATCGGGTCTTTGTTGCCAGAGCGGCCAATACGGGAATCACCGGCTTCATCGATCCCAGAGGAAAAATATTAAAACAGGGAGGGATCTTCAAAGAGGAGGCAATGGACGGCACGATTCGCCTATCGAGTCAAAAAACCTTCTATACCCTCTATGGAGATATCTTCGCATGGGTATGCTCTGCCTTCTCCGCCCTCCTTTTAGCCTATGCTCTATTCCAGAGACCTAAAAAATATTAAAATGAGAATATCGAGCTTTTTCTTTTACTGAAAATAGGTCATATTTAATTAGACAGGATATTAGATATGAAATCTGGAGGAAGGGATTAGATGAGAATTCGAAAACCAGGAAAAGTACAAGAGCGAATTTGGTTTTTGGGCCGAGAGGAATCCGGGGTCTATCTTCTGGAGGGGAACAATGGCTCCATGATCGTGAGCGGAGGCATGAGCTATATCGTTTCAGACCTGCTCCAGCAATTCGAGGAATTTGGCATTGACGAGAACCGGATCAAAAAGCTCCTAATCCTTCACTCCCACTTCGATCATGTGGGCATTGTCCCCTTCTTTAAGCGCCGTCATCCAGAAATCGAAGTCTATGCCTCGCTAAGAGGTTGGGAGATCCTTCAGATGGATAAGGCCATCCTTACGATCAATGAGTTCAGCCGAAACGTAGCAAAGAGGATGAAAAAAGAGGATGTCTACTCAACCTACGACTTAGAATGGAGAAACGATGTCTCTGGTAAAACCGTCCGTGAAGGCGACCAAATCGATTTAGGAGGTTTGGAGGTCTCAATCCTGGAGATTCCAGGCCATTCCTCGTGCTGTATTGCAGCTTATGTTCCCGAGCTCAGAGCTTTATTTCCCACAGACGGAGGGGGCATTCCATTCGATGAGACAATCGTCACTTCAGGAAATTCCAATTTCACCAAGTATCAGCAAAGCCTCGAGAGGCTGAAGGACCTCGAAGTCGAGGTCTACGGTGCTGACCATTATGGATATGTCATCGGAGAAGAGGCATGGGAATTCATCCCAAAATCCATCGAGATGGCTAAGAAAAATTGTGCCCTGATGGAGGAGGTTTATCGTTCCACCCGAGATATTGATGCCGCTGCCCAGAAACTCATCTCTTCCTTTTACGAAGAAAACCCTTCCTACTTTCTCTCTCCTGAAATTTTTCTCGATGTGTATCGCCAGATGGTGCGGCATATTGCTACGGTGATCGAAGGAAAAGATTAGAGCCATCGTTCCTCTTTTGGTCTTTCTCTCAAGCCTTTTATGAAAATGCTGCAGAATGCTTCGCCCTTTGGGCGGGGAGCTTCACTTTTTTTCAGGGGTCTCTGCTTTCGACCAAGGCTCAGACTTTCTCAATCCTGTCTAAAATAGAAAAATGGCATCCTCTTATTTCTCAACCACCATTGCTCTTTTGAGACGCTCTTCTGGGGAGGGATAATGGACGACGTTCCTTCTTTCAATGGGTAATATCAGAGAAATAAAGGTCATCGGTTTCTCGTCATAGATTTTAAATCTCATCATTCCTTTGTTCTTCTTGATAATCTCTTTCGCCAACTTCAAGATTAATTCAATCGCCTCTTCTTGTTGATAATAAGCTGATGTCCCAGGGACCACCTCGACCTGGTCACCCCACTTCTCATACCCTGTAGAAACAACCAAAATTTCCAGATATTTTCCATCCTTCTGTAGCTGGTTTCTTTCTTTACCCTTGAAAGCTTCAACATCGAAAAATCTTGTTAAAAATCCAACGCTCCCATTGGAAGGAATAGAAAGGAGGATATATTGAATGACGGAGTTTAAAATATATCTCAAATGTTCATCAGGAACAATGGTTTCAGGAAGGTCCTTTTCAAACTGTTTTTTTATGATTTTAATTTTTTTCTCTTCAAATTGACTCTCATGTTTTTTGATCACTTCTTCAACAAAGGTGTTGACAGTGTTTTTTTTGATCATAGGGGTGCTGAAATTAATATAATCATTAAAACAGTCCAGCAATGAAATCGTCTTCCCAATATCCTCGTTAACAATTTTGTAAAATTCTTCTCCTAATTCCTGATCCTTGAAATTATCACGCGAAAGAAAAGCAAACGTTTTCATGGCGGAGAGGCTGGCTTTAATTCGATTTACAAGCTCAACGTAATAAAGGGACAGGGAAAGCCCATTTTGTCCATTGGAAGGGGCTTCTTCTTCGGATGTGGATTCTTCGATATTCTCTTTGTTTAGAATGGATGAAAAAAATTTCTTATCATCCTTTGTGGTAAAAAAACTATTATCCATTTTAGTGTCAAATAACGCATATTTGATGCCAAGTCGAGGAAACTACTGTAACTTACTATTATACCCACACTTTCTTGAAACCCGATATTCTTAATAAAAATCAAAATGACAAATTTTGTCATAAAGGTCTAAAATTCTTGGCGCTCCGAATAGATCCTACCATTCCCTCTCGCCTGCCCTTTAGACTTAATCTCTATTTATAAACGATCAGCGGAAGATCGAGACAGAACAGAAAAATTAAACTTGATCTTTTATTGTGTTCTTGGTAGGTTGGGGCAACTTTAGTGAGGAGGTTATTTGCAGTCATCCTGGATGAACTTAGAGCCTATTCCAAAAAGAATGGTTTTTTTGCTTAATAGAATGTTTAAAGAAAGGAAGAAGAACGATGAAGGTTGTGGCGCTCAACGGTAGTTCACGAAAAGATGGCAATACGGCCATTCTTTTGAATTGGGTGTTGGATGAACTGAAAAAAGAAGGAATCGAAACAGAACTAATCCAGTTAGCCGGCGAAACCTTATCCGGGTGTAAGGCCTGCTATAAATGCGCAGAAAATAAGAATCAGAAATGTGCGGTCGTGAACGATCGGGTGAACGAATATATCGCCAAGATGCGCGAAGCCCATGGGATCCTTCTGGGGTCTCCAACCTATATTTCAGACATGACGGCCAATATGAAGGCCCTCATTGAGCGGAGCACGATCGTCTCCCGAAACAATGGAGACATGTTCAACCGCAAGGTGGGAGCAGCCGTCATTGCTGCCCGTCGTGCGGGCGCCACCCATGTCCTCAGCTCGATGAACTATTTTTTCCTGATCAACCAGATGATCATTCCTGGTTCCAGCTACTGGAATATGGCGATCGGTCGAAACCCCGGAGAAGTGAAAAATGACGTGGAAGGCATCCAGACGATGAAAACCCTGGGCCAGAACATGGCCTGGCTTCTCAAGAAAATCTACGGTTAAGCTACCGATTATCTACAGCATCCGTTCCTGACAAAAGAAGCGAAGGAATCCAAAAAGACTCTTGGGGTCACATGTCATAAAAATGAATTGAGGCGCCATCCGTAAAAAGTTGGCCCTGGCTGCAAATCAAAACGCATAGCGCAAAGCACATAGCAATGATTAAACCAAGGGAGGGTGAGACAAAGAAATATTTACATTTATATTTCTTTTTAACCCCATTATAATAATAAGAGAGGTATTAATGTCGAGCCATTTAATATGAGGGGGGAACGCCGATGGATATTCATAAGGTTGCCTGTGTTGGAGCAGGTCTCATAGGTCAGGGTTGGGCAACTCTGTTTTCTTCTGCAGGCATTGAAGTAGTTCTTCAGGATGTTACTGAAACCATCCTGGAGAAGTCGCTGAGAGATGTAAGGTCAAACCTCATGTTTCTGGAGGCCAATAACCTCCTGGAACAAGGCGAAGCTGACGCCGCCCTGAAGCGGATAAAGATGAGTACGCTCATTAGTGAAGCGGTAAGTCATGCGGACTACGTTCAAGAATCCGTTCTTGATCATTATGATATTAAAAAACAGGTCTTTAGAGAAATGGATGCCGTGGCTCCTGACCATGCGATTTTGGCCAGTAGCTCTTCGGGATTACTGATGACAGAAATTCAAAAGGCGACAACGAGACCTCAGCGCTGTGTGTTAGTCCACCCCGCCCTTCCGGTTTACCTTATCCCTCTTGTTGAGATCGCTGGAGGCGAACACACCTCTCGCGAAACAGTGACGGCAGCCTATGATTTTATGAAAAAGCTGGGGAAAATTCCTGCCTTGCTTAAGCGGGAAGTCCCTGGTTACATTATCAACAGATTGCAGGCCGCGTTATTGCGTGAAGCCATTGATCTCGTTGACAAGGAGGTAGCGAGTCCAGAAGACGTGGATAAAGCTTTTTGCATGGGGATAGGGCTTCGCGATCCCATCATTGGACCATTCTTACGGATCCATTTAGCTGGAAGTGGCGTTGAACGATTTATCAAGAATTATTCTCAATCATACCGCAATAGATGGGAGACGATGGAAACCTGGACCTCTATCCCTCCTTCAGCAGTGAAAAAAATTGTAAGGGGCGTCAAGGAGATGGAAGTGGTTCGCACCAAAACTTTGGAAGAAATTAAAAACTGGAGAGACCAAATGTTGGTTAAACTCCTTAAGGTCATACGTCAAGTGCAGTAGAGAATGGGCGTCCTTTGGGAAGATACCATCCATATGATTTATCAATGGCGCTTTCCCACCAAAAATTCCTGTCCCGAAACCTAAAATGAGGTTCTGGGGTAGCGTTTGTATTTATTCAATCTTCAGGGTAACAGGATTTTGATCAGCGCCCAGATGATCCACTGGAAGAGTCCAATCAGTGGATCCAAAATGCCCAGATAAAGTAAACCGATGATGATAAAGAACCCATAAGGCTCCAGGCGGGCGAGGAAATACTGCGTTCTTTCCGATACGAATCCCATCAGTATCTTTGAGCCGTCCAATGGTGGAATGGGAATCAAATTAAGAGCAGCCAGCGTGATGTTGATCTGGGCCACATATTGACACACCTTATAGACGAGGATGAGGGCAATCCCTGAGGAAGAGGTGGAAAACAGCCGGATAAACAACAGCGCGACGAAGGCGAAGAGGATATTTGCGACAATCCCGGCCGAAGAGACGAAGATGAGCCCCTTCCGCCTGTCTGAGATCCTGTTGAAGTTGACCGGAACCGGTTTCGCCCATCCAAAACCCGCAACAAAGAGCATGAGGGTCCCGATGGGGTCGAGGTGTTTGAGCGGGTTGAGGGTCAACCGCCCCGACCATTTGGCGGTCGGGTCGCCCATCCTGTAAGCGACCCAGCCATGCGCCACCTCATGGATGATGATGGAAAAAAGAAGGGGAATAGCAACAAGAGCAAAAGCCAATGGATCATTGGTCAGAAGCCTCAGAAGTCCCATTTAGGTTACCCCGCCATTTGACATTTCAGTTCCCAGTCTCTCCATCAAACACTTTGCTAACCCGTTTACACTGCAGAGGAGCAAGGATTTTTTGTACAATCATTATTTTTAATCTTACAATATATGGGGACATAAATAAAGATGATGAGATGGGGAGATATGGTGCAATGTTGCCAGTAAGGGAGATTTAGGACCGAATCTTTATTCTCGACTTTACCAAAAACTGAATTAGGGAATACAAAAAACATTTACCCTGGATTGCCTTTGAGTCCTATTGATTCAGCAACCTCCTGCATCCCTTTGATCGTATCCTCAATCAGTTCATCCAATCCAACTCCTAACATTTCTGCTCCTTTTTCAATGATTGACCGATCCACTCCGGCGGCAAATCTCTTGTCTTTCCATTTGTTCTTTACCGACTTCACCTGAACATCCAAGACACTTTTGGAGGGGCGAACTAAAGCGGTCGTCACAACGAGTCCGGTCAGTTCATCGATGGCGTACAGGGCCTTTTCCAAAGTTGTCTGCGGTATGACATCCGAGCATATCCCCCACCCGTGAGAGACAGCCCCTCGGATATATTCATCCGGCCACCCCTGCTCTCGGAGGATTTCCCCTGTTTTGGAGCAGTGTTGATCGGGAAATCTTTCATAATCGAGATCATGAATAAGACCGATGATTCCCCACTTCTCTTCGTCCTCGCCGCACTTCCTGGCAATATAACGCATCACCCCTTCAACGGCATAGGCGTGCTTGCGCAAGCTATCGCTTTCGTTATATTGATGCAGAAGTTCTAAGGCATCCTGGCGTGTTGGTATTTTTTCTCCCATCGTCACACTCCTTTTCTGTAATGGAAATCTTCTCTCCGGCTCCTTCTTTTCAAAAGGATTGCCAAAAGATAAAAGGGATTATAATATCAGAGTGGCACAGATCGAAAACGGCCTTCACATTTTGACGATAAATTATTTATACCATAAAAAGGGGAGTTTTTTAAATTTTTCTAAGGATGCCGGGTGGATTCGATCAGATATTCATCTCCCCGGAAAAGGAGTGATAGGGGTATGATTGATTATTCTTCCCTCGACCAGCCCTTTTTATTGCAATTTATTTTTTATCCCCGCAAGGATTCTACCTTATGCCCGGGAAATGGTTTCGACCTATCCGTATGGGTTGGGGAGGGCGTCTCCATCTCCTGCCGCTTTTACATGGGTCATCACGAGTGGCCTTGGATTCTATTTTTCCATGGGAATGGTGAGGTGGTGAGCGATTATGATGAGATCTCTCCCATTTACCATCAAAAGAGGCTTAACTTAGTCGTTGCCGATTATAGGGGTTATGGAGCCAGTAGCGGAGCCCCTACCCTCACCGATCTGGTTCAGGATACCCATATTATCTTTAAAGAGATCAGAGAGGAGCTCTCCAGAAGAAACCTCCGAAAAAAAATGTGGGTGATGGGAAGGTCTCTGGGAAGTATCTCTGCCCTGGAGTTAGCCTACCACCATCAAGAAGAAATGAAAGGACTCATCATTGAGAGTGGTTTTCCAAGTATCGTGAGGTTAACGACTCATTTTGGAATGCCAGCTTATGGTATGGGTTTAGAAAAGATTGATCAGGAATGTCTGGAGAGGATCAATAAAATATTCATTCCCACCCTGGTCATCCACGGTGAACAGGATAGTCTCGTCCCTCTCGAAAATGCAAAAGATATCTATCAGCATCTTGGAACAAAGGAAAAGGAACTTCTTATTATCCCTTCAGCGACCCACAATGACATCATGCTCGTTGGCTTCAAGGAGTACTTCAAAGCCATTCAACATTTTATTGAGAAAACAAAGTAAAGAACCCCGCCCACAGGGGCTTTAAAACCTAAATTCTAAAACCCAAAACTGAGATCCCGAAACAAGTTCGGGATGACAAAAAGACCAGAACCGAACCGTCATGTCATGCTGAACTTGTTTCAGCATCTGGTTTATTTTTTCTGCTTTCAGCAGACGCACCTTTCATCCCCGTCCACAGGACGGGGTTTTCAGGTGCGGTCTTAATAAATCTTTATTGAAGGAGGAGAATATTATGGAAAAACAAATTTGGACAATTTTAGCTTTTTTTGCTAGTTTGACATTCATTTTCGGAGTTTTATTAGCCACCATCTCCTATGCTAAAATGGCCAAGGAGATCAACGCAGAGGTCAATTCGACTCTCAAGCTTTTTCCACAATATGTCAAGGGAGGAAAAGAATTTCTCAATGCTGCAAAAGGCGTTCTCGTTATACCGAACATTGTCAAGGCAGGACTTGGCGTGGGTGGCGAATATGGTGAGGGCGCCCTGAGGATTGACGGAAAGACGGTTGAATATTACAGCATCGCAGCCGGTTCGGTCGGATTTCAGATCGGCGCTCAAAAGACCAATTTAATCCTTGTATTCATGCAAGATGAAGCTCTTAAGCATTTCCGGACCAGTTCTGGATGGAAAGCAGGGGTGGACGGATCAGTGGCCTTCATAAATGTTGGGAAGGGAAAATCCATCGACACGGTTAACATTAAAGATCCCATCGTTGCGTTCCTCTTTGGTCAGAAGGGTTTGATGGCAAGCGCAACGGTTGAAGGCGCCAAGTTTACCAAGTTGGTAAGATAGGACAACAAATAAACAAGGATGCTCTGTCAGTAAGAAGCAAGGTCTTTCCATTTTAGATTTCATCGTCTGAAGAAAAGAGCCCAGGATGGCCTGGGCTTTTATTGACGAAGCCAAAGATTCAACAAAATTTAGATGTGTAAGTCAGAATTTGATCTTATAGAAACCGCCAAGCCAGGTAACACTTTCTTCCTATAATATTGATTTTAAAATTTTTTCCTCTGATACAATATTTCGAATAAGCGTCAATCCGAAGTTGTGATAAAGTTGACAAACATGTGAATTCACGGTGTTGACTCAATTTTGGATTGACGCATGAAGGACAGAGCCGCTGGGCGAATAAAAAAGATTATCCTATGGGGTTTCAATCGGGGAACTTCCCTTACAAGTTGCCGAAACTTAGCAACGCAAGCATTTTAACACCAAATTGAACGGGTATCAATTAAAAAAACGGTGCTTCGCACCAACCTTTGTTTCTACCGCGCAGCGGTTTAGTTCTTCAAGCGGAAATCAATAATAAACCTTTCCCATTTATTTGCAAATTACTTTGTTCAAAAAATTAAAATTTGAATCTGGGTATGATAAGATCATCCAAACGGAAATTCTTGTCGAATTGGGTGTCAAATTTGTCGAATCCCATTATGAATCGAAATCTAAGAAGAAAACATTTACTGCTTTAAAAAGATCGACAAACCTTTCCTGTTTTAAACTAGGCTTTCAGATTCCATTCTTTACAAGAATCAAATGTATCAAAATGTCGTGATCCTTAATAAGTTTTTGAATATTCAGGATAAATCACGTTGAGGATGGCGCGAAACATCTTTCGAAAGCCTTTGAAAATAGATTGGCATATGAGTTGCTTGCAGATATCTTACTAAATAAAATAGATACAAAGAGGTAGGAACTACGAAAAAGGCAATGATTGCATGAGGGTTAGTAGCTGTGATGCTTCTTCGTGACTCATATGTCTATTAACAAAACATCTACCTAAAATAATTATTGAAGTTTAACAAGCATAGGTTTTAAAACATGAAGAAAAGATTCAAAAGGATCCAAATTTTTCTGGCTTTAACAATTTCTCTCTTTATTCTTGCATTTCCGGCTTATCTCCGTTGCACCCAGTTGTCACAAACTAAATTTGTTTCTTCCGATCTGGGTTTTGAGAATCTGGATCAAGAAGAAGGGCTGCCTGATAATGAGAAGGAATTGAAGGTATTTGGGCCAATTGCCTTCTTAGTTATATGTGTTTCGGGCACCAATCTCTTCGAACAGTCTTTGCATTTGTTTTCCCACACACTTTCTCTCCGTCACAAAACCTCCGTTCTTCGTTGTTGAGAAGACAGGGCTGCTTCGTTTCTTCATTACCCTTTATCTCCGCTGCTGCATTCTAAAGAATCTCTGGGGTTATGTGCAAAGCCAGTCTTCATTTTATAAAGGAGGCTATTAATGACAACAAAACTTCTTAACACCTGGAAACGAAAAACCAACCAACTCAAAATGGAGGTTTATGCCATTTACCTGGCTTACAAGGATCCTCGAGTCCCCTGGTATGCAAAGATTCTTATTGTTTGCGTCATTGGATATGCCTTCAGTCCCGTAGATAAGTTGCTAAATTCTGTTCCCATCATAGGATATCTGGATCATCTTATCTTGGTCCCACTGGGTGTTGTTATAGCATTCAAAAAGATGATTCCACCAGCGGTTTTTACTGATTGCCGAGAAATAGCCATGAATCGATTGAAACCCAACTGGATTGATGGTTCCATTATCGTTTTCATGTGGTTTCTGCTTGTATCGTTGGTAATCATTTCCGCAACATGGGCTATGAAAGATTGGAATCTGGTTCTCGGGCAGTGGTTCAGGTGGTTCACACGAATGACATTAATTTCAGAATCAAATGCTCGGTAGCCAAGAGGTAGTTTGACAGCGTCTGTCAGATTAAATATCGTTCAGAACCTATTTTAGAAAAAGGAGATATACACTGGCCTATAAAAGAAGTTGAGAGACGATTGAATAAGGTCTTCAAGCAGATGAGTAATACAAGGATAAGGAGAAGAAAAATGGAAAAGAATTCATCTGAGAAAACCAAACCTAAGACCAAGAAGGTTCGATTCAATTTGAATGCCCCTAAAACTGAAAGGGTATCCTTGGCAGAAGATTTAAACGGCTGTGTGTTGGTTATTCCAGAAATCTTCGGGATAAATGAGTGCATCCCTCTTTACCAAGGGAGGCTCCCCGAGTATCACCTTTGAGCCATATGTAAGGGACGGGAAGGAAGAAAGGCAGATTCCCTGGATACTTAAAAGAATTTAAAATAAGGAGAAAATCATGCTTATTTATATTTGGAACCTATCCCCTAATGTATTAGAGAAAAACTTTCGCGAGACTTTTGAAGCTTTTGGTCAGGTAAGCTTTGCAATAATCTCATCAACAGCCTTTAAGGACAGATATAGTGACCAGTTACGAAGATTTGCTTTGGTGGAGATGCCTGACCAGGCTGAGGCGCGAGCGGCAATTAAGAACCTTAACAGGAAGGCCCTCCTCGGCCGGCAGATGGTTCTCTATGGATCATCTGAAAATTGATTAGAAAATCAACTTATAAAACTGTGGCAGAAAGGGAATAAAGGGAGAAACCACCATGAAAACAAAAGACGGGGATATAGTAAGAAGTTCTTTAAATGGCAATTACTATAAGGTTAAAAGAATTGTGAACAGCATGGTTGTCCTTGAATCTGAAGATAGCCAAAGCCAAATTTTAACAGAGGTTGAGAATTTAAATTTATTTTATAAGAAAAAGGAGAGTATTAAAGTATGAATCAAGACGTTATGATCCCTTTTCGCTACAGCTTTTTCTTCTTAATTAAGAATTGCCAGGAGAGATTCCCTTGAAGCTTACAGCGTAATTCTTGGCAGGAGATTTCAGTCCAGAAAAGAAGTGTTTTCTGGACAGGGGGTTGAAAATGGATTGGCACAGGAGTTGCTATATATTAAATGTACAGATGTTTCGCTTGGAGATGGAATGTAAATGCTTAAATTTTTGGAAGCGTAAAGAGTCATGAATAAAAAGCCTAAATAATACGTCAAAAGGAGAAAAAGATGAGAGGAGGTAAGATTTATGAAAAAGGCAGTAATTGCATTAGGGTTGGTAATGGTAATGCTTTGGGGTGTCTCATATGTCTATGCGCAAGAACAGAGTGACCCTCCAAGGCATGGGTGGATTCACGGCGAGAAATCCTGGGGCCAAGGGAAGAGACTTAACCTCACCCCGGAGCAAAAGGCGAGGTTCCAGGAATTGCGTCGAAAGTTTATAGGAGAAAACGCTCAACTCATAGGGGGACTTGTAGCCAAACGGCTGGAACTCCGGTCACTTTGGACCGATCCAAAAGCTGATTCCCAGGCCATTCTGGCTAAGGAAAGAGAGTTGAGAGGCCTTCAAAACCGGATAAAGGACAAAATTGTGCAGTATAGATTGGAAGCTCGAAATTCCCTCACGCCCGAGCAGATTGAGAAGCTTGGAATGATGGGAGGAATGGGCTTTGGTTTTGGTCGTGGTTTCCACCACCACCATGGCCAAGGAATGGCCCACTCCGAAATGTGGCAGTAGGAATGCACATCAATTGGAATATAAGCAACCTCAAAAAAAGGAACCCAGATGAAAATAATAAACGGGAAAGAACGCGATTTGGATAACAGACTATCGGAAGGGGTTTGAAGCGGATTAAATCAACCTGCACAGGAACTGGAAGCTGAATGGAGTAATCCGTGAGAAAGATTTTCCAAAGAAAATCGTTTCGGTTCATTCTTTTCATCCTTTTGTTTGCTGTCTGTGTCTACCCCCCTTTTCGGTTAACGACAGAGGCCGGAATTACTGCGGAACGAAAGTGGGAGTGTATTTTCACAGCACTCCCAACTCCATATGAGGTGCCTGAAGTTGATTTGGGAATGTTGCTCGTTGAGGCGATAATAGCTATTCCATTAGCCATCGGGATTTCTTTGATTTCTTGCGCTATCAAAACCGCCTTAAGACGAATAAACGTTGAAAGATTAAAAGGACACTATCTCAGCAGAAAACTTTAAATCCATCGAAACAAACGTTTCGTGAAAAACCCTGGGAGGTTAGCATGTACCCGTTGACCCCCCGCTGGTAAACCTTTACCATTGTCATTAGAAACAAGTAGGGTTAAATTGTGAAAGTAGGATTTGACCTTAGAAAAAGAGGACATAATGGGTTTGAATATATTGACTTAATCCTGTATTTGCTGAGGGAGTCCTTGGTGAATATTTAGAAAAATTCAAATTCAAAGAAAAGGGATGAGGTGAGATGGAAAGAAAGAGAATTATTTGTCTATTTCTTTTTGTTGTCCTTATTCTCGTTTTTTCTTCGTGCCACCCTCGCCATGTTTCAGATATTAAACTTGCTATGACGAAAGAAGAAGTGGTCTCTTTGTGGGGACGAACGAACCTTATCACTTATAAGACCGTTAATGGGAAGACTCTTGAAACATGGGAATATCATTTTTTGAACTCCGATTCTACTTGTTGGGTCACTTTTTCTCAAGATAGAGTGGTGGCTACCCAATGTCGTCCTCTACGAGGTGGATATCGTTACCCATACCCATACTACCCATATTATTACCCATATCCATACCCTTATTACTATCCCTATTTCCGCCATTGGAGGTGACAAATGGCTGTATGTCCATAAAGGGGGCGTTAAGGCATGGTAGCCTATGAATTTTACTGGCAAGACCCAATAGAAGGGTATCAGCATATCGGGACACTCCCTGAAAGGAGAAAGAACCCTGCAAGGATAACCCAGGAATCGATTATAAATTGGGCGAGAGAGATTTTAGGCGAGAATATAGATTTTAACGACATCTTTTTCATCACAATAACGATAGATAAAAATTCGGGTGAAATTCTTGCTTCCTGAAGTCATGATTTTTAAATATCTTCCAGAAGTGCTGTATTTCATACAGCAATCGATAAAATTAGGTTACATATCTGGATGATGGGTTGAAGATTTCATCATTTGAATTCTTGTTGAACTTCAATTGGATAATTTAGTAAACCCCAATTATAATTTGAGCTATTCCTCAACAACTTTAAGGATCATTCTTCAGATGCGTCGTTACCTCATTTTCGTTTCTGCCGGGTTGAGCCTTCTTATGTACTCCATTGATACTACAGTGGTGGCAGTAGCCTTCCCCCACTTTATAAAAGACTTAGGCACCAATGTCCTCTGGGCAGCGTGGACTATTTCAATTTATCTGGTTGCGGTTACGAGCGTTATGCCCTTGATGGGTAACCTGAGCGATAGCTTTGGTCGCAAAAAGGTCTTTCTGATTTCTCTCATCCTTTTTACAGCCAGTTCCCTTGCCTGTGGCCTTGCACCCAATATCTATAGCTTGGTGGCATTTAGGTTCCTTCAAGGCGTCGGAGGAGCAAGCTTTCTCCCAACGGCAGCAGGCATCGTGAATGACCAATTCCCAGAACATCGGGAGAGAGCCATTGGCCTATTTACAAGCATCTTTCCCATAGGAGGTATTGTTGGTCCAAACTTAGGAGGCTGGATTGTGAGTCGATATTCCTGGCGATATATTTTCTATATCAATTTACCTATCGGCATTGGCCTGATAGCTCTGATTATGATTTTACTTGAAGACTCGAGGATTCTTTCTCGGCCCCATATAGACTTTGTGGGAGCTTCTTTTTTCTTTGGAGCAATACTCTTCCTCATGTTTGGCTTAAATCTCATTGCTGAGAACTTCTCTGTCTCGCAGCTTCTTCTAACAGTCATCTTTTTAGTCATCAGTTTTTCTTTTCTTTATCTATTTTTTCGTCAAGAGAAGAAGGATTCCAACCCAATCCTGGACATGGCTTTGTTGAGATCAAAGCCTTTTCTGGCAGCAAACCTATATAATATGATTGTAGGCGCCGGGCTCCTTGGAATTTTTGCCTTTATACCGCTCTACGCAACCTCAGTGCATAAGTTATCTACTTTAGTTAGCGGTGTGATCCTAACTCCTCGTTCTCTTGCGGTCATTCCTGCCGCAGCTATAACCAGCTTTCTACTCAAGCGATGGGGTTACCGATGGCCGATGGTGTTGGGTTTGATCATAATCTCCTTTTCAACAGTTCTTCTTGGTGGCCAAGGGTTTCAGTTATTGAGAATGATAGGTATCCATTTAGGGGTTGCTGGAATCCTAGCAGTTCTGATGATGGTTACTGGAATTGGTATGGGAATTGCTCTCCCCGCATCCAATAACGCATGCATCGAACTGATGCCTGAAAAGGTAGCTACCATCACTGGGCTTCGAGGGATGTTTAGATCTGTTGGAGGAGCGTTTGGAATTTCACTAATTACAATCATCCTCCATTCGAGTTCTACTCCTGCCGATGGCTTTAGAACTACCTTCATCTCTTTTGGTCTGGGGCTTTTATTTACTATTCCTCTTGTCTTTCTTATGCCCACTGGAAAGAAAGTAGGGAGATAAGGCTGAAACCCAAAAGGCCGGGGAACAAAAGTGAGGTCAGAAATGCGACTGTTTTTCTTTTTCTAAAGCTCCCTTAGGCTTGCTTTCTCTCCGTAATCTTCACGTCTCATAAAAACCTGCATGTGCACATTTGGTGGAAGCGTTAAATTGGCATTTGGATCGGCAGCTTTTTAGAAAAAAGAGGAGTTCCTGAAGTCGTGATTTCTCAAAATTGTCTTCCCATACAACCTTTTAAGTGGTAATCGATAAAGTAAGGTTGCATATCTGCGGACCGTTTCTGTGGACCTTTTGTTGACACCCCAAAAAAATTATGATAAATTTTATAATATTAGAGGGTAAATTACTATTTAATCTAAGCGACTGGCAAAAAATAATAAGTTTGGAATTCTTACATGAAAAGAAAGCCCATCAAAATTATTCTGGTTGTAGCAATTTCATTAGCTATTCCCATGTTCACAGCTTACATCTATTACTATACAGTGGCATCAGCCGATTTTCTCTCTCCCAATCTAAAACTTGAGGTTTTGGATCAGGAATATCTGATGGCCGCTAATCAGAGCGAATTGAAAGTGTCTCGATCAGTTGGCTTTTTCAACGGATCTCAGCTGGCAACCTGTCTATTCTGGCAGTCTTCCCATTTCTTCTCCCAAATACCTTCTCTCGACCAGAAAACCATAGTTCTTCGTTGTTAAGAAGACACAGTTAATATTTCTTTCTTCATTTTATTTCTTAATCCGATTTGCTGATTAAAAAATTGGTGCCAAGCATTTCCTCTAGTAGAAGAAGAGCTTGGGTTTCCGTTCTTGGCTTGAAAAACGCAAGAGTGGGATGTTGAGAAACAGAAAGAGATATTTCATCTAAGAAAATAAGTCATTAGAGGGGGGATTTTATGATTAGGACACCCAGCGCAAGCTATAGTATCCAAATTCGGGTCGAGATTCTCTCCAAACCAGGGATGCTTGGGAGAGTCACCTCTGCCATCGGCAAAGCAGGAGGGGATATCGGTGCTATCGATATCGTTGGATTTAAGAAGAACATTACCATCCGAGATATCATTGTGAGTGTGGCGGATATCCCGATGGGGCAGAAGGTGGTGGGCCGGGTGAAGCAGGTGAAAGGAGTGAATGTCCTCAATGTCACAGATCGAACCTATATGATTCATCAGGGAGGAAAGATCGAAATTAAAAACAAGATTCCCCTGAACACCCGCGAGGATCTTTCCATGGCGTACACGCCTGGCGTGGCGAGGGTCTGCATGACGATCCATGAAGATCCCAAAAAGGCTTATGAACTGACCATTAAAAAGAATACCGTAGCCATCGTCACAGATGGGACGGCTGTGCTTGGGTTGGGAGATATCGGACCGGAGGCAGCGATGCCGGTGATGGAGGGAAAGGCTATGCTCTTCAAAGAATTCGGCGGCGTCGATGCCTTTCCCATCTGTTTAAGGACAAAGGATCCAAAGGAGATCATTTTAGTGGTCAAATCGATCTCCTCCGGGTTCGGTGGAATCAATCTGGAGGATATTGCTGCCCCCCGTTGTTTTGAGATAGAAGACCAATTGAAAAGGGAGTTGGACATTCCCGTTTTTCATGACGACCAGCATGGGACAGCGGTGGTTATTTTAGCGGGCCTGATCAATGCATTGAAGGTCGTTGATAAGAAGCTGGAGGAGATTCGGGTGGTAGTCAGTGGTTTGGGGGCAACTGGGATCGCCTCTATTCGGCTTCTCCTTTCGTCTGGAGTGAAACAGATTATCGGGTGCGACAGGAGTGGGATTCTTTATAAAGGCAGGAAAGAAAATATAAATCCAATGAAGGAAAAAATAGCGGACCAGACCAATCCGGAGAGATTGAAAGGGTCTATCTCAAAAGCCATGAAGGGGGCAGATATCTTTATCGGCCTCTCCCAACCTGGGTTGGTCCATTCAAGAGATATTAAGAATATGGCGAAGGGTCCAATCGTTTTTGCGATGGCCAACCCCACTCCTGAGATCATGCCTGAGGAGGCTGCCCGATATGCACGGGTGGTCGCTACGGGGAGATCGGATTATTCCAATCAGATCAATAATGTCCTCTGTTTCCCAGGTCTTTTCAGAGGAGTTCTGGACTGTCAGGCGCGAAGGATCAACGAAGAGATGCTCTTCGCGGCGGCCAATGCGATTGCCCACATCATTTCAGAGGAGGAATTGAGCGAGGACTACATCATTCCAAGTGTCTTAAACCGGAAGGTTCCAGAACAGGTGTCGAATAACGTGAGGGAGGCAGCGATCCAAACAGGGGTGGCAAGATTGGAACACGGATACTTTTCATTCTACAAGGTAGGATGAGGAGGTGAAGGACGATGAAAAGGAGGGGTGGATGTTGGGAGAAGGAGGAGTTTTGACAATCATAAAGATTTTTATTGATCTCTTGATGCACATGGATCAGCATCTCGATTTGATTATCCGGACCTATGGGATCTGGACATACGCCATTCTTTTTTCCATCATCTTCTGTGAAACCGGTCTGGTAGTAACCCCTTTTCTTCCAGGAGATTCGCTTCTGTTTTCGGCAGGAACTTTTGCTGCCATGGGTTCACTCGACATTTTACAGTTAGCAGTGTTTCTTAGTGTTGCCGCCATTATGGGAGATACAGTGAATTATTGGATAGGGCATGCAACAGGACCGAAGGTGTTCAGCAAAGAAAAAGCACGGTTTCTGAATAAACGGCACCTTGAACGCACCAATCATTTCTACAAAAGGTATGGGGGAAAGACCATTATTCTTGCTCGGTTCGTTCCAATTATTCGCACCTTCGCCCCTTTCGTAGCTGGCATCGGATGTATGGACTACACGCGTTTTTTAACATTTAATGTAATAGGAGGACTTGCTTGGATTGCCTTTTTTATTTCGGGTGGTTACTTCTTTGGCAATATACCCTTCGTAAAACATCATTTTACCTTGGTCATTCTAACGATTATTATTATTTCTATTCTTCCCGGCGTCATTGAATTTCTGCGCCAGCGATATCGATATTCACAAGGTAAGGAGGACCAGTAAATCGGGACAGAAATCACAAGGCCAGGATAGTTAACCAGATCTAATCTTAGAGTTAATACGATGATTTCTGAAATTATATCAAACATAGAATACCGTCTTATTAAATCGATTCGGAGTTCCAGAAAGGAGGAAAAAATGGGAAGCATTGGAATGCCGGAATTGATAATCATCTTAGTCATAGCTTTAGTCGTTTTCGGTGCTGGGAAGCTTCCTCAGATTGGGGAAAATTTGGGGAAAGCAATCCGAAACTTCAAAGGTGCGACTGAGAAAGAGAAGATCGATGTGATTCCCAAAAAGCCTGAAGAAATTTCAGGAGAGGGTAAACAGTAGAAGGTTTTTTGTATCCTTCGTCATTTGAATGGGTTTTTTTGTAAATTTTAGAAGGGAGGGTTTATGTTTGCAGGGCCAAATTTGCTGGTCATTTTGGTGATTGCCTTGATTGTTTTTGGACCCAAAAAACTCCCGGAGCTAGCCAAGACCATCGGTAAGGCATTGGGAGAGCTTAAGAAAACAACTGAAGAGGTGAAGGAGAGTCTTGGAATTAAAGATCTGGAAGAGATGAGAAGCAACTTGACCGGAATGGATCTTTTGACCGATTTGGCTGAAAAAACATCCAAATACATGGCTTTGTCGGATAGCACCCAAGACACATCATTGCCTAAAGAGAAGTCTGTTTCTAATAAAACAATATCTCTAACTTCCGTTTCTGTTGGGAATGAGGAAAAGGGAAAGAATGAGAAATCGGAAGGCGTAAAGGATGGATGAGAAGAAAGCCCCTCTTGCAACTTATCTCCAAGAGATAAGGAAACGATTAATTCTTTCGTTTATTGGTGTCGGAGTGGGTTTCGTAATTTGCTATAGTTTTTCCGATTCCATTTTTGACATCCTTACTGCCCCTCTTATTAAAATTATGCCTGTTGAGCGTGCTTTGATTTTTTGTACCGTGGCTGAAGCTTTCTTTACCTATATGAAGGTAGGCTTTGTGGCAGGTCTGATGTTGGCCTCTCCCTTTGTTCTTTATCAAATCTGGGGATTTGTGAGCCGCCGCCTGGATCAGGATAAGAAGAGATATGTCCTACCTTTTGTCCTCGCCGGTTCCTTCTTCTTTGCACTGGGTATTCTTTTTGGATATTTTGTTGCTCTTCCTTTCGGTTGCAAGTTTCTTCTGAAGTATGCCTCTAAATCTATCAAACCTATGCTGGATATGAATGCTTACCTTTCTTTTAGCGTTAGATTTCTATTGATTTTCGGCCTGGCTTTCGAGTTTCCTGTGATCCTACTTGTTTTGGCAAGGATCGGAGCAATCAATGCTAAAATGTTGGCCCAGAAGAGAAGATATGCCATTCTTCTGATCTTCATCTTCGCCTTGGTCATCGCTCCACCCGATTTCATATCTCAGGTGCTCATGGCTCTCCCTCTGATGGGGCTCTATGAGGTGAGCATTCTGCTCTGTAAAATATTCGAGAAAAAACCTGGGCGGATTCTTACAGATGAGATTAAATGAGATATTGGTACGCTGGGTCATTGAGGCTGAAAGAAAACAATTGAGTTGTGATGCCCAATCTAAGATGAACGGTTGCCATGATGGATTAAATCTTGATTTATGAAATTATCATTCCAACCAAAAATGAAGTGGGTAGGAGTTGTTTGTTTCTTGGGAGGGTTATTTGCCTTTATAATTTACCGATATAACTCACAACTGTGGATTCAAGCAGTTAAACTTTGGGATATTTTCCCGGATCACCACCGATTAAAAGAATTCATCTTTTCCTTTGGGGCCTATTCTTTTCTGGCTTTTATCTTGCTTCAAATTATACAAGTGATTGTTGCCCCCATTCCTGGAGGGGCTATAGAGTTCTTAGGGGGTTACTTGTTCGGCGTGAAAGCCGGGTTCTTATATTCTATGATCGGGCTCACATTAGGCTCCTGGCTTGCCTTCAGCTTAGCAAGGATTTTTGAAAAATGGGCGGTTGAAAAGTTTGTTTCACCTAAGACGATGAAAAAATTCGGTTATTTGGTCGGCCATGAGGGCATCATCCTCAGTTTTCTTCTCTTTTTGATTCCGGGATTTCCAAAAGATGCTTTGTGCTACATCTTGGGTCTGACACCCATGCATTTAGGGATTTTTCTGATTATTTCGACTATTGGAAGGATACCCGGGACATTGATAGCAACCCTTCAGGGAGCGCAAGCTTTTGAGTACCAATACAAGCTCTTTTTGATCCTGTTGGGGGTATCCGCACTGGTAATCTTAGTTTTTTATATCTACCATGAGGAAATTCATGGGTGGGTAAAAAAATTGAAAAGAAAAGAGGAATAACTTAGACGGATGAGCGGTAGTTCTTATCGAAAAAAGCTTGTCAAACTGATGACTATTGGAACTAAATTATTTAAAATAAAGAGTGGGAACTTACCAATAATCTGTATCTTTGGCACCGATGACTTTGAATTAGTCACTCCCGTATGGGAAGACTATGAGGAGAATAGATTCGACTGCAGATGCTATCCTTCCGACTCTAACCTCGAGCAAGTTCTCATTCGGGATAGGCCGAATGTCGTTATAACGATTGGTAATCGATCCTCCTTCCCTAACCTCATAAAAGCTCCCTTCGAGATCCGAAAGAGATGGCTCCATTATGATACCCTGCCAGACCTGACTCAGGTTGGCATCGACGCTTACAAATACTATTTAACAAACATCTTTAACGACCAGGGAGCGGATGAAAATCCCCTCGTTACCGTTTTTATCCCCGCCTATAAAACCGGGGAAAGAATCAATCGCCCATTCCTATCCCTCAAGGAACAGACCTATACCAATTGGGAATGGATCATAGTGGATGACTCAGATGATGATGGAAAGACTTTTAAAATGTTAATTAACCTTGCCAAGAAAGATCATCGGATACAGGTCTTTAAGCCATGGGAGCACTCAGGAATCATAGGCAATGTAAAGAACTGGGCCTGTAGTCTCGGAAAGGGTCATATACTCGTAGAACTAGACCATGACGATGAATTGACCGATTATGCCCTAGATTACGTTGTAAACGGCTTTAAACAGTTCCCAGAAGCCGAGTTTCTGTACACGGACTGTGCTGAAATCTATGAGAACGGCGTAAGTAACACTTACAGGAAGGGCTGGGCCTTCGGATATGGTTCGTATACCGACGTTGAATATAAGGGCAAGTTCTTTAAGTCAGCGAATGCTCCTAACATGAATGCTAAGACGATTCGGCATATCATATCGGCCCCCAATCATATACGGGCCTGGAGGAAGTCTTTTTATGAATCTATAGGGGGTCATAATAAGGAGCTTCATGTTGCAGACGACTATGAGATAATGGTCAGGACTTTTCTTAAGACCCGGATGGTACGGGTTCCCAAGCTATGCTACTTGCAGTATATCAGCAACACTACACAGCGAATAAGGAATAAGGATATACATCGACATGTAAGATCCATTAGGGTTCATTATGATAGGATGATTCATGACAGACTTCTTGAACTTGGGTGTGAGGATTTTATTTGGGACGAAAAGAACGGTTGCTCTAATCTCAATATTCCTAACCCGGAAGTGGAATCGCACGTAACACTGGTAGCCAATGTCTAAAGGGATTAGATATCGAAAAGTCAACTAAAGTAGTCTGGTCTATCAAACATGAGAAAAAGTTTATATAGTACAAGTATCAATTAACAACTGAACTTACTTTAGGCTTCATTTTTGTACGCTTCTGGATTTAGAAAATTAAAGAAAGGTTTTAGTAATTTATGCCGACACAACTTAAACCCCCCTATCTCAAAAAAATAGATCAACGTGGAAATCTCGCAATTTGGCTTGTTGATGGGGGTTACATTCGTGGTCACATGGATGAAGAATTTACCAATTTTGGTCAGCATTATAGTTTTTCTTATATCCCGAAAGATGAATTCTGGATTGAAAAGGAGACCAAAACCGATGAACGGCAGTTTTTTATTGATCATCTGTTGTTGGAACACCGCCTCATGGCAAAAGGTGTGCCTTATGATAAAGCACTTTTAGAAGCCGATAAAGTAGAGAAAAGGGAACGCCGCCGTGCAGGAGATATTCGCCGGCTGACTCATCATGGTAAAGACCTACCGGATGGTCTCGAAGTTCATGTGCGTCTATGGAAGAAACTTGAAAATGGGGTCAGTGTATGGGTTGTCAATGGCCGTTTAGTTCGAAGCGGTTTTGATATCGATTTTACAGAAGGCGGTCATGATCATGTTTATGAATTCGTTCCAGAAGGCGAAGTCTGGATCGATGATGCTATTGAAGAAAAAGAAAGAGGGTATGTTTTACTCCACGAACTTCACGAACGCAATCGTATGGCCAGTGGTTGGCCTTATCACAAAGCTCACGCTGAATCGAGCCGCTTTGAATATCGTTGCCGCCACCATCCTGACGAACTCCATGAAGCTTTAGCAACAGAAGGCTGGGAATAAAACATCAAGAATTTCTTAAATCACGTCTGAAAGGAACTCTTAATAATGGGACTCATCAGGTATAGGGTGATCAACTGATAAATTCCTTTCCTAAAAGGGGGTATTTTCGGAAAAGCTGTAACCCTCCAGGAGTTAAGAAGATACCTTGTGTTTTTATACCACCCTTGGACCACTGGCAGAGTAAGTTTAATTTGAAGATTACAAATAAATCGTCGATAAACAGTTTATCAGAAGGAGGAAAGATCTATGATCAGGACACCCAGTGCAAGTTATAGCATTATCATTCGGCTCGAGATTTTATCAAAACCAGGGATGCTCGGCAAAGTCACCTCAACGATTGGTAGAGCAGGAGGAGACATTGGCGCTGTGGATATTGTTGGATTTAAGAAGAACACCACCATCCGAGACCTCATCGTAAGTGTAGCAGATGTCCCGATGGGGCAGAAAGTCGTGGAAGAAGTGAAGCGAATTAAAGGCGTCCATGTTCTCCAAGTGACCGATCGAACCTTCATGGTCCATCAGGGGGGGAAGATTGAAATTAAAAATAAAATCCCATTAAATTCAAGGGAAGACCTTGCAATGGTCTACACTCCAGGAGTGGCAAGGATCTGCATGGCCATCCACGAAAAACGAGAGAGGATGTATGATCTCACCATTAAAAGGAATACCATAGCGATAGTGACAGATGGGACTGCTGTTCTCGGACTGGGGGATATTGGTCCCGAGGCAGCGATGCCGGTTATGGAAGGCAAAGCCATGCTATTTAAAGAATTTGGAGGTGTCGATGCCTTTCCCATTTGTTTAAAAACTAAAGACCCAAAACAAATTGTCACGGTGATTAAATCTATATCCCCTGGATTTGGTGGAGTGAATCTGGAGGATATCGCTTCCCCTCGTTGTTTTGAGATCGAAAGACGATTGAGAAATGAAATGGATATTCCTGTCTTTCATGATGATCAACATGGGACAGCCGTAGTGATTTTGGCAGGATTGACCAACGCCTTGAAGGTTGTTAACAAAAGATTCGATAATATTCGAGTGGTGGTCTGCGGTTTGGGCGCCGCCGGGATTGCTTCCATACGACTTCTCCTTTCTACAGGAGTGAAGCAGATTATTGGATGCGACCGAAGTGGTGTTCTCTATAAAGGTCGAAAGGAAAACATGAACCCAATAAAGGCACTCATCGCAGAAAATACAAACATAGAAAGGATTCGTGGGCCCATATCAAAGGCCCTAAAGGGTGCTGATCTTTTTATTGGCCTTTCTCAACCTGGCGTCATTCATGTCAACGACATCAAGAAAATGGCAAAAAATCCGATTGTCTTCGCCATGGCGAATCCCGAGCCTGAGATCATGCCTGAGGAAGTGGGCCGGTCAGCGAGGATTATTGCCACAGGACGCTCAGATTATTCCAATCAGATCAATAACGTCCTCTGTTTTCCCGGTCTTTTCCGGGGAGTTTTGGACTGTCAAGCAAGAGAGATCAATGATCCGATGTTGTTCGCTGCAGCCAATGCCATAGCCCAAATGGTTACAGATGAAGAATTGAGTGAGGATTATATCATTCCGGGTGTCCTCAACAAGAAGGTACCAGAGCGGGTAGCCACTTATGTCAAGGAAGCAGCAATCCAAACAGGTGTGGCAAAATTAGAGCACCAGTACCTTTCGTCCTATCGAATGATATAGTAGTCTCCCTCAAAGAATATTGGCTCTGGGTTGTTTGGACTTGGGTTATTCAAGAGAAAGTTCAAGAAATAAACACATGTACAATATGAGGAGAGAAAAGGCAGGGCCAGCATATTGGCTCTGCCCTTTTTGTTTATTTCGGTAATCATCAACTCGCAGAACATCTCGCCATTGAAGATAGGTGTAACAGCCAAAAGGTCATTGGACAGCGTCTGTCAGATTAAGTATCGTTCAGGACAATTTACCTTTTATTCTCTAAGGAGATCCTTCAAAACACCCTTTGACTTCGTCTTCTCGGAAGGTTTCCCCGATTCCTTGGTTTTTTGCTCGAAGAGACGCCTTTCAATCTCTTTCTTCAAGCCGCGACCAAGTTGTTTACTTAAGGCTTCTTCGTCAAGATTGACACTAGGCTTATCGGTTGTGCCTTTGATCCTGAGAGGGATGACTTTCCACCCCTGCTCATCATCCAGGAATTTTATGATAGCCAGCCGTCATTTTCAGAAAATTTGGATTTATTTTGACAAGGAATCTGAAGAAGGGCTATTAT
>Ga0315282_10002112_pt1 | contig 36984 bp, 47 predicted proteins | sample YL17G07_20_MG_FD_203693 | JGI IMG/M metagenome (GOLD analysis project Ga0315282, IMG submission 203693) | Sediment microbial communities from Yellowstone Lake, YNP, Wyoming, USA - YL17G07_20 | ecosystem: Environmental > Aquatic > Freshwater > Lake > Sediment | place: USA: Wyoming | collected... | reverse complement strand
CTGTTGTGTCACTAGCGGTGATATCCAGCGTATTGGTATCGGGCTGATTAAAAGAAGCGGAGCCAGATTCTACAGACTGGCCTTGCGGCAAAGCAAATGCCAAAGTGCCGCTGCAGAGGACGAAAATTAAAATAGTTAGAAGTATTTTTTTCATAAAAAAACCCCAAAACTTTAATAATAAAGGTTTGAGGCACACTACACCATAAACTAAAATGCCCATTCTCTCAAAAACGAACGGGCACAATTTACTGGTGTAATAATTTCGGCAACTGGCTACCATTTCTATTAAATAGAATTAGGCCCTTTTAGCTTTGTGCCCCAACCTTTCGGATGGTTTACCTTTATCGTATTTAAAATAATCTTAGAAAGAACGGTGTTCTAACTTCTACATAAAGTATAACATATAGTATGCAGTTGTCAATCTAGGGAGGGAAAAGATGAGGGATGAAGAATCACTTGCAGAAAGAGTTAGCCTTCTTTTCCATGGTGAACAGCATTGCAAATATATGTTCGTACCTGCTATCCAATTCCGCAAACATTTTCTCATCTATATAATTACATTTTAGCGCGAACTCGAGCCAAGTTTGCGTTTCGGCTGCTTCTTGAGCCGCGTCCGAAAGCTTATTAACAAAAACCGCTATATATTTGCGTTTACGCCAGCCTTCCGCAAGATTAGAGCATATTGATCTCGAAGATCTTCTTATCTGATCCGTAAGTGAGTACGTTTCTTCCTTGGGGAAGTTTTTTGAAATAGCATATATTTCCATTGCGGTTATAAACGCGAGTTTATAGACTTCTAAGTCTCTAACGCTTAGTATTTTCTTCGTCATTCGTCCTTCATCCATCATCCTTCCTCCATTCATAGTGTTCTACTACAATAGACGTAAGAGGCCGTAAAATCTAACACATAATTTTACATTATGAAGCAAAACTGTATGGTTCAATAATAGTAACTTACCGCTGCAACTGTTGACAGATTGTAAATTGTGAGGCAAAATATGCTTAATTAAATTTTTAGGAAAGATTTTGCTTGACAGGGGCTAAAAGATAGGGTATATTTTAGTTGGATCACGATGAGAGGTTATCCAAAGGGTTTCGTCCCGAGGTAATGCCTCTCTTTTTATTTATACTCCAGTTTTTCACGCAAATCGTTCATAAAAGTTATGTCAGGAACAAATTTCCGCAAAAGAGAAGAGAATTTTTCTCGATTCGGAATAATAATTCGCCTCAGTTTACCTTGTTTCTTTAGATATTCTATCAAACAATGAAAATCTCCGTCTCCCGTTACTATTACCGCCTTATCATAGTTCTGGTATTCAATCATTGTATGCAACACTAATTCCGCATCAATATTTCCTTTTGGTTTACCGCTAGGCAAGTTCAATGTGGGTTTGAAAATTAAAATATAACCGTATTCTTGAAGCGAAGTATAGAGGCTTTCATTTGTAGCCATGTAGCCAATAAATATAAATGCCTTGGTGACATTATATTTATCTTGCAAATATATTCTAAACCTTTTAAAACTCAAATTCCATCCCTGCTCTCGAATGGAGAGGTTTAGGTTTTGGCTGTCGATAAAGGCATAATTATTCTCGGTTGAGTTCATACATATATAATAATTCTATTATTTCTTTTGTCAATTATTCTTTATTAGAGTTCCCCACTTCTTACGTCTATTAGAGTGAGGGGAGGTGGATATGAACAAAAAAAAGATTTCGGTGGAAGTAGTAGCGGCCAGGATATTGGTAATCCGCGGTACACGGGTAATGCTTGATTCGGATTTGGCAAGTCTTTATGGTGTTAAAACAAAGAATTTGAATTTGCAGGTTAAAAGGAATATAGGGCGCTTCCCAGGAGATTTTATGTTTCAGTTGACTAAGGAGGAAGTTTTGAGGTTGCAAAATGCAACCTCAAAGCGTGGCGGCCGTAGATATTTACCGCATGTTTTCATACATGAAAATCGTGGTGCTGGATACGCGGGGATTTCCCAAGGTGCAGGGAACAGAAATATATTGACTTGGTTTTTGTGTATAATATAATATACATACGTTTAATATTTTAGACAGATGGAGATGATATGAAAAAGAAAAACAGTATCGACATATTCTGCGCAACAAATACCTTAAAAATTTTATCTTTTCTTGTAGAAAATCTGGGAAAAGAGCTTTTAGGAAGCGAGATTCAAAAATCCACTTCTATTAGCAGGGCAGGTGCCTATATTGCCCTAAGGGAACTTATTAAACAAAAATTAGTTTTAAAGACAAAAAAAGGCAAGTTTTTAATGTATTCAGTAACCTATGATGACCCTGTAGTTAAGCAATTTAAGGTAATGAGGAATATACAGTTTCTTAGAATCGTTTTAGAAAAAATTAAACCTTTGTCTAAGAAAATTATTCTTTACGGGAGCGCAAGCCGCGGCGAAGACGCTCCATTAAGCGATATAGACTTATTTATTCTTTCCAAGGATCCCGATGTTGCCAAAAGTATAATCTCTGGATTGAGGATTAAGAGAAAAATACAAGCGGTAATCAAAACTCCTAGCGAATTGGCAGATTTTCAGTACAAAGAAAAAGTTTACTGTGATGAAGTAAATAGAGGTATAACTCTCTGGGAGGAAAAAGAGTGACTTTAGAATACGATGATTGTCTAAAACGCGGTAAAATTAAACCTTTCTCAAGAGGAAAGTCCTTGGCCCCGAAGGAGCTTGAAACTGCAATCTCTGATCTAGAAAGGGCCAGGAAAACCTATAGTGATGGCGACTATAAATGGGCAACGATTCAGATTTATTACGCCATGTTTCACGGCGCACGCGCATTACTTTATGTAAAGAATCTTCGGGAGCATAGTCATTTTTGTTTGATCGCGGCTATTAAAACTTTGTATGTCGAGACAAAAGATCTGCCGGCGCATTTGTTAGAAGGGCTCCAAGAAGCAAAAAACTTAAGAGAAGACGCTGATTATTACAACAGGTGGTCAAAGCAAGGATGCAAAAAACTACTGAGGTTAGGGGAGGAGCTTCTGGAGAAAGCCAAAGAAATTATTAATATATGATACTTCCTTTCTTTTGTAAATACTAGTGGGTGTGAAAGATCGATGAATAAGGAACACGCCAGAAGTTTAAGTCCCGTCGCTGTTAAGGTTTTATTAACAGCGATTTTTATTTTAACGATAGCTGCGATAATTTTGCAGTTTGCAGCAGATTTACAATTCAATTCTGCCAAAAAGTTGGAGTCTGTTTATCTCTGGCAGGAGGCGAGAGGAAAATACCAATTAGCCATCAAACTCAATCCTTTTAACGCGCAATATCTTGCCGGATTAGGGGATTTTTTAAGGGGCAAAAGCGTTTATCAAGAGGATAGGATTGCTTGGTTGAAGATGGCGGAGAAATTATACGCCCGTGCCTTAGAACTAAACCCTCGCTGTGCGGAGTACGCTGTATCTTCAGGACAGGTAAAATTAGAGTTATTTTTGTCAGATAAGGATAAATTTAAAGATAGGTTTAGTTTGGGATTAGATGCTCTGAAGAAAGCGCTCAAAAATGACCCGAATGGTTTTAATACATCCTATTCTGTGGGTTATGCGGGAATGACGGTGTGGAATAATCTTAATGCGCTTGAGCAGGAATGGGTTTTGGATAGATTAAGGTATAGCCTTAAAATTAATCCTTGGTATAGTGAACATATTTATCCATATTTATGGCAAGTTACCAAAGATTCCCGGCTTTTGCGCAAAATTAGGCCTGCAGAGTCTGCCCAAGAGAAGAGCGAAAAATTAAAAAGAATAGAAAGGATTAAGCAGGGTAATCTTGGCCAATCCTGGCAAGGTAAGTCGAGGGGTGGGGATGTTTATGAAAACGGAAATATGTATTGGACAGGAACAGTGGATGCGGCGGTAAATGCGCCCAAAGGTAAAGCCACGGTTAAGATTCAAGCAAAGGGTTCACCGGCAGACGATATGTGGCCTTATATGCTCGTAGAATTAGATGGTGAAGAAATCGGAGAGACATTTGTAGATACTCCGGAGTGGAAAGAATACGAATTTAGAGTTGACACATCAGGCGGCGGGGTTAAAGTGTTGAGTGTTACCTTTACCAATGACGCTGGGAATAAAGAAGAAGACAGGAACCTTTACGTGGGAGAGGCGAAGGTTGAGGTTCAGGAGTGACGAAGGATGAAGGATAATGGAAGAGGGACGATTTAAGATTATAATATTTTACGGAATTGCGGCGATGTTGATATTCAGCCCTATCGCGGGAGGAGCGACAAGGATATGGGCAATTACGCCGATTTTAATTATAATTTATAGTTTGCTTTTTTTGCGGTTATTATCAGGGACAGTCCCCTTTAAAATACAGGAAAGAGCTTTGACGGGGACAGTCCCTGTTGTTGCATTCGCGGTCTTAGCGATTATTTCTTTCGCCTTTTCCATCTATAAACACGATAGTTTCTTTGCGCTGCTTAGGCTCTTTGGTTATATAGGAATTTATTACCTGGTAGTAAATAATTTTGACCGGATGATGCACAGGCGTTTATTAGCTTTAGTGATTTGCATTGGCGCCGGGCTTTCTCTTTATGGCTTTTTACAATATTTTGGCGCATTAAATCATTCCTGGTGGGCGCCTAAAGAATTTTTAGCCGCAACCTACGTTAATCATAACCACTTTGCCGGATATCTGGAACTGGTGATTCCCGTGACAATAGGTATGTTATTTAGCCGCAGGCTGCAGTCTCTCGGCTACAGGTTAGCAGTAGTAGCAGCGTTAATGATCATGCTCACGGTCTTTATTTTTGTCCAGTCTCGGGGCGGATGGATTTCTCTAGCGATTGCGCTTATGGTGATGAACATTGTTTTGATAAAAGAAGGGAGGCTGAAGAAAAAAAGTTTATTTGTTTTTCTCTTTATTTTGGGCTTAATTTTTTCCTTTTTCTATTTTAATAGAGATGAGGTATCACAGCGCATAGAAACGTTAACCGATACCCGCGACCTATCCCTACAAACCAGATTAGAGATTTGGCAGGGGGCAGTTAAGATGGTGCGCGATAATCCGTTAATCGGGGTCGGCATTGGCGCATTTGACTATGGATTTTCTCAATACCGTCCAGAGGGTTTTGATGCCCGGGCAGTGAATGCCCATAATGAATATTTGAATGTGGCCAGCGAGATGGGGATACCGGCTTCTTTGATTATGTTTTGGATATTTATCATCGTCATTGCCGCGGGATTAAAGAAAAAGCATTTTAGCCCCCGCAGGCTTGGCTGCGCAATAGGAATATTGAGCCTCGCCCTGCATGGTTTGATAGATTTTAATTTCCATATTCCGGCGAATATGCTATTATTTAGCGTGTATGCAGGTTTAATTATGGCGCCTGCCAAAGAAGACATAAGCAGTGTTTAAAGAAAGAGATACGGTAATCAGGCGGGTAATGATGGCGCTGGATATGATTGTAGTCAGCGCCGCATTCTTCATCGCCTTTTTCTTAAGAGGCAATATAGAAACCTTATACAGATTCAACCTCATACCTTCCAGCCAGGTCATTCCCGGCTTCTCGTATCCCTTAAGCGATTATTTAATAGTTTTATTCTTAGTTGTGCCGCTATATTCCCTGATGTTATTTATCAACGGAATGTATAGGTCTATGCGGGTGATGTCGTTTTTGGAGGTATCCTGGATAATCACCAAGTCAGTAATTTTTGTCACCTTTGCCTTTGCCTCGCTCGCCTATTTATTGAAATTAGATTTTGTGAGCAGAATATTTTTTGCCGCCTTTATAATTATAAGTTCCGGCGCAATATTGCTGGAGAAAGCCGTAATTTTTAAACTTATGCATTATGCGCGCAGGCAGGGATATAATTACCGGCGTCTGCTTATCGTCGGCACCGGCAGAAGGGCTAATGATTTTGTAAATAAGCTAAAAGGCCATCCGGAGTGGGGTTTCCAGATAATCGGGGCGGTGGATTTCGATGAGGACAAAATAGGCAAAGATTTTAACGCGGTTAAAATTATCGGCACCATTTACGACATCCCCCATATACTACACACCAGAACCGTAGATGAGGTGATTTTTGTGGTTCCCCGCTCCCGATTAAGCGAAATACAGAATTATCTTTATGTCTGCGAGATTGAAGGTATAAAAACAACCATAGCCGCGGATTTTTTTGATTTACATATATCTCATTTGCGCCAGACAGAATTAGAAGGAATACCGCTAATCACATTTGATACCACGCCAGCTAAGGAGTGGCAACTTTTTGTCAAGAGGAGCGCGGATATTCTAATTTCCGGGTTAGGAATAATTGTCTTGGCTTTGCCTCTTTTAATCGTAGCAATTTTGATTAAGATTACTTCGCGCGGCCCAATATTTTATTTACAGAAAAGGATTAGTTTAAATGGCAGGAAATTCATCCTTTTTAAGTTCCGCTCGATGTATAAAGGCGCGCACAGAAAATTAGTTGGCCTTAGCGCGCAGAACGAGATGGAAGGCCCGGTTTTTAAAATCAAAGATGACCCCCGCATTAGCCCTTTTGGAAAATTTTTACGAAAATTCAGCATTGATGAACTGCCCCAGTTGATTAATGTGTTTCTGGGACAGATGAGCCTGGTAGGCCCGCGTCCGCCGGTTTACCGCGAGGTAAGGCGCTATCAACCCTGGCAGAGGAGGCGCCTGTCTATGCGCCCGGGGCTGACCTGCCTGTGGCAGATAAGCGGGAGAAATAAAATAAATTTTGACAATTGGATGAAGTTGGATTTAGAATATATAGATAACTGGTCATTATGGCTGGATTTTAAGATTTTAGTTCAAACAATTCCTGCGGTCTTATTTGGCACAGGAGCTTAATTATCAGGGGGAGGTAAAAATGTCAATTTCTATGGATAAAAGGGTAACCACAATTATTATAATTTTATTGTTTTTTGCATCAGGATGCGAAAAAAGGCCGGCTAAAGATAAGCAAATACTGGCTAAAGTAAATAATTATGAAATGACGGTTTCGGACTTTCAGGACGAAGCGCGCCTGACACGCAGCAACAAAAGCCTTTCTCTTGACGAAAATAAGGCAAAGGCGCAATTATTGAAGGACTTGATAAATAGGAAGATTCTCATTCAAGAAGCGCTGAAGCTTAATTTCGACAAGGATAAAACCTTTATGCAGGAGATAGAGAGATACTGGGAGCAGGCATTATTGAAGTTGCTCTTTAAGAATAAATCTGAGGAGTTATCGCGGAGTATTCGGGTGGATGATTCCGAGGTCCGCCAGGCCTTCGGCAAAATGAGAAAAAAGCTCTTTGCGCAGTTTGTCGTCCTTGGCGATAAATCCGCAGCCCAGAAATTATCCCAGGCAACTTCAAATTTCGAGGAGACGAAAGACAGTTTTAAAGATTTTATCGCGCAAGAGACGACAGAATGGTGGGGGTGGGGAGATTTACCCAAGGGCATTGAGGATATCCTCTTTAGCCTAAAGCCCGGCCAGATAAGCCAGGCCTTTGCCTATGCGGATAATTGGGCAGTGGTAAGGGTATTAAAAGAAGAAATTCTGGAAATAGGCCCTATTGAGAAAATGACGCCCTATATAAGAGAGGATCTTTTAAAGCAAAAGAAAACCGAGGCGCTTGACAATTGGATTGACAGCGTGACAAAAAAGGCAAAGGTAAAAATCAACCAGCAACTTCTTAAAGAAACAAAAATAGAATAGAGGGGGGGAAAATAATGGAAGAAAAATTAAAAAACAGAAGAAGGAATTATTTTATTAAGAAAAAATTCCAGAGGGATTTTATCCTTAAATTCTGCGGCCTTGTAGTGGGCGGTTCAATTATTTCCGGCGTAATAATTTTTATGATGTCCAAAAGCACCCTGACCACCGCCTTTGAAAATTCGCGCCTGCTGATTAAAAGCACAGCGGACTTTATTCTGCCGGCAGTATTGCTAGGTAGCGCTGTGGTGGTAATCCTGGTGGGCTTGGCCACTATTATGATTACGCTTTTTACCTCGCATAAGATTGCGGGGCCCCTTTACCGGATGGAGCAGGATGTCAAAGAAGTAGCAGGGGGCAACCTGAAGATAAAATTTAATTTGCGCGGTGGCGATGAACTAAAAGGGATGGCCGAAAGCCTGGAGGCAATGGTGCGCCAACTTCAGTCAAAGTTAACGGTTATAAAGAATGCCCTTTTGGAATTAGAATCCGCGGATAATATGCCGGCAGCAAAAGAAATCCTCAAACAAATTAAGCAAGAATTGGATAAGTTGAAAGTTTAAGTATGTATTCATTAGTTATTCCGAAAAATTCTCGTTCCACGCAAGTATTTATATTATCTCTGCTCTTCTATTTGTTTATCTACAGTTCCTGTCAATTTGCCCAAGAATATCAAAGCAGGGAAGGCGCATTTTTTGAGCAAAGCGCGCTACAGCAGGCGGATAGCGACTCTTGGACTACGATTAGAAGTTCCTATTTTACCATTTATCTGGAACCGGAGGTAAATTTAAAAAGGGTGTACTCGAGGATTAATACCCGGAGTTTTTATACCGGAGCCGGCCATAGGGTAGATTCTTTAGCCAGCGTTGAAGAAAAAATCGGCTATAGGATGGATGTAATATTGGAGCGGGTAAAGAAGGTTTTAGATACGTATCCTGCCATCACGAATATTAAAGTTAAAATCTTCAAGAACCGCAAAGACTTACAAGATGAATATTGCAGAATAACGATGAGGAGAAGCCCGGTACGCTCCTTTTATGTCCACCAATACAATACCATCTATACTTCAGAGGCCGATATAAACGACTCGGTAGTTGCCCATGAAATAGGCCATGCAGTGGTGGACCACTATTTTCAGGCTGTGCCTTCGGAAAAGATGGGAGAGATGTTAGCTACTTACGTGGATTTACATCTTGACGAGGATTAATTATCATAAGATTTTAACTTATAGTAAATAAATGAGTTACAACTGAGTAAAAATAAGTTAAAAAAAACTTGACAAAGAACTAACTAAATGTTAAACTTAGAATAACTTTTTTCAAATAGCCAAAAGGAGGGTTAAGTAATGAAAAAAACGCTTATTTTGTTAGTAGCGAGCGCGTTCATCATTATGCTAGGCGCGGTAGAGTTTTCTTATGCGGCAGAAGGCAAATTGACAAGGGTGGAGCTTGCAGAATGTTTGTGCAAGAGGCAGGGGATTAATCTGCCCACGGAAAATCTTTCTAAAGATGCATATTTTAATGCGTTAGCCAATGCCTTAGCAACAAAAGGGATAACAATGTTTCTGAATTCTAAACCCACTGATGTCCTTACCTGCGCCCAAGCAGTAGATATGCTTTACGCGATAGCAGGCGGAAAAGAGAATTTGGATACAACCGCTAAGATTAATTTTCTGGTGAAAAATGGCTATCTTTCTACTGCGGCTGATCCGTCAAAAATGGCAAGCACCTGTGAACAGATATTGTGCCAGCCTCCAGCAGCGGAAACTTATATTCCTGTGCCAGAGCCCATTCGCACAAAAGCGCCGGAGGAAAAAAAGGATAACCCTGTAGACCAATATTAAACCTTAAATATCTCTAAAATTTAGAAAGGGCTAAGATGAAAAAGAAAAGAAACTTTAAAGGCGTAATTATAAGTTTAGTTTTTACCCTCTGTCTTCTTCTGATGCAAGGATTATTATACGCAGAGATTATCAGCAATGAATTACCAAAAAGAGAAGGTTTGAAAGTCGGCGATGTTATTTTTCACTCCGCCTTAAAAACCGAGGTCCAATTTGACTCTAATATTTATTTGTCGCCTAATGGCGAAAAGGACGATATTATTACCGTGATTAATCCTTCGTTCGGCTTTAAAATACCGCTACGCGGTAATAATTTAAGCCTTGAGTACGATGCCGCCATAAACCGATTTGGGCGCTTCACCGAAAATGACCATATAGACCACCGCATCCAGGCGGACGCCGAAATTAATCTTACCGACTACAAGATATCCATCACTGACCTCTACAACCGTTTGACTGACCGCGCGGGAACAGAGGATGTTAACCGCACAAAACGCCAGACGAATATCTTCAGGACAGGCATCAGCACGGAACGCGACCAATTAAGATTTGACCTAAGTTATAGCAATCTACTGGAACAATTTCTTACCAGTGATATTTTCTTTAGCACCTGGACTTATAAAGACAAAAGTAATATGACGCACCTTATTGACTTGGAAGGCAGTTATAGGTTCCAGCCGAAAACCTCACTGGTCTGGGAAAACGCAGTAGGTTATGTAGATTATTATAATGATAATGACTTTTCTCCGAATTCCTATTATATTGAATCTCTGGCAGGGATTAAAGGAGAGTGGTACAGCAAGGTTACCACAGACGTGCGGGCAGGTGCCAGGTTCCAGGAATACAAAAGTTCCCCGTTGGCTAACGATGAAAATTACTGCAATTTGGAAGCCCGAGGGACGCTGGATTACGCACTTACACCGGAAGATGCCTTAAACCTCAGATTAGCAAAAACTATTTATCCTTCTACCTACCAGGATATGAATTATTACACAGTGAATATGCTGGGCTTAAATTATTCCCATAAATTTTATAAAACACTAGTCAGCCTCTTTGGTTCGGTTCAGTATAATACCTATCCGAAAGATTCCACAGAAGGCGGCATAGTAGACAAGAGGAAGGATTGGTTGTATTCCAGCGGCTGTTCCTGGAGATATGATATTCGTAAATGGGTTTCCGTAGAAGCTAAATACGAATACCTAAAAAGGGATTCCCGTTTCTCCAACCTTGATTATGCTGAGCACTTGACTACCTTAACCGGCACTGTGGGGTTTTAAGTTGATTTTGTTCTGGAAATGCTAACCGCAAGAAAAACCACCGTTACCAGAACGGTGGTTTTTACTTTGGTATTCCTATATGAGAGAGCTTAGATTAAAGTTAAAGCCCATAATCTTTGTATTTTTAATTATCGGCGTATTTGTTTTAGGCAAGGGCCCGTTATTTGCCGCTACCGCTAAATATAAACTACAGCCATCGGACATTCTAAATATCACTGTGCACGGACAGCCGGATTTAACCACCAAGACACGGATTACCTCAGATGGCAATATATCCTTTCCGCTGGTCGGGACAGTTAAAGCAGAAGGTTTAACTGTTCAGGAGCTGGAGTCAAGCTTAAAGGCATTATTGGAAGAGAAATACCTGGTGAGCGCGCCGGTATTGATTTTTATTGAAGAATACCGTCCCCGGCAGGTTTCCGTGGTAGGGGAGGTAACCAAGCCCGGCAAATACGATATGCCGCAAGAGAAAGAAATGACGCTTGTTGAGGCCATAGCTATGGCAGGCGGATTTACCAAAGACGCCCTGATAGAGAAAGTCAAGGTAATGCGCACGGAAAATAATGAACAAAAAGTAATAACCGTTAATGTCAAGGAAATTACAATTAAAGGCAGAAAAGACAAAGATATAGTCCTTAAGCCGGATGATGTAATAGTGGTGCCGGAAAGTTTCTTTTAAGCAAAATGGATAAGACAAAGAAGGCTAAGCATAATCTTATAAATAACATTTTTAATCACAAGAAGGTTGTAGAGGCGCTAGAGAAAATTCAGCAGTCCATAGAAAACCCCAGCTTGAGAAACTACGTTGATATCTTAGTGCGCCGGCGCGAAATAGTAGCGACATTTTTTACTACTACTGTCTTTTTAGTGGTTATCGGCAGTTTTATTATCCGGCCGGTATACCGCGCCACCGCCACCTTGTTAATTGATGTAGAAAGCCCGAATATCTTGACTACCTCAGGCTCTGTGGCTATGGGCTCTGAGAATTATTACAGTTATAAGGAATATTTTCAGAGCCAGATGGAGATTATTGTCTCGCGGCCCATCGGCCGCCAGGTATTCAATGAACTGGGCATGGGTAATACCAGGGCATACCGCCGCGCCAAAGATCCGCTAAAGGACTTTCTTAAAAATATCACTATTGAGCCCATACGGGATACCCGGTTGCTTAAACTGCACGCAGAAAACAAAGACCCTGTTTTGGCGGCAAAGATAGCCAATCTCATGGCGCAAACTTATGTCATGCGCAATCTCGCTTATATCAGCAAGAACGAACTGCTTAATCTCCTGAAGAACGAATATTTGAAACTGCAGACAAAATTATCCGAATATAACAAGATTTATAAGGGTGGGCATCCGGAAATGATCCGGCTCAAACAGGAGATGGCGGATTTGGCAAAAAGGATTCAACAGGAGAATGAGGCAATCTCCAGTTATGATGTGTCTGAAAGTCCTGCGCTGGATACTACAAGCCAAGATGCCTTTAGCGGGTTAAAGGTAAAGGCAAATAATGTCAGCATTGTTTCCTCTGCCGAGGTTCCGGTATCTCCGATAAGGCCCAAAAAAAGGCTTAATTTTCTTATCGCGGTCATTGTTGGGATTTTAGGCGGCTCGGGCCTGGCATTTATGTTTGAATATCTCGATGATACCATAAAGGGCGCAGAAAAGGTAGAGTCGGCTGCGAATACAGTTATCTTGGGCAATGTTCCGGAGGTTGACCCTGATAATACGATGAACGAAAAGGAGAAAGATATCATTATGCATACCAAGCCTAAAGACCCTGTATCCGAAGCCTTCAGGTTGTTTAGGACAAATATCTTTATGCTTTCAACAGAAGAGCGCCCTATAAGGAGCCTGCTGATTGCCAGCCCCGGCCCTTCCGAAGGTAAGACCTTCAGCGCATGCAACCTTGGTATCGCAGTGGCGCAAAATAATAAACGGGTGCTGCTTGTGGATGCGGATATGCGTAAGCCGCGCCTCAATATTATTCTAGATAAAGAGAATAAAACCGGATTAAGCGCTTTCCTTTGCGGGCAGGCAAAATTTGAAGAGATAATCCAGGAAACCAGCATAGAAAACTTATCGCTTGTTTCCAGTGGCCCTGTTCCTCCCAACCCTTCCGAGTTACTCGATACGAAAAAGATGAAGGAGCTTATCGCCCTGGCTACAGCAAAATTTGATTTTCTGATATTCGATGTCCCACCCATTGCCATCCTGGCAGACGCAATCATTATTTCCCGTTCAGTTGACGGCATAATTATGGTAGTGGAGATAGGGAAGACTTCACGGAGGGCATTCGTGCACGTCTGTAAAGTCCTTAAGGATGCCCGGGCCAGGCTTTTGGGCGTATTCCTGAATAAAGTTTCACCTAATGCCGCAAACCACTATTATTATGCCGCTTACTACTCGCACTATTCCCATCCCCACCCATAATTAGGGACGTCTTTGCTGCCAAAGTGTAGGGCAGGGCAATGTCAAGCCAAAGGCTATTAGAGTGACTAGGGTCGCCGTGGCGGGGAGGGGAGCCCCGGCCTGTTTTCCTTGACAAAGAGAGTTTTTTCAGTAGAATAAAGAGTAAGTACTCAAAATAAATAGGGCGTTAAAAATAGGTAAGTTTAGGTAAGTAAGCCTGCGACGGAGTTAAAAAGATGAGGCCGCGAGGAAGACCGAAGAAATACAGGATAGTGCGTCAGGACCCTAAAATCAGCCAGTTTAGCCCAAGGGGAAGGCCAGGCCGGCCGGATGAGGTGGCAATCAGTGTGGATGAATTTGAGGCGATAAGATTAGCTGATTTTTTTGGTTTTAGCCAAAAAGAGGCAGCCAAATCCATGCATATATCCCAGCAGACCTTTAGCCGGATACTTAAAAGGGCACACAAAGCCATTGCTAATGGCATCGTCACCGGCAAGATTATCAAAATCCAGGGAGGCACTTACGTAATCAGTTCCCACGAAGATGATCAAAAAAAGGGTTCTAAGGAGTGAGTAAGAATGGATAAAGAACTGGAAGAGTGGTATAAACTACATCAATTTCATCTCTATAGCGGTAGTTACGAAACCAAGGGCATGGCTAAGTTCCTAGGCGTTAGCACCAGAACAATCCAAAGGTGGTTGAAAGAGAAAGCTAAGCCAAGCAAAGCACAATTAGCGCAGATTAAGAGGTATTTGGCAGAAAGAGAGTCAAAAATTTCACTATAAACAGGCTTTTTTATTTACCGTCTAATGTCGCACAAGTTCCTATAATAGTTCTTATGTTAACTTGGGCATATTGGAATAACCCAACCTAACCCATTGCAGGTCAATAGTTTACGTTATATTGGGATTTTCCTGTGGATAAGCGGATTTTGACTTACTTTAAATTACCTATTCTTTTTGACCTTGACATTTAGAAACAGAATTTGACTTAATTTGACTTTGTCTGACAGGCTAAATTGGCAGATGTATTCATGGGTTTTCTCTTCTGGACCAGATGTTTTCCGAAGGCTACATCTATCGCTCATACGCCTCTATAATGCCCTAAAAATGCCCCTAATCTGCGTTCTACGGGCTTTTCGTTGAGTGTATGGTGGGTGGTTTGTTGGTGTGTGTTATTTGGAAGTTATAAGATAAAAAGCAAAAATATAAAAATCGAAATTGCTTTCTTTAACGAAACTGAACCTCTAAATGGGTCCCTGTAGCTAAAGCTACTTTCTCTAAAGTACGAAGGCTATAGCCCAGATAATCGCCCCCCTCTAACCTTGCGATGGTGGCTTGACTGGTATGAATCTCTTCAGCCAATTCTTTTTGAGTCAATCCTAATTTCTCTCTAAGCTTGGCAATCTTATACCCTAAAGCTAATTTTCGGCCTTCCTCTTCGTAGAATTTCTTGAACTCTTTGTCCTTGAGTTCCTCTTTTAAGACATCTTGGAAATCTAAAAGTTTCTTAGCCATTGTAAACACCTCCTATAATTCAAATTCGCCTTGACGATATCGTAGAATAAAATCTTCCATGTTTTTCTTTGCCTGTTCAATTTCCTTCTCGGGTAACTCTTGCGTCTTCTTTTTGAAAGCATGGAGTAATATAATATTTCCTTCCAGAAAGAAGAAATAAAAAATACGCACATTACCTGCCTGGATCCTTATCCTTAACTCTTTAATTTTGTCTCTTACATAATCAGCGTAAGGCCGTAATAAGTTTGGACCATGTTCTTCTAAAAGCGCAATGTAGCGCCAAATCTTTGCCCGAGATTTTTTATCCATCTGTTGAATAAAATCTTTTACTGGGTAACCTCCTCTGCGAGTTGGATAAAATTTAATTTTATACATCTTCCCCTTCCAATAAAAGTATATATCAAATTTGATATATTGTCAAGATTTAATTTTGAGGCCTTTCCCCGCTTTTAAATTCTTGATGAATCTCTTGGTTACGAGTTTTTCTTTCCCTCTTTCTTTCATGGAGAGTATTTCCAATTTCTTGTATATCTCTTTGCCAAATTTCCCCTTTCTTGTCTCCATAAGAATTTTTAAATTATCAGGCCGAGGCCTTCTTCTGGTAACTTAATACACTCGCCAGCGTAAGCGGATTCGGATCCTCAATATCAACTGAACTCCAGGCATCCCTGCCTGCCGGCAGGCAGGCATCCACATAATACCTTCGTTCTTGACTATGCTGATGAGTATTGCGTGGCATACCTATCCACCAGCTCGCGGATCATCTTCTGATATTTCGCGTGGTATTGCTCTGCCTGGCGCTTAAAAAAATCCACGCTTGACTTCTTTAGAGATAGCGTAACTTTTATTGTCTCTTCCGACATAACCAACTTCTCTGGAGGTGGAAGAAAATCATTAATCCTGGTCATCTTTCCAATAGGTTTATTTGGATCAGTCATCTTTTTTTTCATAGTACTGTTCCCCCTTTCTCCAATATCCGGCGCCAAATATTCTAATCTTGCCGCCGCGGTAGGTAAATCTAACCGTTAGAATTTTACCTTCAACCTTTCCAATACAGAAAAATCTCTCCTCTTTTTTACTGTGTTTGGAGTCGGTATAAATATACCATAGAGCTGGCTATTTGTCAATACAATTATACATATAATTATACATACTACCTTAACGTCGTCGCCACATCTGATGGTTCGACTACGCTCACCATCAGTGCTGAGCGAAGTCGAAGCACTGAATGTCCTATGGCTTTGGCCATAGGAGGCCAAACCATGGCCTTGTGGCCTATCGGAAGCCAAACCACTGCCCTCTCCCTCTCCTCTTGGCTTGTTAGAAGCTTTGTCCCTACAGTATGCCTTAGGCTGTGTGGTGAGAGATTTGACTGTGTAGGGATGGACTCTGATGTTACATATTATACTATCCCCCTCTATTTTTGGCAATTGTTTTCAAGCGTTCGAGAAAATCGCCTTCGGCGATAACTCTAAAGTGCGATTTTCAGTGGTTAGGAAAGTGTTTTATACTTTCCTACACCATAAAATAAAAGATTTTACTTGAAAACTTTAAAGTAGACATATATTTTTTGAGCTTTACATTTAGAAACAGAATATTACTTTGTCTGACAGGCTGAATTGGTGGGCGCATTCAAGGGTTTTATCTTTTAACTGTTGGCTATACTCTTGGTACTTGGTAGGATTAATACATTTATATAATAGTAACCTAAAATTAGCGTACTCTCCCCTGCTTAATCCCTTTTTAAGACTATCTAAGACCCCCCAGCGAAGATTTAATCTATCTACGTATATTTGGTCCAAATTAAGGCCATCCAAGGCCCTAAAAAGGGCTTCTAAATTGGCCTTGGTATCGGTAAACTCCGGTATCAACGGCCCTAAAAATACCCAAGTCTTGATACCTCTTTCCCGGGCAATTTTGAGGGTATTTAGCCGCTCAGATGACTCTGAGGCATAGGGTTCCAATACCTTTTGTAGGTTTCTATCCAAGGTAGTAATGGTCATACCTAAACTAGGGGTTTTATAGGCCTCTAAAAGGTCAAAATCCCGTAAAATCAGGCTACTTTTGGTAAGTATGGAGACCTCAAAGCCTGCCTCTAAGAGTATCTTTAGGCAGGCCTGGGAAAGCTGGTATTTTGCCTCCAAAGGCTGCCAGCCATCACAGATAGAGCTCATAAATACCTCTTTAGGCGGCCTTATTTTAAGGATCTGTTTGGTCAGGATTTCAGGGGCATTTATTTTGACATCCACAAAATAACCCCAGTCTTCAGGCCTATCCTTGAACTTCTTCATATACCGGGCATAGCAATACAGGCATCGGTGGCTGCAGCCTACGTAACAATTCAGGGTAAAGTCAGCAAGCTCGGACTTATTCAGGATAGTTTTACAGGGGGTTTCGCGGACCTTGAGCATAAAAATAGGACCTTCTTACCCAACTTGAAATCACAAATTGTGACCTCAAAGCGGCTTTAACCATTTTAAATCCTTTTTCTTATGTTTCTTATCGCTATAGAGGCAGCTTTATGATTATATTCTTTCTCCTCAGGGTTAGTTAATATTCTTTCAATATAGGAAACTGCTTTAATATCCCCAACTTTCCCTAACGCTTTAATAGCGTATTGGCGTACTTGAGGATGGGGATCGGTTAGAACTTTAACTAAAGACTCTTTAGCCTTGAGTGCCTGAATTTTTCCTAAGGCTGAACAGGCAACTCGTCTGATGTTTGGTTTATTATCGCTTAAACAACCCATCAAAAAATCGATGGCCGATTCAATCTTTAGCTCACCTAAACACCATATTATCCTTGCCCTCTGTTTAGTCTTTGTATTAGAATTAAATTTATTTTGAAGCACCTCAAAGGTTTCTCCTTCATCAAATTCTCTTAATTTACAAATGGCTTCTCTTCTCTTTGACTTTTTCTTCTCAAGCAGTAAGTTTTCGATAACATCATCAATAGTTCCATGAAAGTGCGAAAGTCCACCCCTTTTCTCAAAGAGGAATTTTTGAACTTGCTCTGATTTTGAGGTCTGCTGACACACTGGAAGGGCGTCTAAGAAGCTCTTGCCATAAAACCTAGTTTTAATTCTTGGGTCAAGTATAGCTACCACTCCTGTGTCAGTTTTTGTTCTTATAAGGCGGCCGAATCCCTGCCTGAGCATAATAATTGCTTGAGGTACTTGATAGTGGATAAAGGGATCTTTATTTTGAGAGCGAAGTAGTTCCATCTTTGCCTCAATAAGGGGGTCATCAGGAACAGCAAAGGGGAGTTTACTAATAATTACACATTCCAAGGCCCTACCTGGAACATCTACACCTTGCCAGAAAGTATTTGTCCCCAAAAGGACGGATTTATCCTGTCGTTTAAATCTTCCCAGTAGTTTGTAACGAGGTACATCGCCCTGCCTTAAGATATTTAAACCCCGCAAGCTCACCTTAAGTGCATCGTAAGTTGCGTCCATCATCTTAAAACTGGTAAATAATACAAAGCTTCTTCCGCCCATTAAGGAAAGGATACTTTTAATTTCTGCTATTACCTCTTTCTGGTAGGATTCAAATTCTATGCTTGGGTCAGGCAGACTTTCAGGGATATAAAGAAGGACATTTTTCCCATAATCAAAGGGAGAACCTAAAAGGAGTTCATCTGCATCCTCTATTCCCAGGCCCCTCTTTTTAAATTCAAAGTTCCCATTAGTAGATAGTGTAGCCGAAGTAAATATAATCGGCTTAACCTTATCTAAAACCTTATCTTTAAATTCACCAGATATATCTATTGGTGCAGCGCATAAGCTATATTTAGGCCGCCTTGGTCTATTTAGAATCTCTATCCAATAGACATATCCATTCAGACTCATATTTATAATTGCTTCTAATCCAAAACTGAGCTCTTTGCCACGAGATACAAAAGACTCAATCTCTATTCTCTCTTCTTCTTTTCTGGCATCATCCAAAAACTCTACCAACATTGAAGCCAGCCCCGATAGTGGTTCTTTTAGGTAATTAAAGATGAAGTTCTTTGTTCTTATTCTTAGGTCTTTAGAATCCGCGCCAAATTTAGAGATTAGCCCCGAGAAGAACGATTGAGCAGCCAAACTTAGTTCATCTAACTTCTTCTCTAAATCCTGCGCTCTTTTTCGGTTTAAATTTCTGAGCCTCACTAAAAACCCTTTGCCCGATTGAGGGTTAAAAATAGAGTCAAGGAAATACTTGAGCTTAAAATTGGAAATCTCTATCCCTAGGTAGTTAGTGGCAACGTCTTCCAAAGTATGGGCTTCATCAAAGACTACCGCATCAAAATTGGGCAAGACCTTGCCTCCGGAAACCATGTTGGCAAAATAAAGGTGATGATTGGTAACGAGAATCTGAGATTTGTATTGCACAAGCCTCGCCTTATTATAGAAGCAGTCCTTTCTATATAGGCATTTCTTTCCTAAGCAGAGGTCGCTTTCCCTACATATCTTACTCCATGTAGATTCACTCACTTTGAAGTCTAAATCCGAACGAAGTCCTGTCTCTGTATCTTTCTGCCATTTACTAATCCTTGCCATCTCTTTTATTTCTCTATCCAATTCAAAAAGGTTGTCTCCGAAACTTGACTCAAGCCTCCTTAAACAAAGATAATTCTGTCCACCTAAGCATAAGGCAAATCTAAAATTAAGGCCCAAAATGCCAAAAAGATTAGGAAGATCCTTCTTTATAAGTTGTTCCTGGAGAGTTTTGGTATAGGTGGATATAACTACTTTTTTATTAAACTTTGTTGACCATTTGATGAAAGGGACAAGATACGCCAGGCTCTTTCCCACCCCTGTGCCAGCCTCCATAATGAGATGTCTGCCAGATGTAATTGCTTTTTCCACAGCCTCAGCCATCTGAATCTGTTGTGGCCGGAATTCATAATCCTTCAGATGTCTGGCAATCAGTCCTGTATCTTTAAATATCTCTTCTAAATTCATTAAGATTTTACTTCCAATGTCTGTGGCGCAAATCTTTGTGGCGGAAAAGCCCGGGATTTTACCGGCCCGGGCTAGTCTTTTGACTGTGTAGGGATGGACTCTGATGTTACATATTATACTATCCCCCTTTATTTTTGGCAATTGTTTTCAAGCGTTAGTTAAGCAAGGATTATTTCGCGCTTTTGTTCTAAAGCATACTCTTTAGGTTGTTGAATTGGGTTTAAGTTTATATGTTTTATAAGCCCAAATATCCAAAGATTAAGGCTGCGTTCATTCTTAAAGTATCCTTGTATCTTAATACGCCTTCTAATCTCTTCAAGGAAACGCTCCAGGTGATTCGTAGTAGATATAGCAGAGCGCACTTCTTTTGGAAAATCGTAAAAGTTAAGCGTATGATAGAATTCGTCTTGGAAGCATTTTATTGCCCTTGGCTCTTTATGCTGCCAACGGGTAACGAACAACCTGAATCTCCTAATAGCTTCATGCCGGGAAGCAGCCTTGTAGATATTGCTGACCTGTCTTGCCATTTTAGGCCGATGCTTAATTTTGTGCCGGATATTCTGTAGCAGGTTCCTTAGCTTGTGGGTATAGCAGCGCTGTCTTGGAGTATACGGATAAACCATGTTCACTGCAGCGGTGATTGCCTCTGAGCCGTCTTGGATGATAAGTTCTAATGTTTTTCCTTTTAGCCCCCTGCGGTAGAGATCATTTAAGAAGCTCACGTATTCTTCCTCAGTCTCGCCCTTAGCAAGTTTAAAAGAGATAATCTCCTGTTTGCCATCTTTGGTTATCCCTAAGGCAAATAGAATAGGCCTTTTTTTAATATCGACTTCTTTGATATGTACCCAAAGGCCGTCGATGAAGATAAACCGGTATTTATCTTCTATAGGCATGGATTGATATTGTCTTAGATCATCGCTAAGGCCCTGCAACAGACGCGACGCCGTCTGATTACTCACCGAGTCCCCGATAAACGCCTGGAAGAATTTTTGCTGCTTACGGGTAGAAAATCCAAGTAGTAATGACAATACAATCATATCGTCAAACTTCTTTTGTCTTCTCTGGTATTTGGCAAATAGATTATATACGTAGTCTTTACTCTTTTTCCTGACCTTGGGAATTAAAAGTTTTGCCTTGCCAAAAGTAGTCGTAAATATGCGCGGATAGGTGCCTGAGCGGATATCGGTGCGTTCATCTGCATGCTCATATACATCTGCTTTTAGCTGCTCTCGAAACTCAGCAAATATTCCACGCTGGAAGAATGCCTCTACTATCAACCGCGCCTTAACTTCTATATTATCTGCTTCCGTTTGATTCAATATCCCCATCTCCCGTAAGTTACGCTTTACATATTGCCATTGCTTTGGTAAATTACTGGTAGAGAAATTTACCGGATTCATAGGCGTATCCTCCTTTGCTAGCCCGAAAGGGCTGGTTAGGTTAATAATTTGCGTTATCAACCTAAGAGGATATGCCTTTTTTATTGTTTAGGCAATATCAAAAAGCGCGAAACTTATTTTACATTATCCAAGCGTTTAAAATGATTGAAAGAATAACCGAACGGATTAGCAGAAAGATAAACAAAGATGTCCAGGGATGGTATCAAACCAATGCCTTGAAAAAAAATTGAATCCAATAAACACGAAGAATTGGAGGTGTTGGTAGGGGGGTTTTATGTCTTGTCTTTTTGAATATCTTTAATTTCTACATCTTTATTTTTGAGGTACTCCAATGTTCGATTAACCTCTGTTTCATCGCCTTCAAAAATTAATATTGCCCACCCAGTGTCTGTAGAAAAAGAAGCTTCTACTATATTTAAAATTATATCAAATTGTTTGCAGATATTACAGATAAGAGATTCGTCTTTTAATTTACCGGGAAATAGTAGCTCTGCTTTTATTCTCACCCTGCCCTCCTTCATCTATTTTTTAGGCTAATAATTATGATCCATGTAATCAAGTAAGCAAAAACGCCTAAACAAAAAGCAATTATTATATACCCCACTACTATGGGAAAAACGGCTTTTAAAACTGATAATTTAAATAAGTCTTGCCAATTAAATCTCTCAAAAAGTAAAACCCAACCTTTGTGAACTTCCTGCCGATTTATCTTAAGTATACCAGAACCCACCTTAATTGCCAAGATAAAAGTTACAAAGCTTAACCAGGTGTTTGTAAGCAGGCTTCCCAATAAAGCACTCGCGCGGTTTACCCGAAAGATAAATGCAAGAAATAAAGCAGCTAGAGGTCCAGTTCCTGGTATGATACCTGCAAATACCCCTAAACCTAACCCTAAGGCTATCCTTTGCGGAGAATCATTTATTTTAAAGAGTTTTATATCGAGTAATTTAAAGAATTGAGAAACTCTATTAATATTATTCTCTCTTTTCCTCATCCTCAAGTATGCGTTTTAATATTTTTCCGAAGGTGCTAATCTCTCCATTTCACATTCAAGATCGGGTCTTGGAACGTATTGAAAATAAAGAGGTTAGAAGACCCGATCTTGTTTTATGTTGGTTTTATGTGTATACCGGCAAATCTCTCCGAGCCATAAGATTCCTGGATCCAGCCATTATACAAGCCATGTTTGTTCATCGATTGTTTTGCTTCTTCGTATTCCTGAGACGTTATCCGACGAGAAATCTCTTTAAACTGGGAAGCTTTGTAATAAGGGCAATACTGGCTCATTAAACTGATATATGTATCTTTTGAAATTTCCTCACTGATAAATTTCATAATTTTATCTGTTCCAGAGATGTTATTTGGCAAGACCAGATGCCGGATAATCAGGCCTCTTTTTATTATACCTTCGGCATCGATTTCTGCAACACCTACTTGACGCTGCATTTCTTTTACTGCCTTCTGGTTATATTCAGGGTAATCTTTGCCATTAGAGTATCTTTTAGCCATTACTTTGTCTCCATAGCGCATATCCGGTAGATAAATATCTACTATTCCATCAAGCAATTTAATAATTTCGGGTAATTCATAGCCGCCGGTGTTATATACAAGAGGAATTTTTAATCCTTTATTAATAGCTAACTCTAATGCTTTAAGTATTTGCGGCATAACGTGTGTGGGAGTAACAAGATTTATGTTGTGACAACCTATTTTTTGTAATTCCAGCATAGACTTAGCTAATTCTTCAGAATCAACCTCCCTGCCCTGTCCTAATTGGCTGAATTCATAATTTTGGCAATAGACACAAGCCATATTACAATAAGAAAAAAAGATAGTGCCTGAGCCATGTGTTCCCGATATAGGCGGCTCTTCTCCGTGGTGCGGCATATAACTACAAACGCCAGGCTTAATTCCAGTCTTACAAAATCCTTTTTCGTCTTTCAGGCGGTTTACCCCGCACTTACGCGGGCATATGCAGCAGGACTCTAATAGCTTAAAACCATGCTCAATAATTTTTTGAAGTTTGCCATTCTGGCAGGAATCTAGATATGACGGATACATATTATTTACCCTTTAACTCTTGCGCATAAATTTGTCTTATCTGATTAAATATAGTAAGATGAGCTTGTGTTTTATAATCGGGATATGTCCAATCCCATGCCCTAAAGGATTTATTTTGATAAAAGAGCGTTACCTCAGCATAAATTCCTTTACCTAAATATATACGGTGTTTGTAGTCTTTGGTAGAGGCAAGCACAAGCTTTGAAAGGTCAAGATATCCCGGGTCTATATTAATCAAACGCAAGCCCATTCTAGATAATCTCTTCTCTAATTTATTGGTGTAGATTTTTATTTTGGGAAGATTTTGCGGCAGGATTAGGCCTTTAAAACTAATAAATTTCCGCCGAAGATTCTTACCAAATTCTTTTTCATAATAGTCGGTATGTGTAAAAACTAAGGTCTGGCTTTCAAAATCTATTTTGCCAAAATGTTTTTCTAAAACAGCCTTAGTTTTATTAAATATGCTTTCTTCTTTAAAAATAAAACCGGTAATTAATTTGACAGGGGTATGTTTAGTTATCTTGCCCATTTTTATTCTGCGGGAAATCCTATAGGCATGACAATAAGAGGGATTGTTTCTCTATCTAATCTTAGCAGGCGCTTGATACTATCATCGCTAAAAGCACCTACCTCCACAGTGCCCAAGCCTAAGTTAGCAACAGCGAGGTAGGCATTTTGGCTGGCATGACCAGCCTCCATATGAACATAGCGTTCTCCTCTTGTCCCATAACGAAAAGTGGTGCGTTTTAAGACCGCAGCAATAACCAATGATACAGGTGCCTGGGCAATAAAATCCTGGCCCAGGCAGGCGAGAGATAACTCTTTTCTTAAGTCACCTTCTATAATAATTCCCAGAGAATGCTCATCAATAAGGTAATGATAAACCCCTTCCTTTAGTTTATCCACTGAATTACGTCCCACAACGATGTAGAGTTCTAAAGCATAAGTTGCTCCTGCAGAAGGTATTGTTCTAGTCGCACCAGTTATAGAGTCATATTTTTTTCCACAGGCTGCCCAAAGGATGCTCGATATATCATCTAAATTTAAGATTTTTTCTTTAAATAAGCGGCAGGAATAACGTTTTTCTAATAAAGACTTAAAATCTTCCTCTTTAAAATGCGCAGGTTTTAATTTTATCATTGTTTCTTTATTATTTGCGTAGATACTGGTAGAGAAGTTTATAAAAAGAAGTAGGGCGCATAAGATTTTCACTGTCATAACTTCTCTTTAAAACCTTGAGGAACTGTGGGGTAAGAATTGGCTTACGTATTGAGCTATTTTATTGCGTTGACTTTCTGTAATTTCATTAAAGAAAATGGCAATATTGAAACCGTCTTCTTTGTCTTCAGTCCTTACTATCACGCCTTTACACTCAACAATACAATCAATTTTAGCATTATCACTTATGATAGGTAGGTCCAATGTAACCATAACCCTAGTAAAAGGAGGGATATATCTGGTCAGGTGACAATAAGCGCCCACACAACTTATATTTTGGGTAGCAGTGGCGAAGTCATATCCATTGGCTACTATCTTAACTGGTAACCGCTGTTCTATGCGTGGGTATTGCCTTCTTTCGGCTCCTATATTTTTATTCACCATTTTTTAAAATCTTTGAATACCAAGAAGGTGCGGGGTTCATTTTTTCTCTTCCTTAGATTTGATTTTATAATTACGCCAGCATTTTTTTGTACAATAAAATTTTCCATCGCGGTAGTAGCGTTTTAACTTCTTAATTGGTTTACCGCAGGCCAGGCAATTATCCTGCTTCTCAACCATGGGTTTGGCCTGTGCTACAGTGTCCATTGCATTCCTTTCTTTGTCTATATTAACCCAGAGAATCCAGTTGTTTTCATATCAATATAATCTGAAAGATAATTTTTCTCTTTGGGATCTAATTCTAAGAACTCTACGCCTAGCCGGCATCTATCTGAATGTGGCATGGGTGATGACCAAGCTACGCGGCCAATAGGCTTTAAGACCCTAGATAAGATATCAAGTTCAAGCGCAAGTGCAGTGTCAGATGCGATAAATTCATTATTGGTAAAACCTAATCCGCCTAAACCGATGTCGTTAATAATAGTATTATTAAATTTGGATGTGCCTCTAACTTGATAATGTAGCGGTATTCTTAAAGGTATCCGAGGGAAACGCCTTTTTTCTTCTAAGCCCATTATCTTAGCCCTCCTAAGCTACAGAGAAGCCGTGGCTTTTCTTCCCTCAAAGAGAAAATATAACATATATTAATAAGGATGTCAATACCTTATCCCGAAATGTTTACCGTCATCCCACCTACGCGGTGGGATGGGGTTGGTTTATTAGTTTTTTTATCGCTTCTTTTATTATCAGAAGAGGCACATTCTCTACGATTTTTGTTTTACCAATTCCTTTAACAAGCACAAATCTATTTTTAAGACCTATAAATTTCTTATCTCGATAGTGCGCTTTTATAATATTATCAAGAGTTACCTTTTCTATTTTTATAGGCAACCCCACTTTCTTTATGAGAGTTTCTATTCTTTGCGCTGTCTTGGGGTTAATAAGGCCCAGAGATTTACTTATCTCTGAAGCCACAAGCATTCCTTGCGCTATAGCTTCGCCATGATTATAAACTTTATAATTAGCTGCTGCTTCAATGGCGTGGCCGATGGTGTGGCCAAAATTTAGAATCGTGCGTATCCCCGTCTCTTCCCTTTCATCACTACTTACAATACCGGCTTTGATAAAGCTGCAGCGCCTGACAATATACTCAAGACACAATTCACGACGCGCCAGAATATCTTTGTATCTTACCTCTAAATAATCAAAAAGTTTCTCATCCTTTATTATTGCGTATTTTATTACCTCAGCTAAACCAGAACGCATCTGCCTTTGGTCTAAGGTCTTAAGAAATTTTACGTCACTAAGCACAAGCCTGGGCTGATAAAAAGCCCCGATTAAGTTTTTGCCTTCTACTAAATCCACCGCAGTTTTCCCGCCGATACTGGAATCCACTTGAGCTAATAGAGTTGTGGGAACCTGTAAATAAGGAACTCCCCGTTTATAAACAGAGGCAACAAACCCTGCTAAATCCCCGATTACTCCGCCTCCAAAAGCAACAATAAATATTCTCTTTGCCTTGTCATAATGTGCAAGGTCCTTGATTATTAAAGAAGCTCTCTCTATGGACTTACTTTCTTCTGTATCAGGGACCAGTTTAAATCTTACGCTAAGGCCTGATTGTTTAAGTGATTTTTCTAAAGAATTACCATATCTATTTTTTATAGAGGCATTGGTAATCACATAGGCATCGGTTCCTAAATTAAGACGCCGAATATATCTAGCTAAATTTTTGATTATACCAAAACCAATTATTATTTGATAACTGCGTTTAGCCAAATTCACCTTTATTATCTTCATCAGTTTATCAGGGTGTCTAATAAACCTACCATCAACTTAACGTTATAATACTAAAATGCGCTCTAGGGTATACAAGCCTACTCCACTGAATAATCTTGCCAAGATATCTACGGGTGGCCAAACAATAAAACCCAAGATAGGGATTCTTGCAATATAACTAATAAAAATTATTCCCAAGAGAATAAACATCAACTTACGATCATAAAGACTATATTTATAAGCCAAGTGTGGTGGCAATAACCCTTTAAGAATATGTGAGCCATCCAATGGAAATATAGGTAGAATATTAAAAACAGCAAGAGCCAAATTAAGTATAATTGCTCCAGCAAGAAGTTGTATTATAAAAGGGTTATTCACTACAACTTGGTTAACTGTTATCAAGCGAAATATAACTCCGAAGCCAAAAGCAGATATGATGTTAGATAAAGGGCCAGAAATTCCTACCAACATCATGTCTCTCTTAGGATTCTTAAAATTCATTGCATTTACAGGAACGGGTTTCGCATAACCAACATGTAGGAATACAAACATCATTGTTCCAATTAAATCTAAGTGACTGAGAGGATTAAGAGTGAGCCTACCTGCCAGGTAAGCGGTATTGTCTCCTAATTTGTGCGCTACCCAACCATGCGAATATTCATGAATAGTTATCGCATACAAAATAACAGGAATAAGAATCACAATATTCATAATCAGCTAAATAATTGAACAGAATTTAGTTGCTTATTTTTTGCTCTCTTTGCTCGTGGGTGATTTTGAATAAACCAAAAGACAACAGGAATGAAAAAAGCAGGCTAAACATTTTTAGTCTAATACCTCCGATTTAATTTGTCTTCTGTAATAAATTTCTTATGTACCCAGCCAAAACTGTTGTTAATTGGCTCAATCCTATACCAATCTCCTTTATCAGCCAGAATATTTATTATCTGGTTTTTGCTAGCCTTACCTATTATCGGGCAAGACTCGTTGGGGTGTAAACGTATATTTACATTGTCTTTGGCTACAATGGCTGTTTTGCCATCGCTATTTGAAACTAAGTTCTTTTTGATAAACGAAGGTGTAGATTTAGGTAATCTAATCTTATACCATTCATAAAATAGCGAAACTACCTCTACCCTATCGTCTTTCTTCAAGGTGCATATTATTTCTGAACTAACTGTTGCATCTGAGCGCACATTTATGTTATCAGCATTAATTTCACCTTGAAATGGCAGCAGTTCTTGTGCAGAGGAAATATCAAAAGAGAATAAAATTAGTAATGCTAAAAGACTAATCTTCCGGCTTAGTTTCCAGCGCATATTTTATTGTTTTTTATCTTGACTGCGGGCAGCGGTCGCTTTGGCGGTGGTTTGCTCTTTGACTTTAGTATCTTTGGCTTCTGTAGCGGCAGAGGCTAGCCCTTCAGGAGCAACAACTGCTGCTTTTTCTACCTTTTCTTTCTTAATCTTGATTCTTAAGGTCTTGATTTTAGGCAGGCTAAAAACACTATCCCCTTCTTTCCACTGGCCTTTTTCCATCATCATCTTTAAGCGCTCTGTGCGTTTCAATACCGACTGATGTTTTTTATCTTTCTCCGATAACTTTAGGGACGGATGTATAGACATAACTTTTACAACCTCCTTATATAGCAATCTTTATAACGTTTTTTAAGTTCGGATAATAAGGATTGCGCTGTTTTTCTGCTAGGGAAATTTCCCACATATAGAACCACATAACTTCCTTTATTCAAAATTAAAGGCGACAGCCCATTCTTTTTTAACAATTCGGCTTCTCTTTTTGCATATGTCCTTGTTTTGTAACTGGCTAACTGAATAATGTAATCATCCTTTTCTGGTGTTTCTGGCTCTTTCACAGTTTCTTCTCTGGCCTTGATTTGCTGGACCTGCTCTATTGGTATGGACGAACTCATTGACAGGCCTTTGCCTCTTTCTACGCCCAAAGAAAATGAAATTATGCCTGTTATTACAATACCGATAATTACAAGAAGCGTCTTCTCATAATAACGAATGTAAGCCAAAAATGTCTTATCGGCTTTATATCCGCTTAGCCGAGCAGAAACCCCTGATTCCGAAAACAGCTCAAACTGACAATTATTTTGTTTTTCCATGTTTCAAGTAATTTTTCGTTTTTATCTTTTTTACTGCTTTTAAAAAGGCTTCCACAACCTTGGGATCAAACTGTGTGCCGCTTTTCTTTTTAATTTCCTTTATTGCCGCGCCTATATCCATTCTCTCCCGGTAAGGCCTACCATATACCATAGCTTCAAATGCATCTGCAACCGCCATAATGCGTGCACCTTGGGGAATCTGGCCTTTTTTAAGCCGCGAAGGATATCCTGTGCCATTGTATTTCTCATGATGGTACATTATTATAGGAATAACCGGCTTTAGTATCTGAAGGGGCCTCAAAATCTGCGCTCCTTTAGCAGGATGACGCTTGATAATGTTATATTCTTTGGTAGTCAGTTTTGTTCTTTTTGTGAGTATCTCTGCTGGAATATCTATTTTTCCTGCATCGTGTAGGAGACCGGCAAATTTAAGACTCTCAATCTGTTTCTCATCCAGATGCATCTGGTGTCCTATTGCGGCAACCAATTTACTAAAGTAAGGTGAATGAGTGTATTCTTGGGATACACGGGTATCTAACAATATTACCAGTGACTTGATGCTTCCCAATACAATTTTTTGCTGTTCTTCATAAAGCTGTAGATTCTTTATACCAATTATTGCCTGCTGGGCTACTGTAAGTAGCAGTTCTTGTTCAGAAGCATCAAAAGGAATTTCATTTTTATTACGCTTTAAAATAACTATCCCTATTATGTCTTCGCAAATCAAAGGGATACCTAAGAGATTATCTCGCCGTATAGAGGTAAGTGTCTTTAGTATTCTTTTTTCTATTCCATTTGAAATCTTTGTCTTTTTATCAATTAAATATCTTTTTCTCTCACTCACCTGGCATTTTAATAGAGAATATTTTTTTGTCGGGTCTAACAAAAGAATCAAACAACATCTGGCATTAAATATTTGACAGAAAAGCTTTGCCAGACGGCTAACCAGGTTTTTCAATTCATAAGTAGAATTAACCAGGCGAAATACGCTATGGATAGAGGAAATTAAGGATTTATACTTTTTCGTAGGGGTTAAATAATTTTTTGTATTCATCTAAGGCATACCTATCTGTCATTCCAGCGATATAATCACAAACTACTCTCCTTGCCCCGTCTTTGGGTATTCTTTTTTGTGTCTCACCGGGAAGCTGCGCGGGGTTGGCAATATATACTTTAAACAATTCCTCTATGAACCGCTTTGCCTTAATGCTCATTCTTACTACCCGATAATGGTGGTAGAGTTTTTCCATAAGAAAATCGCGCAGGGGCCTTCTTAACTTTAAGATTTCTTTGCTAAAAGAAACGATTTTTGTGTTTAATTTCCTTACATCCGGATAATTCTTGACCTTTGAGCTATTTAGGTTCTTTTCAGTTTGTTGAATTAAATCTGTTACTTGTAAATCAATCAAAGACCTTATAATCAGGTATTTCTTCATCTCGGTATCTATTTTAGCATAAGTTTTAGTGATATTTCTATTTATATTATTCCAGATAGCTAAATTTTCTAAATCAGATTCTTTTATTAATCCCGAAGTAAATCCGTCATCAAGGTCATGATTATCATAGGCTATCTCATCAGCAATATCTACTATCTGTGCCTCCAGGGAAGGCGACCCTTTTAGAGGAAACTCTTTGACTTTAGCTACTCTATCAAATGCAGAAGAATGCTTTACAATCCCTTCTCTTACCTCCCAGGTTAAGTTTAATCCAGGAAAATCAGGGTATCTTGCCTCCAGATAATCAACCACTCTTAATCCTTGTAGATTATGGTTAAAACCACCGTATCCTTTCATTAATTCATTTAGAGCTTCTTCGCCAGAATGTCCAAAAGGCGTATGACCAAGGTCATGGGCAAGGGCTATCGCCTCAGTTAAATCCACATTTAAGCTAAGGCTTGATGCGATGGTCCTCGCAATCTGAGCTACTTCTATAGTATGGGTGAGCCTAGTGCGGTAATAGTCACCCTCATGATTTACAAATACCTGAGTTTTGTATTCTAATCTTCTAAAAGCTGCGCAGTGTATGATTCTATCGCGGTCCCTCTGATATGCAGACCTATAGGGATGCTCTTTTTCTTTGTAAACCCGGCCTTTTGTATTATAGCTTTTAGCGGCATATGGCGCAAGAAATTGGTCCTCGAGCTCTTTAATTTGTTTTTGATTAAGCATATTTTTTGAGCTGTTTATATAGTTCATCCAGAGATTGGGAAATTATCTTAGTGCCGCTGACAGTAGTCATAAAGTTTGTATCACCTCTCCAGCGCGGGACTATATGTATATGCATATGTCCAGTTACACCTGCACCGGCACTCCTTGAGATATTTATTCCGATATTGTATCCCTCTGGTTTTAATACTTTATCTAAGAGCCTTTTTGTTTTCTTTAAAGTTTGAAATATATCTCCTGCTTCAGACCCTTTTAATTGTGTAATATCCTTTATGTGCCTTTTAGGAGCTATCATAATATGTCCGTTATTGTAAGGAAAAATATTTAACATAGCAATGGAATATTTGGTTTTAAATATAACATAATCACCTCTGATATATCTTGCAGCTTTACAAAATATACAGCCCTCCTGTTTCTTAGCCTTTATGTAATTAATCCTCCAAGGTGCCCAGAGCCTATCTACCTTCATATTTTTATGAGCCTTGCTTCTATTTTATCGCCAATCTCTATTATACCGTAAGAATTGTAAGGAGAAAATATCTTATCCGTAGGACTTCCTGGATTAAAAAATAGAATATTGCCTTTTTTTTCATTTAGGCCACGGTGGGAATGGCCAAAGATAATTAAATCTACATTATCGTTTTTAAAAGCCGAAGTGAGAAAATCAATTAGCCTATGAGGCGGGCCATATCCATGCATTAGCCCAATTCTGTAATTTCCAACTTCAATAATATCCTTTTCAGGCAGACTCTTTCTTACCTCATTAGGATCCATATTACCCCAGACCGCTTTCACATTATTACAGATGCTTTTTAATTTATCTAAGACTGATAAATCTATAAGGTCTCCCGCATGAATAATCAGCTCAGCTTTTTTGAATTCTTCTAATATCTTCTGTGGTATTTCCTTTGCTCTATCCGGTATATGTGTATCTGAAATTACGCCAATCCTCATCCCGTTAGAAATCCTCTTTTTAGTCCCGTTAAATATAATTTCTAACGGGACTCATACTATCACTCTGGGTTTAGAGAATAGGTCCAAGAGTTGATTTACATAATTCAGGTCCCAGGTCCAGATTTTCTCTTCTAATGCGCGCAATTTTGTATTTGTATCTATATCTTGAAGTGTTATTATAATTTTTCTTTGAAGTTTATGACGATATTTCCTACATTCCTTAGCAAATTCTGTAATATCTTCTTCAGTAAGTAAGTCTTGTTTAAATCCCATTATCCAAAGGCTATCGCTTGAGCGGCCAATCAAACCGCGTTTTAAATTCCTATTATTAAATTCCAAAGGTTTAATTTCCCTGAAATGATTGAGCCTTATCTTTTTCCTTTCAATTTGCAGCATTTCGTTTTCAAAAAGATTTAGAACCTCAAACATTCTTTCCAGGATGGGCTTTTGCGCGCTTAAAAGAAAATCCTGAATCATCCCCTCAATATTTTCTCTAAAAAATGTCTTTTGGTTTCTGGCATCGAAAGTCAAGGAATGCAGCTTTTCCTGATAAACAAATTTAATCCAGAAGCCAAAGACCCTGTCATTAATTTTTAGAAAGTCGCCGTTACGCATGATAGTATCAAGCTCCAGCAGATGGTTAATCCTGCACAGCAGCTCCTTTTTCTGTTTTCGTAAAATATGAGCGATATCTTTGATTCTGTTTTGGCCACTTGCGATTAAATACAGAATACATATGTAATCATTGCTGTAATCCGAATCCAGAAAACGCTTAAAATAGTTAGAAAATCTCTGGTTTAATATTCCTAAAGGCAAAAAAAGCAAGTTCTCAACAGTATCTGCCACGTTTATCTTATCAGACTTTAACAAGGCATCGGCGATAACCTCAAGATACATCGGATAGCCGCCGGTAAAATGAATTATAAAACTCTTTAGGCCGCAATTTAAATCTAAACCTTGCAGTTTATAATCCAGATACTGTCCGCAAGTTCTTATATCAAACGGCTCAACCGTCACTACCTCAAAATTGCCAAATAATAGAGAAAGCTGCTTAGATAGTATTGCCCTGGTTTTACATTTTAAGGAACTGACAATAATATACAGTGTATTCTTCTGAGAGATAAGTAATTTGGACCATTCGCGATATAAGCTTTTAAACCCCAGATTTTCCAAGTTCTGAAATTCATCAAATATCACTACGCACAATTTACCTGTCTCTTGATTTATTATGTCAGATAATGTAAGCAGCTCTGTGAAGATATCGGCAGTCTTTCTTCTATTAACAGCGCTTAAAATGTCACTAATTTTTTCAATTGTTTTAGGAATATATTTCTTAGAATTTTTTATCAAAAAATCAATATCTTCTTTTAGGGGTATTCCGCTATTAATTAGGAAATTATATAATAAGACCCCGATAAATCTTTTGACAAAAGAGATTATTGATTCCGGCCTAATTTCTAAATAGATTAGAATAATCCGATTATCATAAAATTTGTTTAGAAACTTAAATATTATGGCTGTCTTTCCTATCAGCTCATCACCGATAAGAGCGATATTTTGACGATAACCATCCTTTATGCCGCTTACGCGTTTTTCTAAAATTTCCAGATAAGACTGCCGGTCAAAAAAATTGTCTTTTATCATGGTAAATAAAAAATGGGGTTTTGGGGAAGGTGGCCTTTCCTTATTTCAAAATATAAATAAGTATTTTTATCCCTGCCTGCTTGGCCTATTTTAGCAATAGCTGTGCCCTTTTGCACGCTATCACCAACCTTAACAAACACCTGTGAATTTCTGGCATATACAGTAGAGAAGCCATCGCTGTGCTCTATAATTATAGTCTTTCCAAACGCCCCAAAATTATCTGCGTAAAAGACCACTTTTCCGCTACGGCAAGCTACTACCTCTAAATTATTATATGGTTGTATATTGATGCCTTTGTTAATCATATTATTAGAAGTTTGCCCAAAGGTGCTAATTACCCTGCCTCTGTTAGGCCAGATAAAATCATCGGAATAATCTTTGCTCGGCACAGATATTTTCTTTTGACGGTAAGGAATAAATATAAGCTGGCTTACTTCTATTTTTGTGATATCAGAGATATGATTGATACGCACCAGTTCATCTAAATCCACATTATACATTTTGGATATTCTCCAAAGGGTTTGGCTTTTTTCTACCCGATGATAAATACCCGGAATACCAGGTATGGGAGCTGGGCCCACATATGGACTAGTAGCACAACCAATCAAAAACAGTAGACAGTAGACAGTAGACAGTAGACAGAAAATTGTTAATTTTTGCTTATGCATTTAAGATTTCCTTCACCCACTGTTTGAAATCTTAATCCTTAGGCCGATAGGCCTAAGGACCTTTCCTTAATAAAGCGGGTGAGCGGAATCGAACCGCCACTTTTAGCTTGGGAAGCTAACGTTCTACCACTGAACCACACCCGCAAGCCAGGTGTTCTGCCGATGAACTACGCCCGCAAGCACTCCTCCATTAATTTAATAGAACAGTATTTACCGCACATTGTGCAGACATCTAACAGATGCGGCCTTGATGAAGTTCTATAATATTTTGCTTTATCAGGGTCTATAGATAGTTTAATCTGCCTCTTCCAGTCGCGCCTCTTACGTGCCAGAGACATTTCTTTATCCCATTGAGTGGCTGATTTTATTTTTTTCGCTATGTCAGCGGCATGCGCAGCAATTCTTGAAGCAATCACGCCTTCTTTTACATCACTAACAGAGGGGTGCCTTAAGTGTTCTGAAGGGGTAACGTAACATAGAAAGTCAGCGCCAAAACTGGCTGCCAAAGCCCCACCAATGGAGGAGCTGATATGGTCGTAACCTGAAGCTACATCAGTAACTAAAGGTCCTAAAACATAGAAAGGCGCGCCCCGGCAAATCTTTTTTTCTAAAGCAACATTTTTTTCAATTTGATTTAAAGGCACATGGCCTGGCCCCTCAATGATTACCTGCACATTTCTCTTTTTTGCGCACAAGTTGAGTTCTCCTAATATCTTAAGCTCTGAAATTTGTGCCTTATCTGTAGCATCTAAAATTGAACCAGGCCTCAAGGCATCACCTAAACTTAAGGTTACATCATACTTATAGGCGATATCTAAAATTTTATCAAAATATTCATAAAAGGGATTTTCTTTTTTATGATATCTAATCCAGCTGGCGAGGATTGCTCCGCCCCGAGAAACGATATCCAAGAGCCTTCTATTATTTTTTAAAATATTTAAACTTTTTTTTGTTACTCCAGCATGGATAGTAAAGAAATCTATACCCTCACTTGCCTGCGCTTCTAAAATATCCAGAATATCATCAATATCAAATTTTAACAGGTTCTTTTTACTTATTTGGGCATTTACTGCTATTTCATAAACAGGAACTGTGCCCACAGGCACAGGCGAATGCTTTAAAATCCGGTTTCTTATCTTTTTAAGATTGCCGCCCACACTTAAATCCATAACTGTATCTGCACCGTATTTTACAGCAACATCTAATTTCTTTAGTTCATCTTCAATCTGGTATTTATCAGTGGAGGTGCCAATATTCGCATTTATTTTTGTCCTCAGGCCAAAACCAATACCACAAGGTTTCTTAATCTTGTGTTTTTTATTTAATGGTATAACCAGTCTGCCTGATTTAAGGAACCTTAAGATCTGTAAAGGGCTTATCGCTTCATCCCTGGCAATCCTTTTCATTAACGGAGTTAAAGTATTGTTTTTGGCGTATTCTAATTGTGTTGACATAAGATTGCTCTGCAGATAGCTACCCTTTCTGCGCCGAAAGATTTCACCTCACCTATATTGCTTTGATTAATCCCGCCGACAGCAAAAAAGGGTATCTTGATTTTTGCTTTTAGTTTTTTAATTAAATTTAATCCTATTGGTTTATATTCTGGCTTTATGGAAGTAGCAAACACCGGCCCAATCGCTATATAATCCGCTCCTCTTTTTTGGGCAGCGAGCGCTTGTTTTAAATTATGGCAGGAAATACCAATGATTTTATCTCTACCTAAAACTTCCCGCGCTATTTCTATCGGAGCATCATCTTGTCCCAGGTGGATTCCGTCGCTATTTACAATCTTTGCCACATCCAGATAGTCATTGATAATGAATATGCGCTTAGTATTTAATAATGATTTCTGCAAAAGAAATGCGTTTTTTAAAATATCTTCTTTCTTTGATTCTTTGTCTCGATACTGAATAATATCAGCTCCACAATATTTTATTCTCTTGACTATGCTGGATAAAGGCTGATTCCTAGCTATTTTTTTATCTACGATTAGATAAAGATAGGATTTTTCCAGTAGCTTTTTTTTCAATCTCATAGATGTTGTATCTTATCCTCTTAAATTTTATAGCAAATTTTATATTTATGAGCTTGCTGAATTCCTCTAATACCCTGATAGACTCTTTTACGCGTTGTATATTAGCAGAGAAAATATCACTAAGATTTTTTCTTTTTAGCTCACCTAAATAAATATTCCTTCCTACATCTTCCCGGCTTTCCCTGGTCTTTAGTAAATCCGGCAGGCTAACCGGTAAATATTTGATAATATCATCGATCTGATGTCTTATTCTTTTAAAATCAGAAGTTAGCTTACGGTTATTGAGTATAAACCTGGTTATTTCTTCGCAGACACGCAGGCCTTCCTTAGCCCGGTTTATATTTGCATCAATAATTCTATTTATCCCTTTTGTTTTAAAAAAATGATTACTCAGATTTTTAAAACCGATTACACAGATTTTTTTATTGGTAGACAATAATCTGTGTAATCTACGCTTTTTAATCTGTGTAATCATAAATATAAACTTTTTATACTTTACTATGTCTCAAGAAAATCGCTTCGCGACGACCGAAGGAAGTCCTTTTTTAAGGATAACTTCATAAGATTTTCGAGTGGTAGAGGAAAGTGTTTTATACTTTCCTATACCATAAAATGTCTTTGCAATTTTTTTATTAAATCAGTGCTAGAAAGGTTCTTTACTAATTTTACGGTATAAACTTTTCCGCCTCCCTTTAAGATAAAATCTCTTCCCACGATATCTCTCTGAGCCCAATCTGCACCTTTAACTAAGATATCGGGCTTAAGTGTTTTTATAACCCTAAAAGGTGTTTCTTCCTTAAAAATTACTACAAAATCTACACTTTCTAAAGCAGCTATTAAACCCGCTCTATATGCCTCATTTATAATCGGT